>Ga0065721_10004713_pt1 | contig 21371 bp, 22 predicted proteins | sample Mesricmetagenome_FD_59108 | JGI IMG/M metagenome (GOLD analysis project Ga0065721, IMG submission 59108) | Mesophilic microbial community from rice straw/compost enrichment Sample: eDNA_1 v2 (version 2) | ecosystem: Engineered > Solid waste > Grass > Composting > Bioreactor | place: USA: Davis... | reverse complement strand
AAATCGAAAGAAGCCGTCTGTGCAGGACGGCCGCTCACTACGGCGCTATGAACGACGTTACCGAATCGAACGCACGTTCAGCTGGCTGCAGAACTGCCGCCGACTGATCACCCGCTGGGAGTACTACGCCCAACTGTTCGAAGGATTCGTCCACTTAGCCTGCCTGTACACCATTATCAAAGGGTTGTGAAACTACCTCATGCATCTTCGTGCGGGCGATTCGCTTGGAAGAGGTTCCGGAAGATCCAGGTGTTTCGTGGTCCCTGGCATCGTCTCAGTCAAAGCGGAAGTTGAACGACCATAAAATGAAAACAGCCCCGTGCTCCATGGGGAACACGAGGCTGCTTCTGTTGAGATGTTGAAGTTAATCCACAACATCAAACTTGAAATTGCTTACCAGTTCCGGGCTAATCGTCCGATCTGACCGGGAAGCGGCTGCAGCAAACAGGTGGGTAATAAACCCAACACGGCATTCTGTCTTATTGATCATCGCAGGAATTGTGTGTTCCTTATCGGCAATGGAGATGTTCCATGCTCGGCAACGATCTTCAATCCAGAGGGGAAGATCATCCGGATGGGGGTGGGAAGTCCCCACCTTAATCGGAAATCTTGCCCGCATCTCCTTCGACAGTCGTTCGACCCATTGGCCTTTTCTGCGGCCAGTGGTTGCCTTGAGACTGATCGCTGAGGCGATCCAGACTGCGTGGGATTCATCAACCATCTTCAGCAATCTTCCCTCGAGATTACGTCGCCGTAATGCGGCGATTTCATCCAGATGGATGAGGGTTTTATTACTGTAGAGTTTGGAATCCAGGTAGAGGTTTTCCAGGTCATCTGGAGTTACCGTTTCGCAGTCTATGGGATGGAACGAATACTCGCTGTTCACCCCTTGCGAGTGAAGGAAAACATGGTTTGTCCTTCCCTGGTCCGTCACCCTGCAAGCAGCACAACTCCCGCAAGGGTCCAGGGTCTCTGTCCTGTTTGTGCAGGCCAGAGCACACAGCCCCAAGCTGATCGTGCGGGTCTTGCCGGACCGAGTCGGTCCCGTAAACAGGGTGTTGCATGGACCGTGGAGAATGAAATCTCGCCACAGGTTCACCATGTCTCGGTTACCGGCAATCTCCGACCATTTCTCAGGATACCAGCGTTGAATGTCGCTGGGAGTTGGATAACTACTCATTTGGCACCCCCTTCCTGCGAGGCGTCGGCATTCTTGATGCGAGTTCCGCATGATGCAGGTTTGCTCGGAGGGTCGAATCGGATTTCACCGTCAGTATCGTCAGGCAGCGGTAACTTCTCGCCAGCACGAAGGTTTAAAACTGACGATGCTGCTGACGACACGACCGACGAATCGTCAGTTCGCATTTCTGTGGCCGTCGGCTCCTTCTGGAACGATTCCAGTCGAGTGAGGGTGCAATAGCTGCCATCTTCGCGGTGAACCAGCAGGACTTCGACACCGTAGCCACGCAGGACTGGAATCAAACGATTCAACTGACGGACAAAAACATTGGTGAACGCCGGGATTTCTGCGGCCAATGAAATTGAGCCAGCGGACTGAATCTCCCGGAGCCTCTTGACCAGCTGAAACGTCCGGTCAGAAAACTTCGCCTGTCCATTCATCAGCACGAGGATGGCCTGGACAATGGGGTCCATTTCGGACTGAGCCGCTTCCACTTCGGTCAGACGCCGCCCTCCCTTGCGGAATTCTTCTCGAATCTGCGACAGCAGGAATTCCTTGTCGAAGCTCTTTAGCATCTCGCCTGGCGAGACTTCAAAATACAGCGAGACAAGCAGGTCTTGGACACGCTGACTGTTGACCGGCCACTCTTGCTGAAAGCCATCGTTCGGGAGATGGAGCATCGGCTCCAGGTCGGAATTCACAAAGAATTCCACCCCTTCCTCCCGAAGCGTGTTAAATACCCTTTGGCAGTGCTGCGTTTGCGGTGCTGTCGCACCTTTCGAATTCTTCAAGCTCATTGAAACTCTCCAACAGTTCGAAGCCATCATCAGCCGGTTCGGCGAAGTTGCTGAGTTGCGGTCTGTTGCGGTTCGAACACTGTTAGGGAGAGTTTGCAATCTGAGGTGCATCGCATGGAGCAACTCGCAATGCAAATTGATGTCCACTCAGAGTTTGTGGCGTCTGAATATTTTGAAAAAATAACGTCTGGTTTTTGAGATTTTCTGCAAATTCTGGAATTGCAGATCGCGTTCGAGGGAGTAGGACCCGGCCAAGGCACAAGGGGGATTCCGATCACTGCATCACCCATCCCGAACTGCCCAGGAATGGCTGAGGTACGAAGACTAACCAGGTAGTGATCGCGTATTCGAACTTCCAAGCGGGCGTGGAAGCAGCGGCGAAGTTTCAACACAGACCTTCGGAACCGTCACATGGATTCCAGTCCTTTGAGGACCTCAGTTTCCCGCATAAGATGAGGCCCCATAAGGGTTTCTTGATTGCATTCGGAATGCCTCTATACTGTACCCGAATCCAGTAGACGGGCTGACAGTGGAAAATCCTGAATTCAATTTGTTCCGCACTTCTCACAAAGCCGAACTCTGTCCAATTCGGCGTGTGGGTCAGTGGATTCGTTGTTCACGATGGTGTGCGGGATTCATCTCCACTCCTGCCAACTCAAGCTCGCCTCCAATTTTGAGGTCCCTGCTCTCCGGGGCTCGAGTGCTTTCGACGACGCCGGAGCAATTCGGCCTCGCGGATGTCTTACTTCCGTTCACCGCCCATATAGGACTGTCACGAAGACATGGCCAAGAAAAAAGCAACTCGACAAGACGTCAAAGAAGAACCATTAGAAAAGCAGCTCTGGAAGGCTGCCGACAAACTGCGGAAGAATATCGATGCTGCCGAGTACAAGCATGTCGTACTCGGATTAATCTTCCTGAAGTACATCTCTGACTCGTTTGAAAACCTCTATAAACGCCTTTCTTCGGGGGAAGGTGAGTACGCAGGGGCAGATCCAGAGGATCGGGATGAATACAAAGCCGAGAACGTTTTCTACGTTCCCCCGGCTGCTCGCTGGTCATATCTCCTCAGCCAGGCCAAACAGCCAACCATCGGAAAGACTGTCGATGAGGCGATGGACGCCATCGAGAACGAGAATTCGGCCCTCAAAGGGGTTTTGCCGAAAGTTTACGCCCGACAGAATCTCGATCCCACCAGCCTGGGAGAATTGATCGACCTGGTCGGCAATATCGCAATGGACAAAGCCAAGGCCCGTAGTGCCGACATCCTTGGGCATGTCTTTGAATATTTTCTGGGCGAGTTTGCTCTCGCGGAAGGGAAACAGGGAGGTCAGTTCTATACTCCACGCTCGATTGTCGAACTTCTCGTCAGCATGCTCGAGCCCTACAAAGGCCGGGTATTTGATCCCTGTTGTGGATCAGGGGGGATGTTCGTCCAGAGTGAACGATTCGTTAAGGAACATCAGGGAAAAGCCAACGACATTTCCATCTACGGACAAGAGAGCAATCAGACCACCTGGCGATTGTGCAAAATGAACCTTGCCATTCGCGGAATCGACGCATCACAGGTGAAGTGGAACACGGAAGGTTCCTTCCTGAATGATGCTCATCCGGATCTCAAAGCCGATTTCATTATTGCCAATCCCCCATTCAACGTGAGTGATTGGAGTGGTGAGTTGCTGCGAACGGATGGTCGATGGGTCTATGGAGTTCCTCCAGTGGGGAATGCGAACTTTGCCTGGTTGCAACACTTCATCTTTCACCTCTCCCCCAAAGGTCGGGCGGGGGTCGTTCTCGCGAAAGGAGCCCTCACCAGCAAAACCAGCGGTGAAGGGGAAATCCGCAAGAGAATGATTGCCGAAGGGAACCTGGTTGACTGCATCGTCAATCTCCCTGCCAAGCTGTTCCTCAATACTCAGATTCCCGCAGCTCTCTGGTTCTTGAATCGGGCTCGCAAGAACGGTCATCCCCGTAAAGGAGAGATCCTGTTCATCGATGCCCGCAATCTCGGACATTTGATCAACCGCAGGACTCGGGAACTCTCGCAGGAAGACATTCAGAAGATCGCCCAGACGTATCACGCATGGCGGACGGGCGACGGCGACTATGAAGACGTCAAAGGCTTCTGTGCTTCCGTTCCCATCGAGCGTGTGGCAGAACTGGATTATGTCCTCACACCTGGACGCTATGTCGGCCTGCCGGATGAGGAGGACGATTTCGACTTCGCGGAGCGGTTTGCAGCATTGAAGGCCGAGTTCGAAGAACAGCTCAAAGAAGAAGCTCGACTCAACAAGGAGATTGCCAAGAATCTGGCCAAGATAAAGCTGCCACCAGCGGGGGGGAAGAAATGAGCCAGTTGATTCCCACCGACGACTACCGGAAGTGGATCCTCTCGATCAAAGATCGAGTGCAGGCATCGCAGATCAAGGCGGCTGTTGCGGTCAACCGGGAATTGCTGGAACTGTACTGGTTCCTCGGTGAACAGATCATTGAGAAGCAGAAATCCTCCCAGTGGGGAGATGGGTTCCTGAAACAGTTGAGTCAGGATCTGTCGTCGGAATCCCCTGGTGTGAAAGGGTTTTCTCGCAGAAGTCTGATCTACATACGGGAATGGGTCACCTTCTGGTCATCCCCCTCCTCAATTGTGCAACAACCTGTTGCACAATGTGACACAGAAGGGAAACAGCTTGTTTCCCAATTCCCTTGCGTTCATCAACGGAGGATCAACAGGGAGGCGGCATGCAGATAAATGATGCTTCACATGCCGTCATCGGTGCAGCGATTGAAGTACATCGACGGTTGGGCCCAGGTTTGCTGGAAACAGCTTACCGGAAATGCCTTGCTCATGAATTGAGGAAGCGGGGATTTGAGGTTGAGGAAGAACATCCAGTCCCAGTTGTCTATGACGACGTGCACCTAGAATGCGGCTTCAGGGCCGACTTGATCATCAATCGACTTCTCATTGTCGAACTCAAGGCGAAGTCGGCCATTCACCCCGTCGATGAAGCCCAGGTTTTGTCACATCTTCGACTGCTGAAATTGCGGTTGGGCCTGTTGATCAATTTTCATGAAGTGAAGCTCGTTGACGGAGTTCGGAGGATTATCAATGGATATGAATAAGGGAGTTCAACACAGAGGCACAAAGAAAGCAGAGGCTTCATGCATCCCCCTCCGTGTCCTCCGTGACTCTGTGTTTCAGAAGTCCGGATTTTCCGCATCGAACAAGCCGAGCGGGGTGAGTGAATACACCATCACCCAAAATCTTCCCGAACAACTCCGCAGTTCACTTCCCAGCATTGAAGAAATTGAAGCCGAACTGGGTGATTGGGAGGTGGAGTGATGGAAGGCTGGGAAGAAACAACACTGGCAACTGTCGCCGATATCATTCCTGGATTTGCATTTAAGGGAGGCGATTTTGGTGACAAAGGGGAGATAATCATCAAAATCAAGGATATTTCTCCGCCAATAATTAACATCAAGGAGGCAGAGAGAATTGAAATAGGAAAATATAGCGGAAAAGACTTCAGTAAATATCGATTACACAAAGGGGACTTTGTCATCGCGATGACTGGAGCAACTATCGGCAAAGTTGGGCGACTGACTTCGGATTGCGTCGCGTTCATCAATCAGCGAGTTGCCAAAATATCACCTCATTCTGACGTGTGCTTCGATTTTGTCTATCACGCGATACGCTCTCCGGAATTTGACCAGTTCATCCAGAACAACATCGATAGTCATAGTGCACAGGAGAACATCAGCGGAGCAAGCATCGGACGGTTTCCAATTCTAATACCGAGAAGTCTCACCGAGCAGCGGGCGATTGCGGGGGTGCTGAGCAGTCTGGACGACAAAATCGACCTGCTGCACCGCCAGAACAAAACCCTCGAATCCCTCGCCGAAACCCTCTTCCGCCAATGGTTCGTTGAAGAGGCAGAGGATGATTGGGAGGACGGGGCGTTAAGTGATTTGGTTCGAGTTTTGTCCGGTTACCCTTTCAAAAGTTCGACCTTTGAGGAATCAGGTCGGTTTAGGTTGGTGACAATCAAAGCCGTTCAGAATGGAGCATTAGAACTTGCCAATGCTTCTGCAATAACCGATTTGCCGAATAAACTCCCATCCTACTGCAAACTGCAAATAGGAGATATCCTTATGTCTTTGACTGGAAATGTTGGGCGTTGCTGCTTGGTCGACACGGAGGATCTTTTACTAAATCAACGCGTTGCGAAGTTGGAACCGATAAATAGCAATGACTGGGCGTACATCTACACATACTTCCGAAGTCAGCTCGTTCGACGAGAACTAGAAGAAATGGCTAAGGGAACAGCACAGCCAAATTTAAGCCCAATTGAAATTTCCAAGAATGAAATCAAGATTCCGCCTAAAATAAAGCGTACAGAATTTGGAGATTTCGCTAACGTTCACATAGAAAAGCTTTTACAAAATTTAATCCAAATCCAAACTCTGGAAGTTCTCCGAGACACCCTGCTTCCGAAACTGATGTCTGGTGAAGTGAGGGTGGAAGTTGACCGTGGCTGAATTGTTTGGATTTTCATCTGCCGCCAAATGGCTGAAGCCGCCCCTAAGGACGGCTTCGTTACTCCTTCTACAGCTTGGTAGATGAGTGGATTCGATTATTGATTTTAAACCAACGAAATTCAAAGTGTTTTCGGTTTCACGATTGCCAGAGAAATGTACGGGCACATGACATCAGCAAAACTCACCGAATCGGCCATTGAAACACTGGCAATAGAACGCCTTCAGGCCCTTGGGTATCAATACCTCCACGGGGGCGTGATCGCCGTTGATGGAGACGCTCCGGAACGGTCCTCTTACTCGGATGTCTTTCTGAATGGTCGGCTGGAAGAGGCGGTCGCGAGGATCAACCCGCACATTCCTGTGACGCAACGCGAGAACGCCATCAAGGACGTGTTGCGGATCAGCTCTCCGGAATTGCTCGCGAACAATGAAGCATTTCACCGTCTTCTCACCGAAGGTGTTCCTGTTTCCACTCACAAGGATGGAGATGAACGGGGAGATCGGGTCTGGCTCGTCGATTTTGCGAACCCGCTCAACAATGATTTTCTGGTCGTCAATCAGTTCACGATCATCGAGAATCACTTCAACAAACGCCCTGACCTGATTCTGTTCATCAACGGCCTGCCACTGGTGGTCATCGAACTGAAGAACGCCGGAGACGAGAACGCCACAATCCGTTCTGCATTCAAACAGCTGGAAACCTACAAGTCGACGATCCCCAGCCTGTTCACTCCCAATGCCTTTACGGTGATTTCCGACGGTCTGGAAGCGAAAGCAGGGTCAATCTCTGCTGGATTTTCCCGCTTCATGGCCTGGAAGACAGCGGATGGAAAATCAGAAGCGAATCCGCTGGTCAGCCAGCTGGAGACCCTGATTGTCGGGATGCTGAACCCTGTGGTTCTGCTCGATCTGATTCGGCATTTCATCGTGTTTGAAAAAGCCCGCAAGGAAGATCCGAAGACCGGACAGGTCAGCATCACGACCGTCAAGAAACTGGCTGCCTATCACCAATACTATGCCGTCAATGCCGCCGTCGCATCGACATTACGGGCAGCTGATCTTTCCGGGACATCAGGTCAACTTGCAATTCCCGGAAAGCAATTATTCGCTGAAGCCCCCGAGTCTCATTCTCTCCCGGGAGTCAATAAGCAGCCACGCGGAGATCGGAAAGCGGGTGTGGTCTGGCATACTCAGGGCTCAGGCAAATCGCTATCGATGGTGTTCTACACCGGAAAGATTGTCCTGGCGATGGATAATCCGACGGTGCTAGTGATCACCGACCGCAACGATCTTGATGACCAGCTCTTCGATACTTTTGCAGCCGCCAAACAACTTCTCCGGCAAGACCCGATCCAGGCAGAGTCGCGAGAGCACTTGAAGGAACTTCTGAAGGTCGCCGCCGGGGGAGTGGTGTTCTCGACCATCCAGAAGTTTCAGCCAGAAGAAGGAAACGTTTACGAACTGCTCAGCGACCGGAAAAATATCGTCGTCATCGCTGACGAAGCCCATCGGACTCAATACGGGTTTCAGGCCCGAAATGTAGACGTCAAAGATGATGACGGAAATGTTGTCGGTCAAAAGGTGGTCTATGGCTTCGCTAAGTATCTGCGGGACGCATTGCCGAATGCGACGTATCTGGGTTTCACCGGGACCCCGATTGAGAAGACAGACGTCAACACTCCCGCTGTCTTCGGAAACTACGTCGATATCTACGACATCTCGCAAGCAGTGGAAGATGGAGCCACGGTTCGCATCTATTATGAAAGCCGTCTGGCTAAAGTGGCCCTGAGTGATGAGGGGAGGAAACTCATCAAAGAGCTGGATGAGGATCTGGAATCACGCGACCTGACAGACACCCAGAAAGCCAAAGCCCGATGGACCAGGATGGAGGCCCTCATTGGAAGCGAGGACCGCATTCGCAATATTGCCAGTGATATCGTTCAACATTTCGAGGCTCGACAATCGGCCCAAAAGGGAAAAGGGATGATTGTCTGCATGTCGCGACGGATTGCTGCTGAACTCTACAATGAGATCATCAAGCTCCGACCGGACTGGCACAGCGACGACCTGGACAAAGGAAAAATCAAGGTGGTGATGACCGCTGCCTCCAGCGATGGTCCCCTGCTCGCCAAGCACCACACGAACAAAGAGCAACGGAAGCTTCTTGCCGACCGCATGAAAGATGAGGATGACCCACTGGAGCTGGTGATTGTCCGGGACATGTGGCTGACTGGCTTTGATGCCCCCAGTATGCACACGCTCTACATCGACAAACCGATGAAGGGGCACAATCTGATGCAGGCCATCGCTCGCGTGAACCGAGTTCACAAAGACAAAACTGGCGGTCTGGTGGTGGATTACCTGGGAATTGCGGCTGATCTTAAAGAAGCATTGTCGTTCTACTCTGACGCTGGCGGAAAAGGAGACCCCGCGATTGTTCAGGAACAAGCTGTTGAAGTCATGCTTGAAAAACTGGAAGTCGTTTCAGAGATGTACCACGGCTTCCCCTATCAAGAATACTTCAATGCCGACACTTCCAAGAAGCTCAGCATAATCCTTGCAGCCGAGAACCACATCCTTGGATTGCCCGATGGAAAGAAACGTTACATCGACAATGTGACAGCACTTTCGAAGGCATTTGCGATTGCTGTTCCCCATGAACAAGCCTTGGCAGTCAAAGACAAAGTCGGTTTCTTCCAGGCGGTGAAGGCCCGCCTCGTCAAGTTTGAATCGACCGGAGACGGAACGAGTGATGTCGAGTTAGAAACGACGATCCGACAGGTGATCGATGAAGCCCTGGTTTCTGATCAGGTCATTGATGTGTTCGATGCGGCCGGAATCAAGAAGCCTGAGATTTCCATTCTTTCCGACGAATTCTTGGCAGAACTAAAAGGACACCAACACCAAAATATTGCTTTGGAAGTCCTGCGAAAACTCCTCAATGATGAGCTGAAATCCAGGTCGAAAAAGAACCTCGTCCAGAGCAAAGCATTGCTCGAAATGCTGGAAACCGCGATCAAACGCTATCAGAATAAGATCCTCACTGCGGCTGAAGTGATCGATGAGTTGATCAAGGTCAGCAAAGAAATTGTGGCCTCCGATCAGGAAGCCGCCAACATGGGGCTGACGGAATTCGAATATGCTTTCTATACAGCGGTCGCCAGCAACGACAGTGCCCGAGAATTGATGCAACAAGATCAGCTTCGCGAGCTGGCTGTGGTTCTCACACAGAAAGTCCGTGAAAACGCTAGTATCGACTGGACCATAAAAGAAAGTGTGAAGTCGAAACTCCGAGTCATCGTCAAACGCTTGCTTCGGCAGTATGGATACCCCCCTGACAAGCAGCTGCTGGCAACGGAAACCGTTTTGAAACAGGCTGAGATGATTGCGGATGAGTTGGCTGCGAAATAGTTATATCCGTGAAAGAGATCTAATTCTGAACTTCGAGTAGCAAGTCCTTTATTAATCTCGGCCAGTTTTAATACCACAGCAGATTCGAATTGAAGTCAAAAGAATGAGCCAACCATCATTGGGGCGTCTTGAACGTGTTGACCTCCGCACTGCCTGGCTGAGTGAATCAGGAGACTTTACTCCTTGGCTCGCAAGTGAAGAGAATATTTCCCTTTTAGGTGACACGATTCATCTTGAATTGGAAGTCGAAGCTCAAGAAAAGAATGTCGGTCCTTTTCGAGCAGACATCCTCTGCAAGGACACTGCAAGCGACAACTGGGTTTTGATTGAAAATCAGCTGGAGCGGACTGATCACTCTCATCTTGGACAGCTCATCACTTATGCAGCTGGATTGCAGGCGGTCACAATTGTCTGGATTGCGGAGCGGTTCACCGAAGAACACCGGGCTGCTTTGGATTGGCTCAATGAGGCGACCAGCGAGGACATCAATTTCTTTGGGCTGGAGGTAGAACGTTGGCGAATCGGCAATTCTCCTGTCGCTCCGAAATTCAATGTCGTTAGTTCTCCCAATGACTGGACTCGGCGTGTCAGTCAGCAACGGAAAGAAGCAAATCTGGTTGACGTTTCTCCCGCCAAGTAGCTCCAACTTGAATTTTGGGCAGCGTTACACCAGTACGTCGATGAGCATGGTGCGAGTTTTAAACTCACGAAGCCGCTGCCGCAGCACTGGATGAATATTGCAATCGGGAGAACTGGTTTCAAACTTCTTGCCATCTGCTCTCTTTTTGATACACAGTCAGGAAACTACGACAGCAATGAAGTTCGGGCGGAAGTTGAACTGAACGATGACAATGCCAAGGACTATTTTTCGCAATTGATCGCAGAGCGGGGGATCATCGAACAGCAGTTTGGCTCATCTTTGTCATGGTATAATCCGGAGAATAAACGAGTCTGCCGTATCTCAACTTCCCTGTCGGGAATTGATCTTCACGATCGAGCGAAGTGGCCGCAATACTTGGAATGGCTCGTCACGCAGCTGAATCAACTTCGGGCAGTCTTCGGAAATCGTGTCAGATCTTTGGGGACAAGTTCTGCAAACCCGCCCTCCTCCCTCCCAGTTGATACTTTCTAAAGAAGACCTTTCAATGGGCATAAATTTCGAGGTTCTCGCTGCTCTATCGGGTTTCTTCATTGCTTCTCTTCAAGGTCAGAACCGAGCCTGCCAAGCCAGTCTCTCGTCTCCGCACGACGCAATTACCGTCAGTAGTTCATCGAGATTCTGGAAGACCAGCCACGGTTCCAACTCGGTCTTCTCGACGATTTGGTTCACAATCTGCATTTCCAGTTCTTCCCGCCGCTGGCCTTTCCAGATAGTGTCAGCGAGAGCCACCAGGAGATCCTCCAGGGGGAGTGGTTCTCGATCCCAGGCCCCATGAGTTCGGCAGAATCTGGAGAGATCGGGTGAGACATCATTTTCCATCAGGAGCTGCTCACCCGCGAGTTCATGTCGATGTCCCGGTCCTGACAGTTCTTCTGGGTGGACGACCTTCCCCAAATCATGCGAGGCAGCCCCGAAGAGCACGGATTCCTGTTCCATTTCCAACGTCGGAAATCGCACTCGAAAGCCAGCAACAATCTCTACGGCAACATCATGTACAAGATGGAGATGGGCTACCAACCGTGAATCACCATTCAAGCGTTCACACAGCTGCAGAATCGGAGTTGGGAGTGGCCGGGGAGTGAATAGCATGTTCGGTAAACGTTTCGCAGATCGTGATCCACCGTTCTAACTGGCCCATTTGCGGCAGAACAACATGAATGAAGTGTATCCGTCACTGCCTGCTGATCAAGATGGCCACTGATTACCATGATCATCTAAATCAGGTTGTCGACACCGGCATTGGCAACTGGTTCGAACTGAGCATCGTCGGAAGGTGGTTCTATGCTGCCCTCCGTTCAAATGATTTCACCAGTCCACCGTCGTACTCTCGAACCCGCACCTCACTGGGCTTCAGCGTCTCCACTTCTTCAGGAACTTCAGCCAGCGGTGGCAGATGACCGCATTCCATGTGCGACCGTTTCTCGTTGTAATAGCGGGTGAATTCCTGGCACAGGTAATCCAGATGCCGCTTCCCAAAGATGATGAACTTGTCCAGACATTCCCAGCGAATGGTCCCCACAAATCGCTCGCATCTGCCGTTCAAATTCGGTGATGCTTTCGGCAAGGCATTGTGGCGAACACCGTGCTGTTCCAGCGTAGCGACGAATTCCTTGGTGAACTTTGCATCCCGGTCGTGCATGACAATCGACGGCTTATCGTCCCGGTTCATGGTCTGACCGAGAAACGCCTCTGTCTGCTTCACCACCCAGGCAGAATTCGGATGTTCCGTGGATTCGGAGACGATCGCTTCCCTCGTGGTCATGCACAGCCAGACCATGACATACATCTCTTTCAGACCACGGGGAGTGACCGTCTTCACCGAGAAGAAGTCCACGGCCCAGAGTGTCTTCGCATGACGATCCACGAAGTTCTGCCAGGTATCCGATGTGCGGTCCGGAACCGGGCGAATTCCTTCTTCCTTCAGGATGTTTCGGACCGTCTGACGACTGATCTTTTTAATCCCCATATTTCGGAGTTCTCCCACGATCCGGGTCAGCCCGAAGTTTGTGAGAGAGGCGATTTGCAAGACCAGCTCCCGGATCTCCTGCGGTTTTCGTTGTCCCCCTTTGGAGTTCTTCTTTCGCTTCGGCGTCCCGCTCTCTTCTTTCAGCCAGCGGTAGAACGTGGCTGGTGAGACGATGGTGATCAGTTCTTCAATCGCCCGCCCCAGCACCTTGCCGAACTTGATGAGCCGTTCCCGTTCATCTCGACGAGTGTGAACCTGCTGAGGCAATCGAGCTCTGAGAATCTTGTTCTCTTCCTTCAGGAACTGGATGTACTGAGCCAGCTGGCGATCTGTGGCGGAGGCAATCAAAGCGAGCAAGGGATGAAAAATGTAGAGCATCGGGCTATTGTCCGAATGTGTAATGTGGAAACAGATTACACATTCGTTTTACCCCGCTAAGTGGGTGGTTAGCCGCTTCAAATCATGGTTTCTCCACCAGGATTTTGAAGTCGGGAAAGCGGAGTCCATACAGCCGGTTCAGAGGGAACCTGAGAACACTTTTTTGATCCCGAAATGAAGGGTCAGGGACGGGCGAACATTGCCTTCAGATCGACCTGTGATTCCTCGTCCCGAGGATCGAGATTTTGGGTACACCTCAGAAAACTGTACCCATTTTCGGCCTTTTCCAGGCTTTTTGCTGCTGAGAGTGAGCTTTTCAGACCTGGTCATTTCCGCCAGACGAAGCATCCCCGAACCCTCCCCGGCAGGGTACTAAGGCTCTACGGAACCGAAGGGGTGGAAGCACAAGCCTGAAATTGTGATGCATGATCGGGATACAAAGTTCAGCAGAGAGTTTAGAGCGACGCTAAAAGCTCATGGTCCAAAAGAAAACAATCTCACAAAGCGGAATTCCAATCTGAAAGGTCGCTGTGAAAACTTCATCAGGACCTTCAGGAGCGAGTGCTTGTCGAACTTCATCCGATTTGGTTGCAAATATCTGAATCATTTCGTCGTTGAGTTCACAGAGTAATATAACCAGCATCGCAGCCACATGTGTCGTGGACATCTGCCGCCGGTGTGAGTAGAGCCGGACGACGTCGAGACGGTCCAGCTGAACGAGATTGAATTCAAATCGTTCGCAGGTGGACTGGTGAAGAGCTTCGAGAGAGTGGCTGGTTGACGCAGACACATTCCTGATTCACAACGGCGGTAACTTCATCCCCGCCTAATTGACTTTGATCAAGTCCGGCAATGAGTGAATTTGGTGACGGGATGGCTGTGTGCGACAGTTCGCCATGTCGTACGAACTATGCAATTGTCTGCGTCAAGTTTTTGTCTCATCAGGCTGACAGCAAAGAACTTCACCTCGCTCACGTCATTTGGGCAGTGGGACCATTGGTACTCCAGCTACATTTCTGATCGTCAGCGGTCCATGTTGGTCGACTGTCGCTCGGAATGTCGTAGTAGCCACGGAACGTATCTTTTTTTATTGAGAGAGTTTGTCTTAAGAGTGCAAGGCGCCGGGACCAGCTCTCCCGAGAGATTGGATAGTGAATTCCCGCTGATTCAAGGTTGTGCCCGAAAGGCGAAGCACTCCAATTGCGTTGTCATCGAGGAGTTTGTCACGTCATCTTCAGGGGCGTGTCGCACGTACGGTCCACCTTTTGCTGTGGTCTCTAATCACGTGAGTGGTGCGGGTGAGAAGTCCTCTGTAGAAGGTATATGACCATGGCTATGACAACGACGACCAAACCCGTGATTGGCATTTTCCACGATCCCATCGAAGCTCAACGAGCGATTGCTGAGCTCAAACGGCAGGGATATACGGAAGATCAAATCGGAGTGGTCTCTCCCGATCGGAATTCGGTAACTGCTTCAGAATCAGAATCGAAGGCTGAAGAAGGTGCGATTGCAGGTTTGGCCACCGGCGCCGGAGTGGGTGCACTCTGGGGACTCGGTATCTTGTCGAATGTCCTACCAGGGATCGGCCCGGCAATTTTTGGAGGAACACTGGGCGTGATCCTGTCGAGTGCTGCAGCGGGTGCCACAGCCGCTGGAATTGGTGGTGCACTGGTAGGGCTGGGCATGTCAGAAGAGGACGCCGAGCACTACGAGAGCGAATTCAAAGCTGGCCGTACGATCGTGACTGTGCATGGCACCCCGAATACAGCTCTGGCGCAAAGTATCCTCTCCCAACATGGTGGCTATGACCGTTCCTCAGTTCCACAATAACCACGTGTTGGCCTACAGATGAAATGAAATTCGTCCCGATCTGGATCTCTCGATTTGTTCGTCTGACCGGCGAGCCGAGAGGTCCGGACTTGGAACGGTCCGAACACTGATACGTTCCCGCTGGCAGCGTCGGCAGGAAAAGCGTGCTGGGCAAATTCCTTCATTGTGGGTTCTTAGAAGTGGCGGAGAAAAGGTGCCCCCGCCACATTAGAAAGACACCCAGCCACATCGCCAGAAAGAGACATTCGATGATTCCATCGACCAAATAGATGGGAAGAATGACCTTTCGAGCGACATAGATAAAATCAATTGCTGCCAAGCTGATCGTACTTCCCAGTGCAAGCACTCCCAGCTCCAATGAGGGACGTCGGCGCCACGCCCCTGCGATTAGCGTGATGCCAACGGTTGTCACCAGCAAGCCAACCGTCATCACCAGCCAATGATCCGATTCACGTCCCGTGACCAGATGATCTGTTTTCTCACCAGTCACGAATTTGAACGACTGAATATCGATGAGTGGCCAAATCCCAAAGACCGAGAAATAACCTCCTTGCAGCCACATTAAAATAATGGCCATCCGTGAGGAGTCGTGTTTGGAGACAGTTGCATCCATGGGTATCTGACCTCAACGCTCATGTTCTGGCTTTACAGGACTGCTGAACGGGACTTGGATGACAACGGATGGGAAAGTCGCTGGAGTCTTGGCGATTCTCCGGAATCTTGAGCGGCGCATTCATGGTCTGAATGATCGGCCGAGCAAGCCCCGGAAATTGGGAGAGGACCCGCATCACGTTGCGCACCAGCCAAGGGCGGCGAAGCCCGAACGACAGCTGGCGACAGACCCATTGTCGATGCCCCAGCACTTCTGGAAGACGGACCTGCCATGATTTTTCCAGAGCAAGGCTCCACGTCTTAATCCCTGCACGCACGAACGGCACGGCGAGTTGAGCCGAAGCCAAGGCCCAAGCCATTCCTTCGCCGGTGAACGGCTCGATGTATCCGGCCGCATCCCCGATCACCAGCATCCTTTCACTGGCTAGGATGGCAAGATGACGGGTGAGACTGACTGTTCCGTGCCAATTCGTGGTTTCCAAACCGGCAATCTCTCGATATCCGCTCTCACTCAGGATTTCGGCGGCCGCCGCGCCAGGAGCGCCGCAGTTCCGCATGAAATCACGGTCAAAAGCCGCCGCGACATTTAGTTGTCCATCCTCCACTCGGACCAGTCCGACATAGCCCCCGGTGCCGACCGCCATATAAATCGTCCCACCCTCATAGTCCGCGGGAGCCTCTTTGAGCAGGCAACCCGCAGCAACTCGGGATTGTGGATCGACCACACTCTGCATCTCCAGCTCGCGTTCCGCACAGGCCAGGCCACCAGCAAGGAGGACAACACTTCCGGATGCGTGCATCAAAGATCCACGCTGATCCAGCAGGACGCTGCGTTGATCGTTTCTAACTCCTTCGACGTGCGCGGTCGTTTCTGCCAGAAACTCCGCACCCGCTGTGATGGCCGCGCCGACCAGAGCCGCGTCTAAGCTCGCTCTGGAAATTGCCAACCCCTCAGGTAAGTCGAATGCCGCTTCAAGTCCTTGGGCGCGCATCTGGAAGCNACTCAGCGGAAGCCCCTTGATTTCAGTCATCACTGNGCNGAGGCCGGCAGATCTCAGAAGAGCGAGTGCTTGNCCATTGAGGCAGCCACCACACACTTTCCNCCGTGGAAAGGATTTCCGTTCCACAAGCAGCACTCGGCATCCCAGTTGCGCCAGCTGATATGCAGCCAGAGCGCCAGCCGGTCCTGCTCCGATGATCACGGTCTCCCAAGGCTCTCGGCATGCCGCTTCCAGAGTGAGCGTGGATAACATCACGACCGGCTCCACGATAGCAGAAAACGCTCAGGCCAATGGCGGGTAACCGTGGCATTCTCCAACCCGGCATGTTCCGCCAGCTCGCGGACTTCTTTCATCGTGAATGCGGCAGCTGCGGATATTGGACCATCATGATGGACGACGTCCGAGGTACTCAGTAAATGGGAGCCAAGCCAGGCCAAACACCAGCCTACGTGACTGCGAATCAGATCATCGACCAGAATCTGATGCTGTGCTGCCTTCCGCATTCGTCCGAGAAGCTCAACCGCATCCAGGTTGCTGAGATGGTGTAAAAACAGCGTGCAGGTCAGGAGATCATAGTGGTCAGGCAAAGGGGACTGGAGCACGTCCAGATTGAAGAACTGAACGGAGAGGTCCTGCACCATTGCCTGATGCCGAGCGAACTGAATTGTTTCGCGATTGATGTCGCATCCATTAACCTCGATTTTCAGGTGATGACGCCGGGCCTGATGAGCCAGACTAAGCGCAACATCCCCTCCGCCGCAGGCGATATCGAGAACCCTCACCGGATTCGGTTTCCGATCCCTGGAGAGCCGTTCCAGCACCGGCCAGAGAACGGCATGGCTCCGGCTGATTGCATTGACCCGTTTCAATCCCCGCAGCGCCTGTGTTCGGCGTAGGGAGGCAATACCGGGTTGATCGAGCCATTCTGGTTCGCGACGTCGTTCGCCCAAGTCCCAAAACGGGGTCCACCATCGACTCTCAGGAACATGCGAGGCGGAAGAAGACAACTCAGCGCTGACTTTTGTGGAGAGCATGTTGGAATGATCTTTGGAAATGCGTAAAGCCCGGTGCGGGGGGTTTTTCAATGAATGTGAACCAACAGTCGGAGGGGAGCGGTCGGTGGGCGATCATGTCGCGTTCTTGATGACCGAACTGACGGATCACGGGACCGAATCACTCGAACACTTCAATGGACGAATCGTGACGGGAACCTATTGGCTTGTCGGCCTCCCGAAGTAACCATCGACGACGGATATGGCCGCAAGATATAAACGAAGAGGTTGACGCTTCGTGATTTGCCGGTCGTCGCAGTCACTTGCGACTCTTGGACTATTAATGAGCGAAAAAGCAAATACCATTCCAGCCCGTCATCGCCACGATGACGACGAGGGACTCTGTTTACGTTCGTTGAGAGCGAATCCGGTGAAAGAACTCACCCACTCATGCCTGCCTTCATCTCCCCCCGCTCAAACTGTCATTCCGGTTCTTTGAACTTACGTGTTGACATTCTGAAGCCCCTGATTCGCACGCACCTCGGCCGAGACCAGTTCGGCGTGTGCTTTGGGTTGAATCCCGGAGCCGTGTCGATTGGCATATGCTTTCGTCAACTCAGCACCAAAGAGAAAGATCAGGGAGGCGTAATACAGCCACACCAGCAGTGCTGCGAGCGCTCCGGCAGCACCGAAGCTCGACGTGACTCCCGCCCGGCCGATGTACAGGCTGATCAGAAATTTCCCGAGCGAAAACAGGACAGCAGTCGTCAGCGCTCCCAGCCAGACATCCCGCCACGCAACCTCCGCATCGGGGAGAAACTTGAAGATCAATGCGAACAGCGCCGAGATGACGATCAAGTCAAACAGGAGCGTGATGAGTTGACCGAGATAGCTCATCTTCCAGTCTCCGAGCAGCGGCCCAATCGCAGCGAGCGCGGAGCTGACAATCAAGGAAATCAACAGCAAAAACGCGATTCCTAACACCATGGAGAGCGACAGGAACCGGCATCGCACCCAGCCCCAGACGCCACCGCCCGGCTTTGGCTGAACCTCCCAAATCGTGTTCAGTGCATCCTGTAACTGGCCAAAGACACCGGCTGCTCCCAAAACCAGCATCATGATCCCCAGTATCGTCGCGAACCGTCCCTGTCTCGATTGACTGGCGTTATCGAGAATTGCCCGAATCGCCTCTCCCCCAGCGTGGCCCACCACATGGTCGATCTGCGCGGTGATCTGCCCTTCCGCCGAGTGCTGTCCAAAGATCAGGCCGGCCACTCCGATAATAATGACCAGCAACGGCGCCAGAGAGAAGATCATGTAATAAGCCAATGCGGCGCCGAGCCGAGGCGCTTTGTCAGCCACCCAGTGTGCTCCGGCCTCTTTGACGATTGCGACGAGTTCAGAGTACGTCATTAAGCTTCAGCCTTGAGAATGTGAGATTGGCTCAGCGCGCTGCTGCGAACCACAATCCCGAACGTGCTGGCATTGAGCACGTCCTGTTCCACACGAATGTAGGCCACTTTAATCCCCCCAAACACTTAAAACAGAACGCCTGTCGAAAGTCATCCTTTTCTGTCGCAGACGCCAGAATGTTTTCGTCGCCGATTTCACTGAGGATGCCCCTCTGTATCGAAGTCATTTGTGCTGGGGGGCTGGCTCCCGTGAGAGAAGAACCGGAAGAAGTCGAAACGGTTCCATTGCAGGAGGTTGAAGCGAAATCCTGAGTTGGGGGCACTGGCCAACATCGTTCCCGCATCGCTCTGAGATGGCTAAGTCCAGCGATGATTCATTGCATTACCGCCTTTTTCTACGTAATGCTTGGACATGCCTGTCTGTCGGCGCTCTTTTCTACGACCAATTCCACACTCGATCGCAGAGGGACCAGGAACTCTCCAAGTTTTCATCAGTTGCGCGAAGTGGAATAAATCTTGCGTCGTCACTTGCAGTACTGATGCGGTGATTTGGTCTGGGCATTTCATCTGGGGCCAAATTGGCGGATGTCGGAACGGACATGATGACACTGCCCACTCCGGCACGATGCCGTGGTGGAATCACCAGTTTGTGTCTGACTGGAATCTCAGCCAAATGCTGTCTCCTTGTCAGACGCCCCGCCATGTCGCCACTCGTTGTGGCGGCCGGCCAAGCACAATGAATGGTGCGAGACTGGAGACATTGAATTGGAGTCGAAAAATTTTAAAAGGAATCAGAAAATGGGAATGACACGCGAACAATTCGTTACTGATCAAGCTGCTGAACATCAGGAAGGGGTTCTGGCCAGAATGATTGAGCAGCAGACGGCCCAAGTCTCTTCAGATGTCTTTCTATGGGCTGCCTTGGGGTCCATCGGGGGAGCTTTGTGTTTGAAGATGTATGGCCGCTCGCATGATGCACTCTTCGTCGGTCAGTGGGCGCCGACATTTTTGATCCTCGGCCTCTACAACAAGATTGTGAAAACGCATGGTTCTGATCGTTTGGATTGAACCTGACTGGCTTCTTTGAAGAGATTCAGAGGAGGGATGAAAAAATGAGGCCGTTCTCAATCTGGATCCCTTCGAATGGATCAGGCGCCGTCGCCGGAGAAACGGCCACGGCGCCGATGTTGGAAGTCAGGATCTCCTCTCACAAGGGTTTTCGTAAATGTGAACGATCGCCCCTTCTGCTGCAGTAGAATATTGAGGACGAGGGCCCCGTGAGGGGTACCATTCACCCACAAGCACCTATTTGAGGGGAGTCCAGAAACAGCGTCGCACCTGAACGCCGCGCATCTCCTGAAGCACCCATTTTTTGAAAGGCGTTAATGATCCAGATGCACTTTATCCTAGGAGGAAAACCGGGAACCGTATAGGCACCTTTCACCCCCCATTTGACGTATCGCACCGCCATCGACAATCGAACGGAGACATCCTGATGACCAGACAAGTCGCAATTGTTGGAGGTGGATTAGCTGGCTTGACCTGTGCCAAGTCGCTTGTCGATGCTGGATACCGGGTCTCGATCTATGAAGGACTTCCATTCCTCGGCGGACGGGCATCGACATATCGAGATCAAGATGGGGATTGGATTGAGCAGGGACTGCACCTGTTTCTGGGGACCTATTCGGAATTTAAAAAACTCATGCAGGAAATCGGGCAATTTCCTGAAGAAGTTCTTTTCTGGATGTCAGAAGTACGCCTTCAAGACCCGGAAGGCCCCGATGCAGTTTATGGTTCTAATCCCTTCATTGCCCCGATAAAGACCATTCTGGGATTTCTGGGGCAGAACGATTACCTGGGACTGGGAGACAAACTGTCATTGCTTCCACTGGCGGCCCCCGGACTGAAGGGGATGAAGGGGCTGGAAGAGTACGACCAAATGACCGTCCACGAGTGGTGGGCACGTTGCGGTGGGACTCAAGCTGTTCTGAAACGATTTTTACAACCGTTTTGTCGGGCCATCCAATTTACCGAAGTAGATGAGTTTTCCGCTTACAACTTTCTGGGCTGGCTTCATCATGTGACGTACGACCTCCCTCATTCGCTTCTGGGCGGCTATCGCGGTGCACGGGATGAATTGATCTTCGCGCCGCTCGGTCGCTATTTGATCCATCATGGCGCGACGATTCAGACCGGCGTCAAACTCACACGCATCGACTATGATCCTTCCTCGAATCTGGTGACTGGGTTCCATCTGGACAACACCCGTCAAATTCAGGCGGATCTCTATGTTTGTGCACTCCCGGGATGGAACTTCGCCCCGTTGATTCCACCCCCGCTTCAGTCAACGGAATTCTTCTCCCGGATCGCGAAGTTACCCACTGCCCCTGCCATTTCTGTCCAGTTGTGGTTTGATCGTCGCGTCGTCGATACCGACGATTTCACGTTAATAGCGCACAGCCAGCTGCCGGTTTATCAGGATCAGGCCACGAATGCTTATCCCACTTCAGGTGGCAGCCGCATTTCTGCGACGATTTCTCCCGCCGAGCAGTATCTCAGCTGGGGAGATGAAGAACTCGTGGCTCTTGCACG
>Ga0065721_10004803_pt1 | contig 21375 bp, 22 predicted proteins | sample Mesricmetagenome_FD_59108 | JGI IMG/M metagenome (GOLD analysis project Ga0065721, IMG submission 59108) | Mesophilic microbial community from rice straw/compost enrichment Sample: eDNA_1 v2 (version 2) | ecosystem: Engineered > Solid waste > Grass > Composting > Bioreactor | place: USA: Davis... | reverse complement strand
TCGTGCTTTCGCCGCTCTCCCTCCACCTGGTCAATGATACACCGGGCATGCTTGTCCGCATCCGGCAGGCCCTGAAGCCCGATGGCCTGTTCATGGCGGCGATACCGGGAGCCGGAACGCTTGCCGAACTGCGCGATGTGCTGCTCGCGACCGAGATAGAACGGACCGGCGGCGCCAGCCCTCGCGTCATCCCCTTCGCCGACGTTCGGGATGTAGGGGCGCTGCTGCAAAGGGCAGGCTTCACCCTGCCGGTGGTGGATGTCGAGAACTACACGGTCCGCTACGACTCCATATTCCCGCTGATGCGCGACATCCGTGCGATGGGAATGGCCAATCCGCTGGTCGGGCGCAGCCGGCAGCCCGTCAGCCGGGGCTTCTTCGTGCGGGCAGCGGAGTTGTACGCGGAACGCTACGCGGATCCGGACGGACGCATCCGCGCAACTTTCTCCATCATCTACATCTCGGGCTGGGCACCCCATGAAAGTCAGCAGAAGCCGCTGAAGCCTGGCTCCGCCAAGATGCGGCTCGCCGACGCTCTGCGTGTACCGCGGGATGAGGAGCCCGGAAGCGCTAGTTGACGGCGTTCGTGAGATAGCCTTCGATCGTCTCGAACACGCTCACCAGGGTGTCGGCGAAGCCGCCGAAGGCCGCGACGAGAACGACAGCGATGAGAGCTGCGATCAGACCATATTCGACAGCGGTTGCTCCGTCCTTGCTGCCCGAGAACGCGTTCAGAAGACGCATGCGGTATTTCCTTTCTCAGGGAGACCTGGGCTAGCAGCGCGCGTCCGTGTCGTAGGGCTGGATGATGCAGACCGAGCCTGGCGTTTCCTGAAGGACACTGCGGCGAATGGTATATTGCTTCGACCCCTTTTCCGCCGGCTTGATCGAGCCGGTGGTGATGCGGTCAAACTCTTCCTGCACATGCGCAAGGCGGCGGGCATCGCCGCTATCGGCGACCATGGGTGTCACGATGAGGGATAGAGCTATTGCCGCCGTGCCGAACAGGAGGGCGATATTCAGGGCGCCGGTCTTGCCCGACCTGTACGACGACCGGTTCCGGACCCGCACAGTCTTCCACAATTCCTCGTCCATGTGTCAAAGCCTCGACGCAGATACTGCCTTGGTAAGCCTCGAGACTAGGCGAATTGGTTAAACGATCTGTTAACGCCGATTTACGAATAGGCGCAACTGTTGCCTGGCCTCTACAGGAGATCCTGGAGAAAGGGGATGAGCGGCTCGTCGGCGGGCGGCATCGGGTAGTTGCGCAGGTCGCGGCTGCGAACCCATTTGATCGCCTGGCCCTCCATCCCCCGTGGAATGCCCTCGTAGCGCCGGCAGATGTAGAGCGGCATCAGCAGATGGAAGGTGTCGTAGGTGTGGCTGGCGAAAGTGAGCGGGGCCAGGCAGGGGATTTTCGTCGTTACCCCGAGCTCTTCCTGCAGTTCACGGATCAGCGTCTCCTCGGGCGTCTCACCCGGCTCCACCTTTCCGCCCGGGAATTCCCAAAGGCCCGCAAGCTCCTTTCCTTCCGGCCGCTGCGCCAGAAGGATACGATTGTCGGTGTCGACGAGGGCGCAGGCCGCCACCAGCAACATTCGCCGCGGTTGAGATTGCACGGTCAGGCCTCCCGCCAGTAATGATATTGGTAGGCTTCCTGGAAACCGAACTTTCGATACAGCGCGAGCGCCGGCAAGTTGTCCGCGACGACCTGAATCCAGGCGCTCCGGGCCCCGCTGATGCGGGCCCAGCGCAGGGCGGAGGACAGGATTTCCGTTCCGCGCCCCTGACCGCGTGCGCTGGCGGTGACGGCAAGTCCCATGACGCCGGCGAGGTCGTTGTCCTGGACGCAGAGGGCAACGGCGACCGGTCCGCCCGCGGAATTCTCGATCGTGAACAGTCCCTTCGCCGGCTTGATGGCGTTGAGAACTTCCGCAAGCGCGGGCTTGAGCGCCGGATCCTCCCCGGCGACCAGCAGGCTGGCGTCGATGAAGCGACTGACATCATGCGTGGGGAGGTGATCGATCGTATCCGGCAATGCTAGGCGAGCGAGATCCGCCGTCATCACGTTCACCGTCTCAAACCGCTTCCAGCCGGCCTCGGACAGGTGCTGGATAAGTTGCGGGGGCGCTAATGGCGTCTCGCGCAGGATGAGCGGCCGGCCGTAGGCCTGGAAGCGCTTGCCTGCCTTCTCGAGGCGCAGGTCCATGTCCCGGAAGTCCGAAGGATCGAGCGGCACGACGCAATTGAGGCGTTTTGAGGGGTGCCCGCCCGCAAGCCGGATCTGCCAGCTGCCGTCATAGATCACCGAGGCGGCCGGCCAGGCCCGGAAGCCGACGGCCTCCAGACGGCGGACGAGCGGCAGATTGCTCGCGGACGGTGTTGCCTGCATCGCCCGCATCAGCTCCGGTAATCGCCGTTGATGGCCACATATTCCTTCGTCAGGTCGCAGGTCCAGACGGTCGCCCGCCCCTCACCCAGCCCGAGATCCACCCGGACAGGAATGTCCTCTTCTTTCATGACCGCGCTGGCAGCCGCTTCGGAATAATCCGGATCGCGCTCGCCGTTGACTGCCACGCGGACATCGCCGAACCAGATCGCCAGCCGGTCGCGATCGGCCATCTCGCCGGCCTTGCCGACCGCCATGACGACGCGACCCCAGTTGGCGTCTTCGCCTGCCACCGCCGTCTTGACGAGGGGCGAGTTGGCAATGGAAAGCGCAATCCGCTTTGCCGCGGCATCGGTCTCGGCGCCGGTCACGGTCACCTCCACCATCTTGCGGGCACCCTCGCCATCGCGAACCACCTGGAGCGCCAAGTCCTTGAGAAGCGCGTTCAGCGCCGCGCGAAACTCAGCCAGTGCCGGGTCCTCGACAGAGGTCACCCTCGCCTGTCCGTCGGCCGCTGCGGCTCCCGTGGCAAACAGCATCAGCGTGTCCGAGGTGGAGGTGTCGCTATCGACGGTCACGGAGTTGAAGGTGGGGCCGACGCCGGCGGACAGCAGCTGCTGCAGTACGTCCGGCGCGATGTCCGCGTCGGTCGCGACGAAGGACAGCATGGTCGCCATGTCGGGCGCGATCATGCCCGCCCCCTTGGCGATGCCGTTGATCGTCACCGTTACACCACCCAGGGAAGCCGAGCGTGTCGCGACCTTCGGATAGGTGTCGGTGGTCATGATGGCCTTGGCGGCGTCGAGCCAGAAATCCGGTTTCGCGCCAATATTCATATCGCCGAGCACGCCTGCGAACTTGCCGGCATCCAGCGGCTCGCCGATCACGCCCGTCGACGCCAGATACACCTCGTTCTCAGCGCATCCCACGGCCGAGGCCGCAGACTTCGCCGTCAGTTCCGTCGCAGCCCTGCCCTTGAGGCCGGTGAAGGCGTTCGCATTGCCCGAATTGACGACGACCGCCCTCGCCTTGCCGTGAGGCAGATTCGCCCGGCAGAAATCGACAGGCGCCGAGGGGCATTTGGAGCGCGTGAACACACCGGCCACCGCTGCCGGCTGGTCAAACACCATCAGCAGAACGTCGGTACGGTTCTTGTACTTGATCCCGGCGGCAGCGGTTGCCATGCGTAGGCCGCGGATCGGCGGCATGTGCGGATAGGATTTTGGAGCAAGCGGGGAGACGGAAGCGGACATCGGAGGCATCCAAACTGAATATGGAAAGGCCCGGAAGACCGGGCCCTTATAAAACACTTACTGCTGAGGCGCGGGCGCTTCGCCGGCGGCGGGATCGGCATCCGGCGTCTTGTTGACGTCCTCATAGCCCTTGCGCAGCGTCTCGTCCATGATCTCAACCGTCTGCTCCGCCTTGGCCTTCTCGATCAGCGCGAGATACTTGTCGCGCATGACCAGCTGGCGAACCTGCGGCTCGACCTGTTCCAGCGCCGGGGGCTGGACGTCACGACGGTCCTCGAGCTTGATGACATGGAAGCCGAACTGCGACTGCACCGGCGTCTTCGTGTAGGCACCCTTTTCCAGCGCGAATGCAGCCTCCTCGAATTCTGGGACCATGCGGCCCTTCGAGAACCAGCCGAGGTCGCCACCGTCGTCCTTGTTGGAATCTTCCGACTTCGCCTTGGCGAGCTCGGCGAAATCCTTGCCGGCGTCGAGGTCGGCGATGACCGCCTTGGCCTCTTCCTCGGTCTTCACCAGGATATGGCGGGCGTTGACCTCTTCCTGCTTCGGCAGGGCGGCGATTTCCTTCTCGTAGCGTGCCTTGACCTCTTCGTCGGTGACGGCGTCGACCACGTGCTTGCGGAAGTACGAGTTATGCAGCTCGCGATCCTTAATGTACTCCATCCGCTTCTGGAAATCTTCCGTCTCGGCAAGCCCCTCCTCGGCAGCGCCTTGTGCGAGAAGCTTCACGTCGATCGCGCCCGACAGGGCCGCCACGTGCTTCTGCTCGTCCGGAAGCTGCTGGAGCTGCGGATCGAGGTTGGCCACGGCCAGGTCGAGCTCGGACTGAAGGATCTCCAGGTCGCCGACCTTGGCGACGACGGCATCTTCCTGCGCAAAGGCGGAGGCACCGAAGGAAAGCCCGACAGCAAGGGCAGCCGTGGCGAGAAGTTTATGGCGCAGCATCAAGTCACCTTTCAAGAATGATTGCCGGTCTGGATATAGCCCGAAGCCGGCCGGAACGCGTTCAGAAACATCGGAATGTGGCCTTTGTGTATCGGCCGTTACCGTTGACATCAAATCGACCCCCTCTTATCTGTCACGCAACTTTGCGTCCAGATGGGTTTCCGGGCGTAGCGGGCGGTTTTGACGGTTGTGCAGAGCCGTAGGCCGGCCCGCGATCACAAGTACGTTTAACCAGAAAGGACCATTCGAATGGTCAGCTTCGGCGGATTGGCCCGCAAATTCTTCGGCTCGGCAAACGAGCGCCGCGTCCGCTCCTACAAGTCCCGCGTCGATGCTGTCAACGCCCTCGAGGAGAAGACGAAGGCTCTCACTGATGCGGAACTGGCGGCCAAGACGGCCGAGTTCCGCGACCAGCTCGCGGCAGGCAAAAGCCTCGATGACCTCCTCACACCGGCATTTGCGGTGGTTCGCGAAGCCTCTCGCCGGGTACTCGGCATGCGACCCTTCGACGTCCAGCTGACAGGGGCGATGATCCTTCACGACGGTGCGATCGCCGAGATGAAGACGGGTGAAGGCAAGACGCTGGTGGCGACGCTTGCCGTCTACCTGAACGCACTGGCCGGCAAGGGCGTGCATGTCGTGACCGTCAACGACTACCTCGCCCGCCGTGACGCCGCGACCATGGGCCGCCTCTACGGCTTTCTCGGTCTCACCACCGGCGTCATCGTCCACGGCCTCTCCGACGAGGAGCGCCGCGCGGCCTATGCCTGCGACATCACCTATGCGACGAACAACGAACTCGGCTTCGACTATCTGCGCGACAACATGAAGTATGACCGCGGCCAGATGGTTCAGCGCGGCCACAACTATGCCATCGTCGACGAAGTGGACTCAATCCTTGTCGACGAAGCGCGTACGCCGCTGATCATCTCCGGCCCGCTGGACGACCGCTCTGAACTCTACAACACGATCGACGCCTTCATTCCGATGCTGGACGAAAGCGACTACGAGATCGACGAGAAGCAGCGTTCGGCAAACTTCTCCGAGGCCGGGACGGAAAAGCTGGAGAACCTGCTGCGCGAAGCTGGTCTCCTGAAAGGCGAAAGCCTCTACGACGTCGAGAATGTCGCGATCGTCCACCACATCAACAACGCACTGAAGGCCCACAAGCTCTTCACGCGCGACAAGGACTACATCGTCCGCAACGGCGAGATCGTCATCATCGATGAATTCACCGGCCGCATGATGCCGGGCCGCCGCTATTCGGAAGGACAGCACCAGGCGCTCGAAGCCAAGGAAAAGGTGCAGATCCAGCCGGAGAACCAGACGCTCTCCTCGATCACCTTCCAGAACTACTTCCGCATGTACGAAAAGCTCGCCGGCATGACCGGTACGGCTGCGACGGAAGCGGAGGAGTTCAGCAACATTTACCGGCTTGAAGTCGTCGAGGTTCCCACCAACCTGCCGATCCAGCGCATCGACGAGGACGACGAGGTCTACCGGACCTTTGAGGAGAAGTTCAAGGCAATCATTGCCGAGATCAAGGCCGCCCACGAACGCGGCCAGCCGGTCTTGGTCGGCACGACCTCAATCGAGAAGTCTGAGCTTCTGGCCACGATGCTGAGCCAGTCCGGCTTCAAGGACTTCAAGGTCCTGAACGCCCGCTACCACGAGCAGGAAGCCTATATCGTTTCCCAGGCCGGCGTTCCCGGCGCCGTCACCATCGCCACCAACATGGCTGGCCGCGGTACGGACATCCAGCTTGGCGGCAACCTCGACATGCGTCTGGAGCACGAACTGGCCGAGATGGAGCCAGGTCCGGAGCGCGACGCCAAGGCCGACGCCATCAAGGCGGAAATCGCAGCGCTGAAGCAGAAGGCCCTCGAAGCCGGTGGCCTCTACGTCATCGCTACCGAGCGCCACGAAAGCCGCCGCATCGATAACCAGCTTCGTGGCCGGTCCGGGCGCCAGGGCGACCCCGGTCGCTCCAAGTTCTACCTGTCGCTACAGGACGACCTGATGCGCATCTTTGGCTCCGACCGCATGGACGGAATGCTGCAGAAGCTCGGACTGAAGGAAGGCGAGGCCATCGTCCACCCATGGATTAACAAGGCGCTGGAGCGAGCGCAGCGCAAGGTCGAGGCCCGCAACTTCGACATCCGCAAGAACCTCCTGAAGTACGACGACGTCACCAACGACCAGCGCAAGGTGATCTTCGAGCAGCGCATTGAACTGATGGATGCCAATGCCGACGACCTCAAGGAGATCGTTGCGGACATGCGCAACGAGGTGATCGAGGTGATGGTCGCCAAGCATATTCCGGAACGTGCCTATGCCGAGCAATGGGATGTCGCCGGGCTGAACAACGACGTCCAGCGTCTGCTGAACCTTGACCTCCCCATCGCCGACTGGGCGACGGAAGAAGGCATCGGCGAGGACGATATCCGTGAGAGGATCACAGAAGCTGCCGACAAGGCGGTTGCCGACCGTACCGAACGCTTCGGTGCCGACATCATGACCTATGTCGAGCGATCCATCGTGCTTCAAACCCTCGACAACTTGTGGCGCGAGCATATCGTCAACCTCGACCACCTGCGCTCCGTCGTCGGCTTCCGCGGCTATGCCCAGCGCGATCCGCTGCAGGAATACAAGTCGGAGGCGTTCGAACTCTTCCAGGCTCTGCTTGCCAACCTGCGCGAAGCCGTGACGGCGCAGATGATGCGCGTCGAGCTCGTGCGCGAGGCCCAGCCTTCGCCAGAGCCGCCCCCGGTCATGGAACCCCATCATATCGATGCTTCGACGGGCGACGATGACTTCGCAGGCGGCAATGACTCTGGCCTGCAGGTGCCACCCGACGACCGCGATCCTGCCGACCCCGAGACCTGGGGCAAGGTGGGCCGCAACGAGGCATGCCCCTGCGGCTCCGGCAAGAAATACAAGCACTGCCACGGCGCCTTCGAGCAGGCCTGAGATTTCCTCCGCAACACATCAATATGCCGCCTCCGGGCGGCATTTTCGTGTGCGCTCCAGTCTGCTCCAAAGGATTGTTAACCCTGTCGTGGCAAGACTGGGCTACCCGGTACTGAGTTCATGTGAGTAGTGCGTGCCGATCATGGCGGTTCTCGAGACAGCGGAGAGATATCTGCCCCGCGGCCTGCGCTCCAGGCTGAGGCCTGTGCTCGACCGGGCGATCGAGGCGAATACCTTGGACGGCGAGACGGCCCGGGCCCAGCGGCAGGCTCTCGTCGCCTTTGCCATTCGCGTCGTCAGTGCCGCCATCGCCTTCGTTTCCCAGATCATCCTTGCCCGCCTGATGGGGGAGTTCGAATACGGCATCTTCGCCTTCGTCTGGGTGATCGTCATTCTGGCAGGAAACCTCTCCTGCCTCGGCTTCCATACATCCGTGATCCGCTTCCTGCCGCAGCACCAGGCGGACGGTGATTTCGCCTCTGCCCGCGGCCTTCATGTCACGGCGCGAATCTTTGCAATGCTTTCCGCAAGCGCGCTTGCGGCCTTGGGATTTCTCTTCCTGCGCCTCTTCGCTGGCTCTTTCGAAGCCTACTGGCTGGCACCTCTGTTCCTGGCGCTCTTCACGCTGCCGATGATCGCGCTCGGCGACGTCCTCGACGGCACCGCACGGGCAAGTGGCTGGACGGTGACCGCCCTGACGCCGACCTTCCTGATCCGTCCGACCCTGATCCTGCTCTTCATGGTCGGCGCCGTCTGGCTCGGCGCGCCCGACACCGCGGTGACTGCGATGGAAGCCGCTCTTGCCGCAACCTATGTCACGACTCTGATCCAGTACATGCGCCTGCGCCGACGGCTGCGGCGCGCCTTCGGCGATGGTCCGCTTCGTCTCAACGCCGGCGCCTGGTTCGCCTATTCCTTGCCGATCTTCCTGATTGACGGGATCGGCTTCCTCCTGACCAATGCTGATGTGGTGGTAGTCGGTCTCTACCTGCCCCCCGACCAGGTAGCGGTCTATTTTGCTGCGACGAAGACGATCGTGCTCGTCCAGTTCGTCGCTTTCGCCGTCAAGGCTGCGGCTGGCCCGAGATTCTCCGCCATACTTGCGAGCGGCGGGACTTCGGAACTGGCGGCATTCGCCGGACAGGCCGCACGCTGGAGCTTTTGGCCCGCTCTCCTGCTGGGCTCGGCCATCCTGCTGGTCGGCGAACACCTGCTCGCCCTCTTCGGCCCGGCCTTCACGGTTGGCTATTTGCTGCTCCCTATCCTCTTTGCGGGCATCCTCGCCAAGTCGCTGGTCGGCCCCGCCGAAGTGCTGCTCAGCATGGCTGGCCGTCAGAACCTCTGCGTGGTTCTCTACGCGATCGTGCTGGGCGCAAACATCCTGATGAACANCATGCTCATCCCTCGTTTCGGGCTGAACGGCGCGGCGACCGCGACCGCCTGCGCNATGGCAATCGANGCGATCCTGCTGCACGTNGCGCTTCGCCGAAGCCTCGGCATCGCCATGTTTGCCTTCGCCGACCCAATCCCAACTGCAGCAAAGGCCGAATGACCATGGCCCCCTCCCCCGACAGCCGCCGGCCCATGGATCCCGCAGCCCCTCTCTGGACACCGCCTCTGGTGCCGGAGCTGCAGGCAGAACGGCCCCGTGCAGACCAACAGACCGAAGTAGGACGCCCGGGACGGGAACTCTGCATTTACCCCGCCTCGCTAGGCTACGACCTCCAGCAGGAGCTCGAATTCCTTTCCAACCGGGTAATGGAACCCAACATCTTCTTCAGCGCCCGTCTGCTGGCGCCGGCAATGCCACGGATAGAGGACAAGCAGGTCCGCTTTGCGGTCCTCCGCGACGAGAACGAGGGGCGCAGCCGTATGCGGCTGCTGATGCCCTTCACGATCGAAAAACCCGGCTTTTCGATCGGCCCGGCGATCACCCGTGCGTGGGCGAATCCTTTCGGGCCTCTGGGAACGCCGTTGGTCGATGCGGAGGGTGCAGCAGAGACGATCGACAACCTTCTGGACGGTCTTTCGCGACCGGACATGCAGCTTCCTTCCGTGCTTGTTCTGCCCCAGATCCGCGTAAACGGACGTTTCGCCCAGCTGGCGCGGGCCGTTGCGGTGGGCCGCGACCTGCCGGTGACGCTTGCTGAACCGGGCACACGTCCCATGCTCGAAAGCGTCGAGGCTCCGGAGACCTACCTCAAGCGCGCGGTCTCTCCTCACCATTACCGGGAAATGCAGCGCCAATGGCGCCGGCTCGCCGAGCACGGGCAGCTGGATTATACGGTCGCCCGTCAACCGGAAGAGGTCCGGCTCCGCATGGAGGAATTCCTGGCGCTGGAGGCAGCCGGATGGAAGGGGCGCAAGCGCTCCGCCCTCATCAACGACCGCTACCGCGCTGCCTTTGCCCGCGAGGCCATCACCAATCTCGCCGAGATCGATGCCGTCCGCATCCATACGCTCGAGCTCGACGGCCGCGCGATCGCTTCCCTCATTGTCTTCGTCATGGCCGGCGAAGCCTATACTTGGAAGACGACTTACGACGAGGAATTTGCCGCATGGTCCCCCGGAAAGCTGCTCATGATGAAGCTGACCGAATGGCACCTCGATGATGCCAATATCCTGCGAACCGATTCCTGCGCGACCGCCGACCACTCCATCATGAGCCGGATATGGGAGGAGCGCGAGGAGATGGGGACGCTGGTGATCGGCCTCACGCACAATACCGACAAGGATGTCCGGCAAGTGGCGACCCAGCTCCACATGTACCGGAGCACGCGAAACATGGCACGTCTGCTACGGCAGAAGATCCTGTCGATCGCCAGGCGACCTGAATAGGGCTCATTCCGCCGCCGCGCGCAGGCGCAGCATCCGGCGGATTACCTTGCCGCTCGTCGTCAGCGGCAGATCATCGACGAAGTCCACCTCCCGGGGATACTCATGCATCGACAGCCGGTGCTTGACCCAGTCGCGAAGCTCGGCCGCGAGGCGTTCGCTACGCTCGTGCCCCTCGCGAAGAACGACATAGGCCTTGACGATCTCCGTGCGCAGCGGATCCGGTTTGCCGATCACGGCAGCGAGCCGGACGGCGGGGTGGCCGCTGAGACAATCCTCGATTTCCGCCGGGCCGATCCGGTAACCTGCCGACGTGATGACGTCGTCGTCCCGTCCGACGAACTCCACGAAGCCTTCCGCGTCCCGGCGCCCTATATCGCCCGTCAGTAGCCAACCGTCCCTGACCTTTGCCTCCGTCGCAGCCGGATCGTCCCAGTAGCCGAGGAACATCACCGGGTCGGGCGCCCTGACGGCGATCTCGCCTTCGACACCATCCGCGACTTCCAGGCCCCGTTCATCGAGGACGGCCACGTCATGCCCCGGCACGCTCTTCCCGATAGCACCCGCCTTGGTCACGCCGAGTGCAGCACAGGAACCGAGAACGAAGTTGCACTCTGTCTGGCCATAGAGCTCGTTGACGGTGACGCCGAGGACGTTGCGGGCCCACTCATAGGTCTCTCGTCCGAGTGCCTCCCCCGCCGAGGTAATCGTTCGCAGGTGAAGCTCGTAACGGGACCGCGGTTCGGCTACAGACTTCATCAGGCGAAGCGCGGTCGGCGGAATGAAGGCGTTGCGGACATCCATTTCGGCGATGATGCGGAAGGCCATGTCAGGGTCGAACTTCTGCGCCGGCGAGGAGACCACCGGAATGCCAAGCATCAGCGCCGGAAGGAGCACGTTCAACAGGCCGCCGGCCCAGGCCCAGTCGGCGGGCGTCCAGATGCGATCCCCCTCTTGTGGGGCAAACTCATGTCCCAATTGGAAACCGGGAATGTGGCCGGCCAGCACTCGATGGCCATGGAGCGCCGCCTTGGGCGGTCCGGTCGTGCCGGAGGTGAAGATCATCAGTGCGGGGTCGTCAGGGCCCGTCGCCGCGACGTCGAACCGCAATGGATGCTGATCCAGCAGATCATCGAACGCCAGCGCACCATCCCTGGCGACGGCCCCTCCTGCGACGACAAGATGCCGCAGAGCCGGCAACCTCGCGCGGATCGCCTGCAAGCGCGGCAGGCCGAACGCGTTGGTCACGAATGCCACTGCTTCAGACGCACGCAGGCGATACTCCAGAGCCTCTTCGCCGAACAGCAGCGCCAATGGCAGTGCGATCGCGCCGAGCTTGTAGATCGCCACATGGGCAATGACCGTATCGAAGCCCTGCGGCAGTAGAAGCGCCACCCGATCACCGCGGCGTATCCCGAGGGATCGCAATCCGTTTGCAAGCGCAGAGGACTTTTCACGAAGCTCGCCATAGGTCATGGCGCGGTGCTGACCATCGGGACTGAAGTGCTGCAGGCAGATGCGCGCCGGCTCCTTTTCCGCCCACGCATCGCAAACCACATGGCCAATGTTGAACCTGGGCGGGATGCGCCACTCAAAACTGCGAAGGATTTCGTCGTAAGAATGTCGAACGTTTGGAAGCAGCATGGCCTGTGTCGCGTTTTCAGCGTTGCAGTCTGCTAGCACCAGCAGGCGGCGGCCACAAGGAGCAGCCGTGGCTGCCCCCTTGGCCCATCATCATGCGTATCGTGGCCTAACGCTGCGCGGTCATCCGCAGCATCCGGCACAAGGCTGCCAGTTCGGCGTCGGTGCCGCTCGAGAGCAGGTCACCGCAACGGTTGAGCAGCCGGCGCTGCTCGTCTTCTGACATGGCGTTGAAGGCCTCGCGTTGCGCCGGGGTCAGATCGGCACCGGCACCTCCGGCGCCCGGCCCACCCGCACCCGGCCCGCCCGCACCCGGGCCGGCGCCACCGATCCCGATATCGAGATCGGCGCCGACGCCCGAACCTCCACCGGCCCGCACCCCGGCGCCGGCATTGACCCCGTTCGAGCCGCCGATCGAGGCGGTTGCATCCACATCGACACCATCGCTGATATCCGCATCGACACTCGCATTTACGCCATCGGCGCCGCCCACGGTAGCATCCACGTCGGCGAGGCTGCTACCTCCGACGTTCGCGCTTGCGTTCACGCCGTTGCTACCGCCGACCGAAGCCCCGACCCCGAGGCCGTTGCTGGTATCTACACCGACGCTGACGCCACCCACCGACACTCCCGTTTCCTGCGCACCCGCCGGCCCGAGAGCCGGCAAGATCAGGCAAGCGGAGACGAGAAGCATACTTCTCCTGACTTTCATGGTCATTCCTCCATACAAGACCCGCAACCATCACGGGCATGGAGGGAACCACCGTCGCGTGGAGAAGGTTTCGCCCGCACCCTCCGCAGTGCCATGATCACTAACGCTTCGCCACTGTCGGATGGACTGCTGTGCCAGAAGCGCACTGAAGCGTCCGCGCTACCGGCTACCTCCTCACTTGCGCAGCAGCGCGAGCCCATGATAGAGGCCATTCCATACCTTCCGTGCCCCGTTGGCGGAACTGGTAGACGCGCCTGACTCAAAATCAGGTTCCGAAAGGAGTGCTGGTTCGATTCCGGCACGGGGCACCATCCTAACTGACCATCCAGAGCCCCGTCTCACGCAGATGTGTGAGGGTCACCTTCATGCTAAGCGCGGGAGAATTGCGCCGCTCGGTCCGATGTTCTAATGAGCGACGACCTTGATTGGCCCTTCGGCCTGGAGACGTGCATGACATCCGGAATCCGCTCCCCCACCTTTTCCCGCCCCTTGATCTACGCTTCCGCGGTGACCCTTGGCATGGTGGCGGCCGTTGGCGGAGCGCTCGCCTTCGAGCACATCGGCGGCTACATCCCCTGCGCGCTCTGCCTGCTGCAACGCGACCCCTACTACTACGGAATCCCGGTCGGTATCGCTGCGATCATGGCCGCCAGCTTTCGTGTACCCGCATGGGTTACTCGCAGCCTGCTCGCGCTCATCGGTGTGATGATGATCGTGGGTGCTGGCATGGGTGTATATCACGCGGGCGTTGAGTGGGGGTTCTGGGAGGGTCCGGCCACCTGCGCCACCAGTTCGCCCGGCATCACAACCAATGCCGGCAGCCTCCTGGACGATCTGAACGCCTTTCACGGCCCATCCTGCACGCAGGCATCGCTGCGGGTACTTGGTCTGTCGTTCGCCGGCTGGAACGTGATTGCGAGCGTGATGCTGGCTGCCGTCGCCTTCCTCGGCGCGTCGAAGAAGACGGCCTGAACGCCTTCAAGGCTGCAGTTCGGTATCCCAGTAGAGATAGTCCATCCAGCTTTCGTGCAGGTAGTTCGGCGGGAAGAGCCGGCCATTGTTGTGAAGGTCCTGCACCGTCGGCGGATAAGGCTTCTGGTGTGGGAACATGCCGGCCTGCTTTGGCAGCTTGCTGCCCTTGCGAAGGTTGCAGGGAGAACAGGCAGCCACGACGTTCTCCCACGTCGTCTGCCCGCCATGTGCCCGCGGGATAACGTGGTCGAACGTGAGCTCCTCGCGGGAGCCGCAATACTGGCACTCAAAGCGGTCGCGCAGGAAGACGTTGAACCGGGTGAAGGCCGGGTGGCGAGTGGGCTGCACGTAGGTCTTGAGGCTGACGACGCTCGGCAGGCGCATGGAAAAGCTGGGCGACGAGACGGAATGTTCGTACTCGGCGATGATGTTCACACGGTCCAGGAATACGGCCTTGATCGCGTCCTGCCAGGACCACAGCGACAAGGGATAATAACTCAGCGGCCGGTAGTCGGCGTTCAGGACGAGCGCCGGCAAGGCCTGGGGAGAGACTGCAATCGTCAAGGGGTACTCCTTACCGATTCGGCATCTGCAGTTTTATATTAGGTCCGTTGCCACAGAATTGTGAAGCAGAAATAACAGTGGTGGGCAGTAGTTAACCCGCAACTGGGGCCACATCTTTGCGAATGCTGGTGGAATAGTAGGCCCATAGAAGTCGGGCCGCGACCGAACGCCATGGCTGCCAAGCCTCCGCCATCTCCGCAAGCGCCCGGGAGGATGGCCTTTCCGGCAGGCCGAAAGCATGGGCGGCGGCGGCCTGCAAGGCGACATCGCCTGACGGAAATATATCCGGATGGCCGCCGCAGAACATCAGATAGACTTCGGCCGTCCATGGTCCCACCCCGTGAAGCGCCGTCAGCTTCGCCATCGCAGCGAAAGGCTCCATCCGCGCGACTTCTTCCAGGTTGACCTCACCGTTGGCCACTGCTCGGGCGACATGAGCGAGCGTGGCTGCCTTGGCGCGCGACAGGCCGAAGGAGGCAATCGTTTCGGGCTGGTGGCCAAGATAGGTTTCGGCCGTGATTGGTCCCGCCGCGCGGATGCGGTTCCAGATCGCTGCGGCGCTCGCTTTCGAGACCACCTGCGAGACGATGATGAAAGCTAGCCCGGCAAAGCCTGCCTCCGCCAACCTCAGCGGCACGGGACCGGCAGCCTCAATTACCGGCACCAGCCGCGGGTCGAGTGACGCCAGCGCCGCGAGGCCGACCTGAATGTCGATTTCGTTGCAGATGATGCGCATGTTTTGTCCCTGTGGTCCCGCCACGGATTTCATGCCAGAAGAAACCATGCTCGCACCACCCGGTCAAAGACCCGTCTTCCGTTTTGCGCCCAGTCCAAACGGCCCCCTGCATCTCGGGCATGCGCTCTCCGCCATTCTCAACCATGAGATGGCGCAGGCGGTCGGCGGGCGCTTTCTGCTACGCATCGAGAATATCGACCTCGCCCGTTGCACGCCGGATCATGAGGAAGCCATCTACAGGGATCTTACCTGGTTGGGACTTCGATGGGAGCAACCGGTCCGCCGCCAGTCGGAGCATTTTGGCGACTATGGCGCGGCGCTGGATCGGCTGAGGGAGATGGAGCTTGTCTACCCCGCCTTCATGACCCGCGGCGACGTGAAATCCGCCGTTGCCGCGCATGAGGCGGTCGGTGAGGTATGGCCTCGCGACCCGGACGGATCGCCGCTTTATCCGGACGCCGACCGTAAGAGGAGCGAGACGGAGCGTCGGCGCCTGCTGGCGGAAGGCAGCCGGCACGCATGGCGTCTCGACATGGCAGAGGCGCTGGCAAGGGTCGCCCGTCCGCTCACATGGCGGGAGACGGGAGAAGGCTGCGAAGAGGAAATGCAGGCGGACCCTGCGGCCTGGGGTGACGTCATCCTGTCACGTTCGGATGCGCCGTCGAGCTATCATCTCTCGGTGGTGGTGGACGATGCACTGCAGGGGATCACTCACGTGGTCCGCGGCGTCGACCTCTACCATGCAACCTCGGTACATCGGCTGCTGCAGGAACTGCTGGGTCTTCCCGAGCCGGTCTATCACCACCACCGGCTGATCCTCGGGCCGGATGGCCGGAAGCTCTCGAAGAGCGAGCAGTCGACGGGGCTCGCGGCACTCAGGGCCGCCGGCGCCTCACCCGCCGACATTCGCCGACGGATCGGGCTCTGAGGCATCCTTGATCCGGCTGTCTCGGTTGTTGCGCCTGCGGCGCGCATGCACGACAACCGAGTAGACGCGATACTTCATGAGCGCCGCATTGATCTCTGCGCCCAGCATGAAGATCACGCCCACCATGTAGAGGAAGACGAGCACGATCATGACGGACGCCAGGCCCGCGTAGGTCGCCGCGTAGTTTGCGAACGTGGCCAGGTAGGACGCGAATATCAGCGCTCCGATCGTCCAAAGGACGAGCGTCACCACGACACCGGGCAGCACGTCGATGATCCGCCGGTGCCCGTCCGGCAACCATTTGTGCGACAGGATGAGCCCGCCCATCAGCACCAGAACCGTACCGTAAAGGCCCCAATCGGATGCGGCGCGAAGGAGATCCTGCAGCCAGGGAAAGAAGCGCTCCCCATAATGGAGAGCGACGGGCACCGCCACCAGCAGGGTGCTGATGACAGCGAAGATGATGACGGCCGCGATGACGTAGCCGAGACTTGCGAGACGCGTTATGTACCAGGCCCGCGTCTCGCTGACCCGGTAGGCGCGGTTCAGCGAAACCCGCAGGGCCTCCACGCCATTCGACGCGAAGTAGGCGGCCGCAAGCACCGACAGCGTGAGAAGCCCGCCGCGCGGGATCGTCAGTACCTGCTCGATCTCCCGCGACAGGGGATCGGCAATGTCCTGGGGCCATGTGTCGAAAAGCAGATGCACTGCGGTTTCGGAAAACGTGTCTGCGCCGAGGAACCCCGCAAGCGCGGTACCGAAGATCAGGAAGGGAAACAGGGCAAGCAGGCCGGACAGTGCGACATGGCTCGCCATGGCCCAGCCATCGTCCTCGTTGAAGTGGCAATAGGCATCATAGGCGACCTTCCAGGCGAGCCCCAGCCCGCGGATCCTGCTCTTCTTCTCGGCCAAGATGGGCTCCGTTGTCACTGCCTCCGAAATATGGGATGCACGGGCACCTTGTACAGGACCCTTTCATGCCGCATCAGAGATCGATCATCATTACCGGCTGCTCTTCGGGCATCGGCGCCCATTGCGCCCGCGCTCTCAAGCGGGACGGCTGCCGGGTCTTTGCTACGGTCCGCAAGACAGAGGATCTTGCCTCCCTTGAGGCGGACGGCATCGAAGCCCTACTGATGGACTACACGAAGCCGGAGACAATCGCGGCGCTGGTAGAGGTCGTGCGGCAGCGCACCGGCGACCGGATCGACGCCCTCTTCAACAACGGCGCCTACGGGCAGCCCGGCGCCGTAGAGGATCTCGCGACCCACGTCCTTCGCGAGCAATTCGAGACCAACCTGTTCGGCTGGCACGAGCTGACCCGCCAGGTCATTCCGCTCATGCGCCGACAGGGCCACGGGCGGATCGTCAATTGCTCCTCCATTCTCGGGCTGCTGCCCTACCGCTACCGCGGCGCCTATACCGCCTCGAAGTATGCGCTTGAGGGCCTGACAGTGACCCTGCGGATGGAACTCGAAGGCAGTGGCATCCACGTCAGCCTGATCGAACCCGGACCGATCGCATCGCGCTTCACGGCCAACGCGCTGGCGAAGATCGAGGAACATGTCGACCTGGAGAACTCGGCGCATTCGGCCGAATACAAGCGCCAGCTTGCCCGCCTGAGCGGCACAGGCCCCAAAAACCGACACAGGCTCGGTCCCGAAGCGGTCTACGACGTCTTGACGCATGCCTTGACCGCATCCCGCCCCAAACCACATTATCTGGTCACGACACCCGCCAAGCAGGGAGCCTTGCTCAAGCGGCTCCTCCCGGCCGATCTCTTCTACCGCCTGATGCGCCGGCTGGACTGACAACGAAAAGGTCAACATCTCGAATGTCCACATTCACCACCATCCTCACCGTCATCGTGATGGGCCTTGTTGTCCTCGTCCTGATCCGCGGGCTGTTCAACATGATGAAGGGAACCGATGCCAACAAGTCGAACAAGCTGATGCAGTTGCGGCTTATGCTCCAGGCGGTTGCCATCGTGCTCATCATGCTCACCCTCTGGATCACCGGCGGCGGGCGATAGATATGGTCAGGATCAACAGGATCTACACCCGCACCGGCGACAAGGGTATGACTTCGCTGGTCAGCGGCCCGCGGCGGGACAAGCACGACCTTCGCGTCGAAGCCTATGGCACGGTGGACGAAACGAATTCGGTCATCGGCATGGCGCGTCTCCATACGTCCGGCATGCAGAAGCTCGATCCTATGCTGGCGCGCATCCAAAACGACCTCTTCGACCTGGGCGCGGACCTCGCCAACCCGGAGGTCGAGGAGAACCCTGAGTACGAGCCTCTGCGCGTCGTACCAGCCCAGGTGACTCGAATCGAAAACGAAATCGATGAACTGAACGCGGTGATCGAGCCGCTACGCTCCTTTGTCCTGCCGGGCGGATCTTCGGCTGCGGCCGCCCTGCATTTGGCCCGAACCGTGTCCCGGCGTGCCGAAAGGCTGATGGTGGAGCTGTCGCGGCGAGAAACTGTCGCCGAACCGGCGCTGCAATACATCAACCGGCTCTCCGACTTCCTGTTCGTCGCCGCCCGCCACGCCAATGACGACGGCAAGGCCGATGTGCTGTGGGTACCGGGGAAGAATCGGTAACGAGAGGCAAGCGGCATCCATGTTCATCCCGATCCATGATGCCAACACGCTGAAGCACATCCGCGCCCAGTATGTGACGATCGCGCTGATCCTCGCCAATTTGGCAGTCTGGGCTTTCACGGCGATAACGCCGGAGATGACAGGTGAATTGGCGGCGCTCGGCCTCGGCTTCATCCCCGCCATCGCCTCCGACCAAGCCTACCTCGATCCCGAGCTTGTCCTGGTTCCGGCGAGCCTGACCTACGTCACCTATGCTTTCATCCACCTGGACTTCTGGCACCTGGCCTCGAACATGGTCTTCCTGTGGGTCTTCGGCGACAATGTCGAGGATGCGCTCGGACATGTCCGGTTCCTGGTCTTCTATCTCCTCTGTGCTGCGGCAGGCGCAACGCTGCATGCGGTGATCGCTCCGGCATCGGAGGGTCCGCTAATCGGCGCGTCCGGGGCCATATCCGGCGTCGTCGCCGCCTATTTCATCCTGCATCCGCGCGTTCGGCTCTGGGTGCTGGTACTGTTCCGCATACCGCTGCCGTTGCCAGCTTTCATTCCGCTGACGCTCTGGCTGCTGCAGCAGTTCGCCATGCTGGCGATCGACCTGGACGGCATGGTGTCCTGGGGCGCCCATGTCGGCGGGATCCTGGCAGGAGCAATCCTCGTCCTCTTCATGCGACGGAAGGGCGTGCCGCTGTTCGATCGCCAGATTGTTATTCCCAAGGCGGTCGAAACCCGCGCCACCGTACCCCTCGTCGGTTCGCGCCAACCATAGACGGCAGTCATAGCGGTATGATCAAAGCGCACGCGTTGCGGCCCAAAACCACGTTGTAATCGCGCAAAAAATGGGTATCCATGTCGCCCACTGACTAGAGGACGAACGGGAGAGGCTGCATTCGTGCGGCTCCATAAGTCAAGGAAGGACCCCATGAAGATCCTGGTACCTGTGAAGCGAGTGGTCGACTATAACGTCAAGATCCGCGTCAAGCCCGATGGCACCGGCGTCGAACTTGCCAACGTCAAGATGTCGATGAACCCGTTCGACGAGATCGCGGTCGAGGAAGCCCTGCGGCTGAAGGAAGCTGGCAAGGCCGAGGAAGTGGTGGTCGTCTCCATCGGTCCCGCCAAGGCCGAAGAAACCCTGCGCACCGGGCTCGCCATGGGTGCCGACCGGGCAATCCTGGTGGAGACCGATGAAACGGTCGAGCCGCTGGCTGTTGCCAAGATCCTCAAGGGTGTCGCCGAAGCGGAAGCGCCTGGCCTCGTCATCATGGGTAAGCAGGCAATCGACGACGACAGCAACCAGACTGGCCAGATGCTCGCCGCCCTCCTGAAGTGGGGCCAGGCGACCTTCGCATCCAAGGTCGAGCTTGCCGACGGATCCGCCAAGGTAACGCGCGAAGTCGACGGCGGCCTGCAGACGATCGACGTGAAGCTGCCGGCAATCGTCACCACCGACCTTCGCCTCAACGAGCCGCGCTATGCATCGCTGCCGAACATCATGAAGGCAAAGAAGAAGCCGCTCGACAAGAAGACGCCTNCCGATTTCGGCGTCGACACGGCGCAGCGCCTCAAGGTGCTGAAGACCGAGGAGCCGGGCGGNCGCAAGGCCGGCATNAAGGTGAAGACCGTTGCCGANCTCGTCGAGAAGCTCAAGACCGAAGCCGGCGTGCTTTAAGTCGGAAGAACAGGGAGACAAAGATATGGCCATTCTTCTTCTGGCAGAACACGACAACAGCAGCGTTTCAGATCAGACCGCCAAGGCCCTGACGGCTGCGAAGTCGATCGGTGGAGACATCCACGTCCTCGTCGCCGGCTCCGGCGCAAAGGCTGCCGCCGATGCGGCTGCCAAGCTCGACGGCGTCTCTAAAGTCCTGCTCGCCGACAGCGGAGACCTTGCCAACAACCTGGCCGAACCGCTGGCCGACCTGATCGTGTCGCTGGCGGGCAGCTACGACACCATCATCGCTCCGGCGACAGCGTCCGCGAAGAACGTCATGCCGCGGGTAGCCGCACTGCTCGACGTGATGCAGGTTTCCGAGATCATCGAAGTGGTCTCTGCCGACACCTTCAAGCGGCCGATCTATGCGGGCAATGCCATCCAGACGGTGCAGTCGACCGATGCCAAAAAGGTGATCACCGTGCGCACCGCAGCCTTCTCGGCTGTAGGCGAAGGCGGTTCAGCTTCGGTCGAGACGGTTTCCGCAGCCGCCAATCCCGGCCTTTCCAGCTTCGTCTCCGATGCCATCGCGTCCTCCGAACGTCCGGAACTGACCTCGGCGAAGATCATCGTTTCGGGTGGCCGCGCCCTCGGCTCCGCCGACAAGTTCAACGAAGTGATCCTTCCGCTTGCCGACAAGCTGGGCGCCGCAGTCGGCGCTTCGCGTGCGGCAGTCGATGCGGGCTACGCGCCGAACGACTGGCAGGTTGGCCAGACCGGGCAAGGTCGTNGCNCCGGACCTCTACATCGCCGCNGGCATTTCNGGAGCGATCCAGCACCTGGCCGGCATGAAGGACTCCAAGGTCATCGTCGCCATTAACAAGGACGAGGAGGCGCCGATCTTCCAGGTGGCCGACTACGGCCTCGTCGGTGATCTCTTCGAACTTCTGCCGGAACTTCAGAAGTCGCTTTAGTCGTTGCTTCGCACCTGCGAAAAACGCTAGAACTGACGCCAGTCGGCCAAGATAAAGACAGGCCGGCCCTTTGAGGGGCCGGCATCAAAGCAGGCGCCGCCGGACGCCTCGGGAGCAGGTCCATGGGTTTGGCTAGTATTCAGAACGTCGGTGTGATCGGGGCAGGGCAGATGGGATGCGGCATCGCACATGTCGCTG
>Ga0065721_10050298_pt1 | contig 21379 bp, 12 predicted proteins | sample Mesricmetagenome_FD_59108 | JGI IMG/M metagenome (GOLD analysis project Ga0065721, IMG submission 59108) | Mesophilic microbial community from rice straw/compost enrichment Sample: eDNA_1 v2 (version 2) | ecosystem: Engineered > Solid waste > Grass > Composting > Bioreactor | place: USA: Davis... | reverse complement strand
GGCGTTGTAGGACCTGGCCTCAAGAATCCGGCAAGGCAGGAAAAACTTTTCGGTCAGCTCCTGATACCATTGCTTTCGCAGGTTGGATGGGACAATGACGAGAATGCGGCGCTTGCGTTCGGCCCATCTCTGCGACAACACCAAGCCGGCTTCAATGGTCTTTCCGAGGCCAACCTCATCCGCGAGCAAGGCGCCTTTTGACAGCGGTGATTTGAAGGCGAAGAGCGCGGCATCCACCTGATGCGGATTCAGCTCCACTTGGGCACCTGCCACAGCACTGGTGAGTTTTTCAACGCTGTCTGACGGGCAGCGCTTCGTCAGCTCGTAGGCAAAGTACTTGGCGTGGTAATCGGTCAATTGCATACGCCGGACGAATTGGCTATCTGATGAGTGGTGGAAAATGTGTGATTGTATTCTGCGACATCAAAGTGGCCACGCGGCTTGACTGCTATTTGCAAAAGTGTTGCTTCCAGCCTGCGTGCGCCTCCAGTTGATTTCTGCTTCTTGACTTCGTCCCTCATTAGGAGGGGAATAGGGTAATTCCCTACGCATATCGGAGGAAAGCAAATTCCGGTGTTGGGGAGATCGGGAACGCAATTCGTGGATGCATTCCGGGGATCATATCGGTCGCACAGTTAACTTACGCGGCATAAGCCGCGCCCTCTGAATGAAGCAGGGCCGGAAGAATAGCATTCGTCCGGCCCTGTGCTAGTTCACTGGCCCTGTCGCGGGTCACACTGCTCGCCAGCATCAAGCAATGCCTTGATCTTTGCGACGGCCCCGTTCTTTGCCGTCTCCCGGAGTTCGAATGATTTATCTGCCTGTTGCATGGAGTTCCTCAGTCGATGCTTGGCCTGAAATCGTTGTCCTCTTCACGCGGTGTCAAAACGTTCGGGTTTTCAGCCAATCGCCAGCAAGCCCAAATCAGGCACGGAAGCGTGACAGGACAAATCCAGCCGATGAGAACATTGATCAACGTGATCGCGTTGCGCTTGGGATGCTTGCGAGCGTGGGCATCATGACAGGGCTGAGCCAGAACGCAAAATAGGAAGAATGCGACGATTTTTTGATTTTCATTCATATGCTGGAAGCGATTGAAGGTGTGCGAGGAGCGGAAACGGAGTTAACGCCGGGGCAGGATTTTCCACACTCCCCACATTGCCGCTGTGGTCGCGAATGTCAGTAGCACAGCGTGAACATTGTGCGCCTCGAAAATACATCCGCAGATATCTCCTTTCCAACCGCTGAACCCATCTGTGTTGATCTGTGGCTCCGCTCAGAAGAATGCAGTTTCAGCAATTCTGCTTCCGCATTCCAATGACCGGTGATAGAAGAAGTCCGGATTCCCCAAACCCAACTCCCCATGCAAAAACTGCGATCCATTCACCTTTATCTTGGCTGCGTGTTCGCGCCGCTGTTGTTGTTCTTCGCAGCTTCGGGATTCTGGCAGACGCTGAACATTCGTTTGAGTTTCCTGAACTGGCTTTCCCTGGTTCATACCGGTTTCGAAATGAAGAATGGCGCGCAGCTTTCCAGTTACCCTTTCAGGATCTTCGTCGCGATCATGGCCAGCTTCGTCATCACCACGCTGCTCGGCATAATCATGGCCATGCGGTTCGCCCGCAGCCGAAAAGCTGCAATCGCCTCGCTCGCACTGGGTATTTTGGTGCCGCTTCTGATCCTCGTCACATTCTCCAAAGGCGCCACACGCACTTTGACAATCAACGACCCAAATTCCCCGACGATGAAGCTCGCCGACGCTGCAGCCAAAGGCGACCTGCCGGCATTGAACGCCCTGAACGACCTGTCGCAAAAAGCCTCGACGGCGAGATCGCCGATCGAAATACGCGATCAGATGAATGCTCTTCGAAACGCCTTCAGCGAAGTCGGTTCGCGCGCAGCAGCCGGCGATGATGCCGCGCTCGAGGCGTTATTCCGCGCCACTCAATTGGATTACATTCGATCCTTCGCCCACACAGAAATCGGCCGGGCTGCTTCGAATGGAAATCAACGAGCATTGAAAGCCCTTTTCGAACCAGTCGGGCTGGGAATCACCGCGTCTCAATCCTTGGCGATGCTCCAAGGCGCAGCAGACGCCGGAAACGCCACCGCCATTGAAGCGATCGCAAAACACGCAACAAATTTCGGCCTGCAAAGTGATGTCATCAAGGGTTTGAGGAAAGCCGCGACGATTGGTGGAAACGGCATGGCGCTGCACGCGCTCGAAACGATTGCAGCGTCCAGCGCCCCTGCTTCCGCGGAAGCGGAGGCGCTCCTCCGCAGCGCAGCATCAAATCACGTGGCTGGCGCGACCGAAATTCTTGAACGGCTCAAGCGTTGACGCGGGGCAGATGAATCCGTAATCGCGGAACGCAGCATACGAAGTTCAACCATTCCCCCCTTCAGAAAACCCTTCATCCCTTCAACATCGCCTCCGCATGTTTCCGCGCGGCGTCCGTCTGGCCGCCCAGCATGCGGGTCAACTCGGCGACGCGCGCCTTGCGGTCGAGCAACTGAATTTCCGAAATCGTCCTGCCGTCCTTCACCTGCTTCGTCACGACGTAATGCGCGGAAGCGGTCGCGGCGACCTGCGGCAGATGCGTGATGCTGAGCACCTGTCGCTTCGCAGCGATCTGCTGCATTTTCTCGCCAACCACATTCGCCGTCTCGCCACCGACATTGGCGTCCACTTCATCAAAGACAAGCACGGGAATTTCGTCTTCCGCTGCAAGGACTGTTTTCAATGCCAGCATGACGCGCGCAAGTTCACCGGATGAAGCAATCGCACGAAGTGGTTTGGCCGGTTCACCGGGATTCGGTGCAAATTGAAATTCAATCGAATCAAAGCCTGCGGGGTTGAGTTTTAAGTTCGAAGTTTCGAGTTTCGAGTTTGAGGTTTCTCCCACCCGGAACTCGGAACCCGGAACCCGAAACTCCTGCGTCGCGATGGCGACATCGAGGCGGCTCTGTTTGAAACCAAGATCGTTGAGCTGTTTGCTCACCGCTTTGCTGAGCTGTGGAATGACCTTGCGACGCTTTGCCGACAAATCCGTTCCGACCTTTCGGATCTCTTTGTCCAGCTTTTCCAGCTGCGCATTGAGACGCGCGAGTTCTTCATCGCGTTGTTCGAGACTCTGGAGCTTGCGCTTCGCTTCCTCGCCGAATGCAATCACTTCGGCCACGTTTCCGCCATACTTCCGTTTCAGGGAATGCAGCAGCGTGATGCGTTCCTCCAGCTCCTGCAGTCGCTCCGGATCGATGTCCACCTTGTCCGCATATCGTGACAATTCCGTCTGCAATTCACCAAGCGCACTGACCGCCTGCTCATGCAGCGCGACGAGACCGGCGGCTCCCGGATCAATGCGATGCAACTCCTGCAATGTCCGGCCGATAACACCCGCCTGAGTGATCAAAGCGCTTTCGTTCTCCGCCAGCAAATCGAGCGCGGCCTGGCTGAGCTGAAGCAACTTCGCGGCGTTGCTCGCGCGCTGATACTCCTGTTCGACCATTTCATCTTCACCGGGCTGAAGTCGCGCGGCGGAAATTTCGTTCACCTGAAATCGCAGGAGATCGAGCTGCTGCGCGTAGGTTTTCTCATCAATGATCAGTGCCGCCTTTTCCGCCTCGACAGCGGACCGTCGCTGCACAAGCCCGGCAAATTCATCGCGCTCCTCCTGCAAACCTCCAAATGCATCGAGAATCGCCAGTTGCTTCGACGGATGCAGCAGCGATTGATGATCGTGCGGCCCGTGCATATCGACCAGCCATTCACCGATTGTTGCCAGTGCGCTGAGCGTCGCAGGCGAGCCATTCACAAACTGGCGATTCGATCCCGCACTGGTAAATGTGCGTTTGAGAACAAGCTGGTTGTCCTCGCACGGTTCCAGTCCGTTTTCTTCAAGAAAAGTCTTGAGCGGCGACTTCAGCCGGCTGATGTCGAACACCGCTTCCACCGAACAGCTGTCGCTTCCGGACCGGATCAATGTGCGATCCGCGCGTTCGCCGAGGACAAGGTTGAGCGCGCCGATAATGATCGATTTCCCCGCGCCGGTTTCGCCGGTGATGACGTTGTAGCCGGGCTGGAGTTCCAGCGTCAGGTCGGCCACCAGGGCGAGGTTTTTAATGCGCAGGACGGACAACATGGTTAGTTTTTCAGCTCGGGTTTTAACCATCGATGAACGATGAATACAGATCGCCACAGATCATGGAAGAAAGCCAACGAATCGAGGCCGGGAACTTCCGCAACCCGGGCTTCGGCCAATTTTTTCTGTGCGAGTCCATGTTCATCCGCGGTTGAAAATCGATTGAGATTCAAGCTTCCGGAATCCGGCAGCGAAAGAAAAATTTAAAATGTCGTTCACTCTCACGTTTCTTGGAACCGGCACATCGCAGGGCGTGCCGCTCATCGGAAAAGATTATCCACCGGAGTTTCTGGCGAATCCGAAAAACCACCGCACACGCCCGTCGATTTACATCGCCACCGACAAAATCCGGCTGCTCATCGACACCACACCGGAACTTCGGATTCAATGCCTGCGCGAAAACATCCGCGACGTGGACGCTGTGATCTTCACGCATCCGCACGCCGATCACATCATGGGGCTGGACGACTGTCGGCGATTCTGCGATTTGCGTGGCGGTGTTCCCCTGCCGATTTATGCCAACCAGCTCACGATGGATGTCTTGAAGCGCGTTTATATTTACGCCTTTCATGACGGTCCCTGGCCGAAAGGTTATTTCATGCCGGAACCGCATGTGGTCGATGGGCAGTTTTCGATCGGCGACCTTGAAATCACACCGTTTCCCCTGCCCCACGGCAGCATCATGACGAACGGCTATGTGTTCGTTCAGAACGGGCGCAAACGGCTTGCCTATTACAGCGACTGCAAGGAAGTGACCGAGCCGGCGGTGGCAGCGGCGCGCGGCGCCGACATCGCCGTGCTGGACGCATTGCGGTATCAGCCGCATCCCACGCACATGTGCCTGGACGAAGCGTTGACGGCTGCCCGGCGCATCAACGCCAGGGAAACCTATTTCACTCACCTGACCCACGATTACGACCACGATCTTGCCCAGGCCGAACTGCCGCCGGGCGTGAGGCTGGCGTGGGACGGATTGAAGATCAATTTGGATTAACCGTAAAAACTGTGTATTGTCCGGTTCATTCCAAGTGAAAGCGATTCTCAGAAAATTATGGGTTCAGGTCGCGGTGGCATCGGTTCTCCTCCTGCCAGCACTGCGAAGCGAAGCGGCAAATCCGGGTGACGAGGTCATTGTCATCTACAACACGCGGGTGCCGGAGTCGAAGCAGGTTGCCGATTACTACGCATCGAAACGTTCCGTGCCCAAAAATCAGGTGTTCGGCTTTGCGCTGCCGACCGAGGACGACATTTCGCGGACCGAATACGTGGACAAACTCGAAAAGCCGCTCGCGGAGAAAATTGCGGACCAAAAACTTTGGACCATCCGTTCTGAAATCGTGCGCAACACGAACGGCTCCAGCCGAATCGTCTGGAAGCCGGCTGAATCCAAAATCCGTTACGCCGTGCTCTGTTACGGTGTGCCGTATCGAATCAAGCCCTTCGAGGCGCTGAAGGAAAAGGAAGCGGCATCGATCCGTACCGAACTGCGTCGCAACGAGGCCTGTGTCGATACGGAACTGGCGCTGCTTCCGTTGATCGAACAACACCTGCCCATCACCGGCCCCGCGCCAAACCATCTCTACGGCTCCACCAACGCCGCACTGTTCCATCCGACCAACGGCGTGTTGATGGTGACGCGACTGGACGGCCCGACCGCAGACATCGCCCGCGGCCTCGTGGACAAGGCCATGGAAGCGGAAACGAACGGGCTGTGGGGACGCGCCTACATCGACATTCGGAACATCGCAGACACGAACTACGCCATAGGCGACGCCTGGATGCGCGGCGCGGCGGAAATCTGCCGGCACACCGGATTCGAAACGATCGTCGATACCAACGCAGGAACTTTCCCCGCTTCGTTCCCGATGAGCCAGATTGCGTTCTACGCGGGATGGTATGACAACGACGTTTCAGGACCGTTTCTGAGCGAACATGTGGAGTTCATGCCCGGCGCGTTCGCCTATCACCTTCATTCCTACAGCGCGGCCCGTCTTCGCAACGACAAACAGAACTGGGTTGGCCCGCTGCTCGCCAAGGGCGCGACGATCTCGATGGGTTCAGTGGCGGAACCTTACCTCGGCGGCACTCCGGACATTGCGGTCTTTGCGGGCAGGTTTTTGTTCCAGGGCTTCAGTTTCGGCGAAGCCGCCTATGCAGCTCAGGCGACGCTTTCGTGGCAGACCACCATTGTCGGCGATCCCCTTTACCGGCCGGTTTCCAAGTCTGCGCAGCAGCAGCATGAGGAACTCGCCGCACAAAAGAGCAAATGGCTTGAATGGTCTTTCCTCCGGCTGGTGAATGTGAATCTGGCACGTCCAGTTCCGGCCATTCAGATAACCGCCCTGCTTGAAGGAATCCCCCTCACGAAACAAAGCGCCGTGCTGACCGAGAAACTTGCCGACCTTTACTCCGCCGGAGGCAAGCCATCGTCCGCCGCTGAAATGTGGGAACGCGCGCTGAACCTTGATCCATCGCCGCTACAGCGCGTTCGGATTCGACTCAACCTTTCCGACAAGCTGGTGGAACTCGACCGCACACAGGAAGCCGTTGAAGTGCTGGCGAAAATTCTTCAGGAAAACCCGAATTATCCGGGCAAATCCGATGTCTATCGCAAGCTTGCCTCCCTGGCGCGCAAGCTGGGCAAGAATGAAGCCGCCGAAAATTACGAGAATCTTGCCCGCTGACTCCATTATCCGCCGCCCGTTTTCATGCCGACCTTCTACGACACCCACGCGCATCTCGACTATCCAGATTTCCAGACCGACATCACTCAGGTGATCGAACGCGCCCATGCCGCCGGAATCAGCCGGATGATTTCCATCGGCACCAATCTCGAAAGCAACCGCCGCGCAATCGCACTGGCGGAACGTTTCGATTCCGTTTACGCGGTGGCTGGATGGCATCCATCAGACGCTCTGGAAGCGCCGAATGACATTCGCTCAGAACTTTGCGAACTGGCAAGGCATCCAAAAGTCGTCGCGATTGGAGAAACTGGATTGGACTACTATCGATTGCCGAGCACGCACTCGAATGGCACTGCCGCTGACGACGAACGTTACAAAGCCAGACAGGCCGCGCTCTTCATTCAACAACTCGAAGTCGCTGCGGAACTGGGCCTGAACTGCGTGATTCATCAGCGTGGTGATTGCGTGGAAGACACACTCGCCATTCTGGAACCCTTCGCATCAAAAGTTCGCGGCGTCTTTCACTGTTTTGCCGGCGATGTATCCACGATGCATCGGATTTTGGCGCTGAACTCGATCGTGAGTTTCACCGGAATCGCCACGTTCAAAAACGGTCAGAATGTGCGCGACGTGATCGCCGCAACACCGATGGGCAAGTTCATGCTGGAAACCGATTGTCCGTTCCTTGCGCCGGTGCCCTATCGCGGAAAACGTTGTGAACCCGCCTACGTGAAGGAACTTTCCGAAACTGTCGCGCAGGTGAAAGGCTGCACATTGGAAGAACTCAGCGCCGCCACCTGCCACACCGCGCACGAATTTTTTCCAAAGCTTCGGTAAAGCTCATCGCATCCGAAATCACCGGGGACGCGAAACGAGAACAACTGCCCCGTCACCCAAATGGGTGACGGCAAAGCGTTCGCCAGTGAGCTGAGTTTCCTTTACCTTGCCAGACACGTGCGCCGGTCTGATTCATGCAGCAGTTGCATGCCGACCGGCAACGAAATCAGAAACCGGAAGTTTTATTTCATGACTCTCGCTAGCCGTTTTTCCGCGAAGTTCCTCATCGCACTGCTGTGTTCGACTTTCGCCGCCCAGGCGCAACTGGTTTTCACCAACGGCGTCCACAAATTCGCATCGCTCGGTGGCGTCACCGCCACGCTTTCGGGAAAGACCGAACTTTGGCTGACCAACTCCGCCGTACCGCTTTCCGGTTGTGTGATCGATCTCACATCGCCGGATTCATGGCTGTTCCTCACCGGCGTGAAACCTTCCGCCACCGTCGCGACTTTTCTCAACCAGGTGCGCGTGAATGGCGCGGTTGCAATCGCGGACAACAACGTTCGCGTCGTTCAATACGGCCAGTCCGGCGCGGTGATCATTCCGCACAGTTCCACGTTCCAGCCGCTTCAAGCCTTCACGGGACCGAACTTCACCGGCAGCTCGGCGCAATTCAGCCAGTACGTCTATTACACCGGCAACGGTCTCGGCGCGTTGGACATGAACATCAGTTCGTTCCGATTGAAACGCGGCTACATGGCCGTGTTCGCGCAGAACACCAGCGGCACGGGATTCAGCAAGAGTTACGTCGCACAGGATGGCGATCTCGAAATCGGCGCGCTGCCGCCCAACCTCGATAAAAAGGTTCGGTTCATCTACATCACGCCCTGGCGCTGGGTGAGCAAGAAGGGCATCGCCGGAAACATCGAGGGCCCGCTCAACGTGCTTTGGAAATACAACTGGAACCTCGACCAGAATTCGACGCGCGACATCGAATACGTCGCCATTCGTCAGAATCAATGGTGGCCCGGACTGGATCAGAACTGGAAAGTCCGCGGCATCAACACCGTTCTCGGATACAACGAGCCGGACGGTTCGGATCAGGCCAACATGTCGGTGAACACGGCGATTTCCGCATGGCCCGACCTGTTGGCGACGGGGCTTCGCGTCGGTTCGCCGGCGGTCACGGACGGCGGCCGCAACAGCTGGCTTTATCCCTTCATGCAACAGGCCGATGCCGCCGGATTGCGCGTCGATTTCGTGGCGGTTCATTACTACTGGTGTTTCGATCCCTCGAATCCGAGCGGCGCCGCCAATCAGATGTACAATTTTCTCAAAGCCACCTACGATCAGGTGAAGCGTCCCCTCTGGGTCACCGAATGGAACAATGGCGCAAACTGGACCGGTTGCGCGGATCCCACGTATGCGCAGCAGCAGGCCTGTATCGCGGCCATGATCGACATGCTGGAGAACACGCCGTTCGTCGAACGCTACGCGCTCTACAACTGGGTTGAGGACGTGCGCCGTCTTTCATGGGATAACGGTTCATCATGGGATAACGGTTCACTGACTGAAGCGGGAGTGACGTATCGCGACAAGGTTTCCAATCTTTCCTACACGCAGGCGATGCCGGACAACGGCACGCGCAGTGTTGCGCAATATTTCTTCGACCAAAATGCGCTCGATTCGTCCGGCTTTGGAAACAATGCGCTCACTGCAAGTGCGCCGGCTTACACCAACGGGGTCCGTGGCGAGGCCCTTGTGCTCGATGGCGCCAACAACTACGTCCAGCTGCCCGCAAACATCGCGAGCAGCAACGCGTTCAGCTTTGCGGCGTGGGTCAACTGGAATGGCGGTGGAAACTGGCAGCGTCTGTTCGATTTCGGAAACGATACCACGCAATACCTGTTCCTCACACCGAGTGCGAGCAGCGGACGATTGCGCTTTGCCATCCGCAACGGTGGAGGCGAACAGATACTCGAAGCGGGAAGCCCCCTCCCGGCCAACGAATGGCAGCACGTCTGTTTCACTCTGAGCGGCGGCATGGGACGTCTTTACACGAACGGCGTTCTTGCCGCATCCGGAAGCATCTCGATCACTCCGGCCAACTTCAAACCGGCGTTCAACTACATCGGCAAAAGCCAGTTCATTGCAGACCCGTTGTTCAATGGCGCGATCGACGACGTCCAGATTGCCGACTACGCCCTCACCCCGGCTCAGGTGGCTGCGCTCATGACCAACACGCCGCCAACATTTTCAGCCGATCTGATCGATCTCGGAGAGGCCGTGCCATTCGCGCCGTTCACCACGAACATCTCGGCCTATGCAACCGATTTGAATCCATCCGACACACTCACCTTCACCAAGGCTTCCGGGCCTGCGTGGATCAACATCAGTCCGGCCGGACTGCTTTCCGGAACGCCCGGGGCGAACAACGGCGGCATGAATCATATCACCGTCCGTGTCAGCGACGCTGCAGGTGCGAACGCCTATGCCACCTTTGCGGTTTACGTTCCGATCACTTACGGCAGCGGAACATGGATCGTCGATGCCGATGGCTTCTGGGACGAATCGACGAACTGGAACGGCGGCGCCATTCCCAATGGCGGCAACGGAATCAATCACACTGCCGACTTCAGCACGATCAACATCACTGCCGACCGCACTGTCCGGCTTGAAAACGCGCGCTCGATCGGAACGCTCCGCTTTGGCGACATCAGCGGTGCACAGAATTGGAATCTGACCTCCGACGGCCCGGCGCTGACATTGGATGCGGGTCTTTCATCCCCTTCGATTCAAGTGAATCAAAACACCGCAACATTGGCATTGCCCGTGGACGGTGCGAATGGTTTCACAAAAAGCGGCGCTGGCACGCTGGTTCTTGCCGGGAGCAATCCCTTGAAGGGAACTGTGTTCATCGACACCAGCCTCACCAGCGGGTCCAGTGGGAATACGAGAATCGCTCATCCGAATGCGCTGTCCAGCGTGACGAACATCTCCATCCGCAACAACAACAGCGGAACATCCACACTTCAATTCGACGGATCGCAGGGAGACGTCATCACTCCAGCATCCATCTCCCTGAGCGGACGCACGATCAACAGCGCCGCCATTCAGAATCTTTCCGGAAGCAACAGCATCAATGGCGGAATCTCGCTCGGTTCCGGAGGCAGTTTCTACGTGCTGCAATCCGACAGCGGCACGTTGAATCTGGGTGGAATGCTTTCAGCCGGAAGCTCGGCAACCGGAACGCGAACTTTCACCTTCCAGGGCGCCGGCAATTTCCACGTGAGCGGCCCCCTCGTGAACGGCAGCGCCACAAACAACCTGACGAAATCAGGCCCGGGCAACCTGACTCTTGCCGCCGCCAACACTCACTCCGGCACCAATCGAATTTCCGGCGGCATGCTTACACTGGCGCACAGCGGTGCGCTGCAGAACAGCACGCTCGACATGAACGCGGCCGATTCCGGCATTCTGCGTTTCAGCGGAATCACAGCAGCCAGTCTCGGCGGTCTGACCGGCACCCGGCCCATCACTCTCGCAAATCTTTCCAACGCGCCGGTCACTCTTTCCTTCGGCGGCAGCGGTCTGAACCAAACGTATTCCGGCGTGTTCACCGGTCCGGGAAGCATCATTAAAACCGGTTCGGGCACGGCAACGCTCGCTGCGTTGAACACGTTCACCGGAACAACACGCGTCAACGGTGGCGTGCTGGCGCTGGGCAACGGCTTCACTCTTCAAAACAGCACGCTCGATCTGAATGGTTCCGATTCGGGAAGAATCAGCTTCGGAAACTACGCAACGGCAAACCTCGGCGGTCTCATGGGATCCGGCAATCTCTGGCTGACAAACGGAATCGGCGCACCGCTCACGTTGAACGTCGGCGGCAACGGACAGGACACGGCGTTTGCAGGCGTGCTCGCGGGTTCCGGTCACCTGCACAAAACCGGTTTGGGCCAGCTGGTGTTGAGCGGCGCGAACACGTATTCCGGCAACACAATCATTAGCGGTGGGACACTGGCACTCAGTCGCGATCCGATCGTGAAGTTCACCTTCGACAGTGTCGGCGGCGGCATCGTGACAAACACCGGCACCGGCGGCAGCGCGTTGAACGGAACCATCGTCAACAGTTCGACCGGCGTCAGTTTCGTTCCGGGACGAGTTGGCAATGCATTGAATGTTTCGGGCGATGGCAGTTTCGTCGCGATTTCCAATCGGGTCACATCCACCGACGGCAACACGCCGGGCGCGAACTGGACGCTCGCGCTGTGGATCCGGACCGCACAGACCGGAGCCGGTTATGCCTATCAAGGCGACGGCGGCTGGGGCAGCGGCAACACCGCGTTCTATCTCAATCAGGGCAACACCTCGTCCGGAACACGCGTCGGCGCCGTGCGCTGGGGTGGCGGCTGGCTGACCGGTAATGCTTCGGTGAACAACGGCCAGTGGCGGCATATCGCCATCGCGAACAACAACGGAATCAAAAGCATCTACGTCGATGGCAATCTCGATGCGACGGTGAATACCTGGAACAATCCCGGCACCGGCAACCAGTTCTGGATTGGCGGCACCGCCAACAACGGCGATGGCGTCGCGAAGCTGAACGGTCAGCTGGACGAAGTCGCCATTTACAACCGCGCTCTTTCGATCGTTGAACTCCGCTCTCTTACCAACGCGATTCCGGGTGCAACGCCGGGAAATTTCGGAGGACAACTGCCGACCGCCACCGCATTGATGATCAGTGAAAGCGGAACGTTTGATCTCGGCGGCAACTCGCAAGCGATCGCATCGTTGTCCGACTATTCCGGCACGGGCGGCTTGATGACAAACAGCGGCGCCGCGCCCGCCACACTCACGATCAACGGCAATGCCGGTTCCACAACCTTCAGCGGAACGATCGCCGACGCCGCCCTCACCAATGCGATCACGCTTTTGAAAAGTGGCGCTTCCACAACGATCCTGTCCGGCACAAACACTCATCGCGGCAGCACGCTCGTGAATGCCGGAACACTGCTGATCGAAGGCCGGCTCAGCGAGTCGCCGGTCAGCGTCGCCGGAACCGGCCGCCTGGGCGGCAATGGAACAATCGATGGAACGGTCACCGTTCAGTCAGGAGCGACACTCGCACCGGGAACTTCCATCGGACACCTGACGGTCAACAACGACGTAACGCTCGAACCGGGCAGCGTCCTGGAATTGGAAATCTCGGCCGCGAACCTCACCAATGACGTTCTTTCGGTCGCTGGAACGTTGACTGGTAACGGAACGCTTCTCGTTTCAAACATTGGCGGAACGCTCTCCGGCGGCATGAAGTTCAAACTCCTTGAAGCCGCTGTCATCAACGGATCGTTCGCTTCCCTCGTGCTGCCTCCGCTCGAAGGCGGCATGGATTGGAACTTCTCTCTCGAAACCGGCGAGTTGAGTGTGATCGCCACAAACGCGCCAGCGCTGGCGACGGCGGTTTCTGAAAACAGTCTGACGTTGTCCTGGCCGGCGGGTCATCTCGGCTGGCGTCTGCAGGTGCAGACCAATTCACTGGGAACCGGATTGGGCAACAACTGGGTCGATGTGCCGAACAGTGCGTTTACGAATCAGATGACACTGCCGGTCGATCCAGAAAACGGCGCGGTGTTTTACCGGCTGGTTTATCCGTGACGATTTTGGAGTGCGGCAACATGTTGTTGCTTTCAACTGAGAGACCATGTCTCGCAATTCCCAAAGCGCGAACCTGTCCGCACACTCCTACAATAGCGCCGCTGCTAAACCAATGCCTCCGCCATCACTTCCGCAATATGACGCGTCTTGATCGGCGTGAGGTGCAGCACCTGATGACGGCAGCTCGCGCCTGAAGTGACGAACACCGTTCCGAACGGCTGCGACTTCAGTTCGCGGATGAGCGGTTCGGCAATTTTCAACGACAGCTCATATTTCGACTTCAGCGCGCCGAACGCACCGGCCATTCCACAGCAGCCCGTGTCGAGCATGGTCACGTTGCGCTGCGGCAAACGCTCGGCCAGTCGCCGGATGAAAACCGGATTCATCCGCGCCTTGGTGTGGCAATGCACATGGATCACCAGCCGTTCCCATCGCGAATCGAACATCAACGCCCCGGGCTGTTCTGCAAGCAGCTGGTCAAGAAACTCCTCGAACAGGAAACAACGCCGCGCGATGCGATCGCTGTTCGGCAGTTTCAGTTCCAGATAATCCTGCACAAACATCGAATGGCACGACGGCTCCAGAAAAATGATCGGCACGTCATCCAACTCCTGCCGCAGCAACTCCAGATTGTGCGCGCCGAGCCGCCGGACTTCATCGAGATTTCCCTGACTGAACGCCGGACGTCCGCAGCATTTCCGACCCGAAAGCAGTTGCACATCGTAACCGGCCGCTTCGAGCACTTTCACCGCGCTGATTCCAATGTTCGGCTCGTGATAGCGCACAAAGGAATCGTCCCAGAGAATCACCCGCCCACGCGTTCCGTTGCGCCTGTCGCGTTTCCAGAACCAGCGATCGAAACGTTGCTTCGCGAAGTGAGGCAGCTTGCGTTCCGATGTGATCCCAAGAATGCGATCGCCGAGAAACCGCATGATGGAGGAATCGAGAAACTGATTCGCGAGCCCGGGCATTTTGCATCCGAGCTTTCCGATGAAGTCGATTGAACTGAACAACCGTTCGCGCCGCATCAGGCCGTGCTTTCGAATCCGGGCATACTGCAATTCCGCCTTGAGCAACGCCATGTTCACGTTGGATGGACATTCGCGGATGCACGCTTTGCATGACAGACAATTGCTCAGCGCCGCTTCAAGGTCGGCTGCAATCAGCGGATCGATTCCATCGAGCCCACGCCGCTCCATCACCGCGCGAATGGCATTGGCGCGACCGCGCGTGGACATGATCTCTTCGCCGGTCGCGATGTACGTCGGGCACATGGTCGGCGTGTCCTTCAAACAGCCGCCACAACCGTTGCATTGCTCCAGATTTCCGATGAACGATTCGTCCTTTTCAACGAAGCCAAGCACCGGATCGAATGGAAGCTTCAGCTCGTGGCCCGGCTGAATCCGAAGGTCGCTGTCGAACTCATAGCGGCCGTCCGGAATGATCTTGCCGGGATTCATCAAGTTGTGCGGATCGAACGAATGCTTGATCTCGCGCATCAGGTTCAGGAGATCGTCGCCAAGCTGTTCCGGCATGAATTCAGTCCGGGCGATGCCCACGCCATGTTCGGCAGCCAGCGATCCTTTAAACTCGCGAACCAGCGTTGAAATCTCATTGGCGAGATGCCGCAGCTTCTTCAACTCGGTCTTGTTGTGAAGATCGATCACCGGACGCACATGCAGCAAACCGGCAGCGGCATGGCCGTAGAACGATGCAGTGAGCCCAAGGCGCTTCAACAATGCCTGCATCGCTTTCACGTATTCCGGCAGCCTGTTCGGAAGCACCGCGGTGTCCTCGATGCCGGTGACGGGCTTGGCGCCGCCCTTCCGTCCGGTGAGCAACGAAAGACCCGCTTTACGCAGCGACCAGACAAGGTGGGCCTCTGCGGTTGAGTTGAGAATTTTTTTCCGTGTGCCAATCCGTCGGCGCGCAAGTTCAGCCAGGCGATCCGGCACATCTTCAAAAAATTCCACGGCAAGAATCGATTCGCACGGATTCTGATCCAGCTCCAGCAGATCGCGCGCGGCCTGAAACTCAATCTGCCCGCGCGTCTGATCGAGCAGAATGCGATCAAGATGTTCAATCGCCGCCGGTTTCAGATCGAGCAACTCCGCCGATGCCAGCATCGCGTCCTCGACGGAATCAAAAAAGATCAGTCCCAAACCTTTCTCATCCGGCAGTGGAACCAGCTTCAACTCCGCCGACACAATGATTCCCAGCGTGCCTTCGCTGCCGCAGAGAACGTTGACCAGATTGCCCGGTTCGCGCAGACAACGATCCAGGCCGTAGCCCGGCCAGCGTTTCATCAGTCCCGGCGGGAAGCGCTCGGAAATCATCAGTGAATTGAAGTGGATGATGTCCTCCACCAGATCGCGTTGATGCGGCAGGGTGTCGTGACCGGAACCGATCTTCGCATACTTGCCATCGGAAAGAACAAGATCGATTCCCAATACATGATCCGCCGTCGTTCCATAAAACGGCGTGTGCGAGCCGCTGGAATTGTTGGCGATCATTCCGCCGATCGTTGCGCGCGAACCGGTCGCGACGTCGGGTCCGAAACAAAGTCCGTAGGCTCGGAGAAATCCATTCAGTTTATCCAGCACCACGCCGGCATCCACGCGAATGGTTTTCGCTTCGAGATTCAGCTCGATCAGCTGGCGATTGTGCCGGGCGTAGTCGATTACAAGTCCTTCACCGATCGCTCCGCCGACGAGTCCCGTTCCCGCGCCGCGCGGAATCATAGAAATGCCCGCTTCATCCGCCGCTTTCACGAGCGAGCAGAGTTGTTTGACCCCGCGGGGAAATGCCACAGCCATCGGCTCAACCTGATAGATCGAGGCATCGGTCGCGAAGAGCTGCCGGGTGAGATTATCGAAGGCAACCTCGCAACCGGTGGAAGTCAGTGCCGAGATTTGTTGGGCCGAACTCATCGGGCGATGGCAACCTATCGGCGCTCCGTGTGATTGACAACCATGAAGCCGGAAATGAAGTCCGCGACGCCACGTTCCAGGAACGTTCCAGGAAATTGAGCTTGCGTGACGCAGAACGTGCCTTTACTCATCCTCCCGTCTGCAGGGTTAACCAAAGGGAAAGGGATAAATACATGATCAAGTCAGTATTGAGGACGGGGATGTTCTGCCTGCTCACCGCAACACTTGCCACCGCGCCTACATTGCTTAGCGCGCAGGAAGCATCAATGCCGGTGGAAAAGAGCGAAGGGAAAACGGGAAAGACAAACAAGCCGGCCCAAACTCCATTCCACGGAAAACTCAAGTCCGTGGACAAGACTGCCAAAACCATCACCATCGGCGAACGCACCATTCAGATCACCGAGGAAACGAAAATGGTCAAGGATGGCAAACCGGCGACACTTGAAGACGCTGTTGTTGGAGAGCCTGTGGGTGGCGCCTTCAAGAAAACAGAATCCGGCAAGTTGAACGCCACCACCATCCGCTTCGGAGCCAAGCCGGAAACAGCCGAAGACGGAGGTTCGAAAAAGGTGAAGAAGGAAAAGAAGGAAAAATAGACCGGTTCCAAAATATCAAAGGCAGGCTCTGAGGAGCCTGCCTTTTTGTTTCAAGTTGGTAACTTCCGGTTTATCTGCGCCACCAGCTGGTTTTCTTGCCACCGCTGCCTGCCGGGACCTGCTGGGTGGATTGGCGAATCAGCAACTGGCTGCGTGCCAGTTCCAACGCCATCTGGAATTCCTCGTAACTCAAAAACCGATCTGCCGGATTCTTCGCCATCACTCGCATCAACGCATCACTGGTCAGCTGGGTCACCTCCGGCACCACCAAATTCGGCGGCGTGGGCGGCTGTTGCACATGGGCAAGAATCAGCTCTTCCACCGTCGGCGCTTCGAACGGCACATGTCCGGTGAGCGCATGATAAAGCGTGCAGCCAAGGCTGTACATATCCGAAAGGAACGTTTCCTTTTCCCGCTTAATTTTTTCGGGAGCGACGTAGTAAGGCGTTCCGTGCGTTTCCGTCAAAGAATCGGGCTCGGCCTCGACCTTCTGCGCCAGTCCGAAATCGACCAGCTTCGGTTCACCATCTGCATTGAAGAGAATGTTCCCGGGCTTGATGTCGCGATGTATCAACCCGTGCTTCAAAACCATGTCGAGGGCCGAAGCGATCTTGATCCCGACATCGAGCACTTCGAGTTCAGACACGCGCCCGTTCTTTTCGATCTTTCCATCAAGACTGCCGCTGTCGGCCAGTTCCATGACGAGATAGCGTTGCCCCTCCCATTCATCGAACGTGTAGATGTGAATGATGTTGGTGTGGTTCAGGGCGGCGCAGGCGCGCGCTTCGCGGTAGAAATCATCGAACGACTTGGGATCGCTGAGCAGCTCCTTTTTCATCAGCTTCACGGCCACCATCCGTTCGAGGACGGTGTCATAGGAGCGATAGACAGTTCCCATGCCGCCGGAAGCGATGATGCTCCGCAGTTCGAACTGCCGGAGCAGGAGCGGCATCATGATGGTGTGCCCGCACTTTTTGCAGACTTCCGTGGCCAGCGGCGGGAGGTCGCCGGAGATGAACACCTTCGTGTTGCAGCCACCGCACGTGACCATTTTCAGGGGTGCTTTGTCGCTCATGGAATCAAATTCAGCATTGATTGTTCCGCGTCGTCAAATCCCTGCAAATCGCTCGGCGGACACCCGGAATGCGGGGAACACACGCATTTTCATCATCAATTTCACGCAGTTTAACCTTGCCCTGAGCCGAGCTGAAACCAAGCGGGATTTCAGCCCAGGAAAGACGATCCGGGTTACGCGGTTTGCGCCGGTTGGGCAAGAAATAATTTTGACATTGCCGGGCAGATGGTATTTCCTACGCCGCGTCAACAATGACAACCGCGTTTACAACCAAACAGAGCGAGCAGGTCAATGGACAGATGTCCATCTGGCATCGCTGCTCCGCCATTTTTGGCATCGCGGGTGTGAAATTCTAACAGCTTAAACCAATTTCCAGACAAAACCCGCGATTGAACATCAATCGCGGGTTTTTTGTTTGGATATACGAAAACAAACAATCCCCGGCCCGACCGGGAACAAAAGAAAAGAAAGAACCAATAATGAATGCCTATCCAAGACGGGTACCGACGAGATTCGGACCCGACACACGATTCGAACTGAGACCGGCTCCAGTGGTGCCGTTCCGGGCCACCGAGGAAAACGCCCTTGAACTGCTCAAGATGCGGCTGCTTCGGGAGGCCCTCAATGAAAACGAGGAACCGCGGCTGAATCCTCACCTCCGACGGGCCGCCAATGAAGCGGTGGCGCTTGCGTGGGCGACGCCTTTTCCGCTGTTGGTGTTCCCGGCGTTGTTCGAGGAAAAAGTCCGCACGGCGAAACTCCATGCTGAACGTCAGATCAGCGTGCGTCGGCGCAGCCTGGAGTTGCTCGCCGTATGACCACCTCCACGCGACTGATTCCTGGCGCCACCGGTATCCAAACGGGGAGCTGTCTGCACATGCGATCCACCTGTTCCGCATGTGCATACAGCTCCTCGTCCTTTTAATCGACCAGGCGGGCGCCGAAAATCACTTCAACTGCGGCCTGTTCCGTAACCGGACATCAGCCGCAACATCTCGCGAACCGCGGTTTCCATTCCAACGGAAATGGCCCGGCTCACAATGCTGTGGCCGATGTTCAATTCCACCAGATGCGGCACGCAGAACAGCGCTGGAAGATTTTCGTAATTCAATCCGTGCCCGGCATTGACCTTGAGCCCGAGTGAGTGGGCCGATTCAGCCGCTGCAATCAACCGTTTCAATTCAGCCTCGCGCTCCACGCCATTGGCAAAATGTTCCGCGAAGGCGCCCGTGTGCAGTTCAATAAATCCTGCGCCTGTGCGGGCCGAGGCTTCGACCTGTTTCAAATCCGGCGCGATGAAAAGGCTCACTTCAATTCCAGCGTCCTTCATCCGCCGGTTTGTTTCGGTGAGCGCTTCTTCATTTCCAATAACATCCAGTCCGCCTTCAGTCGTGACTTCCTGCCGTCGTTCGGGGACAAGGCAGATGATGTCCGGCTTCAGCTTCAGCGCGATCTCCACGATCTCGGGCGAATTCGCCATTTCGAGGTTGAGCCGGGTTTTGATGACCTGCCGCAGCCGCCACACATCCCGATCCTGGATGTGCCTGCGGTCTTCGCGAAGATGTGCGGTGATGCCATGCGCGCCGGCGGCTTCGCTGGCCAGTGCCGCTGCCACAGGATCGGGTTCTCCGGTTTCGCGGCCGCGATAACGTGCCTCCCGCACCGTTGCCACATGATCGATGTTAACGCCCAGTTTCAACATAGTCGTAACCGCTGATTTGAAAGCGGTGCCGCAACATACGTTCATCCTGAATTGTGAACCACAATTAAGTTTGCCTCGGTGACGAGGTCTTTGTTCTTCTCTCCCGGTGCCGAATTTTCGTTCGTTTACCAAATACTGGCTGCCGGTTTTCATCTGGATGATGATCATCTTCTCCGCGTCCGGAGATTCGAATTCGTTTCAACGTTCGTCCAGAATACTCCGCCCGATTCTCGAGTGGATGTTTCCCTCCATGCCCGAAGAACAGGTTCACAAACTCGTAACCGTCGCACGCAAGGGGGCGCACGTCACCGAATACGCCATCCTGGCGATTCTGTTCTGGCGAGCCGTCGCGCAGCCGAAATGGCGCGACCCGGAACCGTGGAACTGGAAACTCGCCATGGCATCCATCCTCTTCGTCGCACTTTACGCAGCCACGGATGAACTTCACCAAAGCACCGTTCCAAACCGGCAGGGATCGGCATGGGACGTACTGATCGACACCGTGGGCGCCGTGATCGGCATTCTGATGCTCTGGCGATTTCGAAAGTGGCTTGAGGCAAAGGCATCAAGGCGGCAGACCGCAAAGATTGAAAAGGCGGCTTAGCGGATTGTTTCCAGCCGCACTCGGAAACAAAACCACCTTTCCATTGCCCAGCCTGCCGTCGCTTCGCTAACGTGGCGCGGGGCAAATGAAACGGCCGCTGGGAATCGTGGCGCTCTGTTATGGGACTGGGTTGTTGCTGGCTGAACTTTCGCAACCTCCCCTCTTTCTGCTTTTCCTGATTTCATTCGGACTCACCGGCACCGCCATTGTGTTCGCCAGGGCCCGGCCTTTTCTGATCTACCCACTGGTGGCGATGCTCGGCTGGACCAATCTCGCTTCACGCACAAGCATCGTGTCTCCGCACGATCTCCGATTGCTCGGCAATGAAGCGCAGGATGTCATCGTGCGCGGAACACTTCGCGAAACACCGTCCGAACGGCTTTATCTCCGCAAAGACATTCCCGCCTACCGGACGCTCGCGGAACTGGAGGTCAGCGCGTTGAAATCAAATGGCAGCTGGCGGCCGGCTCACGGCCAAATCATCATCAGCACTCAAGGCAGACTGCTGGCCGACTGTTATTCCGGCGATGTCGTCGAAGTGGCGGGGATTCTTCAGATTCCAAAATCCGAACTGGCGCCCGGCCTGTTCGACTATCGAAATTACCTTCGACGGCAGGGAATTCACTTCGAACTTCGATCCACACCCGAGGAATGGGTTGTCCAAAACAATCGCTCCGCTCCCCCGCTCGCCGACCGGTTTCTTGCTTGGGCAAGAAACACTCTGCGACGCGGTTTGCCCGAAGAAGATCAGCCGCTCCGCCTGCTGTGCGCAATGACTCTCGGTTCACGAAATTTGCTCACCGCCGAAAGCTACGCACCCTTCGTCCAGTCCGGCACGATGCACATCTTCGCAATCAGCGGTCTCCACATCGCGTTGATCGCCGCCATCTTCGTTTCCATCTGTCGCGTGTTGCGCATTCCACGCAATTGCTGCGGGCTCATCGTCATTCCGCTTCTGTGGTTCTACACGGCGGCGAGCGGCTGGCAGCCGTCGGCGGTTCGAGCAACGTTGATGATGACCATCGTCATCGGCGGCTGGACTTTGAAGCGTCCGACAGATCTCCTGAACTCCCTTGCGGCTGCGGCGTTGATCATTCTGGTGTTCGATCCCCAACAGCTTTTTCAGGCCGGATTCCAGCTGTCGTTCTTCGTCGTGCTGAGCATCGCGCTCCTGTTGCCACCGATGGAAAAACTGAGGGACCGCTGGCTCG
>Ga0065721_10050297_pt1 | contig 21385 bp, 20 predicted proteins | sample Mesricmetagenome_FD_59108 | JGI IMG/M metagenome (GOLD analysis project Ga0065721, IMG submission 59108) | Mesophilic microbial community from rice straw/compost enrichment Sample: eDNA_1 v2 (version 2) | ecosystem: Engineered > Solid waste > Grass > Composting > Bioreactor | place: USA: Davis... | reverse complement strand
TTCGTTCCATGCAAGGAACTTTTGTGAAGGCGTACCGGAGGTACGTCAAGCAAAAGTGACGAAGCAGGGGAGGTGATAGATGCCCCTGAGCGGGTTTGAAGACGCGCCCTAGCATGGGGTTAGTCCATATGTATGCGATGGTTGTCCATCTTCATGCCTTTGGAAGGAAATCGGGGGTTGAACGGAGAAAGAATATAAAGGATGATAAGGAGAACGACGTTGCACTTACATCGGGCAGGAGGGAATCGCTGTTGGAGGAGCAGGACAATAGTATGCCGCCCGTCGGTCCGGATACGACCGAGAACGAATCCGGGTTGAACGAGGACGAGCTGAACGATACGATTGCGCAGCTATGCCGCAGCAAAGCGGAAGAGTTTCATCTGATCGGCTACGAGCAGGTGACGGGGGCGGACGTGTGGGAATGCGTCAGCGACAAGTACCATAAGAAAGGAATCCCGCCGCTGCACGAAATCGTGAACGATATTTTATCCTTGAAGGTTACGCAGTTTATGAACTACATTACGCTGAATATGTATAGAGGCGAGTATCGCAAGTAGAGGAGCGGACTATTCCCGACATCTTTCGATGGATGGGGGTAGTCCCTTTCTTTTTGACTTCCTTTTGATCGCGTAGGTATAATAGGAACATTGAGAATTGAAAGGGGACCGCAACAGAGATGAAACGTATTGTAGCTTTCGTGCTCGTCGTTCTCGTCAGCTTCGCCGTGATGGGCGTTTTCACCCCGGGGCTGCTGAACGGTACGAAGCTTGGGCTCGATCTGAAAGGCGGGGTCGAAATTTTGTACGAGGCCCATCCGCTCACGGAGGGCGGCACCGTCACCAAAGAATCGCTGACTCGGACGGCGATGAGCCTGGAAGAGCGGGCGAACCGGAACGGCGTAGCCGAGCCGGAGGTCACGACGGAGGGCAACAACCGCATTCGCTTGAAAATCGCCGTTTCGACGGGCGAAACCGCCAAAGAACGGGACGATGCGATTCAGAAAATCCGCGACCTGATGAAACGCCCGGCGGAGCTTCAATTCCGCAGTTCGGTAGGCTGCGAAGACGGTTCCTATTGCAATGTGGAGCTGTATGGCTCCGACTTCAAAGAGGGCGCCGCCAAAGTCGAGATGGGCGAACTCAACAGCTACATGGTTCGAATCGAAGTGAAGGACAAGCAGAAGCTGGCCGACGCGTCGAGCAAGCTCGTAGGCAAGCAGCTGGCGATTTTCCTGGACGACCAGATGGAATCGGCTCCGGTCGTGCAGCAGGCGCTGACCGACGGAACGGCCGTCATTACCGGCCAGGATTCCCGGCAAGAGGCGCAGGATTTGGCCGACATTATCAACTTGGGCGCTCTGCCGCTTAAGCTGACTGAGAAATATACGCAGAGCGTCGGCGCGACGCTGGGACAGAAAGCGCTGGAGGACACGCTGTTCGCGGGTCTGCTCGCATCGGTGCTGATCCTGGTGTTCATGGTCGTCGTGTACCGGCTTCCGGGCTTCGTCGGAAGCATCTGTCTCATCGTGTTCGTATGGATGCTGCTCGGCGTTCTCTATCTGATGAACGCGACGCTTACACTCCCCGGCATTGCCGCGTTCGTGCTCGGAGTCGGGATCGCCGTCGACGCGAACATCATTACGGCCGAACGGATCATGGAGGAGCTGCGCAGCGGCAAATCGATCGCGTCTTCCCTGCGCGCCGGCGCGAAGCACAGCTTCCGCACGATTATCGACGCTCATCTGACGTCCGCGATTGCCGGGTTCGTGCTCCTGTTCATGGGACACGGCATCGTCAAGAGCTTCGCGATCGTCTTCCTGTGGAGTATCGCGGTCAATATCATTACGAACGTATTCCTTCCTCGTTACTTGCTTAACTTGCTCGTGAAGAGCTCTTACTTCACCAAACCGAAGTATTACAACGTGAAGGAGAGTGAAATCAATGCGCTCTAGTCGGAAATTCGATTTCGTCAAATCCAGCCGCATCTTCCTGACGGCTTCCGCCGCGGTTCTGCTGATCGGATTGATCGCGCTCAGCGTGTTCGGATTGAACTACGGGATCGACTTCAGCTCGGGAACGTCCGTGGACGTGACGACGACCAAGAAATTGGAAGAAACGCAGGTTAAAACTTTCTTGAACGAACAAAGCCTGGGCGACTATACGCTGGCGTCCGGTGAAAACCGGGAATCGATCCGCTTCAAGACGGCGTTGAACGAAGAGCAGGAGAAAAAGTTCAAAGAGGAGTTCTTGTCCAAGCTGGATCCCGACGCCTCGTTCGAAATCAATATCGTCGACGTCGATATCGCCAAGGAGCAAGAGAGAAACGCATTGATCGGGATGGCGGTCGCGAGCCTCGGCATTATGCTCTACATCGTTATTCGTTTCGAATGGCGCTTCTCGATCGGCGCGATCGTATCGACGGTCTACGATGCCTTATTCGTAATCTGCGTGTTTTCGATCTTCCGGTTCGAAGTCAACCTGCCGTTTATTCTCGCCGTGCTGACGATTATCGGATACTCGATCAATGACACGGTCGTTATTTTCGACCGGATCCGGGAAAACCTGCGGTTCGCGAAAATCAAAAGCCATGCGGATTTGGATAAGCTGGTCAACGACAGCATCTGGCAAACGTTGGCGCGTTCGATCAATACCGTCATTACGGTACTGATCGCGGCCATCTGCTTGTTCATTTTCGCCGGGGAATCGATCAAACTGTTCTCGCTTGCGATTATCATCGGTTTGGCGAGCGGGGCTTACTCCTCGATCTTCATCGCCAGCCAGGTATGGCTGTACTTCAAGAAGAAGGAACCGCTGAAAAAGGTGGCCGTAAAGCCGCAAAGCACGCCGTAAGTAACGGAAAGGGGGGGCTCAAGTGGCTACGGTTCAACGTTCCCTTACCGCGGAACGCGGCTCCCTGGCATCCGTATGGGGGCTGCTCGGCATCTTTATCGTGAAAGGCTCTGTCGGCTGGCTGACGGGGAGCAAAGCGCTGTTGGCAGATGCGTGTCATTCTGCGGCGGATTGCGCCGGCACGTTCACGACCTATTTGGGATTGCGCAAGGCCAGGCTCGATCCGAACCCGGCAAGTTCGTCCCGCCATCCGGAGTCGGTTGCGGCGATCGTCTTGTCGGCGATTCTGCTCGTCGCCGGAATCGAGATGGGCGTCTCTTCGATCCGCACGGTCGCCAATGGGACCGAAGAAGCCCCGGGAGTCGGCGCGGTTATCGTCATCGCCGCGGGCATCGGCGCACGGGAGGCGCTCATCCGCTACAAACGCAGATGCGACACCCGCTGCGGCATACGCGGCGATCGGGCCGGCGACAACCGTTCCGATATTTTCGCTTCGCTGACCGCGCTTGTCGGCACTTCGGGAGCGGTCGTCGGATCTTGGACCGACATGCCGTTTCTGTACGTGCTCGATCCGGCCGCAGGACTGGTCGTCTCGGTATTCGTCGTCCGAATGGGCTACCGCCTGACCGCGGACGTCGTACGGGCTTCCAACCGCTGCTCGATCGACGAGTCCGATGCGCAGACGCTGCTCGAGGCGGTGCAGAGAATCGAAGGCGTCGTTGCCGTAGACGAGGTGAAGGCGCGGGAGCGCGGGCATTACGTCGTGCTGGACGTCTCCATTCGAGTGAATCCGCGCATCAGCGTTTTCGAAGGGCAGGATGTCGCGAATCGGGTAAGACGCATGCTGACCAAGCGGTTCCTGCACGTCATGGACGTCAACGTCAAGGTGCAGCCGTACGATCCGGGGTATCCGTACAAGTCGAATCACCAAGAGGAAGAGATGTCCTCTATGCTGCAATAATACGTATTTCGCGATCCGCCGCCGGAATGGGCGGCGGATCGTTTGCTTCAAGTGAGAGATTTGGGGAAGGAAGACAGGAACTATGATCAGATCGAAGTACAGATGGGATATGCCGCAGCCGGCTGCGGAGCGGGAGAACAAGCTGATGTCCGAGCTGGGCGTCGGTCGGCTCGTCGCGGGCGCGCTCGCGCGGCGCGATTGGCACGAGATCGAAGAAGCGCGCGCGTTCCTCGAGCCGTCCGCCGAAGCTTTGCTGGATCCCTATCGGATGAAGGGGATGGCGGAGGCGGTAGAACGGATCGGACGCGCGGCGCGGGAAGGAGAGCGCATTCGCGTGTACGGGGACTACGACGCCGACGGCGTGACCTCGACCGCGCTGATGATCCGGCTCCTTACGGAGCTTGGCGCAACCTTCGATACATACATTCCCCATCGAAGCCGCGAAGGCTACGGGCTGAACAATGCCGCGATCGACCTGGCCGCCGCCGCGGGCGTTCGCTTGCTCGTTACGGTAGACAACGGCATCAGCGCGGTCGAACAGATCGCCTATGCGGCAAGCCTTGGCATCGACGTCGTCGTCACCGACCACCACGAACCGCCCGAGCAGCTTCCAGACGCCGCGATTGCGCTCGTCAACCCGAAGCAGAAGGATTGTCCTTATCCGTTTAAGGGGCTGTGCGGCGCAGGCGTTGTGTTCAAGCTGGCGCATGCGATGCTCGGACGTCCGGTGCTCGAATACGCCGACTTGGCGGCGATCGGAACGATCGCGGATCTGATGCCGCTGACGGGCGAGAATCGGATTATCGCCCGTCTCGGACTGGCGCAGCTGCGGCAAGCGCCGCCGGCGGGCATTCGGGCGTTGGCCAAAGCGGCGGGCATCGACATCGGCGAAATCTCCAGCGGCCGGGTCGGCTTCCAGCTCGCTCCGCGGCTGAACGCCGGAGGCCGGCTGGAGCATGCCGACAGCGCGGTTAAGCTGCTGGCCGCGGCAAGCGAAGCGGAGGCGGAGGCATATGCGGACGAGCTGGATCGGCTGAACACCGAGCGTCAGGAGCTGGTGGAGCGAACGACGGCCGAAGCGGACGAAATGTGGCTCAAGCTGCGCGAAGCCGACGGGGAGAGGCCGAGACGGGCGATCGTGCTGGCGAAGGAAGGCTGGAACGCCGGTATTGCGGGCCTCGTCGCCTCCAAGCTGGTGGAGCGTTATTACCGGCCGGCCGTTATCCTCGCCATTGATGCGGAGACGGGGCTGTGCAAAGGATCGGCGCGTTCCATCGACGGATTCGATCTGTATGCCGCGCTAACGGATTGTGCGGAGCTGCTCGAGCATTACGGCGGGCATCAGGCAGCCGCGGGAATGACTTTGCGCGTGGACAACGTTGCGGAGTTGGGAGAGAGGTTGGACCGGATCGCCGGGGAGCGGCTGACGGACGAGGATTGGCAGCCCAAGCGGCGCGTCGACCTGTGCGTGTCGCTGGAAGACGTCAACTTGCGGGCGGTCGATCAGCTGGCGGCGCTGGAGCCGTTCGGCAACGGGAATCCGACGCCTCGCGTTGTCCTGCAGGACGTTATCATCAAAGAATGCCGGACGATGGGGAAGGAAGACAAGCATCTAAGATTAACGGTCGAGCAGGCGGGGCGGTCGCTTGAGGTCGTCGCATTCGGCATGGGACCGCAACGGGATAGAATGGCGCCGGGAATGCGCATCGATCTGCTCGGCGAACTGAGCGTCAACGAATGGAACGGCAATCGGAAGACGCAGATGATGTTCCAGGATTATCGCTCCCGTCATCTGTTCGTGTACGACCGTCGCGCGGAACGAAGCCCGTGGGAGGCGCTGGAGCGTCTGATCGGAGCGGAAGCCGAGGGGCTCGCTGTCGCATGCGCCTCGAAAGCGGCCTATCATGAAGCCGTCGGCCGTTACGGGTTGGCGGGAGTAACGATCGGCTTATACGGAACGCCGGCCGGGATGGACGCTTCGTCCGAAATCGCCGCGGCAGCTTCGGAGGACAGCGGCTGGCTGCCGGCCGATATTCGCCATCTCGTGCTTGTCGGGCTGCCGAAGCAGGAACGGGAGGTCGTCGCGCTCCGAAGCTGGCTGCTGCCCGAGCGAGGGCTGGAGCGGGTGACGGTGCTTGCGGACGGCGAGCCGGGAGCGGGCAGCAGGCCGCAGGCGGGCAAGGAAGGCGAGTTTCCGGAACGTCGGCATTTCGCGGAAGTGTATGCGATGTGCCGCAAGCGGGGAAGCTGGCTGGACAGTCCGGACGGATTCGTGCGGGAGACGGCGGAAGCGACCGGATGGCCGCTGGCCGCCGTGCGGATGATGCTCGAAGTGTTCGTCGAGTTGGGCTTCATCGCAGCCAATGGCGTGTCGCGCAAGGTCGTCGCCGATCCGCCGCGCAAGGAGCTGAGCGAATCGTCCCGTTACCGCAAAGCGAAGGAGCAGGCCGCCCTCCGCAGAGTGGCGGAGATGACGGCGGAAGAGCTGCGAAGCTGGATGGAGGCCTGCCATCGCGCCGCTCGCTAGCCAAAGGCCGTTCAAAAAGTGTATAATGCTACTCGTGAACTCGAACGAATACGTTTTCGCCAAGAAGCACGACCTATATAAAGGAGTTTGATATTGGTGGATTTCAAAGACTACATCCGCGTCATCCCCGATTTCCCGCAGCCGGGCATCCGGTTTAAGGATATTACGACGCTGCTCAAGGACGGGCAAGCATACCGCGCCGCCATCGACGCGCTCAAGGAGCTCGTGAAGGACAAACAAATCGACTTGATCGCGGGACCGGAGGCGCGCGGCTTCGTCATCGGAGCTCCGCTCGCGCTTGCTCTTGGCGTGGGCTTCGTGCCGATCCGCAAAAGCGGCAAGCTGCCCGGCGAGACGGTGGAAGCGGCTTACGACCTGGAATACGGCAAGGATCGGCTGGCCATCCACAAGGACGCGATTCAGCCCGGCCAGAAAATTCTGATCGCCGACGACCTGCTCGCCACAGGCGGCACGATCTCCACGACGATCGGCCTGATCAACCAGCTTGGCGGCGACATCGTAGGCGCCGCGTTCCTCATCGAGCTGAGCTATCTGAACGGACGCGACAAGCTGGGCGGCATCGACGTCGCTTCGCTCGTCACTTACTGATCCCCTTTACGAGGGACATGAAGACGCTCCACGGCTGCTTTGCCGGAACGGAGCGTCTTTTTTGCTATCGCATTCCGCAAGCCGATGTCATAAGTTGTTGTATCGTCGCAGCAAACCTAGGACTAAAGCCTCTCGGCCAAGGTTGACGTTTCCCGTCGCGAAGAGGCATAATGGTAGCAATACTTCTGGGGAAAATACCGGCGTAAGGCGTCGGCGGAAAGGAATTCGGCATGGGCATGGAGCTGCTTCTCGAGAAAGCATCTACTTATATGAAAGAGCAAGACTTGCAGAAAATCCGGGAAGCTTACGAATTTGCCGAAGAAGCGCATCGCGGCCAAGTTCGCAAATCCGGCGAACCTTATATTTTGCATCCGGTCGCCGTGGCCGAAATATGCATGGGCATGCAGATGGACGTCGTGACGGTGATGGCGGCTCTGCTTCACGATGTCGTGGAAGACACCAAGGTAACGCTCGACGATCTTCGCGAACGTTTCGGGGAGACGCTGGCGGGACTCGTCGACGGCTTGACCAAGCTGGAGCGAATCCAGTTCCGGTCCAAGGAAGAGCAGCAGAACGAGAACTATCGTAAAATGTTCGTCGCGATGGCCAACGATATCCGCGTCATTCTGATCAAGCTGGCCGACCGTCTGCACAATATGCGCACGTTGAAGTTTCAGTCCGAGGAGAGCCAGCGGCGCATCGCGCAGGAGACGCTCGACATTTTCTGTCCGATCGCTCACCGCCTCGGGATCAGCGCCATCAAGTGGGAGATGGAGGATATCGCGCTTCGCTTCCTCAATCCGCAGCAATATTACCGCATCGCCCATCTGATGAAGATGAAGCGGACGGAGCGGGAGAATTATATTACCGAGCTCATCGACAAAATTCGCGAGAAGCTCGAGGAGATGGGCATCCAAGGCGATATCTCGGGGCGTCCGAAGCACATCTACAGCGTCTACAAGAAGATGATGACGCGCAACAAGCAGTTTAACGAAATCTACGATTTGCTGGCAATCCGGATCTTGGTCGACAATGTGAAGGATTGCTATGCCACGCTTGGAATCATTCATACGCTGTGGAAGCCGATGCCAGGCCGGTTCAAGGATTATATCGCGATGCCGAAGGCGAATATGTACCAGTCGCTGCACACGACGATCGTAGGATCGACGGGCGAGCCGACGGAGGTGCAGATCCGCACATGGGAGATGCACCGCACGAGCGAATTCGGGATCGCGGCGCACTGGGCGTACAAGGACGGCAATGCCGCAGGCGTCGTTCCGGGCAGCTTCGGGGAGAAAATGAACTGGTTCCGCGAGATCATCGAGCTTCAACAGGAGACTCGGGATGCGGCGGAGTTCATGGAATCGCTCAAAATGGACTTTTTCACCGACCTGGTGTTCGTGTTCACGCCCAAGGGCGAAGTATTCGAGCTGCCCGCCGGTTCGGTTCCGCTGGACTTTGCCTATCGGGTGCATACCGAGGTAGGAAACCGGACGATCGGCGCCAAGGTCAACGGTCGGATCGTGCCGCTCGATCATAAGCTGAAGACCGGCGACATCGTGGAGATTTTGACGTCCAAGCACTCTTACGGACCGAGCCAGGACTGGCTCAAAATTGCGCAATCCTCACATACGAGAAGCAAGATCCGCCAATGGTTCAAAAAAGAGAAACGCGAGGAAAGCGTCGAAAAAGGGCGCGAGCTGCTCGAACGGGAGCTGAAGAGGCTCGGATTGGAGCCGCACGAATGGACGGCGGACGAGAAGCTGCTGGACGCGGCGAAGAAATTTACGTTTAACGACGTGGAGGATATGCTGTCGGCGATCGGCTTCGGCGGCATTACGGCGGCGCAGATCTGCACGAAGCTGACCGAGAAGCTGCGCAAGGAAGCGGAGGAAGCGCAGCAGATCCAGCTGACGGCCGAAGTCAAGGAGATGAAGGCGCCCGCCTCATCGTCCGCGGAGAAGAAGCGGACGTCTCACGGCGTCAGCGTCAAAGGCGTGGACAATTTGCTCGTCCGCTTCGCTCGCTGCTGCAATCCGGTGCCCGGAGACGATATTATCGGCTATATTACGAGAGGCCGGGGCGTGTCCGTCCACCGCACCGACTGCGCGAACATTCCGACCGGAGAGGACGGCGAGGAAGCGGCTCGGGTCATCGAGGTCGAATGGGAATCTTCGGTCGACGCCAATTACAGCGTGGAGATCGAGATTCTGGGCCACGACCGCCGCGGTTTGCTCAACGAGGTGCTGCAGGCCGTATCCGAGAGCAAGACGAACATCGCCGCGGTGTCCGGACGGTCGGACAAAAACAAAATGGCGATCATGCACATGACGATTCTGATTCGCAACAAGGAGCATCTGCAATCGGTCGTCGACAAGATCAAGCGGGTCAAAGATATTTTTTCCGTGCAGCGGATGATGCAATAGCGGCGGGAGACGGAGGAAGCGGAAAGATGAAAGTCGTTTTGCAGCGGGTATCCGACGCCAAGGTTACCGTTGGCAATGAAGTCGTAGGCGCGATAGGCAAAGGGTTGCTGCTGCTCGTCGGAGTCGGGCAGGAGGATACGGAGCAGGATTTGGCCTGGATGGCGGACAAGCTGGCCGGGCTGCGAATTTTCGAGGACGATGCGGGGAAAATGAACCTGTCCGTCGAAGACGTCGGGGGCGACGTGCTGTCCGTGTCGCAGTTCACGTTGTACGGCGACTGCCGCAAAGGCAGGAGGCCGAACTTCATGGGCGCGGCCAGACCGGAGCTGGCCGAAGCGCTGTACGACAAGTTTAACGAGCTGCTGCGTGCGCGGGGACTGCGGGTCGAGACGGGCAAGTTCGGGGCGATGATGGACGTGTCGCTCGTGAACGACGGTCCGGTGACGCTGATCCTGGAAAGCCGCTGACCGTTTGGGAAAGCCGCGATTGGGCCATAATACATGTCAAATCCCTACTTTTGGAGTAAAGGCAGGAGAAGACATGAGACAATCGCGGAAGGAAAAGACGGCGCTGTGGCTGATGCAGGAGGGCCTTATGCCGGAGCGCAGGGAGGCAATGGCTCTGGCGTCGCAAGGCGAAGAATTCGCAGGCGAGCTCGGGGCCGGTCCTGCGGGCGGAGCTTCCAACGGCCGGAGGCATCCTCCGGGCGGCAGAGGGTAACGGAGGAAGGCCGGAGCGGGCCGCCGAATGCGCCGCGTAACAGCCGAGGGGGAAAGCCGTGGCTTCGGGATGGGAATATTGCGGGACGCGGGAAGACGGATATTATCACATTTTGGCGCATGACGACGGAGACCGCATTCTGGACGAAATCGTCTCGCACTTCGAGTCGTCCAGACCCGATTCCGCCGATCGGGCCTTCATCGTGGACATGCATGCGATGGAGCACGATTTCGCGGAGCTGAGGAAGTTTCAGAGGCGGGTCGCGCATTACGAGCGGCTGGGATACGAGATTATGCTGACCTTTTAGCGGTTCCTTGAAGTCTTGTCGGCTCCTGCAGGGCGAAGACGACAAGGGAACGCTTACTTTTTTGTAATCAAACTGTAATCTGTTATACACGCGAGCTTAAAGTTTATCGACTAATCTATAGACGACCCCCTTTTTCAATATAAACAACTATTGAACCTGTCGATTTCGACAGGTTATTTTCTTTGTATCGGGAATGCGGCCGTCCCGGCTGGAGCATCCTGATAAGGATCTTCCTTGACAGGCGTACCGCAACAGACTACAATAAATTACAATTGTATTTCCAAAGCCTCAGATTCGATGACGGGAATAAGTAATCCGGCCCCAAGCCCACAGAGAGGAAAGCCTTCGGCTGCAAGCTTTCCGGCAATGATCGGACGAACGACCTCCCCGAGAACCCGATGGGAACCGCCTGCCTGACGCCCTCGTCAGAATCGGCCTAGTAGCATCGCGGCGCAGCCGGGCGTTAACCGGACATAAGCAGCAAGCCGTCGTCGGAAGACGGGGCTTGAACGACGGGTGGCACCGCGGGAGCGTAACGACAAGCTCTCGTCCCTGACGATCTTTAAGCGAGATCGCCATGGGACGGGGGCTTTTTTGATCCGCAGGACAGCTTCCGATTATGCGCGATTTAGGAGTGAGAAGGACATGGGTTTTCAGAAGCCTCCGGGCACGCAGGACATTATGCCCGGCAATTCCGAGCTATGGCAATACGTAGAGAACACGGCTCGCGACATTTGCCGGCGTTACCGGTTCAGAGAGATTAGAACGCCGATCTTCGAAGGCACCGAGCTGTTCAAACGCGGTGTCGGCGAGACGACGGATATCGTCGAGAAAGAGATGTACACGTTCGAGGATCGCGGCGAGCGCAGCATGACGCTTCGTCCGGAAGGGACGGCCGGCGTCGTCCGTTCTTACGTGGAAAACAAGCTGTACGGCGATCCGGACATTGCGAAGCTGTACTATATCGGGCCGATGTTCCGATACGAGCGCGCGCAGGCGGGCAGATACCGCCAGTTCCATCAGTTCGGCGTCGAGGCGATCGGCTCCGACGACCCGGCGCTCGACGCGGAAGTGATCGCCTTGGGTTATCACTTTTACCGGGAGCTGGGACTGACCGGAGTATCGGTGGATTTGAACTCCGTCGGCACGCCCGCGGTCCGTGCTGCGTTCCGGGAGAAGCTGCTCGCCTTCCTGCTGCCGATGCGCGAGAGCCTGTGCAAGGACTGCCAGGCGCGCATCGACCGCAATCCGCTCCGAGTGCTCGATTGCAAAGTCGACCAGGATAAGTTCACGGACGCTCCGTCGATTCTGGACAGCCTTGACGAGGCCTGCGAGAAGCACTTCGCGCGCGTGCGCGAATGCCTGGACGAGATGAGCATTCCGTACCGGCTGAACCCGCGGCTTGTCAGAGGGCTGGACTATTACACGCACACGGCGTTCGAGTACAAGGCGCAAGGAATCGGCGCGATCGATACGATCGGCGGCGGCGGCCGGTACAATGGGCTCGTGGCGGAGATCGGCGGGGACGACAAGCCGGGCGTCGGACTCGGGCTCGGACTGGAGCGGACGCTGCTGCTGCTGGAAAGCCAAGGCATCAAGTCGGACTTGGGCAACCAGGCGGACGTCTACATCGTCGCGCTGGGCGAGCGGGCGGAGCAAGCGGCTCCGGGCCTGACGCAGCGGCTGCGGGATGCGGGAATCGCCGCGGAGCGGGATTACCTCGGACGCAAGACGAAGGCGCAGTTCAAGGCGGCGGAGCGCAGCGGAGCCCGCTATGCGGCTGTGTTGGGCGACGATGAGCTGGACCGGGGAGAGATCTCCCTGCGGCCGATAGCAGGCGGCGAGCAAACGGCCGTGAAGCTGAGCGAGCTGGCGGACGCGATCAAGAAACTGACTGCACCTACACCATAAAAAGGGGAAAGATCACAAATGATGCTCAAAACGAACGACTGCGGCAAGTTAACGAAGGAACACGTCGGCCAGACCGTCGTGCTGAACGGATGGGTGCAAGGCTGGCGCGACTTCGGCGGCCTGCTCTTCATCGACTTGCGCGACCGCACGGGAATCGTGCAAATCGTCTTCAACCCGGAAATCTCCAAGGACGCTCTCGAACTCGGCAGCCGCGCGCGCAACGAATATGTGCTGGCCGTATCGGGCAAAATCGTCGAACGCGACCCGGAAACGTACAACCCCAACCTGGTTACGGGTGAAATCGAAGTTCAAGTCACGCAAGTGGAAGTCATCAACGCGGCCAAGACGCCTCCGTTCCCGATCGAAGACGGCGTGGAAGTGGACGAATCGCTGCGCTTGAAGTACCGTTACCTCGACTTGCGCCGTCCGGAGATGCAGAAGACGCTGCTGCTCCGTTCGAAAGCGACGAAGGTGTTCCGCGACTTCCTCGACGAGAACGGCTTTATCGACGTGGAGACGCCGATTCTGACCAAGAGCACGCCGGAAGGCGCGCGCGACTATCTGGTGCCGAGCCGGGTGCATCCGGGCGAGTTTTTCGCGCTGCCGCAGTCCCCGCAGCTGTTCAAGCAGCTGCTGATGATCGGCGGCTTGGAGCGTTATTATCAAGTCGCCCGCTGCTTCCGCGACGAAGATCTGCGCGCCGACCGCCAGCCGGAATTCACGCAGGTCGACATCGAGACGTCGTTCCTGTCGCAAGAGCAGCTTCTCGGCATGATGGAGCAATTGATGGCGCGCCTGTTCCGCGAGACGATCGGCGTCGACATTCCGACTCCGTTCCAGCGCCTGACGTACCACGACGCTATCCACAAGTACGGCTCCGACAAGCCGGACCTGCGCTTCGGCCTTGAGATCGAAGACGTCACGGACATCGTGAAGGGCAGCGACGTGAAGGTATTCGCGTCCGTCGCCGCATCGGGAGGCGTCGTCAAGGCGCTTAACGCCAAAGGCTGCGCAAGCTGGAGCCGCAAGGAGCTCGACGATCTGCAGCCGTTCGCGGCGCGTTACGGCGGCAAGGGCATCGCGTGGATTACGGTCAAGGAAGGCAAGTGGAACGGTCCGATCGTGAAGTTCTTCAAGCCGGAAGAGATCGCCGCGCTGACCGAGCGTCTGAACGTTGAGGAAGGCGACTTGATCACGTTCTCCGCCGACAAGCTGAAGACGGCGGCCGACGTCATGGGCAACCTGCGTCTGAAGGTCGGACGCGAGCTCGGCTTGATCGACAACAGCGCGTACAAATTCCTGTGGGTCGTCGACTTCCCGCTGCTCGGCTGGGACGAGGAAGCGAAACGTTTCGTCGCGGAGCACCATCCGTTCACGCGTCCGAACGACGAGGACCTGGCGCTGTTCGACAGCGATCCGGGCGCGATCCGCGCGCAAGCTTACGATATCGTGCTTAACGGCTACGAAGTCGGAGGCGGCTCGATGCGGATTTACCGCCGCGACGTGCAGGAGCAGATGTTCAAGGCGCTCGGCTTCTCGCTCGAAGAAGCGAAGGAGAAGTTCGGCTTCTTCCTGGACGCGTTTGAATACGGCACGCCTCCGCACGGCGGCATCGCCTTCGGTCTGGACCGTCTCGTCATGCTGCTCACGGGCCGCACGAACCTGCGCGAGACGATCGCGTTCCCGAAGACGGCCAGCGCCACCGACCTGCTGTGCGACGCTCCGTCGCCGGTCGCGGAACGCCAGCTGGAAGACCTGCACGTAAGACTGTCGGCGAAAGCGGTCGCGGCGCAGGCGAAGAACGCCGCTCCGGAAGCGAAGCCGGAGGACGAAGCGGTCGCGCAAAGCCAAGGCTAATCAAAAGGAGCGAACCTATCGATGTTGCACCAATTTTCCAGAACGGAGCTGGCGATCGGACCGGAAGGCCTCGAGACGCTGAAGGGCAGCACCGTGGCCGTGCTCGGCATCGGCGGAGTCGGCGGCATCGCCGCCGAGGCGCTGGCCCGTTCGGGTATCGGGCGGATTATTCTGATCGATAAGGACGTCGTCGATATTACGAACATCAACCGCCAGGTCCATGCGCTGACGACGACGGTCGGCCAGCCGAAGGCGGAGCTGATGAAGGATCGGATCAAGCTGATCAATCCGGAATGCGACGTCATCGCGCTCCGCATGTTCTATACCGAGGAGACGTACGAGGAGCTGTTCAAGTATCCGCTGGACTATGTCGTCGACGCATCGGACACGATCGTCTACAAGGTTCATCTGATGAAGCAGTGTCTGGAACGCGGCATTCCGATCATCTCCAGCATGGGCGCGGCGAACAAGACGGACCCGAGCCGGTTCAAGGTTGCCGACATTTCCAAGACGACGGTCGATCCGATCGCCCGCGTCGTCCGCAGGAAGCTGCGCGAAGCGGGGATCAAGAAAGGCGTCCAGGTCGTGTTCTCGACGGAGGACCCGATCCGGCCGAGGGAGGACGTTACACAGCGGATCGTTCTGGACACGGCGCCGGAAATCCGCAAAGCGAAGCAGCCGCCAGCGAGCAACGCTTTCGTGCCTCCGGTGGCGGGATTGATTATGGTCAGCGTCGTGTTCCGCGAGCTGGTCGAGAAGGGCGCGGCGAGCCGCTCCGAAGGATGAAGCGCTGATCGAGAAGCTCTGACTGCCGTCCGACGGGGGCGCATAAGCGTCCTTCCGGCAAATGACGAGCCGGTCAGGGTCCGTCCCGCAATTGCGACGGATTAAGCCCGCTTGGAAGCAAATTTCTTCATGATAAAGGACCTCAGTTTCCACTGTAGTGGATTTTGAGGTCCTTTTGTGTGCGGTGCGGATATCCTCGTAGTGCAACCCTGCCGAGAAAGCCGGCTTTTACGGACGATGCATCGTTTTGACATGATCCAGATGAACGTAGGTGCTCGTTCCGTCTGCGGCGACGAGCTCGAGCAGGTTGTTATCGACGGTTTTCAGCAGACCGGTTTTCCGAGGCTGATCTCCCAGGTCCAAAATGATGAATTCCTTTTCGAATTTTTTGAGCTGCTGGTCGAACGTGCGGGCGAGCGGCGCGGCCATCGGGTAGACTGGGAACTTGATTTGCTCCAAAGCGTACGGCATCTTCAGGGGATCGAAGGGGGCGAGAATTTTCAGATGCCTCATCGATACGTAGAGAGACCGGTACATCGGCGAGTTAAAGACGAAAAAGTCGTTCATCACGCTCGTAACGTAACCGTGAATCGTCTGGCTTCCCGCGACGTACAGCTCGGAGAACACGCCTTTGGCGTTCAGCAGCACTTTGCGGTAGGACAAGTCTATCGCCGGGTCCAGCGGCGGCTCGGGAATGTCCTCCGGCATGCGAACTGGCGGCGGACAGCGGGTCAGCTGCTCGATATGGACGAGCGGTACGTACATGAATCGCGTGCCGTCGTACAGCACGACGAGATCCGCGCTTTGATCGACGAGCTTGCCGCGGACGGCATGGCGCAGATCTGAAACCGTCAGGGCAACGAACTCATTCGCGTAATCGATCATGGGGGCGGGAGCACCTCCTTGCGGCCAAACTGGGTCATCACCGGCTTCAGCTTCTGCCGCGGGATTTTTTCCCGTGCGATTTGCCGGACTTATGGCTTTTGTGATGGCTGTGGTGGTGGTGATGATGGTGGTGCTTATGCTTATGGCTTTTGTCGGACAAGCACACATAGGCGATCTGATTTCTTGGAAGACGGACCAGTTCGCCGTCGACGATGAGCAGGACGTTGTCTCGCGTCACCTCAACCAGAAAGCCGTCGATCGCGTCGCCGTTGCGGCTGATTCGAACGTGCCGGCGGGTCAGCCGGGGCAGCAGGCTATTAAAGTTAGCCGCGTTAATATGGCTCCGGTGGGAGCTTTTCCCACGGCTCGAACCGCTGCGGCGAACTTCGGAGATATTGCGGACGAACGCTCCGTTCACGTAACAGAGACCGTGGCTGCGGGATGCGAGCACCAGGTAGTCATTCGGCGCGGCGACGAGAGTGCCTTCAAGACGTCCTCCCCCGTTCAGATGAATGACGACTTCGCGGCCGACATAGTGGCTCGGGGGGTGAGCGGCGTTGTTGTTTTGCTGAACCGGCTCTTGAAAAAGATTTTGTTGAAAAAAAGGTTGTTGAAACCCGAATAGCATAGACGATGAACTCCTTCCCTATTGAGAAAATCCCGCGAATGGATGGGTATCGGCGCAAAGGCTCATTCCTTCGGACGGCAGCTTGTTCACGATTCAGCAAGTATAAAATCCGCTATCCTTATCTGAATCGTCTCCGACAAAACGCATTCATCGTCCAGAGGACGCCGAAGGCGTTTTTGCTTGGCTCGTCTCGTTCCGCGATTCGGCGATCGTCCTTCCCGACCGTCCGAAGGGGAAGCGGGTTTGTACTCTACATGTATGTGTTCGCGAGGTTGGGGGATACGGTTGGTTGTCCGAGTGGCCGCCAAAAATCCGCGATTGCAGGAGCGGGATTCGCCCGTTTTCGCCGCAATTCTGCGCCTGTCTCTATCGGAGATCGGCGATGGCTCATAGACTGTATGATCTTTATTCAGGAGGTGCAGTTTCATTGAGCATGCTGTTGCATGGGAACAACAAACGCCGTCCGAAACGCATACGCAAATGCAAATGCTGGTGGACGTACGGGGGAAAAAGGAAGAGGCGGCAAGCTCCCATCGAGCAAGCTCCCGAGGAGCAGGAACCGACGAACGATCCGATCGATACGCCGGACCAAGGCCACCAAACGTGGGGGACCTGGGGACCTGACGGCGGTCGCACGGGCGGTCATCCGGGCGATGGACGTACCGGCGGTCGTACGGGAGGTCGTACCGGCGATGGACGTACTGGCGGTCGTACGGGAGGTCGTACCGGTCGCACCGGCGACGGGCGCACGGGCCGCACCGGCGGCGGACGTACGGGTCGTACAGGAGATGGACGTACAGGCCGCACGGGAGACGGGCGTACGGGTCGTACAGGAGATGGACGTACAGGCCGCACGGGAGACGGGCGTACGGGGCGTACAGGAGATGGACGTACAGGGCGCACAGGTGACGGGCGTACCGGTCGTACAGGCGACGGACGTACCGGTCGCGGCGGCTGCCAATGCGATTGCCGTAAAGGCCACAAGGGACACAAAGGGCGCAAAGGCCATAAAGGTCACAAGGGCCGCAAAGGGCACAGCAAGAAGCGCAGTTAACTCGGTTCCACCATGCGCCTATTCCTCTATAATTCGGACGGTGATAAATCCTGATCGCTGACGGCGGTCGGGATTTTTTGCTGTGCAGCTCCGCGGAACCGCCGTTCAATGTATGCAATAAATCGCTTGGCTGCCGGAGAGATATGGCGGCCTTCCCTCCAGCGCAAGCCGATTTCCCAATGCCAGCCTTCATTCGTTATCGGAATCCAGACCAATTCATCCAGCATGAGCCCCATCGTTTGGGGCAGGACGGATACGCCGAGATTCGACTTCACGAATCCGGCTACGGTAATCAAATCCTCCGCCTCATATGCCGAATCAAGCACGAACCCGGTATGCCGAAACCGCGATAGGATCGTCGCTTTTAATCCGCAGTTGTTTTTCAAACCGATGAACGCTTCCCCGGACAGCTCCTCCAGACTTAGAGCCGAACGATCGGCCAAATGATGCCTGGACGATACGACGATAAACAAGGGGACTTTGCGAATCGTCGTCCACGGATGATCGCCCAGCGTCGATTCCCTCGAGGTGATCATCAGATCCGAGTGTCCTTGTTCCAGATGCTCGTCGATGTCGCCAAGATTGCCTTGTGTCAATTCGAAACGGACTTTGGGATAGGTCGATTGATAGTCTTGGACTAACCGGGGAATTAAATCGACGCCTAAAATATTGAGATAGGATAAAGCGATGACCCCCGTTTCGGGATTAGACCATTCTTCGATTTCCTTGACGCCGTTTTCGATGTTCTGCAGCGCCTGAGCGATCCATTTCGAGAATATGGAGCCGTTCCGGTTCAGCTTCACGTTCCGCCCGTTCCGTTCGAACAAGGGAGCGCCGATCTCGTTCTCGAGTTTGGCAATCGCATGACTGAGCGCCGGTTGGGTGATGCCGAGCGCTTTCGAAGCCATCGTCATATGTTCTAACCGCGCAACGGTCATAAAGTATTCTAACTGTGTAAGCTCCATAACGGATCGTTCTCCTCATTAATATTATTCATGAATTTTATTATTATAATAAATTGGACGTAATGAATGGGGCAAGTGTAAAATGAGATCGGGTTCCCCCTTGAACATCGTTTAAGGAATAAGCGCCGAATATCCGGATCCGGTCATTCCTAATACGGAGAGGAACAAATGCAAATATGAGCAAAACATTCGAGTTCTCGGCAACGGAATTTCTAGGCAAGAAAGCGCTCGTAACCGGCGGAACGAAGGGAATGGGACAAGCCGTCGTGAACAGGCTTGCAAGCGGCGGCGCGACCGTCCTTACGACAGCTCGTTCTCAACCTGCCGATCTGCCGAATTCGGTTGAATTCGTGCAAGCGGATATTGCTTCGCCCGAAGGAGTAGAACGAGTCATCGCGGCGGTGAAGGATCGGCTTGGAGGCATCGACATCCTTGTCCACTGCGTGGGTGGATCGACTACGCCGCCGGGAGGAGCGCTGGTCCTTACCGATGAAGATTGGCTGCAGGCGTTGAGTTGGAACCTTCTCGCCGCGGTACGGCTCGATCGCGCCTTGATCCCGCTAATGCTGGAACGGAAATCCGGCGTCATTCTGCATTTCACCTCCATCCAGAGAAAGTTGCCTCTTTACGAAACGACGTTGGCCTACGCTGCGGCCAAAGCCGCGCTTGCCAATTACAGCAAAGGATTGTCCAACGAATTTTCCCCCAGAGGGATTCGAATTAATTCATTGTCTCCCGGTTTTATTCAGACAGAGGCGGCGGATGCGTTGATCGATCGAATGGCGGCGGCAACGGGAAGCAGGGAAAGCGCGCTCCGGCAGCTTATGGATTCGCTCGGCGGCATTCCGCTTGGCCGCCCCGGATTTCCCGAAGAAGTCGCCGAGCTGGCCGCGTTTCTGATTTCCGACCGCGCCGCATCCATTACGGGGAGCGAATACGTCATCGATGGCGGAACGATTCCGACCGTGTAAATTATCAAAATAAGCGAGGTGGGGCAACAATGGGAAATGTTGAAATTGGATGGGACGTATGACAAAACCGGGTTGCCCGACCCGCTGCTGCTGGACTATTATTTCCGAATCGTGAACGATAAAATATCTAGCCTGTCCATCCGCAGCGCCGAAGTCGCGTTGAACTGACGGAGTCATAGCAGCAAGAACGCAGGAAGCGCCCGGTTCGGGCGCTTCTTCGTCGTATAGACGGATGCCGTTTCCGCCAATGCCGGGGCGACATACGCTGATTCAGACGACGCAACATGAAGAAGGGCGGAGAGTGCATGCCTCTACCGGTCAGGGCGATAAGGCTGAGCGACGAAGCAAGCCGCGATATGGAAAAAAACCTGTGGAACGATCGGTACGTTCCGGGCAGAATGAGCACCAACGGCGTAACGACTTCGGTGTCCGTGCGGTATCGGGGAGGACATACGCGGAGCTATCCGAAAAAATCGTACGAAGTCGTCCGCAAAAATCAAGCCTTCCATTATAATGCCGAATACGACGACCCTTCGATGATTCGCAACGCGCTTTCCTTCGCTTTTTTCCCGATGATCGGTGTCCCGGCCCCCCGCACCAAGCACGTCCTTCTCACGGTTAACGGAGAGTCCAAAGGCGTCTATCTGGAAATCGAGGGCGTGGAGAAGCTGTTTTTTTCCAAAAGGAAGCTCGGAGCTTCGTCCCTGTTCTACGCGATCAACAACCGGGCGGATTTCGGGCTGATCTCGTCGGAGTCGGACCGGCCGAAGAGGTCGCTGCTCGCCGGTTACGAACATCGATTCGGCTTAAGCGGAGAGAAAGCGAAGCTGTCGTCGTTCATCAAGGGGCTGAATACGCTCAACGGATCGCAAGCCGAAGCATTCATTCGCTCCCGCCTGGACGTGGACAATTACTTGCGATGGCTCGCCGGGGCGGTGCTGACCGGCAATTACGACGGCTTCGAGCAAAACTACGCGATCTATCGGAGCAGCAAAACGGGCAAGCTGCGCATGATTCCGTGGGACTATGAAGGAACTTGGGGACGCAATTGCTATGGACGCATCGTCGAGAGTGATCTGGTGAAGGTGGAAGGGTACAACGTACTGACGAACAAACTGCTCGGGTTTCCTTCCATTCGCAGGCAGTACCGAACGATTTTGCAGCAGGCTCTGAACGGGCCGTTCACGGAAAAACGGCTGATGCCGGTCGCGGAGAAAATGATGGAGAAGATCGCGCCGTATATGAAGAAAGACGGCAGTCGCAAATGGCTGTACCAGGAGTTCATCGGGGAGCCGTTCATCATCCGCAACTATATCCGCGAGAGAAGAGAGATCGTGAAGGAGCGGATGTACGATCTGAAAGGGAACGTATGATCGCTTTCTCTTCCTGGAAACGCAAGTTTCTGGTATGATAATAAGGAAGAGAGGCGGTAATACGAATGGATTTGTTCAGCTTCCAAGCGGAATCGGAGCCGCGCGGGCGGCTGCTCGCCGACCGGATGCGTCCGGAGACGCTTGACGAATACATCGGGCAAGAGCATGTGGTAGGTCCGGGGAAATTGCTGCGGAGGGCAATCGAGGGGGACGTCGTGTCGTCCATTCTGCTGTTCGGTCCTCCGGGCTGCGGCAAGACGACGCTCGCGCACATTATTTCCAAACAGACGCAGGGCGATTTCGTGCGGCTGAACGCGGTCGACGCGTCCGTCAAGGACGTGCGCGAAGTGATCGAGCGGGCGGAGAGCAGCAAAAACATGTACGGCCGCAAGACGATTCTGTTCCTGGACGAGGTGCACCGGTTTAACAGCGCCCGGCAGGACGCGCTTCTTCCGGCCGTCGAACGGGGAATTATCGTCTTCATCGGCGCCACGACGGAAAATCCGTTCCACTCCGTGAACGGAGCTTTGCTGTCCCGTTCGACGCTGTTCCGGCT
>Ga0065721_10050293_pt1 | contig 21397 bp, 20 predicted proteins | sample Mesricmetagenome_FD_59108 | JGI IMG/M metagenome (GOLD analysis project Ga0065721, IMG submission 59108) | Mesophilic microbial community from rice straw/compost enrichment Sample: eDNA_1 v2 (version 2) | ecosystem: Engineered > Solid waste > Grass > Composting > Bioreactor | place: USA: Davis... | reverse complement strand
CGGCCTGACCTGGTTCGTGGAACGGCAGCTGCAGGTGAGCACCGACCTGCGTTTGTTTCTCCCCAGCCCGACCACGCCCGAACAGCAGTTGCTGCTGGAGGAGATCGGCGAAGGGCCGGCGTCGCGCGTGATGGTGATTTCGCTTAAGGGTGCGGCACCGGAACAGCTTGCCGACGCGTCGCGCACGCTGGTCGAGAATCTGCAAGCGAGCCCGAATTTCCGCCTGATCACCAACGGCGACATCTCGATCGAGAGCGTGCCGGATGAGCTGCTGGCCTATCGTTATCTGTTGTCGACCACGCTGGACGAGCGGCCGCTCGATGAGAAATATCTGCACGCGCAGCTGCAGGAACGCGCTCGCGATCTCGCCTCACCGGCAGGTGCGTTCCTCGAACCCTGGCTGCCGCGCGATCCGACGCTCGAGTTGCTGAAGGTGCTGCAGCGCTGGCAGCCGATGCAGGAGCCGAACCGACTCTACGACGTCTGGTTCGATCGTGAAGGCGAACGCGCACTGCTGCTCGCGCAAACGCGTGCCGCTGCGTTCGATCCGGATCAGCAACGGCTGGCGGTCGAGCAGCTGAACGCTGAAGCCGAACGGCTGAAGCGCGATGACGGCATCACGCTCACATTCAGCGGCGCCGGCAAGTTCTCCGTGATGATGGAGGAGCGGACGCGCACCGAAGCAACGGCGCTCGGCACCGCCGCGACTGTCGGCATGATCGTTCTGTTGCTCGTGGCCTATCGAAGCATCGGCACGGTCGTGTTGAGCTCGTTGCCGCTGGCAAGCGCCGGGCTGGCGGGGCTCGCCGCCGTCAGTGCGCTGTTTGGAACCGTTCATGGCATCACCCTGGCGTTCGGCTTCACGCTGATCGGCGTTGCGCAGGATTACCCGATGCATCTGCTGAGCCATCGGCATGCCGGCCGATCGCCGGTGGAAACGGCCCGCCAGCTGTGGCCCACACTCGCGACCGGCGTGGCGAGCACGTGCATCGCGTATGTGACATTCCTGCTTTCGGGGGTCATCGGGCTGGCGCAGCTCGCCTGTTTCACTGTCGCCGGACTCGCCGTGGCCGGCTTGACGACCCGATTCGTCATGCCCGTGCTGATGGATCCCAGCGGTCGGGATTTCGGCGAGTCGGAGTGGCTCGGTAAATTGTGGCGTCGAATGGCAAGCCTGCCGCGCCCACGCTGGGCCGGTGTGGCGGCCATCATTCTCTCGGTCGGCGCAATGCTGCTCGCGCCTCAGCCCATGTGGGAAAGCGACCTGAGCAAGCTGACCCCGGTGCCGAGGGAACTGTTGATCCAGGATCAGGAGCTGCGCAACGAGTTGGGTACTCCCGACGTTCGCTATCTGCTGGTCGTCAGCGCGGCTGATACGGAATACGCGCTGCAGAAGCTCGAAGAGCTGGACGAACCGTTGCAACAGCTGGTTGCGGAGGGCGCGATCAGTGGTTACGACCACGCCGCGCGCTATGTGCCGACCGCCCAGAAACAGCGGCAGCGTCAAGCACGTCTGCCCGAGCCCGCGACGCTGCGTGCCGATGTCGATGCAGCGGTGAAGGACACACCATTCCGTCCCGACGTCTTCGAGCCCTTCATGGCCGATGTGGAGAAAGCGCGTCACCTGCGGTTGCTGACAGTCGACCAGTTGCGCGACTCGCCGCTGGGCGTCAGCGTGGAAATGCTGCTCACCCAGCACGCCGAGGGAAAAGACAAATCCGCCGGCCGGACGACCGCGCTCGTGACCTTCAGCGGCGTTCAGGACGTCGATGCATTGGAGCAGTTCGCGACCGACGCCGGGCCGGGCGTGACCTTGCTGGATACCAAGGAAGCGTCGGAAACGCTCGTCACCAACCAGCGCATCAAGATTCTGTGGAGCCTCGCTTTGGCCGCCGTGCTGCTCGCCGGCGTCGTCACGTGCTCGTTGCGCCGGGCCTCGCGCGTTTATCGCGTGCTCGCACCAATGGCGCTGACCACGCTGCTCATCGTTGGCATCCTGCAGGCCGCGGGCGTATCGATGACGTTGTTTCATCTGATCGCCTTGATCCTGGCCGCGGGCCTCGGCCTCGACTACGCGCTGTTCTTCGAGCACGCAGCGGATGACCCGATGGAGCAGCGACGCACGCTGCACGCCTTGCTGGTCTGCTCGGTTTCGACGCTGATGGTCTTTGCGCTGCTGGCCTGTTCGACGCTGCCGGTGCTGCGAGCGCTCGGCTTGACGGTATCGATCGGCGTTGTTTCTAATTTCGTGCTCGCGCTCCTGCTGACCCGACCGGCTGCTCCCGCCCATGGCACGTGAAGACATCGCTGCGCTGATTCCGCACCAGGGCGGCATGTGCCTGTGGGAGCACGTCGTCGAGTGGGATGACACGCGGATCGTTCTCGAAACCCACAGCCATCGATCGCCGGACAATCCATTGCGCGTGAATGGCAGGCTGCGCGCAGTTCATCTGTGTGAGTACGGCGCTCAGGCCATGGCGGTTCACGGAGCGCTCCGGGCAGCGCCCCGGCAGGCCAAAGCCGGCATGCTGGTCTCCCTGCGATCGGTCACGTTTGCCCGCGACTACATCGAGGATCTGACGGGGGCACTGCGTGTCGAAGCGATCTGCTTGCAGTCTGCGGAGTCGAGTCAGCAGTACAGCTTCAAGATCACTCACGCAGGTGAAGTGGCGGCGGAAGGTCGCGCCGCCGTGCTGCTCAAGCTGCCTTCGTAAACAGCAGAGATTCCGACTTCGTCGGCGCGACTGCGCTCAACAACTTCCGCACCTCCGTCGCATCCAGTGAGGGATGCTCACCGCAAGCGCGCTCGATGATTTCCATCGCAAGCGCATTCAGCAGACCGGTGTACTCGATCATGCGGGCGCGAAACGCCTCCTCGTCGAGCTCATCGCGCAGGCCGCGATTCAACTCGGCGAACCAGGGCAGCGACGCTTGATCCAGCAACACCGCGTCATTGCGCCGGGCGCTGAGCTTCGACCATGCACGCATGAAGTCCTGCATCGCCACGTTCAAGGCGCGCGAATGATTCAGGTGATCCGACAGCCGACTCAGATTGGCGAGATCGGTGAGCCGCCGCTGGAAGAACAGCTGACACAGCACTCCCCAGTAGTAGGTGTAGTCCCAGATCACCTTCACCGGCATGACCTCGGGATCGCCGAACATGGCGTACTGGTTGGTGTACAGCGACAGCGTGCTTTCGTAGAACGAGAAATAGATCTGCTGATATACGTGCGCGCGGCCGTTGATCAGCTCGCCTTGCAGATCGCGCGCGATCAGGTCGGCGATGTAGCTGTTGCCGATGCCGATGAAGTCGCTGCCGGGCGAATAGAACGGATCGAGGAATACGCCGGCCTCGCCGGTCAGGGCCCAGCGGTCGCCCGAGAACACCTGCTTGCAGCCATAGGAGAAATTGCGCAGGAAGCAGAAATCCTGCAGCAGGTGCTGCTTGCCTTCGAGCTCGCGCGCCAGCCGCGGCTGATGGACTCGGAACCACGCGAGCGCCTTCTCGAAGGTGTTCATGGTCTCGAGCGGATGAGTGACGGCGTCGCAGACGATGCCGACGGAATGCGAGCCCGAGGCCAGCGGGATCAACCACGCCCAATAGCCTTCACCGCACAAATGATTGGTGGACAGCCAGCGGTACGGCGGATCGCAACGATTCAGCCACGCGGCATCCGACGACCACTCGTCGACGTCGATCCTGGCGCCGATGCGGAACCACACCGCGTTGGCATTGTGAGCATTGTCCTGATGCAGATCGAGCTTGCGCTTGATCAGCCCGGCGCGCCCCGAGGCATCGATCAGCCAGCGCGAGCGAACTTCGTGCTGCATGCCGCCGGCTTCGTAGCGCACGGCATGTTCGGCGCCCTGAGTGCCGATATCGAAACTGCGCACCACCGCGCCGTCGATGAACTCGACGCCCAGCTCGCGCACCTGCTCACCCAGGAAATTTTCGAACAGGCCGCGGTCGAGCTGATAACTGGGCGTCGAGAGATAGCGGCTCGCGCCCAGCTCGGTGACGTTGTCCAGGTCCTCGCGCCCTTCGGAGAAGAAAAAGCGGAAGCCGAACTTCTTCAGCTGCTTGCTGTTCAAGTGCTCCCGGAGGCCGAGCACCGTGTCGAAATAGTGCGCACCGATCTCCACCGAGGACTCGCCGACCTTGTGCGCAGCCAGCGGCACCGGATGGCGACGACGCTCGATGATGCGTATCGACAGCGACGGAAACTGCCGCCGCAATTGAATGGCGAGCGTCAGCCCTGCCAGCCCGCCGCCCAGGATGGTTACGCCCACCCTGGCGACTTCGCTCGGTGCATTCATGGTCAGTTCACTTGAACGTTCAGGGCCATCTGCCGCCCGAGCGCCAGGGACAGCGTGCGCGGCTGGCTGCTCGCCAGCGCTTCGAAAAACGGCAGGCAGGGTGCCAGCGCATTGTCAGCGACCAGCGGAGCCGCTGCGGACCGCGCGGGCGTCGGATGACATTCGCCGACCGATTCGGTCGTAAGCATCAAGCTGCGGTGCTGCCGAGCTTGACTCACCGGCGCCAGCACCAGAGCCGCTCCCAACAAGCCACGACTCGACGCCATCGTCGCGAGCGCACCCTTCGCTTCGATGTCGAAGGCGACGTACAACACCGGCCGTTGCTCGCAAACGACCTGCGTTGCGGCTTCGACCAGGCCCTCGGCGAACGTGTACAGGTAAGAGCTGATCGCCGTGTATGGCGCGAGGCTGCCGGTACCGATGCTCCAGTAACCCGCGGCCGCGTTGTGAACGGAATTGTGAAACTTGATCGGCGAAATCAACGCCGGCGTGGTGGCCAGCGTCGAGCACATGTAATCGCTGATCGCCAGATCGCCGTGCGTCGATGCGAACACCGATGGCAAATCCGACGGCTTGCGCCCTGCCGCTTCACACGCCCGCGCGGCAACTTCGAGTGCGACAGCAACCGTATCCGGAGCACGCCGACGCTCGGTCGGTGCAAGCAAGGTCGGAGACGGTCGTGTGCTCGCCGCTTCGGGCGGCGGTTGTTCGCCAGTCATGACGGCGCGCGCGGTCTCCCATCCCGGCAGACGCGAGGCCCAGAAGGACACGCCTTCGATCGCGACCCGCAGCGTCATCGATCTCTCCCGAACACCAGCACGCAGTTGCTGCCGCCAAAGCCGAACGAGAAACTCAATGCGTGACTCGCCTCGCGCTGAACGTTGTCGCGCTGGATCTGCGGACCGCAGGCGAGATCCGGCACGCGTAGATTCAATGTGCCCGGCAAGAGCTGATGCTCCAGCGCGATCAGACTGATGGCGGCTTCGACGATGCCCGCGGCGCCCAAGGTGTGTCCGGTCCAGCCTTTGGTGGAGCTGGCGCACGTGGTCGCAGGAAACAGATCGGCGACCAGCTTCGCTTCGACCTCGTCGTTCTTCTGGCTCGCCGTGCCATGCAGATTGATGTAATCGATGTCCGCGGGCTGCAACCCGGCGCGCGCCAGCGCATCACTCAGGGCCAGTCGCGCACCGACCCCTTCAGGATGCGGCGTCGACATGTGATGGGCATCGTTGGACTCGCCATAGCCCAGCAGCCACTCGCCGCGCGGCGCCTGCTTTTCCAACAGCGCAAAGCCGGCCGCCTCGCCCAGATTGATGCCCCGACGCTCGACATCGAACGGCCGGCATGGCTCGGGCGAGACCAGCTCGAGCGAATTGAAACCAAACAACACGCTGCCGCACAGTGAATCGACGCCACCGACCACGGCGGCGTCGGCGAGGCCGGTGCGAATCAAACGTTCCGCCTGCGCGAACACTTTGGCGCTGGAGGAGCACGCCGTTGCGACAGTCACGCTCAGGCCGGTCAGGCCGAGCGCGTACTGCACGAAGTCGCCCAGGGAGTGCGGTGTATGAATGATCGGACGACGCAGATCGGCGGGATACCGGCCGTCTGGATCGAGCCGCGCATAGGCTTCTTCGCTGGCGCCGATGCTCGACGTTGACGTGCCCATCACGACCGCCACCCGGTGGGCACCATAGCGGTCGCGAGCTGCGCGGGCCGCGTCGATGAAGCGATCGGTGGTCAGCCCGCGCCACGCGAGCCGGTTGTTACGACAATCCCAGTTGGCGAATTCCGCCGGCAGCGGCTGCGTTTCGAGCCCCGCCACCCGCCCGATCCAGGTTGAGATGGGCGAGGCACCGAAATCATTCCTGGTCAGACCGGTGCGGCGCTCGCGCAATGCCGCCAACGTTGCCGCCCGTCCATCCCCGGCCGCGGAGCACAGTGTGTAGGCAGTGATTCTCAGAGGCCGGGTTTGCATCGGTCCGCGCGGGTCGGTGTCAGGCGGTTACGCGGTTCTGCTCGATATGCGCCGCGAGCGAACGCAGTGAGCTGAATATGCGCACATTGTTTTCATCATCGGAGCGCAGCTGGAAGCCGTAGCGCTTGGAGATTTCCAGCGCCAGCTCGAGCGCGTCGATGGAGTCCAGGCCCAACCCGGTCTTGAACAGCGGCGCCTCCGGATCGATGTCCGCGGGCGCCACGCCCTCCAGGTTGAGCGCGGTGACGATGAGTTCGGCGAGCTCGCGCTCACCGGCTGATTGGGTTGCTGACATGAACGAAACAGGCCCTGTACTAAAGGCTGATTTGAGACGCTGGAGCGGCGAACCGCAGGGCGCGGAGTGTATCATCCGCCCCGCGCGCGCTTCGAACGCCGCGCACGTTTTCCAACCTCGAGCCAACCACTGATTTCCACGACGTGATGCGCAGCAGTTCCGGCGAGCAGCCAGCCCAGTCCCTTCCGGCCGCCCTCCGCGTTGCCTATCACCGGTCCGACCGCGTCGGCGAGCCGCCGGCAGGGGTGCTGGCCGCCATCCGTTTCGGGACGGCGACGAGTCCGCCCGCGGCGTTGACCATCGATGTGGGACTGGAGCCGTTGCAGGCACCGGGAGCTGCTGCGACACCCGGCTCGGAATTATGGTTTGCGAACGGACCGGTCCACACTGGTCAATGGTCCGATGAGGGCACCCGTGCCCAGGTCCGCTTTGCGCACGACGGACATTATCTGTTCGCGGTGATCGAGCTGGACGAGCGCGACCATGGCGGAATTCTGCTGACAGCCGAACATGCCTACGCCGCCGTCCGGCAGTTCCAGCGCCAGTCGGGCTTTCCCCACCTGCTGCGCATGTGGAATTACATGGATGCGATCAATGAAGGCGCGGGCGACCTGGAGCGCTATCGACAGTTCAACGTCGGGCGCGGCCGCGGCTTGGGCGAAGTGTGTGAGAGCTATCCTTCGGCAACGGCCATCGGCCGGCAGGTGCCCAACCACATCCTGCAGGTGTTCTGGCTGGCCGGTAAGGTGCCGGGCCAATCCCTGGAGAATCCGCGACAGGTCAGCGCCTACAACTACCCGCGCGTGCACGGGCCAGTGAGCCCGGTCTTCGCGCGCGCGTTGATCGCACCGGACCATACATTGCTGATCTCGGGCACGGCGAGCATCGTCGGCCATCATTCCCAGCATCACGACGACGCGATGGAACAGCTGGAAGAAACAGTCCGGAATCTGAGCTCGTTCGCTCCGCATGTCCGGCGTCCCCGCAGCGGCGCGCCAGGGGATTTGCTGAAGGTTTATGTGCGCGAGCCGGAGCTGACTCCGCGCATTGCCGAGCGTCTGCGGCAGCTCTATCCGACCAGCGACGTGCTGTTCGTGGCGGCCGATGTCTGTCGTCGCGAGCTGCTGCTCGAGATCGAAGCGATCTCACTCGCGTCGTAGCGCTTTCAGCAGATTCTCTCGCGGCAGCTTGCCGAGCTCGTTGCGAGGCAACTGATCCACGATCAGCAGCGGCCGAGGCAGGAAGGCGCTGTCCACGCCGCTGGCCAGCCGATCCAGCACTTCGCGGGCCGTGAGATTCGGCGCCACGACCAGCGCGGCGACCCGGCGGATGGTGCCCACCGCATCGGGATCGGGCTGAAATACCGCCGCTTCCTGCACGCCGGGGATGGCCAGCAATCGTTTGGTGAGATCGGTCAGCGAAGCGCGCTTGCCGGCCACTTCGATCATGTCGGAGCTGCGTCCGCGCACCACGAAGCGATTGTCCGGCTGCAGCTCGACCAGGTCCTGCAGCAGGACCGGCTCGACGAACCAGGGCGCGTGCACGAGCGTGCCATCGTCGCGCGGCTCCAGCCGCACGCCATCGTACAGCCGCCACTGCTCTTCCCTGGCGGTGAGCCGGCTGGCGAAGACGCAAGTTTCAGTCGATCCGAACATTTCAACCATTTCACCGCCGAGCTTGGCGGTCATGGCCGCGGCCAGCGGTTGATCCAACGGCGCAGTGGCACTGACGATCACATCGACCTCCGGGAACTGCTGGTCGGAAGCCACGATGGCGCGCATATGCACGGGCGTAGTGACGAGCACACGCGGCCGCGGCAGCTCGGCGAGCGCGGCGGCGATATCGGCTGGAAACAAAGGCCGCCCGGCGTGCACCGCCATGTCGCCCGCCAAGGGCAACAGCACACTCATCTCCATGCCATACATGTGCTGCGGCGGGACGGTCGCAAGCACCCACACGGTCGATGCTTTATCGGCCATCGCCGCGCGAATCGACTGAGCATTGCGAGCATTGCTGCCGCCGACAGTGCGCCAGAGCTTGGGAAATGTTTTGGGCTGACCGGTGCTGCCCGAGGTATGACCGATCATGACCGTCATGTCGGCGGGGATGCGCTCGTTGATCGCTTCACTCGAAGGCTGCGCCAGCGCCGCGTCGACCGCTGCGTCGTCGATGCGATAACTGCCCGCGTTGGCGCGGGCCACATCAGCGACGACCTGCTCTGCCCGCGACGATGGCAGCAGCACGGTGTGCCCGACGCTCAGTGCCGCCGCGTAGGCGACCAGGAATTTGTATCGGTCGTCGCACAGATTGATCATCGACGCCGGCGCGGACTGCTTTGGCAATCGCGCGACCACCGCGGCAACGTGTGTCCGAAGCTCTGAAAGCAGTACGGGGGCGCCATGACGCCAGGCGATCGGTCGCTGCGCGTCGGCCGAAACGAACAGCGGCAGGGTCTGCGGCCCGGGGACACTCACGGGCGAGCTCACCGCCAGCGCTTGAACACCATCGAGGTGTTCACGCCACCGAACGCGAAATTGTTGTTCATCACGTATTCGGTGCTGATCGCGCGGCCTTCACCGGTGATGTAGTCGAGCTCGCCGCAGCGGGGATCGATGTTGTCCAGATTCAGCGTCGGCGCGAACCAGCCGGCCTTCATCATTTCGATGCTGAACCAGGCTTCCAGCGCGCCGCAGGCGCCGAGCGTGTGACCGAGATAACTCTTCTGCGAGCTGAGCGGCATACGCGTGCCGAACAGCGCGGAAGTGGCGCGCGTTTCGGCGATATCGCCATGCTCCGTCGCTGTGCCGTGGCCGTTCACGTAGCCGATGACATCGGGTGAGATTCCGGCATCCTGCAGCGCCAGCTCCATCACCACGCGCATCGTTTTTTCTTCCGGCTTCGTCACGTGCACGCCGTCGGAGTTGCTCGCAAAGCCGACCAGTTCCGCGTGAATGCGGGCACCGCGCCGTTGCGCGTGCTCCAGCTCCTCGAGGATCAACATCGCGCCACCTTCGCCGACCACCAGGCCATCTCGATCCCGGTCATAAGGACGGGGCGTCCTGTGCGGCTGATCGTTCAGACGGCTGGTGGCATAGAGCGTGTCGAAAGCCATGGCCTCGGTGGGACACAGCTCTTCGGCGCCGCCGGCAATCATCACGTCCTGGCGGCCGAACTTGATGGCTTCGTAGGCGTAGCCGATGCCCTGGCTGCCGGAGGTGCAGGCGCTCGAGGTCGGAATGATGCGGCCCTTGGCGCCGAAAAAGATGCCGATGTTGGCCGCTGTGGTGTGCGGCATCATGCGCACGTACGAATTCGCATTCAGTCCGCTCGCATCGCCGTTGATGACCATCGCGGCGAAATCCTTGATGTCGGGGGTGCTGCCGGTCGATGACCCCGACGCCACCCCCGTTGCGCCGCTGGCAATGGCAGGATCGCCGGTCAGTCCGGCGTCCGCGACCGCCAACTCGGCGGCGCGCACCGCGAGCTGTGACACGCGGCCCATGCTGCGCAGCTGTTTGCGAGTCCAATGCGCCGGCGGCGTGAATTCGATCGGCCCGGCGAGCCGCGTATTCATGTCGGTGAATCGATCCCACTCGTGCATGGTGCGGATGGCGTTGCGACGCGCGCGCAAGCCGGCGAGGATTTCGGGCCAGCTGGCGCCGAGACCGCACACTCCGCCCATGCCGGTGACCACCACGCGACGCATCAGCACAGTCCTCCGTTGACCGAGAGAACCTGGCGAGTGATGTAGGAAGCATCGCGCGACAGAAGAAACGTCACTGCCGCGGCGACCTCTTCGGCGGTGCCGGCCCGCTGCGCGGGGATCGCTTTGAGGATTTCTTCTGTCGGGACGTTCTGGTCGACCATTTCGGTGCCGATCAGTCCCGGCGCGACGCAATTGACCGTGATATTTCGTTTCGCCAGCTCCACCGCCAGCGCCTTGGTCGCACCGATGATGCCGGCTTTCGCCGCGCTGTAATTCACCTGGCCGCGATTGCCGACCACCCCCGAAACCGAAGCCAGCGTGACGATGCGACCCGGCGCGCGCCGGCGCACCATCGGCATGATCAAGGGCTGCAGCACGTTGTAGAAGGCGTCGAGATTGGTTCGAATCACGCCGTCCCACTGCTCTTCGGTCATCGCCGGAAAGGCGGCATCGGAATGGATGCCCGCATTACACACGACACCGTAGTAGGCGCCGTGTGCGCCGATGTCAGCAGCTAGCGCCGCCGCACAGGCGGAGCGATCGGAAACATCGAACTGCAACACCCGCGACTGCCGGCCAAGCGCGCTGATCTCGCGTGCGACCGTCTCGGCTTCATCACGACGTGAGCGGCAATGCACGACAACATCGAAGCCCTCCGCCGCTGCACGAAGCGCGATGGCGCGGCCGATGCCGCGACTGGAACCGGTGACGAGAATCGTGTCGCTCATGCGGCGCAGAGCTTAGCAACCATGTCGAGACGCCGCTCGGGTTCGGCGACGAAGGGATTGGATTCATCCCACGCGTAGCCCGCGAGAATGGCGCAGATCATGCCGCGGATGCCGGCCGGCTGATTCTTCGCGAACATGATGTCCTGGAAGCGGCCGTCGTACCACGCCTTCACGTAAGCGCGGAACGTGTCCACGCCCTTGCGCAGCGGGACTTCGAACTCGTTGGTCCAGTCGACCGTCTCACCCCGCAGCTGACGATCGAGCACGCGCACCGCCATGCTGGACGAGCGCATCGCGATGGTGATGCCGGAAGAAAAAATCGGATCGAGAAACTCCGCCGCGTTGCCCAGCAGCGCGAAGCCCTTGCCGTGCATCGACTTCACGTTCGCCGAGTAACCCGACATGCCGCGCACCGGCGTGTCCCAAGTGGCGTTCGCGAGCACGCGCGTGAGGAACGGCTCTTCGCTCGTCAACTGCTTCAGACGCTCATCCAGCTGCTCCGGATACGCGGAAAAGAATTCCGGCGTGGCCGCGCAGCCGATCGAGCAACGGCCATTGTTGAACGGGATCAACCAGTACCAGACATCGCGATGCTGGGGATGCACGATGATCTGCACCTTGTTGCGATCGAACGCGTCGGGTGCGGAACCATCCGCGACCTGCGTGAACACGGCATTACGCGGGGCGAAAGGCGAGGGAGTTTCGAGATCGAGCAGCTTGGGCAGCACGCGAGCAAAGCCGCTTGCGTCGAGCAGGAACCGGCCTTCGACGTCGTACTGCTTGCCCTCGACGTCGACCGCACGCACGCGCGGCTTGTCGCCGCTGACATCGACGGCGGTGACGCGGGTTTCATAGCGAATCTCGGCGCCCTGCTTCTCCGCTTCGTCCGCCAGCACCTTGTCGAAGGTGGCGCGAGTCACCTGGAAGGTCGAGTCTCGACCGTCGCCGAACTTCTGGCTGAAATCGAAATCGCCGTAGGCGTCGCCGCGCACGAATGCCGCGCCGTTCTTGAACTGGAAGCCGACGCGCTCCACAGCCTCGAGCATGCCCGCCTCCGCGACGAAATCCATGCAATGTGGCAACAGGCTTTCGCCAATGGAAAAGCGCGGGAAGCGCTGGCCTTCGAGCACGAGCACATCCCAGCCGCGCTGCCTGAGCAACGCGGCAGCGACCGAGCCCGAGGGGCCCGCGCCGATGACGATCACATCACGTCGTTCCAAGATCTTTCCTCGTCAGTGCCTGGCGCACCCGGGCCAGCAACGGCTCCGGAGTGACGAACTGCAAAGCATGGGTTCTGGCATCCACCGCCACCTGCACGCTCCTGGCTCGCGCCAGGCGCTCCTGATCGGCGCTGCGCGTCACCAGATAGTTCATCGTGATCCGGTTTTCCCACTCGATCAGCGAGGCACGCACGTTCAGGCGATCGCCCATGCGCGCCGCGTGCAGATATTTCACATGCATTTCCACGATCGGCCACGCATAGCCGGACTCGACCATGGTCTGGTAACCGAAGTCGAGCCGCTCCATCAGCGCCCAGCGCGCGGTCTCCAGGTATTTCAGATAATGGCCGTGCCACATGACACCGATGATGTCGATGTCGTGGAAGGCCACGGTCACGTCGATGCTCGCGCTGATCGCGCCCTCTTTTCGTACTTCAGGGCGCATGTGCGTCAAGCATTCGCATCGCGCTCCCGCACGTCGGCGGCGGGCTTGGTCCGCACGATCTTCCGCCACAGCAGCACGGGCAAGCGGATCAGCATGCCGAGGGTGAGCCGGATGTGCAGCGTGGTCATGCGCACGTTGTCCAGGAACATGCGGAAGTGCGACACACCGTCGATCGGATAGGACACGCGCGTATCCAGCCAGCGCATCGGCACCTGGCGCCAGTGCAGCCGGACGATGATCTCCGAATCGAAGTCCATGCGTGGGCCGATGTGCTGCTGATCGGCCAGCTCGAGCGTGGTTTCGAGCGGATACAGACGGAAGCCGCACATCGAATCGATGATGTCGAACGACAGCGTCTCCAGCCACACCATGGCGTGCGTGAGATAGCGACCGTAGTAGCGCGCCTTCGGAATGCTGGCATCGAACACCGGGCGGCCGCAGATCACCGCATCGGGCGTTTCTCGCGCGGCTTCGACGAAGCGACGCGCGTCGGTCAACGTATGCTGACCGTCGGCATCGACCTGAATGGCGTGCGTGAATCCGAGCTTGGCCGCGCCCCGGAAGCCGGTGATCACAGCCACACCTTTGCCGCGATTGACGTCGTGACGTAACAGCGTGACTTCCGGCAGCTCGCCAAGGCGATCCAGCACTGCCGCGCACGCGGGGCTGCAGCCATCGTCGACCAGAATCACGGGCAATCCCTGCGCGCGCAGGCTGTTCACCACCGTGCCGATCGCATGCTCGTGGTTGTACACGGGCACGACCACACAGACGGCAAACTTGGCGTTGAACTTGGCCGGGAGCATGACTGTCGATCTCAACCGTGGCGCGCGTCAGGCATGCAACAGCCGCTGCACGACTGTCGCCAGATCGTTGACCGTACGCACGGAACGGAAGTCCTCGGGCGTGACCTTGCGGCCGGTGTGCTTCTGCACTTCATCCATCAGATCAACCACGTCGATACTGTCGATCTCCAGATCTTCATACAGACGCGCTTCCGGCGTGATCCGCGCCGGCTCGAGCTCGAACAGCTCGACCAGCGTCAGGCGGATGCGTTCGAGGATTTCATCTTGCGACTGCATGAACTGCTCTGTTGGGGATCGGTGGCCTGGCGACGCGGCGTCTCGAGACCGCTTGGCGACTACCGCCAGGAGTTAAGCACGTCTGCGCGCGCTGCACCGGTCCGCGAACTTGGCGCGCAGTTTAATTCGGGGCGCACACACCGTACAGCCGCGCCGGCCGTCGGAGGGATTACGCCGCTTGCGCGCCGCGCCCCGCCAATACCTGCTGAAAGTGCCGATGCATGGCTTCGTTCAAGGCCCGTGATGCTAGCGGTAACGGCGTATTGCGGTAGGGACTTAAGTCCAGGTCGTCGCCCACGACCAGGCTGAAATGGGGGCGCCGGGCGGGAATCCGGTACCAGGGCTCGGATTTGGTCAGGGTGGTGGGCTGGCAGCGGATGTACACGGGCGTCAGCTCGGTCGCGGCCCGCAAGGCCACGTTGGCCGCTCCGCGGTGGAACACCATGGGCTGATTCGGGCGCGTGCGTGTCCCTTCAGGAAAGATGATCAGCGACTGGCGTTCCCGCAGGGCCGTCGCCGCGCCTTCGATCATGGTCGCCGTCTGATCGTTGGGGATGAACTCCGCCAGCGTTACTGCCCAGCGGGTCAACGGGTTGCGCCACAAGCCCTGCTTGACCACGCAACTCGCGGTCGGAATGAATGCCAGCAGAAAGACCACATCGATCAGCGTTGGATGATTCGCCACGATCAGCTGTCCATAGCGGCCCAGGCGCTCACGACCGTGGAATTCGTAGGTGAGCACCCCGCCCCGATGCATTACGCCGATGAACATCCGCAATGCCGCGCTCATCACGGCGCGGGCCCGATCGCGCTTCACGTCGCGTGACGCCGGAATGAGCTTGACGATGGGCAGCAGGACCGCGCCGACGATCAGCGCGCCGATGCCGAACAGGGAAAAGCTGAACCCCGTCATGAATAGCCGCCAGTACCAGTAGTCCCGACGCTCGGCGCTGTCGGCGGCTGGCTGGGCGAGTTGGGGTTCGGCGTTCATGGGGAGGAATTATGATGCGGTTGTCATGCACGGCAACCCACATGCGTCAGCGGCCCGGCCGTTCAGCCCGAATGGCCAATCGGCGGACACTCGTCCGACGCTGTGGCTGGCGTTTCCAACCGCGCGCGAGCATTTCGATGCCGCCACATTGTCCGCCATTGACCGCGCCCGCCTGAACGACTATCGCACCTCACGTCGGCGCGCGGATTTCGAAATCAGTCGGGCGTTACTCGCGACCGCCAATGTCGGCGCACGGGCGCACAGCATGAGCCACAGTTGCGAGCACGCGGCGTTGTTGACGGCCCCGGACGGATGGCGAATCGGAGTCGATCTGGAAATCAATCGAGCTCGCGACGTGCTCAAACTCGCGCGATTTGGTTTCCATGAAGACGAGGTGCGAGCGATCGAGTCCGCGGCTCCCGAAGCTCGGCAGGCGCTGTTCTATACCCTGTGGACGTTGAAGGAATCGTTCGCGAAGGCCCTGCAGATGGAGCTGGTCGACGCGCTTCGCCAATGCGTGTTCTGGAAAGACGGCAAGGCGTGGCAAGGGCGCGTGCCAACGAGCACGCCTTGGGCGGCGGCGGTTTTTCAGCCGCGATCGGACCTCTTCCTGGCTGCCGCGTGGCTTGGGGATGCGACGGTCGCGGCGCTGGAGCTGTGGGAATGGCCGCCAAAAGTGCGCGGCGAGTGGCCGCTCATTGCTGCTTGCGCAAGCGCTCCCTCAACAGCTGACGCTGCTCCGGCGTGAGTTGCTGGAATTGGCGGCGGAGCTGCTGCCGTTGTTCCGGTGGGAGCTCCTGGAAGCGGCGATAGTTGTCGCGAATCCGCGTTTGCTGCTCGGGCGGCAGCTGCTTGAACTCCCTGAACATGCGGCGGATCTCGCGCCGTTGCTCCACATCCAGCGAGCGCCAGCGCTGAAACCGCTGCTTCGCCTGCTGGCGCTGTTCCGGCGTCATGTTCAGCCAGCGCTGCGAGCCGTTGGCCAGCAACTGCTGGCGGACGGCCGGCAAATCGGCCCAGCGCGACTCGAATGTGGCCAACAATTGCTGCTGCTCGGGGGAGAGCTCTTGCCAGCCCACCCCAGCGCCAGCCGCCTGCGCACCCGCGGGCGAGCCCATCAGCAGGAGGGCACTCAAGATCAGGGACAGCAGACAGATCAGCCGAGTAGTCATCGTACTTCCACGGCCGGCTTGGCCGCCTCGCTCCACTTGTCGCCATCTCCCTCCATCTTGGCTATATCTTCGGTCAAAGCGCGAGCCGACGGATGGAACGGGCGGCCGCGTGGGCATCGACGCCGGTCAGCCATCCAACTCGGCAATAGCAGCGCTGTTTTCATCTCTCAGCCCTGTTATTTGTCCGCGCCCGCGCCCTGATCGGCCAGCCAGGCGTAGAACTCAACGTCCCGAATCAGCTCGAAACTGTCGGCATCAGCGACAATTTCGATGTCATCGAGCCATGCGGCGGCATCATCCGGTCTGGATGCCTGCCCGCCGGGACGGATCAGGATCAGTGCAATGAGTGCCGCCACTGCCAGACCGCCGAGCGGAGCAGCGAGCCAAAAACGGCGGCCCGAGCCCTTATTCATTTCAGCCAGCGCACGCTGTCGCGCTTGGTTCAGCCGCGACCGAGTGCGCGCGTCGATGCGCTCCACGCTTTCTTCGAACAGCTCGCGGCTGCGCTCTTCCAACGGGTCGGGCGTGTTCACCATGCGGTCCCCAACTGCTCTCGGAGCGCATGAACCGCGCGCGAGTAGTGCGTCTTGACGCTGCCTTCACTGCAGCCCATTGCCACGGCGGTCTGCGCGACATCCAGGCCTTCGAAGTTACGCAGCATGAATGCCTCTTGTTGCCGCCCGGGCAGCTCGCCGAGCGCGCGCTCCAGCCGGGCCATGGCTTGATCGGTCGCGAGCAGATCGTGCGGCTGGGGGCGCGCGTCGGCGACGCCTTCATAAGGATCGGCGGCCTCGTCCTCCTCGCTCTTCCAACCTGGCAGCCAGCCCATCAGCCTGGCGCGCACTTTCCGACGGCGCTGACAGTCGCGGATCCGGTTCTGAAGAATTCGGTAGAACAGCGGCCGCCATTCCTCGGCCGGCCGCTGGCCGTAGTGACGCGCCAGCTGCAGCATCGCGTCCTGTACGATATCCAGCGCATCGTCGTCGTCACGCACGGCAATCCTGGCGATGCGGAACGCACGCTTCTCGACGCTGACGAGAAAGCGATCCAGCGTGCGCACCTGACACAGAGACTGTTCCTCCACGGCGGCCGGGATATCGCCCTGCCCGAGGTTGAGCAATGCCCAGGCTGGGGAAGAGATTGCGCGCAGAGTAGCAGAGGGCCGCATGCGTACTTCCAGACCTTCGGTGATGGCCACATCCACCAAGCAACGCCGCTGACTGCGCGCGGTTGACAAAGGAATCGCGGGCGAGCCCATGACTGCGAAGTGTGCGGTCCGTCTAAAAATTGAGCACTGACGAAACTAGTCCGTGGATTGAGCACTTGAGTCGCTTCACCCCAAACAATGCACAGAGTTGTCCACAGGTTTTGTGCATAGACCGGACACCGTACCTGGCGGTCGCGATCGACACTCCGCTGCGGCAGGTGTTCGACTATCGCGCGCCCGCCGACGCCGCGGCGGGCGCGGGCTTTCGCGTGTGGGTGCCGTTCGGGCGGCGTCGTGTCGTCGGCGTAGTCGTCGAAGGCCGGGATCAAACCGACGTTCCGCCGAACAAACTGCGCGCGGCGCTCGAAGTTATCGACAGCGAGCCGACGTTCGATGCCGATCTGTTGTCGTTGCTGACCTGGGCCGCGGAGTATTACCGCCATCCAATTGGTGAGGTGCTCACCTCGGCCATGCCGGTGCTGCTGAGGGGTGGCGCGCCGCTGCGCCAAGAGAAGTTCCTCTGGCGACTGACGGAACTGGGCCGGGAGCAGGCGCTCGCGAAATTACCCGCGCGATCCGTTCGCCTGCGCGCCATCGCCGAGTACCTCACGAAGCATGAGCAAGCGCCCGCCTCCGAGGTTCTGGGCGCGACCGAAAGCCCGTCCTCAGCACTGAGAAATCTGGCAGAGCGCGGATTCGTCGAGCAATTCGTTCGCGAGCAGGTGGAGACAGTGCAGCCCGTCTCGATCGTGCGCGAAGGACCACCGCTCAACGAAGCCCAATCCGCCGCGGTTGAGCGAATAGAGAGCACCCTCGGCACCTTCGCCTCTCACCTGCTTTATGGCGTGACTGGAAGCGGCAAGACCGAGGTGTATTTGCACGTGATCGCGGCCGTTCTCGCGCGCGGTCAGCAAGTGCTGGTGCTCGTGCCCGAAATCGCGCTGACGCCGCAGTTGATCTCACGCTTCCGTGGGCGCTTCGATGCGCCACTTGCAGTTCTACACTCGGGTTTGAACGACACGGAGCGCCTGGCGGCGTGGCGGGACGCTCGCGAAGGCACGGCTCGCATCATCATTGGCACACGTTCGGCGATCTTTACGCCGCTGCTGCATCCCGGGCTGATCATCATCGATGAAGAGCACGATGGATCCTTCAAACAACAGGACGGTTTCCGCTACTCGGCGCGCGACCTCTCGCTCGTGCGCGCACAGAGACTGGGCATCCCAGTCGTGCTCGGCTCCGCGACGCCGTCGCTGGAAACATTGGCGCGCGCTCGCAAACAACCGGAAACCCTCTCGCATCTCCCTCACCGTGCCGGCAGCGCGCGCCCACCGCAGCTCGCCCTGATCGATCTGCGCCAGCACGGCGCGACCCAGGGCATCGCCACGCCGACCGTGATGACCATTCGTCGGCATCTGGATGCGGGCGGCCAGGTGATGCTTTTCATCAACCGCCGCGGTTACGCGCCGGTGCTGTTCTGTCCGAACTGCGGGTGGTCGGCCCACTGCCGCCGATGCGACGCTCATCTGACGGTCCACGCGCGCGGCCGCGATCTGATCTGTCATCACTGTGGCGCGCAGGAACCCATGCCTCCCGGATGCTCCAGCTGTTTCGCCGACGTCAAACCCGTCGGCCAGGGCACGGAGCGCATCGAAGAGGCGCTTCAGCAATTGTTTCCAGAGGCGCCGATGGCGCGCATCGATCGCGACAGCATGCGGCGCAAGGGCGAGCTCGAAGAAACACTCGCCCGAGTGAATCGCGGCGAAGTCCGCATCCTGGTCGGCACCCAGATGCTGACCAAAGGCCACGATTTCCCGCAGGTCACCCTGGTGGTGGTCCTGAATGCCGACCAGGGGCTTTTCAGCACGGACTTTCGCGCACCGGAACGCCTCGCCCAGACCATCGTGCAGGTCGCCGGCCGCGCGGGCCGCGCCGATCGGCCCGGTGAAGTGCTGATTCAGACGGAATATCCGGAGCATCCGCTGCTCACGCTGCTGCTGACAGGCGGCTACGCGGCTTTTGCCGACGGCGCATTGACCGAACGTGAACAAAGCGGCTGGCCGCCCTTTGCCCGTATCGCGCTGCTGCGCGCGGAGGCGACCACGCAGGATGCGCCGCTGAGATTCCTGCAAGACGCACACGATCTGGCGGTCGACTTCCCGGTTCGCGGTGTACAGTTGCTCGGTCCCGCGCCTGCGCCGATGGAGCGCCGCGCCGGCCGTTTCCGGGCTCAGCTGTTGTTACGCGCCCCCAGCCACTCGCCCTTGCAGAAGTTTCTAAGCGGCTGGCTGCCGCTGCTGTCCATGCTGCCGGAGGCGCGCCGGGTCCGGTGGTCGATCGATGTGGATGCGGCCGAGTTGAGTTGAGTACACTGTCACGAACGTCACTCTCCCCTGCTCTTTGTGAAGTACCAGATCGAACGCCTCGTACAGGCCGCCCTGGCCTGTCTGCCTCCTGACATTGTCCCCGCGGATGTGCATCCCACCGTGGAAGTCGAGCGCACGCGCGATGCCGCGCATGGCGATTTCGCGACAAACATTGCGTTGCAGCTGGCCAAGCCCGCGCGCAAGAACCCGCGCCAGCTGGCGCAGGCCATCGTCGACTGCATTCCCGCGAGCGAGCTGGTCACCAAGATCGAGATCGCCGGACCCGGCTTCATCAATTTCCATTTTTCGCCGCAGGCGTATCAGCAGGAGCTGTCACGCATTTTCGATCTCGGCGTGGCCTATGGTTACAACAAGCGCGGCGCCGGCCAGAGCGTGGTCGTGGAATTCGTGTCGGCAAATCCCACCGGCCCCCTGCACGTCGGGCATGGGCGGCAAGCCGCGCTCGGCGACGCGCTCGCGGCGCTGTTGCAATCGCAGGGGTATCCGGTCAGCCGTGAGTTCTACTACAACGACGCTGGCGTCCAGATCCAGAACCTCGCGCTGTCCGTCCAGGCCCGCGCACGCGGTTACAAGCCTGGCGATCCGGAATGGCAGGAAGGTTGGTACGCGGGCGAGTACATCCAGGACATCGCCAATGACTTCCTCGCGCGCAAGACCGTGCACGCCTTCGACGGCGAGCCGATCCGCGCCAGCGGCAAGATCGACGACCTCGATGCCATCCGCCGCTTTGCCGTCACTTGCCTGCGACACGAGCAGGACATGGATCTGCAGAAGTTCGGCGTGCGCTTCGACACTTATTACCTGGAGTCGAGCCTGTACAGCGACGGCAAGGTCGACACGACCGTGCAAAGCCTGATCGCGAGCGGCCACACCTACGAGAAGGACAACGCACTGTGGCTGAAGACCACGGACTTCGGCGACGACAAAGACCGCGTGATGCGCAAGTCTGATGGCACCTATACGTACTTCGTGCCCGACGTGGCGTATCACGTCACCAAGTGGCAGCGCGGTTTCTGCCGCGCCATCAACGTGCAGGGCACCGATCATCACGGCACCATCGCGCGCGTGCGCGCGGGCCTGCAGGCACTGAACATCGGCATTCCCAAGGGCTATCCCGATTACGTGCTTCACAAGATGGTGAAGGTCATGCGCGGCGGCGAGGAAGTGAAGATTTCCAAGCGCGCAGGCTCGTATGTGACGGTGCGCGACCTGATCGATTGGGTGGGCCGCGATGCCGTGCGCTTCTTTCTGGTGTCACGCAAGGCCGATTCGGAATTCGTCTTCGACATCGATCTGGCCCTGGCCGAGGGCGAAGAGAATCCGGTGTACTACGTGCAGTACGCGCACGCGCGAGTGTGCAGCGTCTTCCGTCAGCTGCAGGAAAAAGGACTCACGCACGAACGTGACATCGGCGAGACGAACGTCGATCTGCTCACGGAACCGCACGAGAAGGCGCTGATCCGTCGGCTGACCTACTATCCCGAGCTGCTGGAGAACGCCACGCACGATCTCGAGCCGCATCAGCTCGCGCACTACCTGCGTGAGCTGGCGGGCGACTTCCATACCTACTACAACGCGCACAAATTCATCATCGATGACGTGAAGCTGCGCAACGCCCGCCTGAACCTGGTCGCGGCCACCCGCCAGGTGCTGGAAAACGGCCTGAAACTGCTGGGCGTGTCCGCGCCGGAGAAGATGGAGTCGAAGAAAGCGGCGACAGCTGGTGAGCAATGACGCGCCAGCGCACAATCCGCCGCTGACCTTCGCTCCCCGCTCGCCTGTTAGCTGATCCCACCGTCTGGTTCATGGCAAAGGACTACAAACATTCCAAGCGCCGCAGCAGCTCCTCCGGGCTGTCCGGCATGGCCG
>Ga0065721_10050295_pt1 | contig 21400 bp, 20 predicted proteins | sample Mesricmetagenome_FD_59108 | JGI IMG/M metagenome (GOLD analysis project Ga0065721, IMG submission 59108) | Mesophilic microbial community from rice straw/compost enrichment Sample: eDNA_1 v2 (version 2) | ecosystem: Engineered > Solid waste > Grass > Composting > Bioreactor | place: USA: Davis... | reverse complement strand
GCTCGTTGTTCAGTTTTCAAAGAACAATCTTTTCTTTCATGAAGTTCTAACACTTGCTTTAGCAATGTTAAAATCTTCGTTATCGCCCATGTCTCAGCGGCGACTTTTATAATATATCACAGGTGCCTAATTAAGCGCAAGTCTTTTTTTAAAATAGTTTTCGGCATTCTCCTTCCAAATTCTACTCCTCTTGTTTGACCGATTGGAGCGTCACAAGATCAGCCACTGTATGCCGGCCATCAAGGCGACGCCAGGCACGCCGAGAACGACTGCCGCGCCCAACGTAACGGGGTTAAGCGGGATGTACAATCCGGGAAACAAGCCTGAATAATTCATGACATACAATGCCCCTGCGGCCGCCACCAAATGAAGGGAGAAGCTTCTGAGCCAATGCCAGGACAGCCTGTTTCGAACGACAACCCATATCAATAACAAGGAGGATACCGACAGCATCGTAATCCAAACTGCTCTCATTCCGCACTCTCCTCCCACTTCGGCCATTCGCCTTTGATCTTTTTCGCCTTATGAATGAGCATCTCGTATCGTTTTTCGGCCGTAATCATCGCATGAATCGCATAATCGACCTGGTCCTGGCCCAACGCGTATTGAAAATACATTTCCGCTTGTCTCCACTCTTTAAGAGCTTCCGCAATTTCCGTTTTCAAATGAAGCATTTGATCCCAGCCGGACTCCGCTTGTCCGTTCCGAAGTTCCATCACGCCACCGCCTTGTTTCGATTCTCGAAGATCTTCGTTTTTTATATGTATAAGAGAATCTTTCGAAAATAGAACAAGCGGGTCGTGCGCCGCAACGCTTCCCGGACATAACAAAACCGCTTCGACAAAGCGCCAGCCTTGTCAAAGCGGTTTATAATGGTTTATCGCAGCTCGCGGCGTCCTTCGAGCGCCTTGGACAGCGTCACTTCGTCCGCATATTCCAAGTCGCCGCCCACCGGCAAACCGTGCGCGATCCGCGTGACGCGGATGCCAAAAGGCTTGACCAGCCGCGATATGTACATCGCGGTCGCTTCGCCTTCGATATTGGGGTTGGTCGCCAATATAAGCTCCTGCACCTTCTCGTCGGCCAGACGCTTTAGCAGCTCCGCAATCTTGATCTCGTCGGGTCCGACGCCCTCCATCGGAGAAATCGCTCCCTGGAGTACATGATAATACCCGTCAAACTCTTTTGTTCGCTCCATGGCCGCCAGATCCTTCGATTCCTGCACGACGCATATGACGGACCCGTCCCGGGTCTTGTCCTGGCAAATCTTGCACGGATCCGTATCCGTAATATTGCAGCACACCGAACAGTAAAACAAGTTGCGCTTGACGCTTACCAGCGATTTCGCAAAGTCGATGACGTCCTCTTCCTTCATCCGCAGCACATGAAACGCAAGCCGCGCCGCGGTCTTGGGGCCGACTCCGGGCAATCTGGTAAAGGCGTCGATTAATTTGGCTATCGGTTCCGGGTATTGCAAAGAAGGTACAGCTCCTTTCAACCGTCAAGCGACATCTTGAATCGACTTTAGAACAAACCCGGAATTTTCATGCCGCCCGTAAATTTGCCCATATCTTGGTTGGCCAGCTCTTCCGCCTTCGTCAAAGCGTCGTTGACCGCCGTCATCACCAGATCCTGCAGCATTTCCACGTCGTCCGGATCGACCGCCTCCGGTTTAATGGCGATGCTCAGCACCTTTTTGTGCCCGTTGACGGTAACCGTGACAACGCCGCCTCCGGCCGTTCCTTCGATCGTCTTGCTCTCCAGCTCTTCCTGAGCCTTCAGCATTTGCTGCTGCATTTTTTTCACTTGTTTCATCATTTGGTTCATATTGTTCATCTTCATCACCTCATCAAATCTTGGTTTAATCTTTATCCTGAACGACGACCAAATCTTCGCCGAACAGCTTGATCGCCTCTTCGACCCACTCGGGACGATTCGGCGCCGAAGCCGAACCTTCGCCTTGCTCCGGCACGAGCTCCAACGCTTCGCCCCCGCCGCCGCCGGCCTCGGTTGAGCCGGACTGCGCCGCTTGCCAATCCTTCTGCATCACGGTGACAAGCTGCAGCGGCTTGCCCAGCGTTTGCTGGACGACCCGCTCAATCAGCTCTCGGTGCGCCGGCTTTTCGGTCGTCTCGCGATGGATTTCGTTGCGGAAAGCGATCAGCAGGTTACCGTCGGCAACCGATACGAGCTCTCCGTCCTTCAACCAGGCGTGAAGCGTCACCTTCTCTTCCCTCACCCGCTGAAGCACGTCGCCCCAATTCATGCGGGCTTGATTCGTTTCGGGACTGCTTGCCGCAGCCAAATACGGCTCCAGCTTCACCTTCGGCCGAACGCGGCCGGAGGCGGATCCGAACACGCCGCGCCCGCCGCTGCCGGTCCGTTTGCCGGCATCCGGCGAAGCGGCCGGCGCGGACATTCCTGCGCCGTTCTTGAGCGCCTGTTCCAGCTTGCGCTCCAATGCCTCCACCCGGCTGCGCAGCCGCGACAGTTCCTCATCGGATCCGCCGGCATTCGAAGCGGCTGCGGACCGTTCCGCCGCTGCCGGCTGAGCGCCGCCGCTTGGCGCATCGCCCAGCGAGCATAGCTTCATCAGCGCCACCTCGAACAGCGTTTGAGGCTGCGATGCGGCCTTCAGCTCCAGCCCGTAGCGGTTCAAAATATCGATCATGGAGAACAGGCGCTCGGCGCTGAATGCTTCGGCCATGTCCCGAAACCGCGCCGGATCGACGATGCGGTCCGTCACGGCTCCGCTGCCCGGCGCAAGCTTCAGCACAAGCAAATCTCTAAAGTAATACATTAAGTTTTCCAAGCTTTTTTCCGCGCTTTTGCCGGCTTGCATCAAGCCTTCGACCAGCGGCATCATGCGGGCAACGTCCCGGTCCCGAATCGCTTCGGCCAATTGGTAAAATTGCTCCGCAGCCAACCCTCCGGTCACGTCTACCGCGGATTCCAGCGTTATGCGCTCGCCCGAAAAGGCGGCAACCTGCTCCAGCAGGCTGATGGCGTCCCGCATGCCGCCCTCCGACAGCCTGGCGATGTACGCAAGCGCATCGTCATCCGCGGAAATTCCTTCGGTCCGGCAAATTTCGTCCAGACGGCTCTTCTGCTCCTCCAGCGAAATCTGCCTGAAATCGAAGCGCTGACATCTGGACACGATAGTGGCCGGAAGCTTGTGCGGCTCGGTCGTGGCCAAGATGAAGATCACATGCCCGGGCGGCTCCTCGAGCGTCTTGAGCAGCGCATTGAAAGCCTCCGAAGTCAGCATATGCACTTCGTCGATGATATACACCTTGTAGCGCACATCCGTCGGAGCGTAACGCACCTTGTCACGGATATCTCTGATTTCGTCGATTCCCCGGTTGGATGCCGCGTCGATCTCGACGACGTCCATCACTTGCCCCGAGGCAATGCCCTTGCAGGCCGCGCATTCGTTGCACGGCTCGACCGCCGGCCCGCGCTCGCAATTGACGGCTTTGGCAAATACCTTGGCCGTCGTTGTCTTGCCGGTTCCGCGGGGGCCGTTAAACAAATACGCATGGGAAATACGCTCTTCGCGGATAGCATTCTGCAGCGTCTGAACAATATGCTGTTGTCCGACCATGTCCCGGAACGTCCGCGGACGCCAGGCGCGATACAAAGCGATGTGCGACACGGTACCCTACCTTTCTGCTTGCCTGCTTCCGTCTCTCTATTATACTACAATGATTCTTCAAGCAAAACGATATGTATAAAGCGAAGCCGGCCGTTCATCCCGGCAGCTGCCGGCCAGCAGTCCATTTAAAGGAATAGCTTCATTTACAAAAATACCTGCTTCTCCACGACTTCGACCGATGCGAAGTCCGAAAGCAGGTCTTTGTTTCGAACATAATATTTCAGGACCGTGCACCTGTCCTTGATTGATGCGACCCAAGCGGCATTCCTGCTGCACAGCTCGAGCCAGGCGCTCCTCCGGCACATGAACGTACTTGCTTACGGCTGCTTCCTTCCGGACCTGACCGGGTTCACAAGCGTTCATTGCGGAGGACCCAGCTGTCAACACTGCTTGCAGACGCCAAACCCTACATCGACATAACCTCAAACAGGAATTCAACCTCGCTACAGCGGATTGCGAGTTACAGGGCACCGCTACCTCCCCGTCTAGCACGGCAAAGACAAGTATAGTACATTCTGATTCAAATCGCAACCCGGCGATTTCCGGAAGGTTTTCCAGCCGGTTATCGGACCGTCGTCACATGCACCTCGTAACGCGGCATATTGTGCTGAACGATCTGTTGCACCTCCGCGCGAAGCCGGACAAGCTCCTGATCGGTCAGATGCGATTCCCCCTGCACCCTGACATGCAGCTCGCCGCCGTTAAAACTGATTCGAAGATGGCGGATGCCTTCGACGGGCTCGAGCACCTGCCGGACAAGCCGGACGTCGGGGCCGTACGACAGTTGGGTCGCTCCCCTGTTCATCATGTTCGGATTCGTGTTCGTATATCCCAGGTAACCGTCTCTGCGGTAGGTCGATCGTTCGTCAGGAGATTCCGCGGCGCAGCCGCCCGCTGCGGCAACCATTGCCGCCAGCCCTGCCATCATGAAACATTGACGGCAGCGCTTCACCCATGCCTCAGTTCGTTGTTCCACAAAAAAACCTCCCTTTACGCCATAGGATGGCTCGGGGAGGCTTCTGTATTCTGCCAAATAAAGGCGGAACATCGGCAGATTAAATGCCGTATTTTTTCTTGAAACGATCGACACGACCGCCTGCGTCTACGAACTTCTGCTTACCCGTGAAGAATGGGTGGCAAGCGGAGCAAACCTCAACGCGAATGTTCGATTTGATCGAACCCGTTTCGAAGGTATTGCCGCAAGCGCAAGTAGCCGTCACAGCGTGGTACGTCGGATGAATGCCTTGTTTCATCTCGTTCACCTCTTTCTGCCCTGCATCGCATGCGGACGCAGAGTTAAAATTGCACATAGGCGGATTATATCACGGATGCAATCGAAAGCGCAATAGTCTTCGCAACAGCCCGCTTCGCGGCCCGTTACACGCCTTGCGCCGGCCTCGAAAAACCGGCGGGCGGCACATGCGTATACGATCCGATTACAACGCCCGGCAGCTCTTCGCGGAAAATTTCCAGCATTTGCTTCATGCCGTATATTTCGCCTTGCGGCTTGGGAATAAGAGCAAGGTAACTTTCGGGATCGATGTTCAAATTGCGCATTTGAATCAGCTTAAGATCGGTTCTCTTCACGAAGTCGATCATCGCTTCCATCTCTTCCTCCCGATCGGTCACGCCGGGAAAAATCAAATAGTTGATGGACGTGTAGACGCCTTTGTCGGCCGCATAGCGCAGCGATTTCTCGACGTTCTTCAACGTATAGCCGCGAGGCTTATAATAGGCGTTATAATGATCGTCGAGCGCGCTGATCGTGCTGACGCGCATCAAATCAAGGCCGGCATCGACGATCGCCCGAATGAAGTCCGTCAATCCCGCGTTTGTATTGATATTGATATAGCCGTTCGACGTCACGCTTCTGACTTGCCGCATCGCTTCCACTATAATTTTCACTTGGGTGGACGGCTCGCCCTCGCATCCTTGTCCGAAGCTGATGATCGCTTCCGGCGTCTTCAGATGCTCCAGCATCACTTGCACGACTTCGTCGACGGTCGGCTTGAAATTCATCCTCGTCTGCGGCGCGGGAAACCCGCTGTCGTCCGGCTGCTCCGATATGCAGCCAAAGCATCCCGCATTGCAGGAATACGACACCGGCACCGCGCCCTCCCACCTGTTCAGGAACGTATTGGAGGCGGTCAGGCATTCATAACCGAGCGCGCAATGGGAAAGATGCTTATACAGCCGGTTATCCGGGTATTCGGCCAGCAAGCGGTTCACTTCCACCTCGAGCTCGTTCCGGTCGCAGTTCAGCGGATCCCACCGCTCGGGATCGTCGCACCGCTCGGCCGCGACATAGAAGCCGCCGTCTTTCCATACGACTGCGGTATAACCGAACAAAGGCAGCTTCTGCTCCTTGTCCGTCTTGGCATAGCCGGGCAGATAGAGCCGCGTGTAGCCTTGCGGAAGCAAGGCGCCCACAGCCTGCTCGCCCTCGAGCAGGGCGGTCATTTGTCCCGTTTCGGGATCGAGCCCGACCGGCCGCGTAAAGGGCAGGCTGACCAACGTCGCTCCTCCCGGGAGCGGAATCAGCTCCTCCTCCATCAGCTCTACGACCTGATCGCCGCTTCGGCCAAGTCCCAGCAGTCCCGGATGATCAAATACGTTTCCGTCCTTGTCCGCATATACGAGATTCATGTTGTCCTCCTTCCGGGGCGGAAACTTAAGAGCCGTGCGTCGTCCGTACGGACGGTCTGCGGCCGGCTTGGGCCGGCGCGCCGCTTCTGGCTCCCGGACGTTCCGAAGCCTTGCCCGCTCCCGTATCCGGAGCGAGATCAAGCGACATCAAAAATTGCTCGTTGTTTTCCGTATCCTTCAGCTTCTTCAGGAAATTGTCGACAAACTCCGGCGTATCGTTTAAGCTTCTGCGTATCGCCCATACTTTCTCCAGCTCTTCCTTCGTCAGCAGCATTTCTTCCCGGCGCGTGCCGGAACGGCGAATATCGAGCGCAGGATAGATGCGGCGCTCCGCCAGCCTCCGGTCCAGATGAAGCTCCATATTGCCCGTGCCCTTGAACTCTTCATAAATAATATCGTCCATCCGGGAACCCGTCTCGATCAGCGCCGTGGCGAGAATCGTCAGGCTGCCGCCTTCTTCTACGTTGCGGGCCGCGCCGAAAAACCGCTTGGGCCGATGGAACGCCGCAGGATCGATGCCGCCGCTCAGCGTACGGCCCGACGGCGGGATGACAAGGTTGTAGGCCCGGGCCAAACGGGTAATGCTGTCCAGCAAAATGACGACGTCCTTCTTATGCTCCACCAGCCGCAGCGCACGCTCCAGCACAAGCTCCGCCACCTTGATATGGTTTTCCGGAAGCTCGTCGAACGTAGAATAGACGACCTCGCCCTTGACCGAGCGCTGCATATCCGTTACTTCCTCAGGCCTCTCGTCGATCAGAAGAACAAACAGCTCGATATCGGGATGATTTTCCGAAATGCTGTTGGCGATTTCCTTCAGCAGCAGCGTCTTTCCCGCCTTGGGCGGCGCCACGATCAAACCGCGCTGGCCAAGTCCCACCGGAGCCAGCAAATCCATCATGCGAGTGGAAAGCTTCGACTGTGAGGTTTCAAGCACTAGTTTCTTCTCGGGATAAAGAGGAGTAAGGGCAGGAAAATGGAGTCTTTCTGAAGCTGTTTCTGGATTCTCGCCATTGACGGCATTGACTTGAAGCAAACCGAAATATCTTTCGTTTTCTTTGGGCGGCCGGCACTTGCCGGATACCAGGTCGCCGTTTCTCAGATCGAAGCGGCGAATTTGCGAGGCGGATATGTAGATATCCTCTTTGCTTGGCAAATAGTTGATCGGTCTCAGGAAGCCGAAGCCTTCCTGAAGAATGTCCAGCACGCCTTCCATAAACATGAGGCCGCTCTTTTCAGCTTGAGCCCGCAATATGGCAAATATCAATTCTTTTTTCTTCAGCTGTCCGTAATAAGCAATCTGGTATTGCTTGGCAAGCTTGTACAGCTCGGTCAGCTTCATCTCTTCGAGATCCTGAATCTGAAGATCCGACATAAGATCACCACTCTATTCAAAATATAATTGTTTCACTGATTATTCATCTTTGCCCATTCCCGTATACTCTATTCTGGCGCCGGGGCAGTCCCGTCATTCGGGACCGCCGTTCTCGCGCCATACGTCGGCTCCCAACAGACGCAAGTTGTCTACCAAGTGATCGTAACCCCGGTCAATATATTCAACGCCCGTAATTTCCGTTACGCCATCCTCTACCGTCAGCGCCGCGACGACGAGCGCAGCGCCCGCCCGCAAGTCCGCAGCCTTGACCTTGGCCGCGTTCAGCTTGCTTCCTTCGATAATGGCGGAGCGTCCTTCCACCCGAATGTTGGCGCCCATGCGAACAAGCTCCGGAACATGCTTGAACCGGGTGCCATATACGTAATCCGTCAAAATGCTTACTCCCTTGGCCTGCGTAAGAAGCGTCGTCATCGGCGACTGCAGATCGGTGGCGAAGCCCGGGTAGACCAGCGCCTTCACGTCAACCGCAGTATATTCGGGGCGGCCTGCGATTCGGATCGCCTCGTCCATCTCTTCCACATGGACGCCCATCTCTTCCAGTTTGGCCGTGATTGCTTCCAGATGCTTCGGTATCACGTTGTCAATCAAGACATCGCCGCGGGTGGCGGCGGCTGCAATCATATAAGTGCCGGCTTGAATTCGGTCGGGAATAATGGAATGGCGGCAGCCAACCAGCTTGTCGACGCCTTCGATACGGATAGTTTCGGTGCCGGCGCCCTTGATGGAAGCGCCCATCGCGTTCAGGAGAGTAGCTACGTCAATAATTTCCGGTTCTTTGGCGGCATTTTCGATAATGGTGGAGCCTTTGGCCCTGGAGGCCGCCAGCATAATATTAATAGTGGCGCCAACGCTCGCAACGTCCAAATAAATTTTGGCGCCGCGCAGCTCCTTGGCGGTGATGCGAATCGAGCCATGTTCATTCGTCACGACCGCGCCAAGCGCCTCGAATCCTTTAATATGCTGGTCGATCGGACGGGGCTCGAAATTGCAGCCTCCAGGCAAACCGATCGTCGCCTCGCGAAAGCGGCCCAGCATCGCCCCCATCAAATAATAGGACGCCCTGAGCAATTTAACTTTGCCGTTGGGCATCGGCTTCGGCGTCAGCCGAGCCGGATTGATCCGCATCGTGTCTCCCGTTCTGGAGACCGTTGCTCCTAACTCTTCCAATATTTCGCTATATACCGCCACATCGCTGATGCACGGCAAATTATCGAGTACGACCTCGGATTCGGCCAGTATTGCCGCGGGAACAAGCGCAACCGCACTGTTCTTGGCCCCGCTGATCGTCACGGTGCCCCGCAAAGGGCGGCCTCCGCGTATCATTAGTTTCTCCATCTACTTGTCGATCCTCCCGTAAGTCCAAAGACAAGCGCAAACGCTATCCTTTCATTGACGGCGAAGCTTACGTTCGTACCGTTCAACTTCTGAGTTATTATACCATAGGTCCGAGACAAATAGTAAAGTATCAAAAAAGGCATCGCCGCTTCAACAGCGGCAATGCCTTCTCGCAAACGACCGGTCCCGCGTCACGACCCTACCGCAAACCTTCCCGAAGAGTTTCCGCCCTGGAGCTGCCTGTTGACCTCCATGCGCATCTCGTCGATATCGAACGGCTTCGTAAAGTGCATCAGCGCTCCCAGATCCGTCGCTTCCTTGATCATATCCAGTTCCCCGTAAGCCGTCATCATGATGACTTTAATGGCGGGATCGATCGCTTTAATATGCTTGAGAATTTCGAGTCCGTCCATGCCGGGGATCTTCATATCCAGCAGCACGAGGTCCGGCGACTCCTTCTTCACAATTTCCAAGGCTATCTTTCCGTTAGCGGCTTGAAAAGTACTGTAGCCTTCGCTGCTAAACACTTCCAGCAGCAATACCCGGATTCCGTTTTGGTCGTCGACAATCAATACCTTCTTCTTCTCCAAGCTCCATCTACCCCCCAAGGCTGTGCTCATTAGTTCCATCCAACGAACAGATCATGCGCTCTTAATCCTATCTATTCGATGAAGCCTAAGGATTATCCTTCTATTTCCTTCAAAAACTTACTGGAATGAGAGGCAAATTAACATGGACCCCGAAAGGCGCTCGTTACGCGCGGGAATGCGACAATGCCGCGCGTACGAATCCTCTGAACAAAGGCTGCGGCCGGTTAGGCCTCGACGTAAACTCCGGATGGAATTGAACGGCCAGGAACCAGGGATGCTCCTTCAGCTCGACCATCTCCACCAGCCGCCCGTCGGGCGACGTGCCCGAAAAGACAAGTCCGGCGGACTCCATCGTCTCGCGGTACTCATTGTTGAATTCGTACCGATGGCGATGGCGCTCGTAAACGAGCTCGTCGCCGTATTCGCGCGCGGCCGTCGTCTCTTGCACGACTTTGCAAGGATACAGACCCAGTCGCATCGTCCCGCCCAAATCTTCGATATCCTTCTGGTCCGGAAGCAGATCGATCACGGGATAAGGAGTGGACGGATTGATTTCCGAGCTGTTCGCATTCGCCAACCCCGCTACGTTGCGGGCGAATTCGATAACCGCAACCTGCATGCCGAGGCAAATGCCGAAGAACGGAATGCGCCGCTCGCGGGCGTACCGGATCGCGTTAATCTTGCCTTCGATGCCGCGGTCGCCGAAGCCTCCCGGCACAAGAATGCCTTGAACGCCCTGCAGCTTGTCCTCCACATTGCTTTCCGTCACTTCCTCCGCGTTGACCCAGCGAATCTTGATTTCGGAATCCGAAGCGATGCCGGCATGACCGAGCGATTCCACGATGCTCAAATAGGCATCATGCAGCGCTACATATTTGCCGACAATCGCAATTTCCACTTGATGGCGCAACGACTTCACCTTGGCGACCAGGCTTTCCCACTCGGTCATGTCCGGCTGCCCGGCCTCCAGCTTCAAATGGTTGACGACGATATCGTCGAGCCCTTGCTCTCTCAGCATTAAAGGCACTTCGTACAGCGTGGAGGCGTCCCGGCATTCGACGACCGCATTGGCGTCGATATCGCAGAACAATCCGATCTTGCGCTTCATGTCCTCCGCCAAAGGATATTCCGTGCGGCATACGATGACGTTCGGCTGAATGCCGATGCTTCGCAGCTCCTTGACGCTGTGCTGCGTCGGCTTTGTCTTAACCTCGCCGGCGGCCTTGATATAAGGGATGAGCGTCACATGAATGTACATCACGTTGTCGCGGCCGATGTCGCTTTTGATTTGGCGGATCGCCTCAAGAAACGGCAAGCTTTCGATGTCGCCGACCGTGCCGCCGATTTCCGTAATGACGACGTCGGAAGCCGCTTCCTTGCCCGCCCGGAAGACGCGCTCCTTGATTTCGTTGGTAATATGCGGAATGACTTGAACGGTGCCGCCCAAGTAGTCGCCGCGGCGTTCCTTCGTAATGACGTTGGAATAAATTTTGCCGGTCGTGACGTTGCTGTTTTTGGAGAGGTTGATATCGATAAAACGCTCGTAATGCCCAAGATCCAGATCCGTCTCCGCTCCGTCGTCCGTGACGAATACTTCTCCGTGCTGATAGGGGCTCATCGTTCCGGGATCGACGTTGATGTACGGATCGAACTTTTGAATCGTTACTTTAAGTCCTCTGTTCTTAAGCAGCCTGCCGAGCGATGCGGCGGTAATCCCTTTGCCCAGGGACGATACGACGCCGCCGGTTACGAATATATATTTGGTCACTGTGATGATACCCTCCATGCTCCTATGGTTAGTGTTTAGGTTTGCCCAATATGCCGCAAATCAAGCGCAATCGGATGATGCGGCCTCCAGACGGCCGGACTTTCGTTTCGCGCAGGAACTCCGTTTCGTTTCCCATTACAAGCCCGCCAAACAAAAAAAGTGACACCCGTAGCTACGGGGGCACTTTTCTCCATTGGCCTATATACAAGCGTTATTTGTTAACCGAATCTTAAGCCCATGCAATAGTTTACTCTGCCCCGCTAGCACATGTCAAGCCTGTAAAGGCGCAAAAGACGGCCGCGGGGCGAGCCTTGAATTATTTGTCGAAATCGTCGTCCTCGTCGTCCAATTCCGCTTCTTCCGAATCGTCGGATTCGAGATCGCCGTCGTCCTCTTCCTCCAGCTCTTCCTCGTCGAGATCGACTTCCTCGTCGACTTCGGCATCTTCGTCCGCGTCGTCAAAGTCTTCGCGGTCCTCGTCGAATACGTCGAAATCGTCGTCCTCGCTTACGTATGCCTCTTCTTCTTCGTCGGCATAAATATCGTCGTCCTCGAGATCGTCGTCATCGTTAATAATGCGCGTACGCTTCGCATTGCCGATGGCGTCCTCGGAACGCTCGACCGGATACCAGCGCTTGAGTCCCCACATATTGCTGCCTACGCATGCAAATCTGCCGTCGATATTGATTTCCGTATACACCTGCGCGATGAACTGATTGATGCCTTCCTCGGACAACCCCCGAATCTTGGCAATTTCCATCATCAGGTCTTTATAGTAGTAGGGCGTATTGGCCGCCTTGAGCACCTCGAAGGCCAGGTCGACCATCGGCATTTCCTTGACGCGCTCGGGATCGAGCTTCAATGTATATGCGCTTCCGCTCATCAAGACACATCCTCTCTTGCTAATCTGAATATGTAGTATTCATTCATTCTATACGTCAGTCACAGTATAGTAAAACCTATTTCATGCTAAAAAGCAAGCTCAAAGGGATCGCGCCGCTGCCGAGCCGCGCATGCCCCCGCTCCTCCCAAGAACAAGCCGGTTACAACCCGCGGCAAAAAGCGAAGGGAAGCCCCTTCGCTTTGACTGTATCCACCCGACTGGCACGCGGACGCGCCATCGGAGATGCAAGAGCCGCCGGGCTCTCCATTCATCCTATGTCCAGAGAAGCAAAATGACACGGCTTCAAGCCTATTTCTCCGAAAAAAGGCAAGTTGCTCATACGGGCTCCCGCCAAAGCTCATACAATAGTCCAGCATCGTCCTTCGGGAGGGGAGCCATCATTGAATACCGCCGAATTTCTGCGTTGGCTGCAGCAAGCGATCGCAGGCACGCCCCGCTCAAGCGCGGCGTCCAAACGAATCATCCGTTTCCGGCACGGCAGCGAGTACCGGCGATTTCTGCACGGTTTATCCCAAGCCGCGGCGTCGTCCGCCTCGCTCAAAACCGTCAAGCCTCTGCCCATCATTCGAGGAATTTCGTGCCGCCTGCCGAATGAGGCCGCGCTGGACATATGGCCGGACAGGGTTTGGATTGAAAAGGATTGCAGGATCAGCGTCACTCCCTCGGCCCAGAGAGACATCTTCGACGGCAACGGCATCCCTTGGGGCGTACAGCAGATCAAGGCGCCTTACGCCTGGGGCGTCACCACGGGACACCGCGTTACAGTAGGCGTCATCGACACCGGGGTCGACTTCAATCACCCCGATCTTCGCCATTCTCTTCTCAAAGGCATCAATCTGCTTAACCGCAACAAGCCGCCGCATGACGACAACGGCCACGGCACGCATATTGCGGGCACGATCGCCGCCGCCAATCAGCTCGGCGGAATGATCGGCGTCGCTCCCAGAGCGCTGATCGCGCCCGTCAAAGCTTTCGATCATAACGGCAGCGCGTTTGTGTCGGACATTATTCTGGGCATCGACTGGTGCGTGCGCAACGGGGTCGACGTCATCAACATGAGCTTCGGCATGAAATCGCGAAGCAAGGCACTGCTCGGCGCCGTTACGAACGCCTACAACTCCGGCGTCATTATCGTCGCCTCCTCCGGCAACGACGGCAAGCTGCGGACGATCGACTATCCCGCCCGGTATCCGCAGACGATTTCCGTCGGCGCCACGAACAAGCTTCGCCGCATCGCTCCGTTCAGCAACCGCGGCGCCTACGTCGACATCTATGCGCCCGGGGACAAGATCACTTCTCTTTGGCCGCGAGGGCAATATCACGTCATGAGCGGAACCTCGATGGCGACCTCCCATGTCAGCGGCGCCATCGCCCTGCTCCTGTCGCTTCGTCCGGGACTTACCCCCGGCCAAATCAAGTCGATCGTCAAGCGATCCATGCAGCCGCTCAGAACGAACAAAACCCGCCGAGGGGTCGGCGAGCTGGATATTGTGCGCATGCTTCAATCCGCGGAAAAGCTGTAATTCCGCGGATTGTTTCTTTGCCGCCGCCGCTGATTCGGGCGGTCCGTGGCGCAAGCTTCGGCCCCTATAGGCAAGCCCTTGGCGGCCGAGAGGGCTGCGCCGCGCGGCACTTACATGCGCTCCGGCGCCGACACGCCGACGAGACGGAGCACGTTGGCGATGGCGGTGCGCACCGCGGCCAGCAGCGCCAGGCGCGCCGCCGTCTGCGAGGCGTCGTCCGTAATGACGCGCTCGGCGCGGTAATAGCTGTGGAAGTCGGCCGCCAGCTCATAGACGTAGCGGATCAGCCGATGCGGCGCGTATTGGGCCGCGGCGTCCGCCACCTCCTGCGGCAGCTCGCCGATCTTGCGCAGCAGGTCGAATTCCGCCTCTGCGTTCAGCTTGCCGTAATCGACCGCATCCAGGTCCGGCAGAGCGAAGCCCTGTTCCTCGGCCTGGCGGAAAATGCTGCATATGCGGGCATGCGCATATTGCACGTAATAGACCGGATTTTCGTTCGAGGTGGAAATGGCCAGATCCATATCGAAATCGAGATGCGAATCCATGCTCCGCATCGTGAAGAAATAACGTATGGCGTCCACGCCGACTTCGTCCATCAAGTCTTCCATCGTCACCGCTTTGCCCGTCCGCTTGGACATCTTCACCTTTTCGCCGTTCTGGAACAGGCTGACCATCTGGGCGATCAGCACCGTCAGCTTCGCCGGATCGTTGCCGAGCGCCTCCATGGCCGCCTTGACGCGCGGAATGTAGCCGTGATGGTCCGCGCCCCAAATGTTGATCATTTGGTCGAAGCCGCGGCCGTACTTGTCGCGGTGATAGGCGATGTCCGGCGTCAAATACGTATAAGAGCCGTCATTTTTCACCAGGACGCGGTTTTTGTCGTCGCCCAGCGGCACGGTTGCCAGCCAGGTCGCGCCGTCTTCCTCATAGACATGTCCGGAGTCCTTGAGCGCCTGCAGCGCCTCGGTCACCCGGCCGGTCTCGTACAGCGACGTTTCGCTGAACCATACGTCGAAGCCTACTCTGAACCGCGCCAGATCCCGCTTGATCTTGTCCAGCTCGCGTTCGAGGCCGTAGCTGCGGAAATATTGGAACCGCTCCTTCTCCGGCAGCGACAGCAGACGGTCGCCCTCCTGCTCCGCAAGAGCCTTGGCGAAACCGACGATGTCCTCGCCGTAATAACCGTCCTCCGGCAGTTCCGCTTCCTGGCCGAGCTGCTGACGGTAGCGGGCTTCGATGGACAACGCCAGGTTTTCGATTTGCTTGCCCGCATCGTTAATGTAATATTCCCGCGTCACCTCATAGCCGGCAAAATCCAGCACGTTGCACAGCGCGTCTCCGACGGCCGCTCCCCGCGCATGCCCCAGGTGCAGGCTGCCCGTCGGATTGGCGCTGACGAATTCCACCTGGATCCGCTTGCCTTGGCCGCTCGCCACCCGGCCGTAATCGGCTCCCGCCGTCAACGTTTCCTTAATAACGGCATACAGGAAGCTTTTGTCGATACGAAAATTAATGAAGCCCGGTCCCGCGATTTCAGCCGATTCGATATAAGCCCCTTTGGCGTCCAAATGCTCGATGATCGCCTCCGCAATTTGGCGCGGATTGCGCTTGGCCAGCTTGGTCAGCTGCATGGCCGCGTTCGTCGCCAGATCGCCGTGCGACTTGTCCTTCGGCACCTCCAGCACGAACGCCGGAAGCTCCTCGCGCGCCGCCAGCCCGGCCGCGACCGCCGCCTCCGCAATCGCGTTCTTCACCCGTGCGTACATATGGTCCAATACATTGCCGTTACTGCTCATCATTGCTGTTCCTCCCGTAAATGGAGCCGGATATGAAACCGCCCCGACATTTGATCTTCGACATACAGCGCATATTGCCACTCCAGCGTGAGCGGAGGCCTGTCGGGAATGCCGCTCGCCATCCTCCCGCCGCCGTCCAGCAGCCGCAAGCGGTCCGTCTCCGCAAACAGTTCGATCACCGCGCCGAAGCTGCGGTAAGCGCCCCTCGTTCGCGCGCCGGGAACGAACCGCTGCTCCGACTCCACCGCTCCCCGTCTGGTGACGGAAAGCTCGCCTTGCGCATACCGGATAGTTGTCCGGGTTTCCGCTCCGCCGTCATCGGCCGTCTCCGTATATCGAATAAACAGAGACCGGCCTTTCCGCACCCAGTCACCCCGAAGCGTCTGAATATGGGTTTCGCCGTCCTGCACGCTTTCCAGCCTGATGGCCGCCTGTCCGCTTTCTGTCGTCATCACCAGTCTCCAATATCTTAAGCCTTGTTTATGTTACTACTATATACAGGGAGGCATATAATTTCAACGGCGTACCGGCTCCCGCGGCAAACTTCCGCCCTTTATCGCCCGGTCGCGGGCAGTCAGCCTTGAATGCCGGCGTACGGCACAATCGCTTTCCAGGCCTCGACGCGGTCCTCCAGGGAGCGCATATGCTTCGTCGGGATCGGGCTGGTGGACGGCAGCTTCAACAACGCGACGTTCCGGAACGCGTCGTGCTTGCCGTAATGCTTGCGGAACGTATCGTATGCCTTGCTTCCGTTGAAGGCAATACATCGGATGTTCGGATACGCGCGAAGCAATCCCGGAAAGTCGTTCGGCACGGCCTCCTTAATGTTTGCGTCGAGGCTCCCTTCCCGCTCGCAATGGGCGATAATGTCCCACAGCGCCAGTCCGTTGTTTTGCAAAAAAGCGACGCGGCGGCCGTAATCCGGATCGGGTTCGGCGTATTGGTCGTTCTCTTGCGGCTTTCCGAACAAGCCGTATACGACTCTCCAAAAGTAATTTTGCGGATGCCCGTAAAATTGTCCGTATTCCAGCGACTTCACGCTGGGGGCCGTCCCCGAGACGAGCACCCGCGCCCGTTCGTCGATCAAAGGGGGAAAAGAATGTACGCGCACTTTTTAAGTTCAGCTCCCTTTTCCTTCATATGCGCCGTTTCTGGCTTCGCATCGTCCGTTACCATTATAACCTCCCGCAGCGCTCTCCTATCCGCGGCCGTACGTCAGCATGGACTCCGCGCAGTCCTTTGCGATGCACCGAAGCGATCACGGCAGCAGCCATTCCGCAGACGGCTCCCCGCCGTTCAGCCAGCGGCGCACAAGCCGGTTGAACCGCTCCGGCTCCGCCAGCGAAAAGCCGTGCCCGGCTCCGGGCACAACGAGCCCTTTGCAATTGGGGTTTCGTCTCGTCAATTCCTCCAGCGACCGCTTCATAATGGCCCGTTCCTTTTCCCCCGCTGTCGCGAGCATGCGGCAGCCGGCGCTTCCGAACCTGTCGGGTACGGCGAACGACATATTCTCTTCCATCATCGCGACAAATGTTTCCTTGCGCATGCTGCGGCTTTCACGGTAATAGGTCTCAAAATCTTCGTCGTCAATATACATCGATCTTGCTTGTATTTTCGAAAAGGTCCGGCTCCGGACAAGCGGATGGAATGCCGCCATTAAACGGATGAGCGGTTTGGCGAGCGGCATCGGCTTGACCAGGGCGCTGTTGATCATCGCGTCCGAAATAAGATCGGGCCTCATGCCGAGCATCGCAACCAGAACCTGCGCCCCGAGGGAGAAGCCTGCGGCGATCGTCCGCTTGCCCTTCCCTTTGTCCTCGAGGAGCTCCAGCAATAATCTGGCGCTGCCGTCGATCGTCAATGCCATCTTCCCGCTTCCGCCATGCCCGGGCAGGTCGGGAATTACGATATGGTAGTCTTGAAAATGTTCCGCCTGCTTCTTCCACATCCATCCGCTTACGCCGCCGCCATGGATAAACATCATAAGCGGAGCTGCCTTGTCGCCGAACTCTCTGTAAAACAATTCCACCAGATTCAGCTCCTTTTTTCCCACGATACCGTTATTTGCTCCGCTGCGCAATGGGTGCGGCCGGCTGAGATAAGCGTATGGCTTCCGTCCGTCCTTTGGCGGATCCGATTGCTTTTCGCCAAGGGACTCTAACCGGTTATACAGTCGGGTTCGTCTAAATGAAGGCGGGAAGTGTAACGAACCTTAGCGAGCTTATTCGCCCCCAAATGGGTAGTTTACGATTCTAACGAACGCCAGCGGGCTTATTTACTCCAAAATGACTAATTTTCGTCCGTAGAGAGGGAAATAGCGCCGCTGAAATTCGTTACATTTTAAAACCCGTAATTTTGGCGCAATTAGCGGTTGTCAGGTTCGTTGTAGTTACGGGGGGGCGTTGCAGTTACGGGGGTGCGCACCAGTTAGGTCTTCTCGTTACAGTTACGGGGGTGCGTTGCAGTTACGTCTTCTCGTTGCAGTTACGGGGGTGTGTTGCAGTTACGTCTTCTCGTTACAGTTACGAGGGTGTGTTGCAGTTACGGGAGAGGGTTACAGTACGACGGTTCGTTACAACGGCGGTTCCGTTGCAGTACGGGAGCACGTTGCAGTTACGGGAGAGGCGTTACAGTACGATGGTTCGTTAAAGTTACGGCGGTTGGTTGCAGTTGCGGCGGCGCGTTCCAGTTTCGTCTGCTCGTTGCAGTTACGGCGGTTCGTTGCAATTACGGCGGCGCAAATTAATTGGCGGACGAACCTCGGAGCTTCCCAAGCGGCAATCCACCGTTGACCGCTGTCCTCCCTAAGCGCCAAAAAGCCGTCCCTCCGATCCGCTGCCTGCGGATGAAGGGACGGCCGAACGGCCTTATTGCAAATAATGCTCGCGCAGCTTGTCGAGCTCCTCCGAGCCAAGGCCCAGCCCGCTCGTCCAATACGATTCGAAGCTTCCGTACCGGCGGTCGATTTCGTCGAAGGCCGCCTCTATATAGGAAGGTCTCGCTTCCATCATGGCCGACAGCACCTCTTCGGGCAAGCCTGCCAGCATGGACGCGAACGGCTCGTGCGCCGTCCCCATCACAGCTTTGAACCGTTCGGCAAACCGGTTCGTCAGCGCATAGTCCCGCGCAATGTCTGCCCGCTCCACGCCCAGCGCATGCAATATCATCGCGCCCGCAAATCCGGTGCGGTCCTTGCCGGCCGCGCAATGGAACAGAATCGGCGCGCCTTCCTGGTCGAGCAGCCGACGGAAGAAACGGGCGGTCAGTCCGGTCTGCCCGACCATCATCCGGTTCATATGCGCCAGCATATCCACCGTTATTCCGTCCAGGCCGGCCATCCTCGTCGGATCGGCCGAAGCCATCAAGCTGAGCTGCTCGTTCGTTTCATGGCCGATGCGCGGGCTGGGGCTGCGGCGCACCTCGTCGTCCGTGCGCAGATCGCAGATCCAGGCAATGTTCAGGCTGCGCGCGTAAGCGATGTCCCGCTCCGTCATCCGGGACAGGTTCGCGGAGCGGTACAGCTTGCCCCACTTGACGCGCCGGCCGCCGGCGGCGGCATACCCGCCCATGTCCCTGAAATTGATCACGCTGTCTGCCGGAAGCACCCGTTCGGCCGCCGGCAGCGCCGCTCCATGCTCCGCCATTATATAATAGTAGCTCCGGGCGCCCGGGTTCGGATCGTCGAAGCTCCATTCCGTCGCGCCGGACGCTTCCGCGAGAAGCTCGGCTTCGCCCTCCGCGCATTGCGGATTCGGGCTCCAATAAATGCGCACTTTCTCCGGCAAGCTTCTCTCGCCCCAGACCAGGCGCAGCTTTCCTTCATCCGTACGCCCCACATATACGGGCTGCTCCGATGCGGCGACAGCGCCGTTTCGTTCGCTCATCCTTCAATCTCCTTCCATCCTGCCAAAATATCGCCTATCCCCTTACGCTCTCTTGCGCATGCTTAACTTCAGGCGATTCGAAACCAATTCCACGCTGAATACCATAACAAAGATGACGATGCCGACAAATAACGCCTGATCGAACTTGTAGCTCCGCATCGCATGCGACAGCTCGAAGCCGATGCCGCCCGCTCCCACGGCTCCCAGGATGGTCGACTCCGCCAAGTCCCCCTCGAACCGCATAACGCACCAGGCCAGCAGCGCGGACAACGCGCACGGCAATACGCCTTGAATGACGATGGCGAGCCATCCCGCCCCCGTCGAGCGAAGCGCTTCGATAACGCCCCCGTCCACCTCTTCCAGCGATTGGGCAAACACTTTGACAAGGCTTCCGACGGCCCCGACCATAATCGCGAGCACTCCGGGCAGCGGGCCCATGCCGACGGCGACGATGAAGATCAGCGCCCAGATCAGCGTCGGGATGGCGCGCAGCAGCGACGCGGCGCCGCGCACGGCCCAAGCGACGGCCGGATGGGGCGTAATGTTCTCCGCTGCGAGGAACGCGAGAAAAAAGGCGGCCGCGATTGCCAGCACCGTGCCCAATATGGCGACCTGGACCGATTCCGCCGCGGCGGCCAGCACGTATTTCCACTGCGAAGCGTCCGGAGGAACCATCAGGCTGGCCGTACGCGCGAACTTCTCGGCGCCCTCCAGCAGCTTGCCGTAATCGAGATTCAGCTGGATCAGGCTGAAGACGAAAAACGCGGTCGCGGCTCCTCCGTACAGCAGCAGCGGAAGCTTCCTTTTGTTCATTAGATCAACCTCTCTCTGACGCGGCTCGTCAAAAATTCCGTTCCGAGCACGATGATCAATACAAGCAGCACCGCCATGCTCACTTCTTTGTATTGAAACAGCTTGATGCCGGACTGAATCGCGAAGCCGAGACCGCCGCCGCCCACCATGCCGACGATCGTGGACGCCCGCACATTGATTTCCAGATTGAACAGCGACCAGCCGATAAAGCTGGGCAAGAACTGGGGCAGCACCGCTTGCGTCAAGACGGCCCAGTAACCCGCTCCCGCCGCCCGCAGCGCCTCCACCTGGCCCATGTCGATCTCTTCAAGCGACTCCGCATAGCAGCGGACCAGCATGCCGACCGATACGATCAGCAGCGACAGCGTGCCGACAAGATTGCCGAGGCCGAAGGAAGCGACCAGCAGGATCGTCCAGATAATAACCGGTATATTGCGCAGCATGGCCGACAAGCCTCTCATTGCAATGCGCAGCGCCGAATTCGGCGAAGTGGTCGCCGCCGCGAAGATCGACAAGAACCCTGCGATCAAGGATCCGACAAACATGGCGACAAAGCTCATATAGATCGTGTCGAGCGCCGGCTCGATCAAGCCCGGAAACTTCGAGGCGTCCGGCGGCAGCAGATCGACGAAGAGAAACCGGGCGCCGTCCCCGATGCCGTTCCATAAAGCCGATGGATAAAAGCCGGTGCCGGCCGCCGACCATAACGTCAATCCCGCCAGCAATACGAAAAATACGATCGTCTGCGTCCGCTTTGCCCGCCGGATCCGTTGCATTTGTTGCCGTTGCAGCTCGCTCATCGTCAGGCCGTCTCCTTCTGCTGCGCTTGTCCGGAACGTTCCTGCCGGCTTCCGCCGTAGATGAGAGCGATGACGTCCTCCGTCAGCTCCTCCGGCGCGCCGTCGAACACTTTCGTTCCTTTATGGATGCCGACGATGCGGGTGGCGTATTTGCGGGCCATGTCGACCTGATGCAGATTGCACAGGCATGCGATGCCGTCTTCCTTGCAAAACTGGTAGAGGCTGCTCATGACCGTCTCGGAGGAAGCCGGGTCCAGACTGGCGATCGGCTCGTCGGCCAGAATCAGCTT
>Ga0065721_10050294_pt1 | contig 21406 bp, 23 predicted proteins | sample Mesricmetagenome_FD_59108 | JGI IMG/M metagenome (GOLD analysis project Ga0065721, IMG submission 59108) | Mesophilic microbial community from rice straw/compost enrichment Sample: eDNA_1 v2 (version 2) | ecosystem: Engineered > Solid waste > Grass > Composting > Bioreactor | place: USA: Davis... | reverse complement strand
AACCCCTCTCCCACAGGGGGAGAGGGGCTTTGGAGGGCGCCATGATCGCAGGCGTTCTGCTGGCCGGCGGGCTGTCGCGCCGCATGGGTGGCGGGGACAAGAACCTGCGCACACTCGGCGGGCGCACGATCCTGGAGCGCATCATCGCCACCGCGCGCCCGCAGGTCGGGCCGCTGGTGCTGAACGCCAACGGCGATCCGGCGCGCTTCGCCGCCTTCGGGCTGCCGGTTGCGGCGGACGTGGTGGAGGGCTACGCCGGGCCTCTGGCCGGCGTGCTGACCGGGCTGGAGTGGGCCAGGGCGAACGCGCTGGGCTGCCAATGGGTGGCGAGCTTCGCGACCGACGCGCCTTTCATCCCCGGCGACCTCGTCGCCCGGCTGGTCGCGGCGGTGGAGCGCGAGGGCGCTGACCTTGCCTGCGCCCGGTCGGGCGGGCAGGACCATCCGGTGTTCGGGCTGTGGCCGGTGCGTCTGGCCGACGATCTCCGCCGCGCCATGGTGGAGGAGGACATGCGCAAGGTGGACCGCTGGACGGCGCGCTATCGGCTGGCCATCGCCGACTTCGCGACCGACCCGGTGGATCCCTTCTTCAACACCAACCGGCCCGAGGATTTGGACGAGGCGGAGCGGTTGCTGTCGGCGGGCGTGGTTGCCTGATCGCCATCGCTTGTGGTTCAAGGTCGTTCCGGGGAGGAAGGGCTGATGAGCGACACGCTGAACCGAATCGAGACGATGCCGCTGGGCATCGTGCTGGAACGCCGCAAGAGCGCCAGCCCGTGGCAGGACTGGGCGTGGCGCCCCGTGTCCGTCATTCCCGGCGCCCCGCCGGTTGACGGAGACTGGCGCCTGCTCCGCGAAGGGGAGGGCTGGGCGCAGTTCCACGCCGCCACCCTGCCGCTCGAACTGTTCCGCACGGACACCGAGGGCTACAAGCTGAACCTCTCGCAGGAGCCGCCGCGCCTCTGGGTCGTGCTGCGCCCGGTCGAGGGCGGCGAGCCCGGTGCGGTCGAGCCCTTCGTCGTCACCGCCTCCGCCCACGAGTGCGAGGGCTATCAGGTGAGCGGCATCGAGACGGTCGAGACCGTGCCGATGCCCCCGGAGGTGATCGCGCTCGTCCGCGACTTCACCGAACAGCATCATGTGGACGTTCCCTTCGTGAAGCGCGAGCGCAAGCGGCATTTCACGAAGGATTAAGATCCCCTCTCCCCGGACGGGAGAAGGGCTTTGCGCGCATTCTGGATTGACACTTCGATGACCGACGAAACCTTTCTCTCCCGCTGGTCGCGCCTAAAGCGGCAATCGGCGCAGCCCGTTTCGGAGCATGTGCCCCCCGAGCCTGTGGCCGAGGAACTTCCCGTCCAGCCGCCCGTGGCGTTGCCGGACGGCGAGGCGCCGCCTGTGGAAGAGAATGCCGCGGCCGAAGCCGACGATCCGCTGAAGGACCTTCCGCCCGTCGAGGAGTTGACGCGGGAGTCCGACTACACGCCCTTCCTGCGCGCCGAGGTGCCGGAGGATCTGCACCGGCAGGCGCTGCGCAAGCTGTGGACCTCCGATCCCGTCTTCGCGAACGACGACGGGCTGAAGGACTACGCGGACGACTACACCGGCCTGTTCACCTCGTCCGATCCGGTGAAGACGCTCTACCGCGTCGGCAAAGGATTCCTGGACGCCGCGGAGGATGCGGCAGCCCGCGCCGAACAAGACGCGGCGGCCGTGGCCGCTGCCGAAGACGGCGAACCGAGCCAGCAAGTAAAAGGTGCAACGCAGGCTGGCGGTTCGGCGGGCGAGTTCGGCACCGATGTGCCGAAATCGTCATAACGCTTTGGCGCGTTAGCGCCTTCTTACGAGCGCCGTTCCGTCAACCTTTGTTGACAAACGGCGCGACTCTGCCTTTTAATAGCTCAAGCCTGACGGGTAAGCCCCTGTTTCTGCGCGGCTTTTTCGCAGGTGCAATAGAAAGTTGATGGTCCAGGGCGTCTTGGGCGCCGGCCTTTGATGTCGTGGCACCGTCACGGGCGAGCCAATGAGCCGCCGTGGCCGCGACGTTGGGGGCCGGGCGCTATCCCCTTTTGTCGTTTTGGCCTTGTCGTTTGGGAGGAATGCGCGCCGTGTCTTCGACCGGTGATCACGACCCGTCGGCCCTGCCGCCGGAGGAACTGCAGCGGGCGCAGATCTACGCCCTGCTGGCGCGTCTGCTCGCGCGGGCGCCCGATGCGGAGTTCCTGGGCGCGCTGGCCGGCCTGGACGGCGATGCCAGCCCCTTCGGGCAGGCGCTGGGGCGCTTGGCGGAGTCCGCCCGCGCCGCGGATGCCGGCGTGGTGGAGGAGGAGTTCCTGGTCCTCTTCATCGGCGTCGGCGGCGGCATCCTGTCCCCCTACGCCTCCTACTATCTGACCGGATTCCTGCACGAAAAGCCGCTGGCCGAACTGCGCGACGACATGGCGCGCTTCGGCATCGCGCGCGCTGACGAGGTGCGGGAGCCGGAAGACCACATGGCCGCCCTGGCCGAAATGATGGCGGGCCTGATCACCGGCGCCTTCGGTGAGCGTGCCACGCTGGAACAACAGCGGCGCTTCTTCGACCGCCACATCGGCTCCTGGGCCGGGCGTTTCTTCGCCGACCTGGAGTCCACGCCGTCCGCCGCCTTCTACCAGGCGGTCGGGACGCTGGGCCGCCGGTTCCTGGAGGTCGAGGCGCAGGCGTTCGATATGGCCGCATGATGGCCGTCAAGGAACAACAGGGCTGGGCCAACGGAAGCCCGGCCCGGAGCATTTCGGGAAGTCGCGGTGAAAGGGTGAAGCAATGACGGACAAGAAGGACAAGAGCACTCTCGCGCGGCGCGACCTGTTCCGCGCCGCCGGAATGGGCGTCGGCGCGCTGGGTGCGGTCGCTGTCGGTGTCGCGGCCGGCGCTGAGCCGGCGGAAGCCGCCGCCACCGCCACGTCCCAGGGCTATCGCGAGACCGACCATGTGCGGAAGGTCTACGAGCTGAGCCGCTTCTAAGAAGGACCGCCACCCATGCTGACGAAGAAAAAGGCGGCCACGGCCGGTGGCCGGCAGCTCGCGAAGATGGTTTCCGGCTTGACCGGTAACACCGTCGACCGTCGTTCGTTCCTCCGCGCCTCCGGCATCGCCGCCGGTGGCGCCGCCATCGCCGCCACCCTGCCGCTGGGCATGGTGAAGAAGGCCGAGGCGGTGACCGCCACGCCCGCCGCCGGAGCCCCGGTGAAGCTGGTCAAGAACGTCTGCACCCACTGCTCGGTCGGCTGCACCGTCACCGCCGAGGTTCAGAACGGTGTGTGGATCGGGCAGGAGCCGAGCTTCGACAGCCCGATCAACCTGGGCGCCCACTGCGCCAAGGGCGCGTCGGTGCGCGAGCACGCCCACGGCGAGCGCCGCCTGCGCTACCCGATGAAGATGGTCGGCGGCAAGTGGACCCGCATCTCCTGGGATCAGGCGATCCAGGAGGTCGGCGACAAGCTGCTGTCGATCCGCGAGAAATCCGGCCCGGATTCGGTGTTCTGGCTCGGCTCCGCCAAGCATTCGAACGAGCAGGCCTACCTGATCCGCAAGTTCGCCGCTTTCTGGGGCACGAACAACGTCGACCATCAGGCCCGCATCTGCCATTCCACCACCGTCGCCGGCGTCGCGAATGTGTGGGGCTATGGCGCCATGACGAACAGCTACAACGACATCCAGAAGTCGCGCGCGCTGTTCTTCATCGGCTCCAACGCCGCGGAGGCGCACCCCGTCTCCATGCTCCACATCCTGAAGGCGAAGGAGCAGAACAACGCTCCGCTGATCGTCGCCGATCCGCGCTTCACCCGCACCGCGGCCAAGGCGGACGAGTACATCCGCTTCCGCCCCGGCACCGACGTGGCGCTGATCTGGGGCATCCTCTGGCACGTCTTCGAGAACGGCTGGGAGGACAAGGAGTACATCGCCAAGCGCGTCTACGGCATGGACGACATCCGCGCCGAGGTCGCCAAGTGGACTCCGGAAGAGGTGGAGAGGGTCACCGGCGTTCCGGGCGCGCAGCTGAAGCGCGTCGCCCGCACGCTCGCCTCCAACCGTCCGGGCACGCTCGTGTGGTGCATGGGCGGCACGCAGCACCACATCGGCAACAACAACACCCGCGCCTATTGCGTGCTCCAGCTGGCGCTGGGCAACGTCGGCGTGTCGGGCGGCGGCACCAACATCTTCCGCGGCCACGACAACGTGCAGGGTGCGACGGACTTCGGCGTCACCTCGGACTCGCTGCCGGGCTACTACGGCCTGGCGGAGGGCGCGTGGCGCCACTGGGCGCGCGTCTGGGACGTGTCCTATGACGAGGTGCTGGCCCGCTTCAAGGACAAGAAGCTGATGGAGGCCACCGGCATCCCGGTGTCCCGCTGGTTCGACGGCGTCCTGGAAGCCAAGGAGAACATGGACCAGCCCGAGACCATCAAGGGCATGGTCTTCTGGGGGCACGCGCCGAACAGCCAGACCCGCCTTCCCGACATGAAGAAGGCGATGGAGAAGCTGGAGCTGCTGGTCGTCGTCGACCCGTATCCGACAATGACCGCCGTCCTGTCGGACCGGAAGGACAACTTCTACCTGCTGCCGGCCGCCACCCAGTTCGAGACCACCGGATCGCGCACCGCGTCCAACCGGTCGGTCCAGTGGTGCGACAAGATCATCGAGCCGCTCTTTGAAGCGAAGACCGACCACGAGATCATGTACCTGTTCGCCAAGAAGTTCGGCTTCGCCGAGCCGATGTTCAAGCACATCAAGGTGAACGGGACCGAGCCGGTCATCGAGGACATCACGCGGGAATGGAACCGCGGCATGTGGTCCGTCGGCTACACCGGGCAGTCGCCGGAGCGCCTGAAGCTGCACATGCAGCACCAGGCGACCTTCGACAAGACCACGCTGCGCGCCGTGGGCGGCCCGTGCGACGGCGACTTCTACGGCCTGCCGTGGCCCTGCTGGGGCACGCCGGAGATGAAGCATCCGGGCTCCGCGAACCTGTACGACACCTCGCTGCCGGTGGCCGAGGGCGGCGGCGCCTTCCGCGCCCGCTTCGGCGTCGAGTACAAGGGCGCCAACCTGCTGGCCGAGAACTCCTACCCCGTGGGGTCGGAGGTCAAGGACGGCTATCCGGAAGTCACCTTCGCCATGCTGGAGAAGCTGGGCTGGGCCGGCGACTTCACCGAGGCCGAGATGGCCGTGATCCGCAAGATCGGCGGCGAGAAGATCGGCGCGGTGTCCTGGACGACCGACCTGTCGGGCGGCATCCAGCGCGTGGCGATCAAGCACGGTCTGAACCCGGCCGGCAATGCCAAGGCCCGCTGCGTCGCCTGGAACTTCCCGGATCCGGTGCCGGTGCACCGCGAGCCGCTGTACACGCCGCGCCGCGACCTCGTGGCCAGCTATCCGACCTACAAGGACACCAAGTCCTGGCGCCTGCCGACGCTGTACAAGTCGATCCAGGACCGCGACGTGTCCAAGGAGTACCCGATCATCCTGACCTCCGGCCGACTGGTCGAGTATGAGGGCGGCGGTGACGAGACCCGGTCGAACCCGTGGCTGGCCGAGCTGCAACAGGACATGTTCGTGGAAATCAACCCGTTCGACGCCAACAACGCCGGCGTCAAGGACGGCCAGATGGTCTGGGTGGAAGGCCCCGAGAAGGGCAAGGTGAAGGTCAAGGCCATGGTGACGGAACGCGTCGGCCGCGGCGTCGCCTTCATGCCCTTCCACTTCGGCGGCCATTTCCAGGGCGAGGATCTGCGCTCCAAGTACCCGCAGGGTGCGGACCCGATCGTGCTGGGCGAGGCGGCGAACACCGCCACGACCTACGGCTACGACTCGGTCACGCAGATGCAGGAAACCAAGACCACCCTCTGCCGGATCACGGCGGCCTGAAGACGCTAGGAGTTCATCACCATGGCCCGCATGAAGTTTCTGTGCGACGCGGACCGCTGCATCGAATGCAACGCCTGCGTCACCGCCTGCAAGAACGAGCACGAGGTGCCCTGGGGCATCAACCGCCGCCGCGTCGTCACCCTGAACGACGGCAAGCCGGGTGAGCGGTCGATCTCCGTCGCCTGCATGCATTGCTCCGACGCGCCCTGCAAGGCCGTCTGCCCGGTCGACTGCTTCTACCAGACCGAGCAGGGCGTGGTCCTGCACAACAAGGACCTGTGCATCGGTTGCGGCTACTGCTTCTACGCCTGCCCGTTCGGCGCCCCGCAGTACCCGCAGGCCGGCAATTTCGGCACCCGCGGCAAGATGGACAAGTGCACCTTCTGCGCCGGCGGTCCGGAGACCGACCATTCGGAGGTGGAGTACAAGAAGTACGGCCGCAACCGTCTGGCCGAGGGCAAGCTGCCGCTCTGCGCCGAGATGTGCTCGACCAAGGCGCTGCTGGCCGGCGATGCCGACAAGGTGTCGGACATCTACCGCGAGCGCGTCGTCGCCCGCGGCTACGGCTCGGGCGCCTGGGGCTGGGGCACCGCCTACCAGATGAAGGCGGGGTCGTGACCGTGGTTCGCCGCACCGCTGGCCTGATTGCCGTGGCGCTGGGCGCCGCACTCCTCGTCGGCTGCAACGACGAGGAGGCGGCGCGCCCGATCCACCTGGAGAAGGGCGTCTACCGGGGCGCCGCGGACACGCCGCTGGGGCCGGACGCCGTCCAAGCGCTCCAGCAGCGCTCCGCCGGCCAGCGGTTCTGAGGGGGGAGGGCTTACGTTATGAAGCCGATGTTTCCAAAGGGCTGGTTCAGGACGCCTCTGTCGGCGGTGCTGCTGGGCATTGCCGTCCTGGCGCTGACGCTGGTTATGGCCAACGTGTCCTCCGCCGCCGCGGCGGAGGGGTACCCGACGCTGACCGCCCAGGCGGAGGGCGGCAACAAGGCCGACCTGTGGCGCGGCGTGCGTTCGGGCGAGCAGGGCACCGTCTCCATCCCCAACAAGAGCGCCGGCGTGCTGGTGCAGTCGGAAGGGGAGGCGTGGCGGTCGCTGCGCAACGGTCCGCTGTCCACCTACGGCGGCTGGGTGCTGGGCGGCATGCTGGGGCTGCTGGTCCTGTTCTTCCTGGTTCGCGGGCGCATCCGCATCGACGGTCGGAAGACCGGCCGCACGATCCAGCGCTTCAACGCCTTCGAACGCGGCGTGCACTGGCTGACCGCCGGCAGCTTCATCATCCTGGCGATCACCGGGCTGAACGTTCTGTACGGGCGCCACACGATCCTGCCGCTGTTGGGTCCGGACGTGTTCGCGGCGATGACCGCCTATGGCAAGTTCGCGCACAACTACCTGGGCTTCGCCTTCATGCTCGGCATCGCGCTGATCTTCGTGATGTGGGTGAAGCACAACATCCCGAACCGCGGCGACATCGACTGGACGCTGAAGGCCGGCGGCCTGTTCAGCAAGGGCGTCCATCCCGCGGCGAAGAAGTTCAACGCCGGCCAGAAGGTGATCTTCTGGGCGACGGTGCTGGGCGGGGCCGCGCTGGGCTTTACCGGCGTGCAACTGCTGTTCCCCTTCAGCTTTGCGTCGATGGCGGACATGCAGCTGTACCAGCTGATCCACGCGGGCGTGGCGGTGGTGCTGATCGCGATCGTCATCGCGCACATCTACATCGGCTCCGTCGGCATGGAAGGCGCGTTCGACGCCATGGGCTCTGGCGAGGTCGAGCTGCAATGGGCGCGCGAGCACCATTCGCTGTGGGTCGAGGAGGTGACCGGCGAGCGTCCCGGCCATCATCGCGGCCGTCACCACGCCGCCGCGGAATGAGGGCCGAGCCGATGCGCACGCTGATCGCCGGGCTTCTGCTGGCCGGGGTCCTCGCCGGCCCCGCCATGGCCCAGACGGCTACCCCGACGCCCACCTCGATTGCGGTGAAGTCCGCCGACGAGATCAAGCAGATCGTCGAGAAGACCTACAACGTGCAGGTTCTGCGCGTGACGGAAGCGGCGCAGGAGGACGGCACGCCCGCCTTCCGCGTCGCCGCCATGATGCCGGCAACCGCCGGAAACGCGGCGTACATGGTCAACACACTGACCGTGGACGCCGCCACCGGCTTGCCCCTGCCGCCGTTCCGCCATCTGGTGTCGGGCTACACGGTGCCGACCGGCGGCACCTACGAGCCCAACCGCACGACCCTCAACCCCGCCGTCGCCCGCGAGCACCTCTGGCGTTGAGGCGCGCCGGGCGGTAAGGCACATCGGGCGTCGAGCCTTGTTACCCTCCGACGACCGGCGGCGATCAGGCCGCCGGCTTGGTGGGAGGGGCATAGGCAATGGGAATGGGGGCGATGGGAGCGGGAAGCCGCGCGTTGACGTCGCTGATGCGCTTGCCCATTCGGACCGCCATGCCCGTGACCGCCGCCTTCGTGGCGGCGGTTTTGCTATCGGCGCCCCTCCACGCTGCCGACCTGATCGGCCATGGCGCGATGGTGAACGGCGTGGTCGTCTCGCCGGACGGACGGCGCGCGCTGACGGGAAGCTGGGACTACTCCGCCATCCTCTGGGACCTTGCGTCCGGCAAGCAACTTCGCGCGCTTCACGAGCATGCGGCCGGGGTGAACGCCGTCGCCTTCCTGCCCGACGGTAAGCGCGGGCTGACGGCCGGCCGCGACATGAGCATCAAGCTGTGGGACCTGGACAGCGGCCACGTCCTTCGCAGCTACGAAGGTCATACGGCCAGCGTGGCCGGGCTGGCGGTCGCCCCCGGTGGGGCGCGCTTCGCGTCGGCCGGCTGGGACCCGGCGATCCGGATTTGGGACGTGGAGACCGGCGCCGAGATCCGCAAGCTGGACGGGCACACCGCCAACGTCAACGCCGTGGCCTACACGCCGGACGGCGCGCGGCTGGTCTCGGTCGGCTACGACCTCCGGGTCCGCGTCTGGGACACCGTGACATGGCGGGAGCTGTCCGTGCTGGAAGGGCACGAGGGCAGCGTGAACGGCGTCGCCGTCTCGCCCGACGGGCACCTCGCCGCGACGGCTTCCAGCGACGAGACGGTGCGGCTGTGGGACCTGGACGCCGGGAAGCCGCTGCGCACCCTGTACGGCCACACCGGATTCGTGACCTCCGTCGCCTTTGCGCCGGACGGGCGCACGCTGCTGTCCGGCGGGGGAGGGGACCACCGGGTTCGCCTGTGGGACGTTGCCGGCGGGCGGCAGATCGCCGCCTTCCGTGGGCATGACAAGCCGGTGTGGGCGGTGGCCTTCACGCCCGACGGGCGCGGCGCGCTGTCCGCCGGCTATGACGCGGTGGTGCGGCACTGGGACCTGACCGCCCCGCCGCCGGGCGCTGGCGACCCCTGACTGGCGACCCCCGGCGGCCACCCTTGACAGGGCCGGGCCGGCCGTGGCCCGCTCCGTCATCCGCCGTTACGGAGACGCCCCGCGATGACCAGCCTTCCGCATTTCCCGCAGCGCCAAGCGATCATCGAGACCTGCCTGGCCATGAACCGGTCGGGCGTCAACCAGGGGGCGTCGGGCAATCTGTCGGTGCGGGTGGAGGACGGCTTCCTGATCACGCCGAGCAGCCTGCCCTACGACGAGATGGCGCCGGCGGACGTGGTGGAGATGGGCTTCGACGGCACCTATCTGGGCGACCGCCGCCCGTCGTCGGAATGGCGCTTCCACCGCGACATCCTGAGAGCCCGGCCGGACGTAGAGGTGGTGCTGCACGCCCACCCTACCTTCGCGACGGCGCTGGCCGTGCACGGGCGGGGCATCCCCAGCTTCCACTACATGGTGGCGCTGGCCGGCGGCGATTCGATCCGCTGCGCACCCTACGCAACCTTCGGAACGCAGGAACTGTCCGACAACGCCCTGGCGGCGCTGGACGGACGGCTGGCCTGCCTGCTCGCCAACCACGGCATGATCGTGCTGGGGAAGACGCTGAAGGCAACCCTGGCCCTGGCGGTGGAGGTGGAGACGCTGGCCCGCCAGTATCTTTACGCCAACCTGCTCGGCGCGCCGGTCATCCTGCCGCCCGACGAGATCGAGCGCGTCGCCGAGAAAATGCGCCGGATGAAGTACGGCCAATCGCCGGACGATGGCGCTGCGCCGGAAGACACGGCGCGCCCGCGGGAGGCGTAGGGTTACGGCGCGATCTGCGCCACCGGTCGCAACGTTCCGACCGTCAGCAACGGCCGCTTGGCCGCACCGGCGACGCCGACCTGGAGTGGGCGGTCCTCGTCGGTCGGCTGATAATAGGCGGGCAGGGACAGGGTGATCCGCGTGCCGCGGCCGGGCTCGCTCGCCACCTCGATATCGCCGCCGAGCATGGCGGCGTAGTGGCCGACCAGCGTCAGACCGAGGCCGGCGCCGCGCCGCTTGCCCGTTGGGCCGGCGGGGCCGCCCTGGATGAAGGGCTGGAACAGCCGCCCGGTCTGCGCGGTGGGAAAGCCGGCGCCGGTGTCCGTCACGCCGAAGCGCAGCCACGGGGCGCCGTCGCGCTCGAACCGCGCGGCGGCCAAGATGACGGAGCCGCCCTGGGTGAACTTGCAGGCGTTGTCCAGCAGGTTCAGCAGCATCTGGCGGACCTTGTTGAAGTCCGAATGCATCTGGCCCAGCGCCGGGGCGGCCTCAACGGTCACGCCGTTGCCGTTGAGGTCGGCGGCGGGCAGCGCGCGCTCCCGCACCTCGACCAGCAGGCGGTTCACGTCGAAGTCCTGCAGGACCACGTCCATGGTGCCGGCCTCGATCTTCGCGTAGTCGAGAATGGCGTCCACCAGCGAGACCAACTGCTCGCCGGTCCACTGGATCTGCTCCACGTCGGTCGCCAGTTCGCCCACGCCCAGCCGGTGCAACTCGCTCATCAGCGACTGGCTGGAGGTGACGATCTCGTTCAGCGGACCGTGCAGCTCGTGCCCCATGTTCACGAGGAAGTTGGTCTTGGACAGGTTGGCGGCGTCGGCCACTTCCTTCTCGCGCAGCAGTCGGCTGTGCGTGTCCGCCGCTTCCTGCTTCAGGCGCTCCACCTCCACCGCGTTGTCGCGCAGCGTCTGCACCGCGCGGGCCATAGTGGCGATCTCGTCGTTGCCGGTCGTGGTGGGGAGCGTGACCTCCGTCTTGCCGGCCGCCAGCGCCGACACAGCATCGGCCATGGCGCCGACGGGTCGGGCGACGCTGCGGTTGACGATCCAGATCAGGACCAGCCCGGCGGCCAGAACGAACACGCCGATCCACAGGGCGATGGTCACATACCGCCAGGACTGGGCGCTCAACCCGCCGCGCAGGCCCGCCGCCACGGCATCGTTGCGCTGGCGGACCTCTGTGGCGTGGGCTGCGATGGCGGCGGCGTTCGGGGCCAGCGTGTCGGCGCGCAGCGCGTCCTCGTCGATCAGCGCCTTCTCGATCTGGTCGAGCAGGCCGCCGACCGTGCCCAGCGTCGCCTCGACCTCGTCGATGGTCTGGCGCGTGCCGGGAACCCACAGGTAGCGGTTCATCTCCGCCAGGCGATTGCGCGCCGCAGTCAACTCCGCCCGCATGCGCAGGGCGTCGCGGTCGTCGCGCCGGTCGATGAAGCGGGACAGATGATCCTGCATCAGCAGGATGGACACGGTCGCGTCGCTGGCCAGCGCCGCCGAATCGACACCGCCGGCGTCCTTCAGCCGGGCGAGTCCCTGGCGGATCTGCGCGACCTGCGGTTCCAGCACTCCGTCGCCGAGGCGTGCGCGCTCCGACCGCAGGGCGACCAGCTTTTCGAAGCCGGCCCAGTAGGCATCCAGCGCACGCCGCGCCGCCTCCACCGACTGGCGGTCGGCGGGGATGGTGACGGCCGAGGCCAGCAGCGTAAGCTTGTCGAGCGCGCCGTCGTGGCGCAGGCCGGCGTCGCTCAGGCTCTGCTGGTCGCCCGCGGCCAGATGGTCGCGCACCGCGACCTCCAGGTCTCGCAGCCCGATGTCCAGGTCCGCCGCGGCCTGCGAGGCGTCGGCGTAGCTGGAGAAGGTCCCGACCTCCCGCGTCACGCCGTAGAGAGACATGACGCCGATCAGCGCCAGCACCACCACCAGGGCGGCCGCCACGCTGAAGCCGAGGCCGATCCGGGTGGCGATGGTCAGATTGCGAAGATGGGGCAGGTCGCGCAGGCGGGGCACGCCCCGAAAGCCGGAGCCGAGAAGCGGCGACTCGCCGGTCCCGGATAGGGTGCCGTTCCGCTTCACGCCAACTCCCGTGCGCGCTGTCGTTCGTAGACCAAGTGATCCGGCCGAGCTGCTGCGGGCTGGTCAAAGCCCGGCGTTGTTACAACCCTTCCGTGGGGACGGGCGGGCAGCCTGGATTGTAGCTTGCCGCGATCAGCGCGCAAACAGACAAGTGCGAATAATTATCCGGCGTTGCCGTGGAACGCGTAGGCGTGCATGCCGATGCTGCCGTGTTCGAACCCGGCGTGCAGGCGTTCGGTCCGCACCGACTCCCCGGCGGCCCCGAGCGCCACGGGAAGCGGCAGGAAATGCTCGTCCGTCGGGTGGGCGAGGCGCGATTCGGGGCAGCGGGTCTGCCAGTCCGCAACCGAGTCGACGTCGCCCGCGGCAAGCACGCCGTCCAGCCAGTCGGCGAAGCCCTTCGCCCAGTCGGCGGCCTTGCGCTCGCCGAAGCGGAAGTCGCGCAGGTTGTGCACGGCGCCGCCGCTGCCGAGGATCAGCACGCCCTCCTTCCGCAAGGGGGCGAGCGCCCGGCCCAGCGCAATGTGGTCCGCGGTGCTCCGGCCGGGCTGGACGGAAAACTGGGCGACGGGGATGTCGGCCTCCGGATACATCAGCTTCAGGGGGACCCACGCCCCATGGTCGAGCCCCTGGTCGGTGTCGACCACAGCACCGGTCAGGTCGCGCACCCGGTCGGCCAGCGTCGCTGCCCCCGGCGCCGGATAGCGCATGGCATAGAGCGCTTTGGGAAATCCGTAGAAGTCATGGATCGTTTCCGGCCGGTCGGAGCCGCTGACCGCCGGGACGCGGGTCGTCCAGTGGGCGGACACCGCGATCACCGCGCTCGGCTTGCCCAACCGCTTCCCGAGCCCAGCCAGGAAGTCGCGGCCGGGCGAATCTTCGATGATGAGGGTGGGGGCCCCGTGGGAGACGAAGACGCTGGGGAAGGGCAGGGTGGCCATGGGAATGCTCCGGGTTGCGTCCACCATTCGATCAAAGAAAAACCCCGGCGCCAAGGCCGGGGTTTCTCGAAACTCCGTTGCTGGAACAGCAACGATGTTCAGTGCAGATGCTTCGGCAGCTCCGCGATCGCCTGATCGATCAGCTTGTCCGCCTGGGCCGGCTGGATGCCGGATTCCAGAATGCGGCGGCTGGCGTTCACGGCGACGTCGACGGTCAGGTTGCGGACCTCGGCCAGCGCCGCGGCTTCCGCCTGGGCGATGCGGTCCATGGCCTGGGCCTCGCGGCGCTTCAGCGACGCTTCGAGGTCGGCGCCGGCCTGCGAGCGCAGGCGCTCGGCCTCCTCGCGGGCGTGGGCGATGACGGCCTCGGCCTCCTTCAGCGCGTCGCGCTGACGGGTCTGGTAGTTGGCCAGCAGCGCCTGGGCGTCTTCACGCAGGCGCTGGGCCTCGTCCAGTTCGGCCCGGATCTTCTCGGCGCGGGCGTCGAGAAGGCCGGCGATGGCAGCCGCCGCCTTCTTCCAGACCAGGACGACGAAGATGATGAAGGCGACGGCAACCCAGAATTCAGGGGCTTTGAACATCACCGGCGCTCCTCGATCACGGCGGCCACGGCCGCATCGGCCTGGGCCGCGTCGACGTCCACCCCGGCCAGACGGCCGGCGACGTCACGGGCGATGTCGGCGGCGACCGAACGGACATTGGCGAGAGCCTGCTCCTTGGCCGCGGCGATGTTCGCCTCGGCGGTGCGCAGACGCTCGGCGATGTCGGCGTTCAGCTTGGCCTGACGGGCCTGGTTGTTCGCGTCGATCTCGGCGGCGACCTGGGCGATCAGAGCCTGGGCCTCGCTGCGAGCCCCGGCGAGGGACTTGTCGACCTGGGCCATGACGGCCTCGGCCTCCTCCTTGAGCGAGGCGGCCTTGCTGAGGTCGCGCGAAATGCGCTCCTGGCGCTCCTCCAGAACTTCCGCCACGCGCGGCAGCGCTTTCTTGGACAGGAGGTAGTAGAGGGTGATGAAGGTCAGCGCCAGCCAGAAGATCTGGGTGGGGAAGGTGGCGGGATTGAGCTGCGGCAGGCCACCGGCATGCTCGCCGCCGTGCGCGGCGGCGTCCGGAGCGTGCTCCGCCGTCGCCGCCAGGACGTTGCCGGCGAGCACGGTCAGAGTGGCGAGCGAGGCGCCCGCAACACCCGACCAGCGGACCAGCCGTCGCTTGGCCAACAGGTTCGGCATGGATCGGTCCCCCTAGGCAAGAGTGCGGCGCCGAAACTTCGAGAGCCCGGCGCCGCGTCAGAGCGAATGATTAGGTCCGCTCAGGCCTTAGGCGAACAGGATCAGGAAGGCGATCAGCAGCGCGAAGAGCGCGACGGCTTCCGTCAGCGCGAAGCCCAGAATGCCGATCGGGAAAACCTTCGGCTGAACGGCCGGGTTGCGGGCGATCGAGCCGATCAGGGTCGAGAAGATGTTGCCGATACCCATGCCGACGCCGGCGAGGGCGATAACGGCCAGACCGGCACCGACGAACTTGGCGGCTTCAGCTTCCATGGTACTCATTCCTCTAGGTAAGGGTGAACTGAGAGAAAAAGGTGAAACGATCGTCCGTGTCAGAGCCGGTGCTTAGTGCAGTTCCAGCGCGTCGCGGATGTACAGGCAGGTCAGGATCGAGAAGACGTAGGCTTGCAGGAACGCGACCAGGAACTCGAAGCCGGTCAGCGCGATGTTGATCGCGATCGGAACCAGGCCGGCCAGGAAGCCGACGGCGCCGAGGCCGCTGATCATCAGAACCGTGAAGCCCGCGAACACCTTCAGCATCGTGTGACCGGCCATCATGTTGGCGAACAGTCGGATCGACAGGCTGACCGGGCGCATCAGGTACGAAATCACCTCGATCGGGATCAGGATCGGGGCGAGCGCGATCGGAGCGCCGTGCGGCATGAAGAAGCTGAAGAAGTGCAGGCCGTGCTTCAGCAGGGCGAGGATGGTCACGAACACGAACACCGTCGCCGCCAGCGTGAACGTCACGATGATGTGGCTGGTGAAGGTGAAGGTGTACGGGATCATGCCGATCAGGTTGCCGAACAGCACGAACATGAAGATCGCGAAGACGAACGGGAAGTAGGGACGGGCATCGGGGCCCGCGTTGTCCCGAACCATGTTCGCGACGAACTCGTAGAACATCTCGGCCATCGACTGCAGGCGGCCCGGGACGAGGGCGCGGCCGGACATGCCGAAGACGAGCAGCGCGTAGATCAGCGCGACGGCCACGACCATGAACAGCGCCGAGTTCGTGAAGGACACGTCATACCCGGCGATCACGATCTGAAGGATCGGGTTGATCTGGAACTGGTGCAGCGGATCCAAGGTCGTCCTCGCTCAGTGTGCGTCGCCGTTTGGGCGCTCGTTGTCATCCTCACGGGTCCGGCCGTAGCCGGGGGCGATTCCGAGGCCGGTGATGGCCCGGTAGACATTCAGAATTCCGGCCGCAGCGCCCAGGAAGAACATGACGATCAGTCCCCAAGGCGTTGTTCCGAGCCAGCGATCGAGCAGAAGCCCGCCGCCGACGCCCACGATCATGGCAGCAACCAGCTCGGTCCCGATCCGAAGGGCGATGGCGAGCGGGCCCTGCGGAATCCGGTGGTATTTACCGGATCCACTGCTGGATTCCTGCCCTTCACGCGCCTTCCTCAACCGGGCTTCAAGCTCTTCCAGAGAAGGCGGGGGCTTCTCGTCGCTCATATCGCTTCGTGGTCCCCCGTAGGCTCGCAGCCACGCGAAAGCGGCGAGACCATACGGACAGGGCTCAACCCTGTCAAGTCGCAAAACCCTTATGACAAGTGCTTGAAAAGCAAACAAAACCGCGCTTGAGCCTTGGTATTACCGCGCAGAACGGCGCAGAACGGCATTGCGCCGCCCGCGCTGGGGCTCATCCGGCGATGCGCGTGCCCAGATCCTGGGCCACGCGGTCGGCCGTCGTGCCCGCCGGATAGACCCCCAGGAAGCGCCCGTCGGGCCCCATCAGGTAAAGAAAACTGGAGTGGTCCATCAAGTATTCGTCAGGCTTGGCGCCTTCCTGCGGCGCCTTGGCGTAATAGACGCGGTACGCCTTGGCCGCCGCCTTCACCTGCTCCGGCGTGCCGGTCAGCCCGACGAGCCGGGGATGGAAGAGGGCGACGTACTCCTTCAGATGCGCCACCGTGTCGCGCTCCGGATCGACGGAGATGAACAGCGGCTGCACCTTTTCCCCCTGTTGGCCCAGCAAGTCGAGCGCGCGGGCCATGGTGCCGAGTTCGGTCGGGCAGACGTCCGGGCAGTAGGTATAGCCGAAATAGATCAGCAGGAACTTCCCGCGATAGTCGGCGTCCGTGACCGTTTTGCCGGTCTGGTCGGTCAGCGTGAAGGGCCCGCCGATGGGCACGCTGCTCTGCACCGTGTTCCCGGCTTTGTCGACCTGCCACCAGGCGATGCCGGCGGCGATCAGGAGCCCCACGACGGAGGCGGCGGCGATGCGGAGGATTCGGGCCTTCATGATCGCCTGGAATGGGGCGGAGGGAGGCCCAGGTCAAGAGGGAAAGTCCCTGATGGCGTTCCGGGGGCGTGTTTCAGGGGTTCCACGTGGCCTTCGGCGACTTGTTGCGCCGCGACCAGACGATCCAGCGGCCCAGCGCCGTCCCCGCCGTGACCAGCAGCACGATGGCAAGGGCGGCGCTGTCGGGCATGTCGTCCACCGCGATGCCGGCGATCACCGCCAGGACGAAGCCCGTCGCGCCGCCGCCGAGGATCCAGGGCAGGCCGGGGATCTCCCAAACCAGGGCGAGCAGCACGTCGAAGACCACCACGGCGATGAAGCGCCCGATCATCCCCAGGATGGCTTCGAACATGGCCCTTCCTTTTCGCTGCGCGCCCGCTATGCCGCCTTCCGCGCGCCGTCCAGGTGGAGGCCGATGCGCTTGTCGAATCGCTGGATGTGCTCGAACAGCCAGTCGCGGAACAGCGTCAGCAGGTCGTCGCCGACCGAGGCTTCGCCGGCTTCGAAACGCTGCCTCAGATCAGCCACCCGCTTGCGCAGGGCGTCGTGCTGGGCCTTGTGCTGCGGGAATTCCGGATAGCCCGCGCGTTCCATCACGCGCTCTTCCTGCTCGAAATGCAGGACGGTGTAGGCGACGAGCTGGTCGATGCCCGCGCCGATGGCTTGCGGCACCTCGCCGTTGCGGATGCGTTGCGCGGCCTTGTTGATCAGCGCGACCAGGATCATGTGGTCGTTGTCGATGTCCTCCTGCCCAACGGCGAGCTGGTCGGACCAGGGCATGAAGACCGTCTCCCCCGCGGGGGCGAACAGCTTGTCCAGCTCCGCGCTGTTGATCGCCTCCACGTTGACGAGGAAGGCGTCCACCAGCCCGCGCAGGGACTGGGCCTGATGGGCGAGGCTCTGCGCCGCGTCGAGCAGGCCGTTGGCGGCCTTTTCCGTTTCCAGCGCCGAGGCGGACACCCCGGAGATGCTGCTGGACACCTGCTGGGTGCCGTGCGCCGCTTCGCTGGCGCTGCGGGCGATCTCGCCCGTGGCGGCACCCTGCTCCTGCACGGCGGCGGCGATGGAGGTGCCGATCTCGTCGCTGCGCGCGATGATGCCGGCGATCTCCCGAATGGCCCCGACGGCCGCCTGCGAGGCGTGCTGGACCTGGGCGATCTGCTCCGCGATCTCCTCCGTCGCCTTGGCGGTCTGGCCGGCCAGCGTCTTCACCTCGCCGGCCACGACGGCGAAGCCCTTGCCCATCTCGCCGGCCCGCGCCGCCTCGATGGTCGCGTTCAGCGCCAGCAGGTTGGTCTGGCTGGCGATGCTGGTGATCAGGTCGGCGACCTCGTTGATCTTCTGCGCCGCCTGGCCGAGCCCGTCGATCCGTTCGTTCGCCCGGCGCGAGGCCGTTACCGCCTGATGGGAAATCTCCGACGAGGCGGCGACCTGTGTGCCGATCTCGGCGATGGCGCTGCTCAGTTCCTCGGCGGCCGAAGCCACGGTCTGCACGTTCACCGACGCCTGCTGCGACGCGCCGGCGACGGACGCGGCCTCGCGCATGTTGCGGTCGGCGGTGGTGGACAGCGACCGGGCGGTGCCCTCCAGCGCCTGCACGGCCTGCCCGACGGTGCTGACCATCGCGCTGACCGTGGCGTCGAACCGCTCCGTCAGCCGCTCCAGCGCGCGGGCGCGCTGGCCGGTCACCTGATGTTCCACGCGCTGGCGCGCCCAATGACGCTGAAGGTCGATCTGGTTGTTGCGGAAGACCGCGACCGTGCGCGCCATGACGCCGATCTCGTCGCCGCGCCCGGTGTCCGGCACGGGCCTGGAGGTGTCACCGTCGGCAAGGCTCTGCATCACGTCGGTGATGACGCGCAACGGCCGGACGATGGCGCGGCTGACCAGCAGACCGATGGTGCTGGCGGCGAGCGCGATCAGCAGGCCCAGCCCGCCCAGCGCCATGGCGGCTTCCCGAAAGGCCGCGGCGACGTCGTCGACGTAGATGCCGGAGCCGATCAGCCAGCCCCAGGGCTCGAACCCGCGGACGTAGGAGATCTTCGGCACCGGCTGCGTCGATCCGGGCTTCGGCCACTGGTAGTCGACGAATCCGGCGCCATCCGCCTTCACCACGCGGGTGAATTCGGTGAACATCGGCTTTCCGTTGACGTCGGTGGTGCGCGACTGGTCCTGCCCCTCCATCTCCGGCTTGATCGGGTGCATGATCATGCGCTGGGACAGGTCGGTGATGAAGAAATACTCGTCGCCGGCGTAGCGCAGGCGGCGCAGCGCCTCCTTGGCCGCGGCCTGGGCGGCATCCCGGCTGAGCGAGCCCTTGCGCTCCAGCGCCTCGTAATGGCCGACGAGGCTGTGCGCCACCTCCACCACGCTGCGGGTCTTGTCCTGCCGGTCCTTCATCATTTCAGCGCGCAGGCCGTACAGGCTGACGGCGGCGATCAAGGCGAGGCCGATGGCTGCCGTGGTCAGGATGACGGATATCTTGGCCCTGATGCTGATGCGCTCGAACACCTGCGTTCCTCCGGTCACATTTTTTCGGCGGGCGCGTGGCTCGCCGTTCCGGGCCGGTTCTGTGTCCAGCCGGAAATTCTCTTAAAATTTTCTTCATAAATTCGCCGGACAGGCGGTCCGCGTCAAGCCGGATCAACGGGAGAGGGAATTCGTCGCAGTCAAACGACCTCAAATGGATGTGATCGGCGGACTGGTTTCCCGAAATGGAAGCGCGGGAGGCTGGAGACCTCCCGCGCTGTGCGGCGCCGTGTCTTGCAGGGCCGCGCCTTACAGAACGGTCAGCATGCTGGCCACCAGCGGGTGGCGGACGATGTCCGTGTCGGTCAGGCGGACGACGGAAATGCCCTCGACCGCCTCCAGCCGGCGGGCGATGTCGGCGAGGCCCGACAGGTTGTCGAGCAGGTCGGACTGGTCCGGATCTCCGGTCAGGACCATGGTGGAATGCCAGCCCAGGCGGGTCAGCAGCATCTTGATCTGGGCGTAGGTGCAGTTCTGCGCCTCATCGATCACGACGAAGGCGTTGTTCAGCGTCCGCCCGCGCATGAAGCCGACCGGGGCGATCTCGATCGTGCCTTCGGCCATCAGCGCGCGCAGGCGCTTGGCACCCAGCCGGTCGCTCAGCGCGTCGTAGAGCGGGCGCAGGAAGGGGGCCATCTTCTCGTGCAGGTCGCCCGGCAGATAGCCGATGCTTTCCCCGGCCTCGACCGCGGGGCGGGAGAGCACGATGCGGTCGACCTTGCCTTCCTCCAGGGCTTCGACGGCGGAGGAGATCGCCAGGTAGGTCTTGCCGGTGCCGGCCGGACCGAGCGCCACCACGAGGTTGTGGTCCTTGATCGCCTCCATCAGCCTTTTCTGGTTGGGGCTCTGGGGCTTGACCTTGCGGAGATAGCTCTGGTCGCGGCGCTCGGCCCCGCCCAGCGGGTCCCAGCCCGCGGCGGCCGGGAACAGCGGGTGGACCTTCGACTCGGTCGCCGTGACAGCGCTGCCTTTGCTCTGGCGCTTGGCCATGTCGCTCTCCTCACGTCACGTTGGTGGGCGGCGCTCCGGGCACAAAAAAACCTCCCGCAAGGGGGAGGTTCGGGATGTCGCAAGGCGACGGATGTGCCGGGAACAGGCTTGCCGGTGCGAGGCGTGCGTCCCATCCGGCAGGCCCGCGAGGGGGCGCGGCGGAAGACAGGACGCGTATGTACGAAGGAAGGTGCAAGCAGACCTCTTCGTCAAGGGATGAGCCTCGCGCCGACTACCATACCCGTTATAACGCTTGACGTCAGGCGAAATTGCGGGCGTCGCAAAAGATTCATACAAGATGTTGTGGGGGAGCCGCAGGGAGCGGTTCGGGGCGAAGGACTCTCCCCGTCCGTGGCGGGGCGCGGAATGGCGGTGCCCCTCAAGATGTCGGCCGCGGGGCAGGAGAGGAGGGGCGCGACCGGGAGTCGCAGGCAAGCAACCGGCACCCGGCGGTCGTCTGGGGCATTGCTCGGGGGCGGCGACGTGCATCGGGCGCGGTGCGCGCTGAAGAACGCGCAGAGTCTGTGCTGGGCACGTCATTAAGTCGACTTGACGAAGGAGAGCGCCACCTTGACGGGCGTGTTCCGGGCAAGGGATGCGCAGTCTTCGAATGGGCATAGGCCTACGAAACCCTTTGCTCGCCGATTCCACTTCCGTTACTATACTTTGTGGTGGGGTGCGTTGCCGACGCAACACATGGATGACGCGAACGGATCGGTCGTGACCGATTCGGGGCTTTCCGTGTGTGGCCAGCGGTTGTCACTCCGTCAGGGCCGGGAATTGCTTGAACGGACCGGGTGTGCGCCGCTAGAACGCGGACGGGTTGACCCCTTCCGCCCTGGTGCTGTGCCGATGGGCCAGACGGCGGACGAAACGGATTCGGCGGGACACAATCAGGATGGCAGCGGTGAGCAGCGCCAGGCAGGGAGCCGAACGGGACGTTCCGTTCCAGATGCGCGGCAATTCCTTCACCATGATGGTGCTGAAGGTGAACGACCCGGCCTCGCCGGAGTTCTTTCCGCAGCTTTCCGTCAAGGTGCGCCAGGCACCCAACTTTTTCCGAAACGCGCCGATCGTCCTCGACTTCGAGGAACTGACGGAGGAATCGCCGCGCTTCGACGTGGCCGCGCTCGTCACTAACCTGCGCGCGCTCTACCTGTTGCCGGTCGGCTTCCAGGGCGGGCCGCGCGCGGTGCAGGAAGGGGCGCTGGCCGCCGGGCTGACGCCGATGCCGGCCGGCCGCGCGGCCAAGCTGGAGACGG
>Ga0065721_10050292_pt1 | contig 21409 bp, 11 predicted proteins | sample Mesricmetagenome_FD_59108 | JGI IMG/M metagenome (GOLD analysis project Ga0065721, IMG submission 59108) | Mesophilic microbial community from rice straw/compost enrichment Sample: eDNA_1 v2 (version 2) | ecosystem: Engineered > Solid waste > Grass > Composting > Bioreactor | place: USA: Davis... | reverse complement strand
CGACTGGCCGTATCGAACTGGTGGCTGCTTACGCCCAGGTCGGCCAGAATGCCATCGACCGGGGTAAACTTGTGCAATCGCAAAAACCGCTGCAGGTGCCGAAAATTGTGCTGGATGAAGGTGACCCGTTCGTCGTTGGGCAGGTTTCGGCGGGCGTCGGCATCCTGGTCGAATACGACCAGCCGGCCTTGCTCGTTCAGCCGCTTCAGGATCTCAAGCGAATGCCCTCCCCCACCAAATGTGCAATCCACATAGGTTCCACCGGGTTGGATGTTCAACCCCGCCAGCACTTCGTGCAACAGGACCGGTACATGGTAAACAGGCTCGCTCATACAGTTAGATTTGAGTAGTGTTTCGGCCGCCCATTACCCGTTCAGCCAGATCGCTGTACTTTTCCGGTGTAAAAGACTCAAAGAACTGTTGGTACTTAGCTTTATCCCAGATTTCTACTTTGTTGATGACAGAAACCAGCACGATGTCTTTTTCAAGGCCAGCGTGCGCTTTCAGATTTGGCGGCACCAGTAAACGTCCGGCAGAATCCAGCTCACTAAGGGTGGCGCCCATGGTAAAATATCTTAAGAACTCCCTGTTTTCGGCCTTGTATTCGCTAACTTTACTCAGCTCGGATAATATGGGGTCCCAGTTTTTTTTGGGATATAAAGTCAGGCACTTTTCAAAGCCCCTGGCTATGACAAATTGGTCTCCAGCATCCTCCGGGACCTGCTTTTTAATGCCGGCCGGGAGGAGAAAACGACCTTTTGAGTCTAAAGTAGCCTCGTATTCTCCGAGAAAAACAATCATTTACAATGAGTTGCACCAATTTGTCTAAAACTTACACAAAATAACACTTTTTCCCACTTTCATAGAGAAATTTGGAAAAATTATTTTTTCCACAAGGTTTTTATTTGTATAGGGCAAGCCAGGCGGGCGTTTCAGGCGATTGGAGAGATGTGGGAGGCCAGGGCTTGTGAATAAGCTTGTGGATAAGTGTGAATTGTGGTGGATACAGGGTGGATATGTGGTGGCTGGTAGAAGGTATTCAGTGGTTGCAAAAACGACGATAGGAAACCGAACATCCCGGGGTTTGTGGCCCCGGAGTTTTCGGGTTTGCTTTTTTGGGGCGGGCGCTGCCGGGGTTTGGAAGTGGTGTTGGGGTTGGGCGGAGGTGGTATTTTGTGGCAGGTTTTTGAATGAACGGGGGTTGTGGTGGGAGTTGTTCAGGGATGTGGCGGGGTGCTTTTTGTGGGCGGTGGTCCCGGATTGTTTGGGTATGGCGGAGATGGCTTCGGGGTGTTGAAGTTATGACCCCAGGTGTTTGTTGGGTGCCAACGGGAGTAAGTAGTTTCGGTGGTGCGCAGCTTTGTGGCCGGAACCCATTTTCGTTCTAACGTTCCCCGAAACAGGCTTGCAGAGCCGGCGGACGGCTGCCATCATGGCAATGCAATTTCGCAGGCCCTAACCGTTAGCTACACGCTTTTTGCAAAAAACGGTAACAAAAGAAAAAGCCTCCCGGAGGGGAGGCTGCACTAATCAAATACCATTAACCATTAAACCTTATCCTATGACCCCAAGTTACGAAATAATTAAATACCAGCAACTATTTCTTTTCATACAGCTAAAAAATGAATCCATATCAAGTCTTCGCTACGGCACTTAAAAAATTCAAATAAAACAGATGTTAGTTTTTAGGTAATAATTACTTGTAGCCCGAAAACTTATCCATTTTACCAAACAAAAAATCAGAAGGCGGCAGAAAGCCGCACATATGATGTAATTTCGCCACTCATCAAAACCGCGGCAGTTGGCCGCCCGCCGATGCATCCCAAACAACTCCACATCCGTGATTACACTTATTATTTACCGGATGAACAGATAGCCCGGTACCCACTGGCCGAAAGAGATGCTTCGCGCCTGCTGATCTATCATCACGGAGCCATTCAGGAAGATCAATACCTTAATATCGACCGGTACCTCCCACCCCAATCGTTGCTTATTGTAAACAACACCAGGGTGGTGGAAGCCCGCCTGCTTTTTCAAAAACCCACGGGCGCAGTGGTGGAGATATTCTGCCTGGAACCGCCAGCCATTTATTCCGATATGACGATGGCCATGAGCCAGAAAGGCCGGGTTGTCTGGACCTGCCTGATTGGCGGCGCCTCCAAATGGAAGCCGGGGCAGGTGCTGGAAAAAAGGATTCCTTACGAGGCCAGTGAAATTGTGTTGCAGGCCCGATACCAGGGAAAAGAGAAAGACAGTTTCGCCATTGAGCTGCAATGGACGCCGGGTACACTCAGTTTTGCTGAAATACTGCACTATGCCGGAGCTATTCCCCTGCCCCCATATATTAAAAGAACTGTTGAAGCGTCGGATGCCGAGCGGTATCAAACGGTATATGCTCATACCGAGGGGTCAGTAGCGGCTCCCACGGCGGGGCTGCATTTTAGTGAGCGGGTGTTTGAAAAGCTGGATCAAAAAACTATTCGCCGGGAACAAGTGACGTTGCATGTGGGGGCGGGCACTTTCAAGCCAGTGAAAAGTGAAACGATGGAGGGGCATGAGATGCATGCCGAGTTTATTGATGTGCGGAGGGAGACGGTACAGGCAATTATTGATTACCTGAATAAACCGATTACGGTGGTGGGAACTACCTCGTTGCGCACGGTGGAGAGCTTGTATTGGTTGGGCGTGAAGGCCTTGCGCGGGGAGGAATTGGTTGTAAACCAGTGGGATGCGTATGAATTGGAGGGGGACGTGCCGGTGCGGGAAGCGTTGGAGGCGCTGGCGGTGCGTGAAAGGATTATTACCAGAACTTCGCTGTTGATTGCGCCGGGGTATACTATGCGTGTTGCCAATGCATTGGTTACCAATTTTCATCAGCCGCAGAGTACACTGCTTTTATTGGTGGCGGCTTTTGTAGGGAATGACTGGAGGAATATTTATGAATATGCCCTGAAAAACAATTTCCGTTTTCTGAGCTATGGTGATGGTTGCCTGCTGATTCGTTCACAGTAAAGTGCGCTCCCGAAACAACTAGCTATTTTGATGGCTCCCTGCTGTTCCATTCGAAGAAAACGCCTTCTCCTTCAACAATGGTATCTCCAGCGTAAACGCCGAGCCCCGCCCCAACACACTATCCACCTTAATCTTCCCATGATGCGCATCCACCACCGTTTTTACATAACTCAATCCCAACCCAAAGCCTTTTACATTATGAATATTACCGGTATGGGCCCGGTAAAACTTCTCAAAAATACGGCGCACGGTTTCTTTGCTCATGCCAATGCCATTATCTTCTATGCGTATGCCTATGGCTTTGTTGCTGTTATAAGTGGAGATCCGTATTACCAGGTTGTCTTTTGAATATTTTACGGCATTATCCACCAGGTTGCTCACCAGGTTGCGGAAATGCACGGGATCGCCCTCAATGAGGTCGAATTTGGCATGCAGGTTCAGTTCGGCATGGCCCTTTTTTTCCTCCAGTTGCAGCTTGTAATTATCCATGATCTCCTCAATGAGGGTATGCACATGCAAGGGATGTTTATTCAGCTGCAATTCCTGGCGGTCCATCACGGCAGCCTGCAGAATGGTTTCTACATGCTTGTTCATGCGCTTGTTTTCTTCCTTGATGATGCCGCTGAAATAGTTCATTTTCTCCCGATCTGAAGCTACCTTGTCGTTACGCAGGGCATCCACGGCCAGCGAAATGGTGGCCAGGGGCGTTTTGAACTCGTGCGTCATATTGTTGATGAAATCGTTTTTGATTTCACTCAGCTTTTTCTGACGCAGCAGGGCATTCACGGTAATATAAAATGCCGCCACTATCAATAAGGTAAAGAAGATGGCGCCCAGAATCATCCAGCGCATTTCGTTGAATACCCCCTTTCGCCAGTTGGGCACTACCAAAGTGAGGGTTTCTTCGGGCACCAGGTTTTCGAGATCGCTGCCGCTGGGGGGCTGAAAAATATAGGTGAGCACCAGGTTAACATCGCTGGCGGTGTCCTGTACCTGGTCTAAAAAGCCCCTTGATTTTATTTCGTAGGAAAGCAGGTTTACGTTGCTGGTTATGGCAAATTCAAACTTCACATCTTTCAAACCCTGGTTTTCAAATGCCTTGCGCAGCTTATCGGCCACTTCCTGTTCGGTGAATTTCTGTGCAATGGTAGGCGGTTTCAGCAGCTCCATCTTGAACTGCTCCGAAGGCCAGCTGAAATCCCGCCCCAGGCGGTAATTTTTAAGCGAGGGCAGGGTGCCCTTTTGCTCCATCAGTTTTTCGCCTACGGTATGTATACCGCGAATAATTTTATACTTGAATTCCTCATGTTTGTCGACCAGCATCGTGCGCAACCAGCTATACTGAACGTATATGGTGCCAATCAGCGACAAGCTGATCATTACAATGATAACAGGAAAAACTTTCCTTAACTGCAAATGAATAGGTTTTAAGATCGCTTCTGTCATTATCCGCCGGGTTCAATTCAATGCTCTTCAAAATCAGTTAGTTTCCTTATTGGAATCCAGTTCGCACAGCAGATAATTTTAACTGGCAAAATTAATAAAACTCAGTCAGTACGTGCCATGGCACGAATTTGGCAGCGGCCGTTTTAACTAAGATTTACCAAGTTGCCGGCTGCTGATTTTCTGCTAACTTAGAAAAGTTTTAGTGAATAGTTGATTTTTTTGAACAATCATTTTGCGGAGCCGTTTTATGTCTTAATTTTAGAAATATGGTGAATCCAGGACCAGGTATATTACTCATTGCAGAACCTTTTTTGAAGGACCCCAATTTTATGCGCACCGTGGTGTTCTTGTGCGATCACCAGGAAGAGGGCAGCTTCGGGTTTGTGATCAACCGGGTATTCGGCCACACGCTGAACGAGTTGATGAATGACCTGGACGATATGAAACTGCCTGTATTTTATGGCGGACCGGTGCAAATGGATACCATTCATTTTTTGCACCAGTATCCCGATCTGATTCCGGGCAGTTATGAAGTGCTGGATGGCATTTATTGGGGCGGCGATTTTGAAACAGCCATCACCCTCATTAAAGCAGGTTCAATAGATACTACAAAGATCAGATTTTTTATAGGCTATTCCGGTTGGGGCAGCGGCCAGTTGAATGATGAGTTGAGGGAGAAATCGTGGCTGACAGCCGAAGCCAATCGTAAAATTGTTTTCCATCGCAAGGCCGATGAGATATGGAAAGACTCACTGCGCCTCCTGGGCGGGGATTATGAGATGATGGCTAATTTCCCGGTAGATCCACAACTGAATTAAAATAAAAAGGGTCCGTTTTTAGCGGACCCTTTTCCATTTTATCGCAAGGGGAACTTCACACCAATACCCGCACCCCAGTTACTCAGGTCGCCTACCCCATGCAAATCATAGGGCATATAGTTATAAGCACCGAATGCATGAATACCGGATGGTCCGTCTTTTCTAAACGGAATAAACAAACCTACCTGCGGACGTGCGGCAAATTTGAAATTGGTTTTTGAACCGCCGTATTCACCCAGGTACTGATCGAACACCACGATGTTACCACCCAGGCCTACGCCTACATAAGGCTGCACCACGCCATCGGGTACAAATTTGTATTGCACCTGGGCCAGTACAGGAATGGTTTGTATGCTATTGGTAAGCACGGCCGATATTTCGCCGCCTTCGGCCAGCTTATATACAGCACGGCCATATTTCTGGTAGAAATCCTGGTAGCCTATACCGCCACCCACGGCTATTTTATCGCTGAGGTTATGCAATACATTCGCCGTAAAGCCGCGGAAAGATGCTTTATCCACCGCATCGCTTTTGAAAGACCCCGATGGAATACCAATGGAATAGTTGATGTCTATTTGTGTTTCCCCGGCCTGGGCTTTTGTTTGTACCGGACTTAGCAGCAAACCCAAACAGCCGGCCAATATGCCTATCGATATAAATATTCTCGTTTTCATTTTTCTGAGCTTTTAAGTTTCCGAATACTAATTGGTTGCTTTGAAATAAGCAGACTGATCGAACAGGGCTTTCACACTGCCTTCGGCTGTTCTTTCACTGAAAGTGCCTGAACCACGCACCAGGCCGTTCCATATACCTTTTATCTTATTGTTGTTCTGATGCGCATCTTTCAAACTGAACACATCAATGGAAACGGCGCCATCGGTAATGCTGTATACGCCATAGAACGTGGGCGGGAAATAATAACCATAGCCGGGATAACCCCAGTACCAGGGATCCCAGAACGATCCATAGTAACTGCCCCAATAACCACCGTAATCGAATATACCGCTGTAAGTATTGTATATTCTACTAACGGTAATACCCAGGTCGGGTTGCTGGTCTTTGTTAACCAATGTATACCCGCGTTGTTGCATTTGCGTTTTGATGGCATCGATATAAGCAGCGTCTACTTTGGTAAGCGCTTTTTCTTCCAGTTTGTCCTTGCTTATAACCGCCACCGAATCGGCAATACTGAATGTGCTGAAAGCATTGAAATTAACTGAGTCGTCGTGTTTGGTGATGTAGATCCTTCCTTCATCACCAGTGAGGTTGTTGATTGGGTCTTTGCGGCAGCCGGCCAAAACAACCACCGTTGCAGAGATCATCAATACAGGTAAGATATACTTTTTCATAAATCAAAGAATTTAAACTTCACAATAAAACCACCCAAAGCCAATGCCTGAACCAATGCAATTCGGGTGCCTAAACCGCAGCATAACATCAGGTTCTGTAATGCCGCGTATTCATCACGAACTGTTGACGATAAATAAACGCAAAACGTACTCTAACGTTCTGTTAAAATGCTGCGTTTTTTCCGTTTCCCCTTTTTAACTTGCATGCATCAAAGGCATAGCTAACATATTAACCAGTCCCATAGAATACCTGAAAGGCGTAGGACCGCAACGGGCCGACCTGCTTAAAAAAGAGCTGGGTATATTTACTTTCAAGGACCTGCTGGAGCATTTTCCGTATCGCCACATCGATAAAACAAAGGTAAATCAGGTAGCCGATATTCATTTTCAAACAGATTTTATCCAAATAGCCGGTGTGCTTACCAGCAAAGGCATTATTGGCGAAAAAAGGGCGCGCCGCCTGGTGGCAGAAATAAAAGATGCCTCGGGTACGCTGGAACTGGTATGGTTCCAGGGCATTCATTACATAGAGAAGATGCTGCATATCGGTCAAACCTACCTGGTATATGGAAAAGTAAGTTTCTTCCAGGGACAGCCGCAAATGACCCATCCCGAACTGGAGGTATTCAGCCGGGAAAAAACGGATGGCAAAAGTTTCCTGGAGCCGGTATATCCCAGCACCGAAAAGCTAAAGGCGCGTGGCCTGGGCGGCCGCCAAATGGCGGCGCTTACAACCACCCTTCTCAATATGGTGCAGGAAAAAGATGTGCCCGAAAACCTGCCCGATCCCATCCTGAAAACCCTGCAATTGGTTCCCCGGTTCAGGGCTATGCAACAACTGCATTTCCCGCCCAGTTCAGCGGCCTGGCAGCAGGCGCTGAACCGCATGAAATTCGAAGAATTATTTATTGCGCAGGTAAGGCTGGGGCTGATACGACAACAACGCCACCGGTATTCAAAAGGTGTTGTTTTTGGCCAGGTGGGTGAAATTTTCAATCGTTTTTATGAAAATAACCTGCCTTTTGAGCTTACCGGCGCCCAAAAAAGGGTGATCAGGGAAATCAGGCGCGATACGGGCAGCGGAAAACAAATGAACAGACTGTTGCAGGGCGATGTGGGCAGCGGAAAAACCATTGTAGCCCTGCTGATCATGCTGCTGGCCATAGACAATGGCTACCAGAGCTGCCTGATGGCGCCTACCGAAATACTGGCCCAGCAGCATTTTGCCGGTATCAGCCGCCTGCTAAAGGATATGCCCGTGGAGGTGCGGCTATTAACCGGCAGCACCAGATCGAAAGAGCGAAAAGAAACCCTGCAAATGCTGGAAGAAGGCAGAGTGCAACTGTTGATAGGCACGCATGCCGTGATAGAGGATACCGTGCAGTTCAACAACCTGGGCCTTGCCATTGTAGACGAGCAACACCGGTTTGGCGTGGCCCAAAGGGCTAAATTATGGAACAAGGCGCCCATTCCACCGCATATACTGGTAATGACCGCCACCCCCATACCGCGCACCCTGGCCATGACCGCTTATGGCGACCTGGACACCAGCGTGATGGACGAGTTACCACCCAACCGCAAACCTATTTTAACCGTACATCGATATGAGACGGCTCGCAGCCAGGTAATGAATTTTATCAAGGAAGAAATAAGCAAAGGCAGACAGGCCTATATCGTTTTCCCGCTCATTGAAGAATCGGAAAAATCAGATTATGAAAACCTGATGAAAGGGTACGAAAATGTAAAAGCTTATTTCCCCGAGCCCAAATACTGGATCAGTATGGTGCATGGCCGCCAGCCGGCCGATGTGCGCGATACCAATATGCAACGATTCAAAACCGGCGATACCCAGATCATGGTGGGCACCACGGTGATTGAAGTGGGGGTAGACGTGCCGAATGCCAGTGTAATGGTGATAGAAAGCGCCGAAAAATTTGGGCTTTCGCAATTACACCAGTTGCGCGGGAGGGTAGGCCGTGGCAGCGAAAAAAGCTTTTGCATATTGTTAACAAGTACCAAACTGAACAATGAAGCCCGGGAACGGTTAAAGACGATGTGCGCCACGAACGATGGTTTCAAGATAGCCGAAAAAGATCTGGAGCTGAGAGGCCCCGGTGATATTGAAGGCACCCGACAGAGCGGCGCCCTGAATTTTAAACTGGCCAGTATTGTGCAGGACAGGAAGTGGCTGGAAATAGCGAAGGAAATGGCCGAAAGGCTGTTGAACGAGGACCCCGACCTTAGTTCGGCAGCAAATTTGCAACTTAAAAATTACCTGCAATCGCTGCAGGGGAAAACGACCTGGAGCAAGATCTCGTAGATATCCGTACCGATTGAATCTATCAAATACCTTAAACATTCCATCTCTTTTTTGTTTTATTATATCTGCATCGTTTAAAAATGATTAAAATCATATCCGGCAGGTAAGATAATACCAGGAATAACGTTTAATTAAAATAAATAGAAAATTGAAAGGCCTTGGGCAGAAATAGACTGATAATTGTCCTACTTACCATAGCAACCCTGAAAACATTTGGACAGGGTGGCCCCTCTACTTTTGAATTTGTAGAAAATAAAGGACAGTGGGAAAGCAAGATCCGGTTTAAAGGAGAATTACCCGCAGGAGATTTTTACCTGCATCCCGCAGGTTTTACGGTAGTGCAGCACCATACCGAAGACCTGAAGCGTTTTTTTGAGCGGCAACATAATCACAACGGCGGAGGTAATACAGGTCATAGCCGAAAGGGCAAGGTAATCAGGGATGTTCCCGGCAGTACACCCGGCGGTAATTTGCCCTCCATTCGCTCCCATGCCTACGAGGTACAATTCATCGGCGCTTCCACCAATCCGGAAATTGTACCCGATAAAGCACTTCCTACCACCAACAATTATTTTATCGGCGGCGATGCTTCCAAATGGGCCACCGGGGTAAAAGTATACCAGGCGGTGCTGTACAAAAATGTATATCCCAATATCGACGTTCGTTATTTTTCTGAAGGTGGACGATTGAAATACGATCTCATTGTGCATCCCGGCGGTAACATCAACCAGGTTGCCATGCGTTATATCGGCGCCGATAAATTGTACCTAAAAAACAAAGAGCTTTATATAAAAACATCTGTAGGTGAAGTAAAAGAACTGTATCCCTATTCCTATACTTTCGATAAAGTAAACGGCAAACAGGAGGTATCCTGCTCGTACGAACTAACAGATAATAATACTGTGCGGTTCAAGGTAGGCAACTATTCAAAAACCAGCACGCTCATCATCGATCCCACGCTGATATTTTCATCATTTACCGGCAGCCGTGCCGGCCAGTATGGTTTTACAGCCACTCCGGGTCCCGATGGCTCTCTGTTCTCGGGAGGTATTGTATTTGGCGTTGGCTTTCCTACATCACCCGGCGCTTTCCAAACCAATTTCCAGGGCGGTACCGCCAATGGTGGTGTGGATATGGGTATTTTTAAATTCAGTCCCAACGGCGCCCAACGATTATATGCTACCTACCTGGGTGGCGGCGGTAACGATTACCCGCATAGTCTTATTTGTGATCCCCAGGGCAACCTGGTAGTGATGGGCCGCTCCTATTCGGGAGAAAGTTATCTTAACTGTCCGGTAGTGGGCGCCGGTGGCGGAGCAGATATTGTGGTCACCAAATTAAACGCCACTGGTACAGCTATCATTGGTGCATTGCGTATTGGCGGCAGGGGCGCTGATGGAGTAAACGTCACCGACATGCAGGAAGGTGGTACTCATTCCCCGGCCTCTACATTGCGTTTTTATGGCGACGATTCGCGCAGTGAAGTAAACCTGGATGCGGCCGGCAATATTTATGTAGCTGCACAAACACGTTCAAGTGATTTTCCTGTTACGGCAGGTGTTTTCCAGCAAGCGTCCGGTGGCGGGCAGGATGGTGTGGTCATCAAAATCAATCCCACCTGTACTGCGGTAACCTGGGCCAGTTACCTGGGTGGCGCGGCCGATGACGGCGCCTTTGTCATTACCGTTAACCCGGCTACAAACGATATTTATGTTGGCGGCGCTACAGCCAGTAATAATTTCCCCGGTAATAAATCCGGCGCCTACCAGGGCACCAACCAGGGTGGTCGTACAGATGGATTTGTGGCGCAGATAGCCAACGATGGCAGTTCCATCATCAAAAGTACCTATTTGGGCACGGCGGGTTTTGATGCCGTTTATGGCATACAATTCGACCGCAATGCCTTTCCCTATGTGATGGGTATCAGTGAAGGCGCATGGCCTGTACAAAATGCAGCTTTCAGCAATCCCAATTCCAAACAATTTGTAGCCAAACTAAGAAAAGACCTCTCGGGTTTTGTATACTCTACAGTATTTGGAAGCGGGTCGCCAAGACCTAATATATCACCCGTGGCCTTTCTGGTAGACCGCTGCGAGAATGTGTATATATCCGGTTGGGGCGGTTGGATTCAGTCGGGTGTAAACGACCCGTTTGCTATGTCGGGTACCGCAGGTATGCCCGTTACACCCGATGCCATCAAACGGGTGACCGATAACCACGATTTCTATTTCATCGTAATAAGAAAAGATGCTTCTTCCCTGTTATACGGAAGTTTTTTTGGACAAAGCGGTGGTGAAGGCGAACACGTAGATGGGGGTACCAGCCGTTACGATGCACAGGGTGTGATTTATCAGGCCATATGTGCCAACTGTTTTGGCAGCGAGGCAGGCACTATTACGGTTCCCTATCCCATTACTCCCGGTGTGTGGGGACCCGTGAACGGTACCGGTACCACTAATTGTAACCTGGCCGCAGCCAAGATTGCCTTTAATTTCGCGGGCGTGGGTTCGGGTCCCAGAGCTTATTTCAATGGAGTACCCGATTCATCGGGTTGTGTTCCCTTTACCGTTACACTCCGCGATACCATACGCAATGCCAAAAGTTATGAATGGAGTTTTGGCGACGGTACGCCCGATGTTATCACCACGGCTAACGAAGTAGAACATACGTATACAGCCGTTGGCAATTACCGGGTACGGCTGATTGCCATCGACTCGGCTACCTGTAATATTCGCGATACCGCTTATATTAATATCAGGGTACGCGACGACAAGGCGGAAATTGATTTTACTCACTTGAAGCTGCCGCCCTGTGAATCGCTCACCTATGCGTTTGATAATACCACAACATTCCCGCCCAACAAGCCATTTAACCCTGCCAGCTTTGTATGGGATTTTGGCGACGGAACCCGTATCACCCCCGCACAGGACCAGATACAACATTCCTTTGCGGCGCCCGGCACCTACAGGGTACGATTGGTGCTGATTGATACCAACTACTGTAATGCGCCCGATTCGGTGGTGAAAGAACTGCGTGTGTCGCCATTGGTGGATGCCCGGTTCGAAACGCCGCCTATGGGCTGTGCGCCTTATGCCGCCTATTTTGATAATACCTCGCTGGCCGGACTGGAGTTTGAATGGGATTTTGGCGACGGCACCACTTCTAACGAAGTATATCCCACCCATGTTTACAACAATGTGGGTACTTATACCATACGTTTGATAGCCCGGGATTCCACCACCTGTAACAAGGTAGATACCACCTGGCAAACGATTCAGGTACATCCCGTACCAACGGCCGACTTTTCGGTGGCGCCAATACCGCCACAAACGAATAAACCGACCATTTTCACCAACCTGAGTACTGGCGGAACGAAGTATGAATGGTATTTTGGCGATGGCGACAGTACGTCAAGAACCACGATGGATACCGTATTGCATCAATACAATGCAACCGGCACCTATAATGCCTGTCTGATCACGTATAATCAATTTGGCTGTTCCGATACCATATGCAAACCGGTAGATGCAACGATTGACCCCTTACTGGATGTCCCCAATGCATTTACACCGGGTCGTTTCGGGCGGAATTCCTATATCACAGTGACGGGTTTTGGTATTGCCAAAATGAGCTGGAAAATTTACAACCGCTGGGGCCAGCTGGTATTTGAGACCAATAACCGGAAAACCGGTTGGGATGGATACTATAATGGCGTGTTACAGCCCATGGATGTATATGCCTATACCTTAGACGTAGAGTTTACCGATGGCAGAAAGGTGAGGAAAACGGGTGATATTACATTGATCAGGTAATGCGCCTTCGCTGAAGCTACGGTGCACGCAGTTTGCACCCTATGAATTTTGTTAAAGCATATAAAAAGCTTTGACAACACGTAACAAATTGTAATTTTAGAAGGGGGTGGTTTATGAAGAAAATTATATGTAATCAAACCAGGGATGGGGATGCACCGGGTGCAACGACAAACCGTTTGAAGACTACCTTTTTGCTGCCATTGATCGCCTTGTTGTGTTTTTGTGGTACCGCTGCAGCTCAGGATATGCACTTCAGCCAATGGTTCAATTCTCCCTTATCTACCAATCCCGCCAATACCGGATTTATTCCTGATGCCGATTACAGGCTGGGCGCCAATTACCGCAACCAGTGGTCGGCTATCATGAGCGTTCCTTACAAAACCATGAGTGTATGGGGCGATGCGCAGGTTTTTCGCGACCGCATTGAAAGCGGCTGGCTGGGCCTGGGTGGCATGATATTGCGCGATGTGGCCGGTTCGGGCTCGCTCACTTCTACCAAAGTATATGCTTCTGCCGCCTATCACCAGATGCTGGGTGTGGCACATTTGTTATCGGCCGGTTTTAATGTAGGCTGGGCCAATAAAAGGATCAATACCTCGGAACTGAAATTTCCCGACCAGTTCGACGGGGAATTCTTCGACAATACCCTTCCTACCAGCGTTTTCCTGGATAAACCGAATATCAATTATTTCGATGTGCAAATGGGATTGAACTATGCATTCTTCCCTACCGATAAACTGTATATCAATGGTGGCATATCGGCCTGGCATTTGAACAGACCGCGCGAATCGTTCTTCAGTACCGACCCACAGGGTTTCGATAACCGCATTGCAACACGCTACAATGCTTTTGTAAATGCCAGTATCAAACTGAACGACCAGGTGATCGTAAATCCCATGGCCTATTATACCACGCAATCGAAAGCGAATGAGCTGGTAGCAGGTGGTAATGTAAACTACAATCTTTCGGGCGACGGCGAAATACAATTAACCGGCGGCATTTATTACCGCCAGGGCGATGCTTTTATACCGATGATCGGGTTTGAATGGAAGAACATCAAGCTGATGTTCACCTACGATGCCACCACCTCATCGTTAAAGAATTATAACAATATGCGGGGCGCCTATGAATTTGCCATCATTCACCATGGGTTCTACAACGAATACAATGGCGACAGAAGGCAATCCATGTGTCCGACGTTTAAATATTAAAGCAGCCGGAAACAAATTCACCGGTTAGCTTTTTATAATCACAATAATACCTGTTCCTTGTAAACCAAAGAAACCACCAGAACTTGGTTAAGAGAAAACTAATAACCACTGCTGTATTATTATCAACCTGCATATCCATCATATTTGCTCAGGGTGGGCCCGCTACATTTGAATTCACCGAAAACAAAGGCCAGTGGGAACAAGATATACGTTTCAGGGGACAGTTACCGGCCGGCGATTTTTACCTGCATACCAATGGCTTTACCGTAGTGCAGCACAATGCCGATGACCTGGAGCGTTTTTACAAACGTCATCATGGCCATCTACGGCATACCAAACAGGCCAGGGCCGTTCAGCCACCCGCTAACAAAGATGAATACCATCTGCGATCACATGCCTATCGCGTACAATTTGTGGGCGGCAATGCCCATCCGCAGATCGTTCCCGATAAGGTACTGCCCGGTTACAACAACTATTTTATAGGCAATGATCCCACCAAATGGGCCAGTCATGTGAAGACCTATCAGGCCGTTTTGTACAGGAATATCTATCACAATATAGATGCGCGGTATTATTCCGAAAACGGCCGTTTAAAATACGATCTCATTGTACATCCCGGCGGCCGTGTGGAAGATATTGTTTTGCAATACGAGGGAGCGGATAAACTATTGATCAAAAACAAGGAGCTGGTGATCCAAATCACCACCGGCGATGTGCGGGAATTGTATCCCTATAGTTACCAGTTCCATCATACGAAGGGAAGGCAGGAAGTATCCTGTTCCTATGTTCTGGACAAGAACAATACCGTACGTTTCAAGGTGCAAAACCATTCGCCTGCCAGTACACTCGTTATTGATCCCACATTAATATTTTCATCGTTTACCGGCAGCCCCGCCAACCAATATGGTTTTACTGCCACGCCGGGGCCCGATGGAAGTCTGTATTCGGGCGGCATTGTATTTGATGCCGGTTTTCCAACCAACCCCGGTGCATATGACCGTACTTATGAACCGGGTGGAACACACGGTGTAGATATTGGCATCATGAAATTCAGCCCTGACGGCTCGCAACGTGTATATGCCACGTATATCGGCGGCAACGACGATGATTTTCCCCACAGCCTTTTCTGCGATCCGCAGGGCAACCTGGTAATACTGGGCCGCACCTATTCAGCAATTAGTTATCCCGGCAAACTGGTGGGCCTTGGCGGCGGATGCGATATTCTTGTTACCAAACTCAACGCTGCCGGCTCGGCCCTGATTGGTTCACTGCGCATAGGCGGCGCGGGCGACGATGGCGTGAATATAGAAGACCAGTTCCGGGAGCAGCATCAGGGCGCCCATTCGCTGCTGCGATATTATGGCGATGAGTCGCGGGGAGAGGTGATACTGGATAGCACCAATACCATTTATGTGGCCTCACAAACACAATCAAACGATTTCCCGGTTATCAATGGATTCCAGACGGCCAGGGCGGGCAACCAGGATGGTGTGCTGCTGAAAATTGATGCCAATTGCAACAATGTGATATGGAGCAGTTATATGGGTGGTTCGGGCGATGACGCAGCCCTGGTGCTGGCCCTGAACCCCGCTACGCAGGATATTTATGTATCGGGCGGTACTTCCAGCGCTGATTTTCCCGGCAATAAAACCGGGGTATTACAAGCTGCCCTCTATAACACAGATGCCGGTCAGATAGATGGTTATGTGGCTGTGGTGGCCAATAATGGATCGGGTATTTTAAAAAGCACTTTCCTGGGCACCGACAAAGTAGACATAATCTATGGCATTCAATTCGACCGGAACAATTACCCCTATGTTATGGGTACCACACTGGGCATTTTGCCGGTTATCAATGCCACTTTTCGAATGAGCAATGGAAAACAATTCGTATGCAAACTTCAACAGGACCTGTCGGGTTTTGTATACTCCACCGTATTTGGCACCGGGGCGCCTACGCCCAATATATCGCCGGTGGCCTTCCTGGTAGACCGGTGTGAAAATGTATATATATCCGGCTGGGGCGGCGGGGTGGTGCCTGGTGTGGCCGACCCCTGGAATTTATCGGGCAGCAACGGTTTGCCGGTGACGCCCGATGCCATCAAATCAACTACTGATGGCCGTGATATGTATTTTATTGTGCTGGAAAAAGATGCCAATTCCCTATTATACGGATCTTTTTTTGGCCAGGATGGCGGCTATGGCGAACATGTGGATGGCGGCACCAGCCGCTTCGATGCGTCCGGCGCCATTTACCAGGCCATATGCGCCAATTGCTATGGCAACCGTGAATTCCCCATCACACGCCCCTACCCCGTTACACCAGGTGTAGTAGGACCGGCAAATGGTACCGGCAACAACGGCTGCAACCTGGCCGCCGTGAAAATTGCTTTCAATTTTTCGGGCGTAGGCGCAGGCCCCAAAGCCTTTTCTAACGGCGTGATAGATACTGTTGGCTGCGTACCCTTTACCATTACTTTCCGCGATACTGTACGCAATGCCAAAACCTATGAATGGTTGTTTGGCGATGGCTCGCCGGAAGAGTTCACCACCAGTTTCGAAGTAACCCACACGTATAATACTGTGGGCACTTACCGGGTGCGATTGATTGCCGTGGATTCCACCACCTGTAATATTCGGGATACTGCCTATGTGACCATTCGGGTGCGCGACGACGAGGCCAGGCTGGATATGGATATTACCAAACTGATGCCCTGCGAATCGCTGCAATACCGTTTTGATAACCTGACCAGCTTCCCGGCCGGTAAACCTTTTGCTGATACCAGCTTTATATGGGATTTTGGCGATGGCATACGCACAGCGCCCGGTCCTCAATCCATAGAGCATTCCTATACGGCGCCCGGTACCTATAGGGTAAAACTGATCCTTGTAGACACCAATTATTGTAATGCGCCTGATTCTATTGAACGTGAGTTGCGGGTATCGCCTCTTGTAGATGCCCGGTTTGAAACGCCATCAAGTGGTTGTGCGCCGCATACAGCTGAGTTCAACAATACATCCCTGGCCGGAAAGGAATTTTACTGGGATTTTGGCGATGGCGCCACTTCTACCGAAGTACATCCAACACATGTGTACACAACGGCAGGCACATATCCCGTAAGGCTGATCGTGATCGATTCCAGCACTTGTAATATCAGCGACACTATGGAAACCAATATCGTGGTATATCCTGTTCCTGTTGCCGGTTTCAGCGCCGCACCTGACCCGCCCGTTGTAAACACCCCCACCCTATTCACCAACCAAAGTGCCAATGCCGTGCGGTTTATCTGGTATTTTGGCGATGGCGATTCCACCATCAAAGAAAATATGGATACCGTGATGCACCAGTACAATATCACCGGCACTTACGATGCCTGCCTGGTGGCGCAAAACGAATTCGGTTGTACCGACACCATTTGCCAGCCCGTACATGCCCTGGTGAATCCATTGCTGGATGTACCCAATGCGTTTACACCGGGCCGCTTTGGCAGGAACAGCATCATCAATGTAGCCGGTTTTGGAATCACTAAAATGACCTGGAAGATTTATAACCGCTGGGGACAACTGGTGTTTGAAAGCCGCGACCGGAAAATTGGCTGGGATGGCACGTTTAAAGGCAAACCGCAACCCATGGACGTATATGCCTATACGCTGGAAGCGGAATTTTTTGATGGCCGCAAAGTGCGTAAAACAGGCGATATCACACTAATCAGGTAGCAAGCGATTTGGCGGGCGCCTTTCCCCGGGAAGTAGTATTCAACTACTATCGGTGCTGTTCGTAGGTATTAGGGGGCAAAAGAGCGGCAATGTCGGCGGTGTTTATGTCGGGCGCATCTACTGCCTCCACGGCATCCAGCAAATGCTGCATGGTTCGTATACCGGGTATGGCGGCTGTAATGGCCGGGTTTTGCAATACATAGCGCATGGCCGTATGTTTTTGCAGCTTTTGCTGAAGGGTTTGTACCTGTTGTGTAGTATAACCCAGGTAATCTTTGGGCGGTTTGTTTACCAGCAATCCCTGCGCCAGAGGCCCGCGGGCCAATACACCGATATTATGTTCCCGCAAAAGCGATAAGCAGGTTTCTTCAGGCCGGCGGTCGAGCAGGCTGTATTGCATCATCACACTTACTATGTTCGACCGTTTAATATATTCGCGTATTACATTGGGGCGTATGGATGAAATGCCGTAATAACGGATCTTGCCCTCTTTTTTGAGCTGCTCGAAGGCGGCAATAGTATCGTCTATCGGGTCGTTGATAGTGCCGCCATGCAATTGATACAGGTCGATATAATCGGTTTGCAGGCGTTGCAAACTTTTTTCGGCGCATTGAAGAATATAATCCTTATTCGGGTTCCAGTCCCAGCCGCTGCCATCGGGACGCCACTGGTTGCCTGCTTTGGTGGCAATGAACAGCTTGTTTCTTTTTGCCTTTAATGCCTTGCCTACCGATTCTTCGTTCCAGCCTTTCTGGTACAGATCGGCCGTATCGAAAAAATTGATGCCCAGGTCAACAGCTTTGTGCAACAGGCGTTCATTGGCCGAATGATCATCACTCAACGACATACATCCAAACCCTACCGTACTTATATGTAAATCGGATTTACCCAGTTGTTTATATTTCATAGTGTAAAGATCGGACTTTTATTGTTGTTAATTGTTCCCTAAGAATCGGTAGTTATATGTGGATTATCGGGCTGCATGATTAATTTGAACTATGATCAAGGTTCAGGACCTGGAAATAGAAAAAGAACTGATTGCTTAGTGCCTGAAGTCGATCCACAACACACCACCCAGTGGTTCATCAGCACTTTTTAAACTGCTTTTTGAAGTACTGTTCTCGGGGTGGATGGCCCTGGTACCGATACCGCTGATGCTGTGCATAAAACCAATGCTGCCATCGGGGAAAGGCGGGTTGGTGAATGCACTCGTCAAACCCAGGGCGCGTTGCGGTTTAAAAAACTGCAGGAAAATATTCGATTGTTCGGTATAAATAGTAAAACTGCCCATATTGGTTTGAAACTGTACCCAGTACAGGTCGGAATGCCAGCCCTTTACTTCACCATTATTGAAAGCTTCACCGGCCGGTGTATTGGCATTGGTTTTTGTTTTTTCCCATACACCCAGTTGCAGCCCCTTCATACGGTTTCTCCAAACCTGGAAGGGACCGCGGCCCATCCATTTTAAACCCACTATTTTATCTTCGGGATAATCAAAGGTAATGCCCATATAATCCACCGGGCCTTTCCTACCATACTGGTATTCCAGTTTGGGCAACTCACCCGACTGGAAGGTCCATTTTACCCAAAGCCAGTCATCCCCGTGGTAAGCGGCTTCTATATAATGGGTCTTGTCTTTTTCGTAGTGTTTAAACTCAGAGAGGGTGGAATGAACGCCGGCCAGTATGGGGCCTATGAATGGTATATCTCTTTTACCGCAATATACTTTACTGAGGTTGCCGTTTTTTTTGCTGAAGATGTAGTTGATACCGTCTACAATGATCGACTTAAAACGCTCATCTTCCACCGTCATGATGGTACTGATGGAAGCTACCTCGGGAATGGTTTTTACAATATCGGCGGGGCGATGAATGGGCCAGCTCCAGGTATTGATTTCGCGGCCGCGTGCATCGTATACCGTCATCACCAGGGCATCGGCATTTACCGATGGCAGATTGATTTTAATGGCGCCTTTTTCACCCGGATTCACATAAGGCGCATTGATTGTGCCTTCGCTCTGTACTACGGGCATGAGTCTTCTTTCAGTGGCTTTGGGATACAATAGCAGCTTCCATTTAAACTCGCATTTGTTAAGGTTGGTGTACAGGAAACGATTCTCCACCGTCAAATTACCGCTAAACGAAGCGGGTATATTTGTAACGTCGAAAACAACAGGCGACCATATTTCCCGGATGGCATGGTAGCTGGGGCCTTTATCGATTCTGGTGCCGGTGGAAGAATCCAGGCCGCTGCCGGAGGCGCCATCATCACGGTAGGACCATAAAAAGCCGCCGGAGAATTTGGGCTGTTTCAACATTTCGGTCCAGAAATCATCTAACCCTGCGGCATGACCGCCGTTGTATACCCCATGCGAAAATTCAGAGGGATAAAACAGTTCGGTGCCATATAAAATGGAATTGGCGATGGTACTGAAATCGGCATTTCTTCTTGCTTCCACATCGCCAAATTTGGCGGCGGGGCGAATAATATAACGCTGCTGCAGGTCGTAGCGGGTATAATCGCTGTCTTTGTAATGGGTGATATTATCATGCCCGTTCCACCACATCACCACAGAGGGATGGTTCACATCACGCATCACCAGGTCGCGCACCAACTTTTTACCGGAAGCTGTATCATGCGCCATAGAAGAAACGTTGAGTTCGTTGATAACAAATAAACCCAGCGAATCGCAGAGATCGAGGAATACCGGGTCGGGCGGATAGTTCGACAGCCGCACGGCATTCATGTTCATGTCTTTGTATGTGTTTATATCGGCCAGGTGCTGGTTGTGGGTGAGCATGATGCCCGATTCGGCGCTGCGGCGGTTCACACCCTTGAAGATCACCTTTGTACCATTCACATAAAATCCATCGCCTTCTTTCAGCTCGCTGGTCCTGAAACCAAAACGTTGTTTGATGGTGTGAAAGGTTTGTTGATCATCTTTTATAGATACAACGGCCTGGTACAAATGCGGGTTTTCCGGATTCCAGGTTTTGAAGATGGTGAGCTGTTTTTTCAATTCGGCAACCTCCGTGGCATTTACCTGCAGGGGTGAGCCTACAGACTTGCCATTGAGGTCCTGTATTTGTACTTCAATCTGCTGGTTAGGTTGCGTATTTTGACTATGCACCTGAATAGTAAAATTACCATTCGATTTGGCGTCAATGGCGACATGTGAAATATGAACTTCCGGAACAATTTTCAGGTATACCGGGGCAAATATGCCGCCGGCGCCAATAAATTCATCTTTCTGGTCGGTGCTCAGTGCGGTATTGCTGACATTTACTTCCAGTGTGTTGGGTGCATCGTACCGGAGCAGGGAACTGATATCGTAAGAAAACTGATAGTAGCCTGCCTGTGAGTCGTCGGTTGCCGCTTTGCCGTTTATTTTAACGGTAGCCTGAGAAAGCACGCCTTCGAATACGATAAATACTTTTTTGTTTTGCCACTCCTGCAGGGAAGGGAAAGAATAACGGTAGAGTCCCTGTTCATCTGATTTTCCGTAGGCAGCAGGTCCATTGCCAAATCCCTGCTGGTCCCAAAGGGAAGGTACGGGAATGGTGGTCCACACACCGCTGTTAAGGCCTTTGGTGCAGAAGAACTCCCAGGGTACGGTATGGTCTTTATCGGTTCCTGACAAATACTGGATAATGGTTTCCTGGGCAAGTAAGCGGGTTAGTATTCCTGGCAGGAATAACAAAAGCAGAATAGTTCTTTTCATTTCA
>Ga0065721_10005687_pt1 | contig 21415 bp, 24 predicted proteins | sample Mesricmetagenome_FD_59108 | JGI IMG/M metagenome (GOLD analysis project Ga0065721, IMG submission 59108) | Mesophilic microbial community from rice straw/compost enrichment Sample: eDNA_1 v2 (version 2) | ecosystem: Engineered > Solid waste > Grass > Composting > Bioreactor | place: USA: Davis... | reverse complement strand
TTCTGTCTCATCTTCGCTCCTTTGAAAGGCTACGATGAACCAGAAATCCTCCGTTCTCAGTTAAGCCGATTTGGTCCCATCAGTGCTGACGCCGGACATCCAGCACCTCTCGAATGGTGTGGTACATCTCGCCAGCCAACCCGGTGATCTGCTTCATGGTCAGCCGAACGGGGCCTTGCTCAAGGCTTTGCCATACGCGGTTGAACTCGGCCTCTGCCTCGTTCGCGCGGGCCCTTGCCTCTGCCGGGTCCTTTGTGCGGAGCGAGACCTTGATCTCCGCCCCCAGCTTCACGGTAGAGGGAACGCCATCCACCGTCACCGTGACCATCTTACCCCGGGCGACTGATACCAGCCGAGCCGGCACACGCTGCCTGAGCCAGTAAACGCCAGTGTCGGGGTGTTTGTAGGGGGAAGGCATCGAAAGGACCATGTAGACCACCTCTGTGTACCAACAGCGGGGTCAAAAAATCCAATAAATCCAGATTGTTCAGCTCCATCAATGAGATGGAATGGTGCTGCCGGTGAGGATTGAACTCACGGCCTCTCCCTTACCAAGGGAGTGCTCTACCACTGAGCTACGGCAGCACTGCTCTGCGGCGCGGGCGGGGCCGGCGCGGCGACGGGGGCTCTACTGCCATAGGGACAATCTCGACGCAAGGCCAAAAAACGCCTATCTACCGCCACGGCGATTCCAACCGGCCGGGAAGGCGATGGGCAAATCGGAACAGGCGGTGCTGCGCGAGCAAAGATTGGCCGCAAAGCTCCGCGAGAACCTGAAACGCCGCAAGGATCAGGCCAGGGCGCGCGCCGCGGGGCGCGATCCCGCCGGGTCCGGCCCGGCCCCCGAAACGGACGCGGACAAGAAACCGTAAACCATTTTCGGGCGAACTAGGGCATGGTGCATGAAGGGGCCGCGAGGCCCCGGGATCGTCACCCTTCGCAGAGCGCGGCTGGTCTGGCTTACGTGGCAACGAAGACCTCGCCTACCTCCCCAACAGGTAGCAAGGCCCCCACGGGCCCGTCTTGAGGAACTTCTTTCATGGATCGTATTCGTCTCGTCGGCGGCAATGAGCTCAGGGGGGAAATCCCCATCTCCGGCGCCAAGAACGCCGCCCTGCCGCTGATGATCGCCTCCCTGCTCACCGACGAGCCGCTGGTGCTCACCAACGTGCCCCGGCTCGCCGACGTCAAGCAGCTCGAGCGCATTCTGGAGAATCACGGCGTCGACATCGCCGTGCATGGCCGCCGCCGCGGCGAGGCGGAAGGGGTGGGCCAGCGCATGACCTTCCACGCCGCCGACATCGTCGACACCACCGCCCCCTACGACCTCGTCTCCAAGATGCGGGCCAGCTTCTGGGTCATCGGCCCGCTGCTCGCCCGCTGCCACGAGGCCCGCGTCTCCCTGCCGGGCGGCTGCGCCATCGGCACGCGGCCGGTCGACCTGTTCCTCTACGGCCTCAAGGAGCTGGGCGCCGAGATCGACATCGACGAGGGCTATGTCGTCGCCCGCGCCCCCAGGGGCGGCCTGATCGGCGCCCGCATCGCCTTCCCCAAGGTGTCGGTCGGCGCCACCCACACCATCCTGATGGCCGCTTCGCTCGCCCGCGGCACCACCGTCATCGAGAATGCCGCCCAGGAGCCCGAGATCACCAACGTGGCCGAGTGCCTGGTGGCCATGGGCGCCCGGATCTCCGGCATCGGCACCCGCACCCTGACGGTCGAGGGCGTCGAGAAACTGCATGGCGCCACCGTCGAGGTCATTCCCGACCGCATCGAGACCGGCACCTTCGCCATGGCCGCCGCCATGACCGGCGGCGACGTGCTGCTGCGCGGCGCCCGTCCCGAGCACCTGAGGGCGGCGCTCGACATCCTCGCCCAGAGCGGCGCCGATCTCAGCGTCGAGAGCGAGGGCCTGCGCGTCCGCCGCAACGGCAACGGCATCCAGCCGGTCGATGTGGAGACCGATCCCTTCCCGGGCTTTCCCACCGACCTGCAGGCCCAGTTCATGGCGCTGATGACGATGAGCACCGGCACCAGCCGCATCCGCGAGACCATTTTCGAGAACCGCTACATGCATGTGGCCGAGCTGGCCCGCTTCGGCGCCGACATCTCGGTGGACGGGCAGGTGGCCACCATCCGCGGCAAGTCCCAGCTCAAGGGGGCCCAGGTGATGGCCACCGACCTGCGCGCCTCCGTCTCGCTGGTCATCGCCGGCCTCGCCGCCCGGGGCGAGACGGTGGTCAACCGCATCTATCACCTCGACCGCGGCTTCGAGCGGCTGGAGGACAAGCTCTCCCGCTGCGGCGCCGAGATCGAGCGCGTCGCCGGCTGAGGCCCTTTCGGGGGCGCATCCGGCATGGCGTTGACAAGGACACCGTGCCGCCCTCGGGCCTGACCCGAGGGCCTTTCGGCGCGCCTTTGCCGCGCGGATGCATTGCCCCGGCCCCGCCAAACTTGTAGATCGGGGTTGGCGCGCCCAGATCAGGGGCGAACATCCGCCAACAAGGGGCCGACCAGACCACCATGACCGACCTCAAGCTCATCGCGCTCGACAGCGAAGACCTGGAAGTGATCTCCGCCCACCTGCAGGACGCCATCGTCCGCGTGGCCGACATGGGCTATGCCCGGCGCGACCGGCGCTTCGCCCTCTTGATGAACCGCTTCGACTGGGAGAGCGACAAGCCGCGCGGCCGGGGCATCCGCAAGCGCGCGGCCCTGCATTTCGACGCGGTGACCCACGCCGCCTATGCCGGCTTCGACCCCGCCGCGCCCGAAGGCGTGCTCGAACTGCTCGCCATCGGCTTCGAGCCGGGCGAGGCGCCCTCCGGCACCGTCGAGCTGCGCTTCGCCGGGGGCGGTACCGTCCGCCTCACGGTGGATTATATCGAAGCCCGCCTTTCCGATCTCGGCGCCGCCTGGGCGGCCGCCGCCAAGCCCGTACACAGCCTGGACTAGTCACGCCCCATGCCTCTTCGCCTCGACAGCGCCGCCCCCGATTTCGATGCGCGCTTCGCCGAGCTCCTCGCCGGCAAGCGCGAATCCAGCCAGGAAGTGGGCGAGGCGGTCGCGGCCATCATCGCCGATGTGCGCGCCCGGGGCGACGCCGCCCTGGTCGAGTTGACCAACAAATTCGACCGGGCCGGGGTCACCGCCGGGACCCTGCGCTTCACCCCAGAGGAGATCGCCGCGGCCTCGGCCCGCGTCACCCCCGAGGTGCGCGCCGCCCTGCAGACCGCGCATGACCGCATCCGCGCCCATCACGAGAAGCAGAAGCCCGAGGACCAGGTCTATGCCGATGCCCTCGGCGTCACCCTGGGCACGCGCTGGACGGCGGTGGAGGCGGTGGGCATCTACGTGCCCGGCGGGCTCGCCTCCTATCCGTCCTCGGTGCTGATGAACGCCGTGCCGGCCCGCGTCGCCGGCGTCGAGCGCATCGCCATGGTGGTGCCCACGCCCAACGGCCAGCTCGCCCCCGCCATCCTCGCCGCCGCCGAGATCGCCGGCATCACCGAGATCTACCGCGTCGGCGGCGCCCAGGCCGTGGCCGCGCTCGCCTACGGCACCGCCGCCATCCCCCGCGTCGACAAGGTGGTCGGCCCCGGCAACGCCTATGTCGCCGCCGCCAAGCGCCAGGTCTTCGGCCAGGTGGGCATCGACATGATCGCCGGCCCTTCCGAGGTGCTGGTCATCGCCGACGGCTCGGCCAATCCCGCCTGGGTCGCGGCCGATCTCATCGCCCAGGCCGAGCACGGGGCGGGGGCCCAGTCCATCCTGGTCACCACCGAGAAGGGCCTGGCCGACGCCGTCGAGGCCGAGGTGGACCGCCAGCTCGCCCTGTTGCCCAAGCAGGCCATCGCCCGCGAGGGCTGGGACCGGTTCGGCGCCGTCATCACCGTCGCCTCGCTCAACCAGGCGGCGGCGCTGGCCAACCGCATCGCCTCCGAGCATGTCGAGCTGGCGCTGGACGATCCCGGCCTCATCCTGCCCGCCATCCGCCATGCCGGCGCGATCTTTCTCGGCCACCACACGCCCGAGGCCGTCGGCGACTATGTCGGCGGCTCCAACCACGTGCTGCCCACCGCCCGCTCGGCCCGCTTCGCCTCCGGCCTCGGCGTGCTCGACTTCGTCAAGCGCACCTCGATCCTGGGCTGCACGCCCGAGGCGCTCTCGGCGCTGGCCGGGGCGGCGGTGACGCTGGCCGAGGTCGAGGCGCTGGACGGGCATGGCCGCTCCATCTCGATCAGGCTCAACCGGTGAGCATCGCCATGGCAAGCCGGGGCCGGTCGAACGACACCGATCGCCTGGTCACCGTCACGCTCGACCCCAACACCATCACCTCGATCAACCCCGACGAGGTGCACGAATGGCGGATCGCCATCTACGACCTTCTGGAGGACAATTCCTTCCGCCCCGCCCGCGTCGACGCCGAGGGGCCGTTCGCCCTGCACGTCTCCATCGTCGGCAATTCCATCGTGCTCGACGTGCGCCACCCCGAGACCTTCCAGCCCATCGCGGCGCACTATCTCTCGCTCACGCCCTTCCGCCGGCTGATCCGCGACTATTTCCGCATCCGCGACGCCTATTACGAGGCCATCCGCTCGGCCCAGCCCTTCCAGATCGAGACCGTGGACATGGCCCGGCGGGGCATGCACAACGAGGCGGCCGAGCTGCTGCGCACCCGGCTCACCAACAAGCTGATCATCGATCTCAATACCGCAAGGCGCCTGTTCACCCTCATCTGCGCCGTCCAGCCCTATGCCAGCCGCATCGACGAGGCCACCAGCGAGTTGCCCACCGTGCTCTTCGTCTGCTCGATGAACTCGGTGCGCTCGCCCATGGCCGCGGCCCTGGCCCGCCAGGCCTTTCCCGGCCGCGTCATCGCCCGCTCGGTGGGCGTCAACGGCGGCAAGGCCGACCAGTTCGTGCACGAGGTGATGGAGGAGATCGGCATTGATATGAGCGTGCATACGCCCCATATCCTCGACGAGCTGGTCGCCAACCGCTTCGATCTCGTCATCGCCCTGTCCGAGGACGCGCCGGAGGCCGTGCGCCGCAAGGGGCTGGAGGCGGGCGCCGTCGAGCAATGGCAGGTGGACGACCCCTCCCTCGTCGAGGGCAGCCGCGAGCGCGTGCTCAACGCCTATCGCGATTTGCGCGACACCCTGCGCCGCCGCGTGCGCGAGCGGCTGGAGCCGCTGGTTTCCGGTGGTTCACAAAGCCACTGAATTGCAGTAGGTTCCGCGCGATTTTCGGCCCCGCCGGACGTTTCGGTCCGCCCGGGGTCTTCCCAGGAGAAAGTATGGCCAAAGAAGAAGTGCTCGAATTCCCGGGCGTGGTCACCGAATTGCTTCCCAACGCGACCTTCCGGGTCAAGCTGGAGAACGATCACGAGATCATCGCCCACACCGCCGGCCGCATGCGCAAGAACCGCATCCGCGTTCTCGCCGGCGACAAGGTGCTGTGCGAGATGACCCCCTACGACCTGACCAAGGGTCGCATCACCTACCGCTTCAAGTAGGCTCGACATGGCCGCCAGCCGTCCGGACCTGATCCTGGCTTCCGCCTCGCCGCGCCGGCTTGCGCTTCTCAACCAGATCGGCATCGAGCCGGAGCATCTGGTGCCGGCCCATGTCGACGAGACGCCCGAGAAGGGCGAACTGCCGCGCAAGCTCGCCCAGCGCCTGGCCGATCTCAAGGCCCTGACCGCCCAGCACAAGGCGCGCGTCGCCGGCTATGGCGCCAATGCCCTGGTGCTGGCCGCCGACACCGTGGTCGCCGTGGGCCGCCGCATCCTGCCCAAGGCCGAGACCATGGAGGAGGCGACCGACTGCCTGCGCCTGCTCTCGGGCCGGGCGCACCGCGTCTATACCGGCGTCACCCTGCTCACCCCCTCCGGGGCCAGGCGGCAGCGCCTGGTCGAGACCCGCATCCGCTTCAAGCGCCTCTCCGCCCGCGAGATGGAAGCCTATCTCGCCAGCGCCGAATGGCGCGACAAGGCCGGCGGCTACGCCATCCAGGGCATTGCCGGCGCCTTCGTGGTCAAGCTCGTCGGCTCCTATTCCGCCGTGGTCGGCCTGCCGCTGCACGAGGTCACCCAGCTCCTCGCGGGGGAGGGCTATCCCGTGCAGTTCAACTGGCTCAACCAGTCGAGCCTGTCGGGCGTCTGATGGCCGTCGCCCAAAGGAAATGCCCCATCTGCGGCAAGCCCGCCGCCGACAAGTTCAAGCCCTTCTGCTCGAAGCGCTGCGCCGACATCGACCTCAACCGCTGGCTCACGGGCACCTATGTCATCCCCGCCCGCGACGACGAGCCGGCGGAGGATGAGGACGAGGAATAGGGCGGGGAGGCGCTTTCCGCGCGACGCCGGGGCTGTCCCTTGCACCCGGCTTCCCCGTTGATCCGCCCGGTGCGGGAATGGGGCAAGGGCACCGCGCCATCGCAGGGTCCCCATCCCCCTTGTCCACACCGTGTTTTCGCGCTTGCGCCCCGAAAACCGATCTCCTATAAGGCCCGTGGCTCGCGGCCCCGCGCCGGAATGCCCGATGCCCAGATAGCTCAGTTGGTAGAGCAGCGGATTGAAAATCCGCGTGTCGCTGGTTCGATTCCGGCTCTGGGCACCACTCCCTTTTCCCCACGATCGCGCTCCCGGCCATGCCTCTTCAATGGCATGTGAAGCCTTGCCGGTTGGCAGGCGCGCGCGGATGGGCCAAGCTGCGGCGGACGAGCTTGGGGGCACGATGCAATGAGAGTTCTGGCGGTTCTGGCCGCGTTTCTGCTTGGCGGGCTGCCGGCGCAGGCGGCGACGATTTCGCTCACCCTGACCGGCACCGACTACGAGGGCGGCCCCGCCTTCTTCGCGGAGGCGGGCCAGTATCCCGTCGGCGCCGGCGTCCTCGCCGTGTTCGACCGGCCGCAGATCTATTCCTTCACCATCCCCGACGCGGCGCTGGAGGCCGCCGGCTTCATCCAGGTGCGCTTCCTCAACGACAGGTACAGCCGGGGCGTGGGCGACCGCAATCTGCGCGTCCTCGCCGTCTCGGTGAACGGCACCGCCTATGTCGGCGCGCAGCTGAGCACCCTCGACCAGGCCGGCGAATCCGTCGCGCCGGGCAATCTGTCCACCAGCGGCCGCCTGGTCCGCATCCTCCGCCCCGCGGGGGGCTGGCCCAGCCGCGGCCCGTGAAGGGGCGGCGCGGCGGCATCCGGTTCCCTGCGATCTGCGCCTGACGCGGCCCGGCCACCGGCTTCGCCTTGCTCACCCATCTGCTGCGCGTTCCGGCGGAGGTCATCGGGATCGACCGCTCCCCGCCGGGAAAGGCCGGGCGCCGCCCGATCGCCCGCCCCATTGCCTTTGGCCGGCTTCGGGCGCAAGCTGGCTGCGGGTCATCCGCCCAAAGTCGCAGGCCTCGTGTTCCGGCCTGACAGGACGGTGACAGGCAGGGCGCCTAATCTGGCGCTCACGAACGTAACGTCGTTCGCCTTGTTATGGGAGGATCTATGAACAAGCTGCTTCTCGCGGCGCTGGTTTCCGGCGCCCTTTCCATCCCCGCCTTCGCCGCCGACTACACCATCCTGGCGCCGGCCGCGCCCGGCGGCGGCTGGGACCAGACCGCCCGCACCATGCAGGAGGCGCTGACCGCCGAAGGCATCTCGGGCAATGTGCAGGTCACCAACGTGCCCGGCGCCGGCGGCACCATCGGCCTCGCCCAGTTCGCCACCCAGGAGAACGGCAATCCCAATGCCCTGATCGTGGGCGGCTACGTCATGGTGGGCGCCATCCTCACCAACGCCTCGCCCGTCTCCCTGGACAACGTCACCCCCATCGCCCGCCTCACCGGCGAGGCCGTGGCTCTGGTCGTGCCGGCCGGCTCCGACATCCAGAGCGTCGACGACCTCGTCGCCAGGCTGAAGGAGAATCCGGGCGCCGTGGCCTGGGCCGGCGGCTCGGCCGGCGGCGTCGATCACATCGCGGCCGGGCTGATCGCCAAGGCCGTGGGCGTCGATCCCACCCAGGTCAACTACATCGCCTATTCCGGCGGCGGCGAGGCCCTGGCGGCCATCCTGGGCGGTCAGGTGACGGTGGGCCTGTCCGGCGTCAGCGAATTCGCCAGCCAGATCGAGGCGGGCGAATTGCGCCTGCTGGCCGTCTCCACCGACACCCGCGTGCCGGGCTTCGATGCGCCCACGCTCCAAGAGGCCGGCGTCGACGTGGCCGTGCAGAACTGGCGCATGGTCGCCGCCGCTCCCGGCATCACCGACGAGCAGAAGGCCGCCATCACCGCCGACATCAAGGCCATGGCCGAGTCGGCCAGCTGGCAGGCGGCGCTGGAAAGCCGGGGCTGGGTCGACACCTATCTCGACGGCGACGCCTTCGCCTCGCAGCTCGCGGCCGACATCGCCGCCACCGAGGCCATCCTGAAAGACATCGGCCTGGTGCAATGACCACCGGCGCCTCCAAGCCCACGCGCCGCCCCGATGGGGCGGCGCTCGTCATCGCGGCCATTCTCGGCGGCCTGGCCGCCGTCATCGTCTGGCAGACCATGCAGATGCGCGTGCCCCCGGTGCAGCAGCGCGTCGGCCCCACCGTCTTCCCCTATATCGTCGCCGCCGGCCTAGCCCTGCTCGCCGTCGGCACGCTGGTCTCGGCCCTGCGCAACGGCTTTCCCGAGCGCAGCCGGGATGACTACCGCCCGATCTTCTGGGTGGTCGGCGGCCTCGTGGCGCAGATCCTGCTGCTGTCCACCGCCGGCTTCTCCATCGCCACCGGCGTGCTCTTCGCCTTCACCGCCAGGGCCTTCGGGCGCGGCCCGCTCTGGCAGACCATCCCCATCGGCATCGTCTTCTCCTTCCTCGTCTGGTTCATCTTCGCGCGCGGGCTGCAGCTGTCGCTGCCCCAGGGCGCGCTCGAGCGCGTGCTGACCACGGGGAGCCCGGTCTGATGAACACCTTCGAACTGCTCGCCCAGGGCCTCGTCGCCGCGCTGCAATGGCAGAACCTCATCTATGCGCTGATCGGCGTCACGCTGGGCACCGCGGTGGGCGTGTTGCCCGGCATCGGCCCGGCGCTGACCGTGGCCCTGCTGCTGCCGGTCACCTACAAGCTCGATCCGGCCGGCTCGCTCATCATGTTCGCCGGCATCTATTACGGCGGCATGTATGGCGGCTCCACCACCTCCATCCTGCTCAACACCCCCGGCGAAAGCGCCTCCATCGTCACCGCGCTCGAGGGCAACAAGATGGCCCGCAAGGGCAGGGGAGGGCCCGCCCTGGCCACCGCCGCCATAGGCTCCTTCATCGCCGGGCTCATCGCCACGCTGGGCCTCGCCTTCATCGCTCCCTTCGTGGTCCGCTTCGCCCTGTCCTTCGGCCCCGCCGACTATTTCGCGCTGATGGTGCTGGCCTTCGTCACCGTCTCGGCCGCCTTCGGCGACAGCGCCCTGCGGGGGCTCACCGCCCTGTTCATCGGCCTGGGGCTTGGCCTCATCGGCATCGACCTGCAGACCGGCCAGACGCGCCTCGCCTTCGGCGTCATGGACCTGCTCGACGGCATCGAGGTCACCACGCTCGCCGTGGCGCTCTTCGCCATCGGCGAGACGCTCAAGACCTGCGCCGATCCCGACCAGGTCAAGGCCGAGGTGATGGCGGTCAAGGGCTCGGTCTGGATGACCATCGAGGACTGGAAGCGGTCCTGGGCCTCCTGGCTGCGCGGCACCTTCATCGGCTTTCCCATCGGCGCCATGCCGGCGGGCGGCGCCGACGTGGCGAGCTTTTTGTCCTACAGCGCCGAAAAGAGCTTTTCCAAAAAGCCCGAGGAGTTCGGGCATGGCGCCATCGAGGGCGTCGCAGGGCCCGAGGCGGCCAACAACGCCTCGGCCGCCGGCACGCTGGTGCCGCTGCTGACGCTGGGCCTGCCCACCACGGCCACCGCCGCCATCATGCTGGCCGGCTTCCAGCAGTTCGGCCTCCAGCCCGGCCCGCTGCTCTTCGCCAACAACGCCCCCCTGGTCTGGGCGCTCATCGCCAGCCTCCTGGTCGCCAATCTCATGCTTCTGGTGCTCAACCTGCCGCTGATCGGGCTGTGGGTGCGCCTGCTCACCATCCCCAAGCCCTGGCTCTATGCCGGCATCCTCACCTTCGCCACGCTGGGCACGCTGGGGGCCAACGGCGCCATGTCCATGGGCATCGGGCCGGTGCGCATCTCCTTCGAGCTGGTGCTGCTCCTGGCCTTCGGCGTTCTCGGCTATCTGCTGCGCCGCTTCGGCTATCCCATCGCGCCGGTGGTGGTGGGGCTCATCCTCGGCCCCATGGCCGAGCAGCAGCTGCGCCGCGCCCTCTCGATCAGCCAGGGCGACCCGGCCATCCTGTTCGCGACGCCCATCTCGCTGGTGCTCTACGCCGCCGCCATAGTCGCCGTCGGCCTGCCGCTCATCATGCGGCTGCGCGGCAAGGGGCAGGTGCTGGGCCAGCTCGCCACCGACGAGGACTGAATGTCCGTCTCCGGGGCCGGTTTGGCCCGGACACGAAAAAGCCCGGACGCCAGGGAGGGAGCTGGCGTCCGGGCCTCTGTGGTCGGCAGGCTGCGCTGCGGGTCGCCGAGGGAGGGGCGGCGCCCCGCGCGCGGGTAGGGGCCTCAGAGCTTGCCGATCGAGCGGAAGGCGTCCGGCTCGATGCCGAGGGTCTTGAGGTGCTTGGCCTTGGGCGCCCGTCCCCCTTCCACGGCCGAGGCAACGGCAGCGGCGCTGCCGAACACTTCGGCGAAGGTGCTCAGGGTCGCAATCAGCTTGTTGTTGCGCAGGGTGCTCATGGTTCCGTCCTCGTTCCGACCCGGCCCGATTGCCGGTTCGCTTCCATGCCCCCTAGATGGTCCCATCTCCGGCGCGGCGGTAGAGGCGGTTTGGTCACGCCAGCCATGCATTGGGAACAGGACTTCGCCTCACAAGCCCCCGTCTTGCCGAATGGGCAAGGCCGAGCCATGCGTCAGAGGCATGCCGGCAATACCTCACGGCTTGGGCGAGACGATCTCCTGCCAGGTGGTGAGGAACCGCTCGCGCCGCAGCCGGTCCAGCGCCACCAGCAGGCCCGGCCCCAGCGGGATGGGCTGGATCACGCCGCGCCCGCGGGCGGCGATGGCCTCGCTGGTCCACGGCCCCTCCGCCCCGATCGCCACCGAGCCCAGCGCCGTCTCCCCCGCCGCCACCGCCTGCCCGGCAGGGGAGAGGGCGAAGTCGACGAAGGCCCGGGCCAATTCGGCCTGGCCCGTGCTGCGGGGGATCAGCATGGCGCGGGTCAGCACCAGCACATAGTCGTCCGGCACCACGATCTCGATATTGGCGCCGTCCGCCTGCCGGGCGAAGGCATAGGAGCCGAGCACGTTGTAGCCCAGCGCCAGGCTGCCCTCGGCCACGCCGTTGAGAATGGCCGGGCTCGAGCCGGAGAATTGCGCGTTCACCCGCCCGAAGGCGCTGGCCAGCCGCCAGAAGGTGGAGGAGATCGTCTGGTCCTGCGCCGCCAGCAGGTAGCCCACCCCCGACAGCGCGATGTCGTAGGTGGCGATCTGGCCGCGGAAGCGCTCGGTCTGGCCTTCCAGCAGCTCGGCCAGCGTCAGATGGGTGCGCGGCACCTCCTCCGGCGCGATCCGGTCGGGATTGTAGATGATCACCGCCGGCTCGAAGGTGAAGCCGAACACCTCGTTGCGCCAATGCGCCCAGTCGGGCAGGGCGGACAGGTAGGGGCTGTCATGGGCCATGGCGTGCCCGTCATTGGCCAGCTTGAGCTGGAGGTCCGAGGCCGAGCTGATGATCAGGTCCGGCGCCGCCGGCAGCGTGCCCGCCAGATAGCCCTCGAACAGCGGCAGGGAATCCATCTCCTCGTAGACCACGCTCACCTCGGGCCGCTGCTGCTGGAAGCCGGCGATGAAGGCGGCGAACAGCGGCGTGTCGGTGGTGCCGACGATGGTCAGCACCGGCGCGGTCGAGCCGTCCGGGGCGGGATAGGTGCTGCTGGCCGCCTCGGCCCCGCCCGGCCCNAGCGCCACCAGCCCCAGCGCCGCCACCGCGGCCAGGNCGAGCCCGGCGCCCCGCCCGCCCTGGCGCTTCTGCAGCGGCAGGGCGATCTCGACGCTGAGCCCGCCGCCCTGCCGGTCCTTCAGCGCCAGCCGCCCGCGATGCGCCGCCACCACGCGCGCCACGATGGAAAGGCCGAGGCCCGAGCCCACCGTCCGGCCGCTGGCGCTGCCGCGCCGGAAGCGTTCGAGCACCGCCGGCTTCTCCGCCTCGGCGATGCCGGGCCCCCGGTCGCTCACCAGCGTCACCACCGTATCTGTGTCCACCCGCCCCTCGATCTCCACCGTGCCGGCCGAATAGACCAGCGCATTGTCCACCACGTTGCGCATCATCTCGCGCAGCGCCACCCGGTCGCCGCGCAGCGGGGCCTGGCCGGCCTCCGCCGGCAGGTCCACCGCCAGCCGCTGCGCCTGGTCGGGGTCGAGCCGCTGGCGCACCTCCTCGATCACCGCGGCCAGCGTCGTCGTCTCGATCTCCCGGTTCTCCATGCGGTGCGAGATGGTGGCCTCCATCAGCAGCTGGCTCACCAGCTGGCTGGCCTGCACCGCCCCGGTATGGATGCGCTCGACGCGCCGCCGCAGCGCCTCGGGGTCCCGCTCCTCCATGGCCACCTCGGCCTGGGCGCGCAGCGAGGCCAGCGGCGTGCGCACCTCGTGCGCCGCCTCCGCCACCAGCCCGCTCACCCGCTCCATGGCGTTGCGCAACCGCGCCATGAAGCCGTTGAGCGCCGACACCAGATGCCCCACCTCCACCGGCACCGGCACGGTGATGGGCGACAGATCGTCCGGCGCCCGCGCCCGCAGCTCATGCTCCAGCTCGGTCAGCGGCGCGAACATGCGCGAGATGCCGAACCACACCAGCCCCACCGCCAGCAGCGTCAGCGCGATCACCGGCACGATGGCGTTGGAGAAGATCTCGTTGCTCAGCGCCTCGCGCTGGTTCTGCGTCTCGGCCACGTGGATGGTCACCCAGCCGGTGTCGCTGGCGGTCGAGATCAGCCGGCCCACGCTCGCCACCCGCACCAGTTCGCCGCGATACTGCACGTCCTCGAAGCGCGGCTCGGCCGACACCGTCTCGGGCATCTGCTCGGCCAGGTCCTCATAGCCCGTCACCGTGCGGGCGTCGGGGTCCTCCACTGCGTAGAACACCCGGTCCTGCCCCGAGAACATGGCGAAGGCGGCGAAGGGCATTTCCACCAGCACTGCCTCGTTCTCCACCTGCACCGCCCCGGCGATGGTCAGCGCCGAGGCCGCCAGCAGCCGGTCGAAGGCCCGGTCCGAGGCGCGTTCGGCATAGTCGCGGATGAACACGATCAGCACCACCGCCGCCATCAGCAGCAGCGCCACCGCCAGCGCCAGGATGCGGCGGCGGATGGAGAAGGACCTGGGCGATGGCGAGGAGATCATCGGGCCCCGCCGGCGCCCCGTGCCGGGGCCTTCATGTCCTAGCCATCCTGCGCCCGCACCACATAGCCCACGCCGCGCACCGTGCCGATCTCGACATCGGCCGCCTCCAGCTTCTTGCGCAGCCGGCTGATATGCAGCTCGAGCGCGTTCACCGAAACGCTCTCGTCGAAGTTGAACAGCTGGTTCATCAGCCTTTCCTTGGCCACCACCTTGCCGGCATGGGTGACGAGGATTTCGAGCAGCCGGAACTCGCGCCGCCCCAGCTCCAGCGCCTTGCCGCCGACGCTGGCGTTGAGCCCGGCTAGGTCGAGCTCCAGATTGCCCACCCCCACCGTGCTGGAGGTCTGCCCGCCGGTCCGCCGGATCAGCGCGCGCAGCCGTGCCTCCAGCTCGCGCAGGTCGAAGGGCTTGACCAGGTAGTCGTCCGCCCCCAGGTCGAGCAGGCTGACCTTGTCGTCGATCTCCGAGCGGGCGGTGATCACCAGGATGGGGGCGTTGAACTTGCGCCTGCGCAATTCGGCGATCAGCCCGATCCCGTCGCGGTTGGGCAGCATCAGGTCCAGCGCCACCGCGTCGAACGCCTCGGCCTCCGCCGTCGGGACCACGTCGGCGCCGTCGCGCACCCATTCCACCGAATGCCCGGCCCCGCGCAGGCGCTTCTCGATCGCCTCGCCCAGGTCCTCATTGTCTTCAACCAGCAGGATGCGCATGTCCGATACGGTTCTCCCCGCGCCGACCATAAAGGATACCGGCACCGGACAAAACCGGCTTTGCGCCGCAACGGGCTGGAGTGCGGTCAGGAAAGGTTGCAGGCTTTTCCGGTTCGACCGCACGACAAATCATGCTCCAGGGCGTGCGGACAGCTAGGCTGGTGCGGCCCCTCTCACCCACGGATCGTCACCCTCGGGCCTGACCCGAGGGCTCTTGCCGGCATCGCAAACGCCTTCGGGGCAAGCCCGAGGGTGACCAGGGGTGGCGTCGGTGGCTCGCCGGGCCAGTCCCCGACCCACCACGAGCCAACTGTCAACACAACCTAGGCGATCTGCGTCAGCAGCGTCGCCGCCACCAGCACCACGCCCATGGCCGCCAGCCCCGCCGCCGCCAGCATGGTCTGGGCCCGGTGCACATGGGCGCTGTGCCGCGCCGCCCGCTTGATCGACCGCAGGTCCGGTCCGTGAACCTCGAGATTGGCCATGACGAACACCCTCCACATCCATCCGGCCATCGGGCCGGTACGCGCGGGCAGCCGCCTTGGTGGGCTGTTTCTCACCCTCGGCACCAAGGGTACGCCTCCGCCCGCCGGCCGCGAACGGCCTCGTGCGATTGCGGTTAATTTGTGTCAAAGGCGGCCGGTCCCGCATCTTGTATGGAAGATATTGAATGTCGCCCCCGAACATGGCACAACCCCTGTTGCCATGACCCATCCAGCCCATCTCCACCCCGACCGCCTGTTTCCCGCTTCCGAGCCGGCCCGCTCCATCGCCCGCGATCTCTACCCCGCCGTGCGCGACCTGCCGCTCATCTGCCCCCATGGGCACACGGATCCGTCCTGGTTTGCCGACAATGGCCGCTTCTCCGATCCGGCGGCCCTGTTCCTCACGCCCGACCACTACGTGCTGCGCATGCTGCGCAGCCGTGGGCTGCGCTATGACGATCTCGGCGTGCCCCGCCGCGATGGCGGGCCGGTGGCCGAGGGGCGGGCCGCCTGGCGGCTCTTCGCCGCCAATTACCACCTGTTCGCCGGCACCCCCTCCAGGACCTGGATCGACCATTCCCTCCACTGGGCCTTCGGCATCGCCGAGGAATTGTCGGCGGCCACCGCCGACGCCATCTACGACACCATCGATGCCGCGCTGGCCCGGCCCGAGCTGCTGCCGCGCGCCATTCTCGACCGCGCCAATGTCGAGGTCATCGCCACCACCGAATTCGCCCTCGATCCCCTGGCCCATCACCACAGGATGGAGGCCGACGGCTATATCGGGCGCGTCCGCACCACCTACCGGCCCGACGACGTCACCGATGCCGGCCGGCCGGCCATCGCCGACAATCTCCGCCGCTTCGGCGAGCTCACCGGCGAGGACGTCACCCGCTGGGACGGCCTCATCGACGCTCATCGCAGGCGCCGCGAATATTTCCGCCGCTTCGGCGCCGTCGCCACCGATCACGGCGTGCCCACCGCCAACACCGCCGATCTGCCCCCGGTCGAGAAGCAGGCCCTGCTCGACAGGGTGCTGTCGGGCCGGCACGATGCCGCCGATGCCGAGCTGTTCCGCGCCCAGATGCTCACCGAGATGGCGCTGCTCTCGGTGGAGGACGGCATGGTCATGCAGATCCATGCCGGCGCGCGCCGCAACACCGATCCGCTGCTGTTCGCCGAGCGCGGCCCCGATCTCGGCGCCGACATTCCCGGCCCCACCGACTATGTCGGCGGCCTCGGGCCGCTGCTGTCGCGCTGCGGCAACGAGCCGAACCTGCGGCTCATCCTGTTCGTGCTCGACGAGACCACCTATGCGCGCGAGCTGGCGCCCATGGCCGGCTACTGGCCCAGCCTGATGATCGGCCCGCCCTGGTGGTTCCACGACAGCCCCCAGGGCATCCGCCGCTATCTCGACCAGGTGGTGGAGACCGCCGGCTTCTACAATCTCGCCGGCTTCAACGACGACACCCGCGCCCTGCTCTCCATCCCCGCCCGCCACGACGTGTGGCGCCGCGAGGTCTGCGGCTTCCTCGCCCGCTGGGTCGCCGAACACCGCCTCGCCCGCGCCACCGCCGAGGACATCGCCAGGCACCTGAGCTACCAGGCCGCCAAGGACGCCTACCGTATCGGCTAGCCGGGCTCGCTCCATTCAGCCCGGCCGCTTCACCGGCACCACATTTCCATCACCTTTGCGCGCCACCTCGCTCTGACCGGTCGAATCGCGCCCGCTCTTCTGCTCTAATGTCGGACATGAATCAGTCTCCCGTCGAAACGGCGCTGAGCCGCGCCATGATCCGCTGGTCGCTCACCAAGTCCACGCCGGTGGCCGAGACGCCGCGCAGCTGGGTGTTCCGGGTCGAGCAGAACGGGCGCAACTTCGCCGCGCTGAAGATATTGAAGCCCGTGGTGGCCGAGGAGGAGGGCAGGGGCGCCCGCCTGCTGCAATGGTATGCCGGTGACGGCGCCGCCACGGTCTTCGACATCCACGGCGACACCATCTTCATGGAATGGCTCGACGGCGGCACCCTGGCCGAGCCCTCGCGGTCCGGCCGCGACGACGAGGCCACCATCGCCTTCGCCACCGTGGTCGCCAATCTCCACCGCCCGCGCGGCGAGCCGCCGGCGGATTTGCAGCCGCTGCGCGAGCGCTTCCAGGCGCTGTTCGACACCGATGTGCGCGCCTGGCCCCACACCGCCCGCGATCTCTATGCCCGCGCCACCGGCATCGCCCTGCGCCTGTTCGACAAGCCCAGCGCCGATGTGCCCCTGCATGGCGATCTGCACCACGACAATATCCTGTCCTCGGATCGCGGCTGGCTCGCCATCGACCCCAAGGGCCTGATCGGCGATCCGCATTACGAGGTCGCCAACGCCTTCCGCAATCCCTACGCGGCCACCGCCCTCGCCTCCGATCCGCGCCGCATCCGCGCCATGGCCGACGCCTTCGCCGCCCGGCTCGGCCTCAACCGCAAGCGCATGCTCGGTTTCGCGGCGGCCCATTGCGGGCTTTCGGTGTGCTGGGACCTCGCCGCCGGCAATCCCGTTGCCGCCGACCTGGCGGTGCTGCCAAATCTGCTCAGCGCCTATGATCTGGCCTGAGCCCGGACCGTCCCGATGACCCAGCTTTCCCGCCGTTCCGTCCTGCTGCTGGGCAGCGCGCTGCTGCTCTCGGGCTGCGCCAGCACCATACCGCCGCTGCCCGCCAATACCGACAACCGCCCGGAAAGCCTCACCCGCGAGCAGATCCTCGCCGCCATCAACGCCGTGCGCAAGGCCAATGGCGCCCCCGCCTGGACCTACAATCCGCGCCTCGAGACGGCCGCCCGCTCCCAGGCGCGCCTCATGGCCAGCCGGGACACGCTCAGCCACGATCTGGGCGTCACCCTGCGCCAGCGCGTCACCGAGGCCGGCTATCTCGGCGCGGTGGGCGAGAACGTCGCCAAGGGCTATGGCACGCTGCCCGCCGTCATCGAGGGCTGGCTGGCCTCCAGCGGCCACCGCAACACCCTGCTGTCGCCGAAATTCATCGAGTTCGGCCTCGCCGTCGCCCGCACCGGCTCGGGCAAGATCTATTGGGCCATGATCGCCGGCGGTCCCTTCGAGGCCTGGCGGGCATAGCCCGGCGAACCGCAAGACCTGCCTGCTCCTGCCGCCGTTTCCGTCAACACCGCGACGACTCTACCCCCGCCCGAACACCAGCGCCGTCTCCCGGTTGCCGTCCCCGCCGGCGATGGGGGAGGGGACCCGGGCCCGCAGCCCGAACCCGGCCTGCTCCACGAAGGCCGCCACCGCCGCCATGGCCCGTTCGGTCGCGGCGGCGTCGGTGACGATGCCGCCCTTGCCCACGGCAGGGCGGCCCACCTCGAATTGCGGCTTGAACAGCACCACCGCCTCGGCATCGGGGCCGCACAGGGCGAGCGGCGCCCCGAGCACCTTGGTCGCCGACACGAAGCTGACATCCGAGACGAGGAGCCCGATCGGCTCGGGGATGCGCTCCCGGTCCAGCTCCCGCGCATTGGTGCCCTCGAGGCTGACGACCCTGGCGTCGCCCCGCAGGCTCTCATGCAGCTGGCCGTGCCCCACATCCACGGCATAGACCTTCGCCGCGCCCCGTTCCAGCAGCACCTGGGTGAAGCCGCCGGTGGAGGCGCCCACATCGAGGCAGATCCTGCCGCTGGGGTCGATCCCGCCGGCTTCCAGCCCGGCGATCAGCTTCAGCGCCGCGCGCGACACATAGCCCGCCGCCGGGTCCTCCAGCGCCAGCGCGTCGTCCTCCGCCACCATCTGGTTGGGCTTGCGGGCCGGCATTCCGTTCACCCGCACCGTGCCGCGCAATATGGCGTCGCGCGCCCGCGCCCGGCTGGGCAGCAGCCCGCGCTGCTCCAGCGCCAGGTCCAGCCGGATGCGGCCGCTCACCCCTCGACCAGCCGGCGCACTTTGGCCAGCGCCGTGTCGCTGGCTTCCTCATAGGCGATCGTGCCCTGGAAGCTGCCGTCGGCCCGGATCAGGAAGGTCAGGGCGGTGTGGTCCACCAGGTAGAACTCGCTGTCGACGTCGCCCGATTTCTCCGAGAACACCCCGAAGGCGGCCTTGGCGGCCTCGGTCGCCGCGTCGTCCCCCACCAGCCCGATCACCGAGGGGTCGAACCCTTCCACATAGTCCCGCACCGTCTCCAGCGTGTCCCGCTCCGGGTCCACGGTCACGAAGATGATGCGCAAATCCTCGGGCGCGAGCCCGAGCTGGGCGCGCCAGGCGGTGGTCTCGGCCAGCGTGGTCGGGCACACGTCCGGGCAGAAGGTATAGCCGAAGAAGATCATGCTGGGCGTGCCCACCAGGTCGTCCTGGGTGAAGGTGCCGCCCTTGGTGGAGGCGAGCGCGAATTCCTGCCCGGTCAGCCCCAGCGGCCGCTGCGGCGGCCGGAACACGTAGAGCGCCGTGGCGCCCAGCGCGGCCACCGCCACCAGCGCCCACAGCACGATGCGGAAATTGCGCAGCGTCTTGTTCGTCGTCATCGCAGGATTCGCCTTTCCGGCCCGTGCCCTATTGCGCGTCCAGCGGCTCGGTGCCCACCGCCTTGCCCTCGCGGCTCAGCGTGATCTTCTCGATCCGGGCTTCCGCGGTGCGCAGCAGCGTCTCGCAATGCGCCTTCAGCGCTTCCCCGCGCTCGTAGATGGCGATGGATTCGGCCAGCGGCGCCTTGCCGCTCTCCAGCTTCTGCACGATGGCCTCGAGCTGCTCCAGCGCCGCCTCGAAGCTCAGCGATTTCACGTCGTCATGCGCGGTCTCGGCCATCTGCGTCCTGCCTTCCTGCTGGCGTGCGGCCGCGAAAAGCTGCAGGCTTTTCCGGTTCGGCCGCACGACAGATCAACTCTACCCTTCGAGCAGCGTGCGCACGTGCTGGCGCACGCCCCCGCTCAGGCCCTTGAGGTCATAGCCACCTTCGAGCAGCGAGACAATGCGGTTGGCGCAGCGGCGTCCGGCCACCTCCATCAACTTTCCCGTGAGCCAGGCGAAGTCGGCGTCCTCCCAGTCGAGCTGCGCCAATGGGTCGCGCCGATGCGCGTCGAAGCCGGCCGAGACCAGCAGCAGGTCGGGCGCGAAATTCTCCAGCGCCGGCAGGATGGTGCTGCGATAGGCCTCGCGCATCTCCGCCCCGCCGCTGCCCGGCGCGAGCGGCGCGTTGACGATGTTGCCCACCCCCGTCTCCTCGGCCCCGCCGGTGCCGGGATAGAGCGGCATCTGGTGGCTCGAGGCATAGAACACACTGGCATCGGCCTCGAAGATGTCCTGGGTGCCGTTGCCGTGGTGCACGTCGAAATCGACGATGGCGATCCGCTCGGCGCCGTATTTGCGCTGTGCCTCCCGCGCCGCGATGGCGATGGTGTTGATGAGGCAGAAGCCCATGGGCGCGGCGATCTCGGCATGGTGCCCCGGCGGGCGGATGGCGCAGAAGGCGTTGTCCGCTTCCCCCAGCAGCACCGCGTCCAGCCCCGCCAGCGCCCCGCCCAGCGCCGTGGCGGCCACCGCCATCGAGCGGTCGGAGATGAAGGTGTCGGCGTCGAGCTGGCCGATGCCCTCGGCCGGCCGCGCCTGGCGCAGCCGCGCCAGATACTGCCCGTCATGCACCAGCTCGGCCAGCGTCAGGTCGCCCGCCGGCGCCTCGCGGCGCAGCAGCCGGTCGAACTCCGGCTCGGCCAGCGCCTCCTCCACCGCCCGGATGCGGTCGGCCCGCTCGGGGTGCCCCGGCGGCGTCCGGTGGTCCGCGAAATTGGGCTGGCTGACGAGAAGTGTGCTCAATGCGCCCTGCCTTGCTGCTGCTCCGTCTTGACGCGGGTGGGCCCTGTTGTCAAACAGCGCCCATGAACGCGCCCATTCCCGTCGACGCAAAGGCCATCGCCGAGGCCGCGGCCCTGCTGCGGGCCGGCGCGCTCTGCGCCTTTCCCACCGAGACGGTCTACGGGCTCGGGGCCGATGCCACCAATGCCGATGCGGTGCTGGCCATCTACGAGACCAAGGGCCGCCCGCGCTTCAATCCGCTCATCATCCATTGCCCCGATCTCGCCATGGCCGAGCGGCTGGCCGTGTTCCCGCCCCTGGCCCGGCGCCTGGCCGCGGCCTTCTGGCCCGGCCCGCTGAGCCTGGTGCTGCCGCAACGGCCGGGCAACGGCCTCGCCGACATCGCCACCGCCGGGCTCGACACCGTGGCCCTGCGGGTCCCCGACCATCCGGTGGCCCTGGCGCTCCTCGCCGCCACCGGCCGGCCGCTGGCCGCCCCCTCCGCCAACCCCTCGGGCCGGCTCTCGCCCACCACCGCCGAGCAGGTGCGGCGCGGCTTTTCCGGCCGCGTGCCGGTGCTCGACGGCGGCCCCTGCCGCTCGGGCGTCGAATCCACCATTCTCGCCGTCGAGGGCGAAAGGCTGGTCCAGCTCCGCGCCGGCGCCCTGTCGCGCGACGAGATCGAGGCCCGCCTCGGCGTCGCCGTCGGGCAGGCCAAGGGCGACGCCGCCATCGCCGCGCCCGGCATGCTGCTCAGCCACTACGCCCCGCGCGCCCATATGCGGCTCGACACCGCCCCGCGCCCGGGCGAGGCTTGGCTCGCCTTCGGTCCCGCGCAGCCCTTCGCCGGCCCCATGCGCAATCTCTCCGAGACCGGCGACCTCCGCGAGGCCGCCCGCAACCTCTTCTCCATGCTGCATGCCCTGGACGAGGAGGGCGCCGGCACCATCGCCGTCTCCCCTATTCCCGAAACCG
>Ga0065721_10050291_pt1 | contig 21434 bp, 16 predicted proteins | sample Mesricmetagenome_FD_59108 | JGI IMG/M metagenome (GOLD analysis project Ga0065721, IMG submission 59108) | Mesophilic microbial community from rice straw/compost enrichment Sample: eDNA_1 v2 (version 2) | ecosystem: Engineered > Solid waste > Grass > Composting > Bioreactor | place: USA: Davis... | reverse complement strand
TTCGCCAAAGCGGTTCGCAGCCGCCTGAACGTCGGGCTGAGCGATCAGTCCGGCTGGTCGCTGGCGCATATGTCCCATGTGTACGCCAGGCTCGAAGACGGAGACCGGGCGATGGAATGCCTGGACTTGTTGACTCGATCGTGCTTGCTGCCCAACCTGTTTTTGCTCCATAACGATTGGCGCAACATGGGCATCTGCCTCGACTTTGCCGAGGCTCCGTTCCAGATCGACGCCAACATGGGCTATACGTCAGCGGTACAGGAAATGCTGCTGCAAGCTTCCCCGGGGCGAATCTCGCTGTTTCCCGCGCTGCCCGAACGCTGGCGGCAAGGCCGGGCAAGCGGACTTCGTTTCCCGACGGGGGAGGTCAAGCTGGAATGGAATGCCGACGGCGGCCGCTTCTCGGCCGAGCTCAAGGCTCTGCGCGATACCGTCGTCGCCGTCCGGATGCCCGAACGCTTCGGAGCTTGCGTATGGCAAGGCGACTGGAACGGCCTCGCCGGACAATTTTCCGGCGCGACGAACGTCGCGATTCCCTCCGGCGGAACTCTGACGATTACGTCCGCGTCGACGGAATGCGATTCCGGCCAGCCGGAAAGGAGCGATGCGCAATGACCTCGAGAGCCTCATGGAAAGAGATGGGCCTCGCGTACCTGATGATCTTTCCCGCCTTGTTTTTCTTCGTGCTGTATCTCGTTTATCCGCTGTTGAAGTCGCTGCGAATGAGCCTGTACGATTATTCGGGAATCGGCAGCCTGACGGACTTCGTCGGCCTGGACAACTACGCCGAGGCGCTTGCCGACAAGCAATTCTATAACGCGATGGCCAACAACTTCGCGTTGATGGCCATCGAGCTGGCCGTATCGCTGACCGTCGCTTTCGTCCTCGCGTATTTCCTGTATCGGGGCGTGTTCGGCTGGAAGTTCTTTAACGTCGTGCTGTTTCTGCCCTACATCATCCCGTTATCGGTATCGGCGATAATATGGACGTCGATCTATGAACCGAACATCGGACTGCTGAATACGTTCCTGGACAAGATCGGCTTAGACTCCTGGAAGCGGGTCTGGCTGGGCAGCACGGATACGTCGCTATATTCCGTCATCGCCGTATGGATATGGCGAACGATTCCGTTCAACATGCTCATCCTGCTCGGCGCCATGCTGAAGATACCGAAGGAGATGATCGAAGCGGCGCGGATCGACGGCTGCTCCGGCTTCCGGATCGTTCGTTATCTGATCTTGCCTCTGACCGCGCCGACGATCGGACTTCTGTTCATCCTGTCCGTCGCCTACGACTTCCGGGCCTTCGACATGGTGTGGGTCATGACGCAGGGCGGACCCGCGGATTCCACTCAGATCGCGTCCACGCTCGTCTACAAGCTGGGCTTCAGCCAGAACGAATACGGCTACGCCAACGCGATCGCCTTTCTCGTATTCGCGTTCGTCGCCGCGGTCGCGAGCGCGCTGATGCTCGTCGCCAAAGGCGTCAACGCGGGCTTAAACCGAAAGCGGGGGACGAAGCTATGATCAAAAAAACGGCACTAACGGCCTTCGTTCTACTGTTCGCCGTCACGTCGCTGTACCCTCTGATCTGGGTATTGATGCAATCTCTCAAATCGGACGCCGAATTTTTCGCCAACCAGTTCGCGCCCCCGGCCGATTTCCTCTGGAACAACTACGGCAAAGCTTGGACCGAAGCGAATTTTGGCCTATACTACAAAAATACGTTGATCGTCACCCTGTTCGGCGTCGCGCTGGGCGTGCTTGTCTGCGTCCTCGCGGGGTACGCGTTCGCCCGATATCGATTTTACGGCAAAAAGCTGCTAACGTTCGCCTTCGTCGGCGTGCTGTTCGTTCCGATTCCGGTTCTGCTGCTGCCCGTTTACTTTATCAATCGGGACCTCGATTTGCTGAACACGTACGCCGGGATGATCGGACCCTATATTTGCGGCATCGTGCCGCTCGGCGTGCTGCTGATGCAAGGCGCGTTCGCAAGCTTGCCGGGCGAGATCGCCGAATCCGCGCGGATGGACGGAAGCGGCGAATGGCGGACGTTCGGCCAGATTATGCTGCCGCTGACGACTCCTACGATCGCTACCGTGTGCATCTTGCAATTTATTACCGTCTGGACGGATTATATGTGGCCGCTTATCGCCAACACGAATCCCGGCATGTACACCTTGACGATCGGCATCACCACGATGGCCGCGCAGAAATTCGTTCTCGGCTACGGCCCGGTGTTCGCCGGCATGGTCATCTCTTTCTCGTTCATTATTCTCGTCTATATTCTCTTGCAAAAGTATTTCATGCGGGCCTTGTCCGACGGAGCCGTCAAAGGGTAATCGGCAGGGCGGGAGGCGCCAATGATCAGAAGATTGCTAGCGACGTACCTTTTTTTCATCGTGATCCCGCTTGCCGCCGTTACCGGTATCGGATATTCGCTGTATAAGAACGGCATGGAAAACCAGGTTGCCCGATCGATCGACGGCACCGTGAAGCTGCTGCACAAAGAAACGGAAGATTATTTCGATAATTACGTGCGGCTCGCCGGCTCCATCATGCTCGACGAGAAGGTGGCCGGCACGACGTACAGCGTCATCGACGTTCTCGGCCGCCGCAAGCCCGATGATGCCTTAAGCGCCAGCTTCGAAGCTTACGATCAGGCTCAAAAAATTCAATTCATTCTGAATAATTTGCTGAACAAGGGCGGCAGCGCGCTGAATACGGTCTATCTCTATACCGGCGGCGGGGAAAGGTTCTACTCCAACCGCACGCGTCACGAGCCGCTTCACGCCGAAGAGCTGGCCGCGTTGGCCGGCCGCTTGCGCGAAAGCGGAAGGGAATGGATTTTCGCGCACGACGGCGCAAGCGAGAACCGCGAATCCATCTACCTCGTCCGCCGGATCGGACAACCGTTCACCCATGCGTACTTGGGCTGCGTCGTCATGGAAATTCATCTATCGGAACTGGCGGATACGATACGCATGGGACAGGTTCCCGAGCAGAGCGTATACGTGCTATGGAACGGCACCGGCCCCGTATACGATCCCGAAGGAGACTGGGCGGACAAGGGCATTACCGTCGAGAACCGGGACGGCCGAACGCGGGTGGCGGCCCCCGAAGAGCAGCGTTACCTGTTGTCCTCCGCGACCGCGGCGGAGTCGGAGTGGACCGTCGTCAGCCTGCTTCCTCAAACCAGGCTTAGCAGCGGGATCGATCGGGTGCGCAATTGGATCATGGCGGCTGCCGGCATCTCCATCCTGTTCTCGATCGCGATCGCTTACGGGATGGCCGTCGGGATTGCCAACCCGGTCAAACGGGTGCGCAACGCCATGCGCAAGTTCGAAGCGCAAATCCTAAGCACCCGCGTGACGGTGCAAGGGCGGGACGAGGTAGCCGAACTTGCCGTCGGCTTCAACCGTATGGCGGAACGGCTGCAGTCGCTGATCGACCAGGTGTACCGGGCGGAGATCGCGGAGAAGGATGCGCAATTGCGCGCGCTTCAGGCGCAGATCCATCCTCACTTTCTTCACAACACGCTGGAATCGATTCGCATGCTCGCGGAAATCCGAGGCGCTTCCGACGTCGGCGAGATGACCCGGGCGCTCGGCGTGCTGTTCCGCGCGGCGACCGAATTTTCGACGCTGATTCCGGTCGAGGTGGAATGGAATTTGGTCCGTCAATATTTGCTCATCCAGGAATACCGGTTCGACGGCACGCTCGCCGTGGACGCCCGTATAGAGCCCGACGTTCGCAACGTGCTCGTTCCCAAGCTGACGCTGCAGCCGATCGTGGAAAACTGCATCCAGCACGGACTGATGCCGCAACGCGCGCCGCGTAAAGGGACGATTCGGCTCCGCGCCTACCGCGAGTCCGAATACGCGATCGTCGAAGTGGCGGACGACGGCGTTGGCATGAGCGCGGACGCTCTCCGCGAGTTGGACGCCAAGCTGCAATCGGACGAGGCGGCGGCCGAAGGAGAAAGCGTCGGTCTGACGAACGTCCATCGCCGCATCCGGCTGCAATGCGGACGGGAGTACGGCTTGTCCGTGACGAGCATCCCGAACGTCGGAACGCGGGTCGCCATCCGGTTGCCGATGGACAAGGAAGGGGGCGAACCCGGCGATGAATATTCTGATCGTCGATGACGAAAAGCTTATCCGGCAAGGCTTGACTCATATGATTCCGCTCATGAACGAGAACTATCGTATCGTCGGCCAATGCGGGAGCGGAGAAGAAGCGCTCGAGCGACTTGCGACGGAAGGCCTTATGGTCGACGTCGTCATTACCGACGTGAGGATGCCTCCGCCGATAAACGGACTGGAGCTGATCGCCGAGCTTGCGATACGCTATTCGCACATTCGCAGCATCGTGATCAGCGGTTATAACGATTTCGAATACGTCCGCAGCGCGCTTCGCGGCGGAGCGATCGATTATTTGCTCAAGCCGATCGACAAGAAGGAGCTGCAGACGGTGCTCGGCAGGATTGCGCCCGCAGGCTCGTCCGGCGATCATCGCGGGCTTGGCGACGGAGGCGAGCATGTCTCTCTCGCTTACCACGATAATTTGCTTAACGGCCTGTTCAAAGCCGATCCCGGCGTTCGCCGCGACGCCGTCGCCTATTTGCAGGGTCGCCACGGCATAAGCGAAAGCACGTATCGTTTTATGACCGCGGGAGTCGTCATCGACCAGCTTCCGGATGAGCCGCTGACGCCTTCCGACAGAGCGCTTTTCCAGTATTTCATTCGCAAGATGGCCGAGGAATTGCTGCCTCTGTCCGGCAGCGCGGAGGGGAGCGTGTTTCAGGGAAGCGACGGCATCACGCTGATCGTGTTTTTTATCGACCGGTCTTGCGGCTTTGAATTGCAGCCGCAAGCCCAGCTCACGATGTTGCTCGGCCAGATCAAACGGCACGTCCGGTACCCGATTACGATCGCGCTGTCCTCGTTCGTCGAATCTTTCCGCCAGTTCCCGAGCATGATCGATCAACTCCATTTCGTCCTCAAATCCCGGCTCGTCAAAGGAACCGACCAGTTGATCGAATACGATGCCGCCAGGCGAATGAACGAAGCCGGGTTCGAGGAGGTCGGCCGGGATTGGATGGGGAGCGTCACCCGCTGCCTGCAGGCCGGGGAATTGGAAAAAATGAAGAGCTCGTTTCTCGAGCTTCTCGCCGATCTGCGGCGCGATCAACGGCCGCCGGACTACATCGTCGATATGATCGACAGAATGTTCATCCGCCTGGAATCCGCGCTGGAGCAAATGGGAATAGCCGTGGACTCTCTTCAATTCGAAGAGAGGCGAAAGCTGCGGCTGACGCTTGAGCAATGTCCGCTATGGGCGCAAATGGAGCGGTTCGTGCGCGAGCGCCTCGACGTTCTGACGGAACAGGTTCGCGCCACGACGCTTCGCCAGAAGCCCGATTATATCAAGGAAGCCGTAGCGTTCATCGAGGAACGCTACCGCGAGGATATCAAACTGCTCGACGTCGCGAAGCACGTTCATCTGTTTCCCAGTTATTTCAGCCAGCAGTTCAAGCTGCTGATGGGCACCAATTTTATCGACTACTTGACGGAAAGAAGAATGGAAGAGGCGATGAGGCTGCTGCGCGAGACGAACGAGCCGGCCTATTTGATCTGCGAGCGGGTCGGTTATGCCACTTCGGCCCATTTTATTAAAGTATTCAAAAAATGGGTCGGCAGTACGCCAGCCGAATATCGCAGCAAGTGGCAGACGGAGGAGACGCGCTGACCGTATCGGAACCAAATGCAGAAAAAAGCGAAATAACGCCAGAACGATGTCGCCTTTTCCCTTCCGCTCCGACCCGTTACCCTTATAGTGCAACGACAAAAAGGAGGGTGTATCGCTTTGAAAAAGAAATCGCGGTTAATTTCGCTGTGCGCGGCCTTGGCGCTGACGACGACCCTCGCGGCTTGCGGCGGCGGGGACGACGGGAACGAGTCCGCCGCTCCGTCCGGCAGCGGAGCAGCGAGTCAGCAGGACATCAAGCTGAAGTTCGTCTCCTGGTGGTCCTACTTAAAGCCGGAGCATCTGCAAGCGTTCGAGGAAGAAAACCCGGGCATTCGCATCGATTACGAATACGTTCCCCCGGGAGACAGCTACTTCAATAAAATCAAAGCGCTCAGCGCCAGCAACGAGCTGCCGGACGTATTCGCCACCCAGGACGCGAATTTCGACAGCTTGGCCAAAGCCGGGGAAATTCTCGATCTGACCGACGCTCTCGGCACGCCGGCGTACGATAAGGAAACCTCTTGGCGGGAGACGATCAATCCCGTGCTGATGAGCTCGCTCGCCAACCAGCTCTCCGCGGAAGCGGATGCGGCGAACCACGCCTGGGGCGTTCCGTTCGGCGCGGTCAGCGTCGTCGTCGTATACAACAAAACCATGTTCGACGAGCTCGGCATTTCCGCCCCGACCACTTGGGAACAATTCGAACAAAACAACGAGAAAATCAAGGCGGCCGGCAAAATTCCGATGTCCTTCAACGGCAAGCTCGGTTGGAACAAATGGTGGTACGAGTATTTGCTGGACCAGACCATCCGCGACGTCAAACCGGAAGATTACGCCTCCGGCGCGGCCAAGCTGACCGATCCCGGCGTCGTCGAAGCCTTCGATAAAATCAAACGGATGTGGGATGACGGCGTGTTCGATCCCGGCGGGTTCACGAACGGTCCCGAGGAGACGCAGGCGCTGTTCGTGCAGCAGAAGCTCGCCCAATACATGGTCGTTCCCGAAAACTTCGTCAAATATTTAACGGAAAACATGCCGGAAGGAATCGAGATCGGAGCTTACGCGCTCCCGGGCTACAAGGGGCTTACGCCCAACCGGGCGATCGGCGGCGCCTCCAACGTCGCGGTCGTAAGCGCCAAGAGCAAGCATCAGGAAGCGGCCGTGAAATTCGCGAAATTCCTGACGTCGGAAAAGCTGTACCAGCTCCTCTCCTCGGAGAACGTCGTGCCGAGCACGATCGGTTACCAGCCTCCCGAGGGAGATCTGATCATGGGCGCGTTCGCCGAAGCGATCGAAGGCGGATTCACCGAGCCGCACATCCCTTCAGGACCCGCCAGCGAACAAGCGCTCAAGGACGCCATGGCGCAAATTTTGCTGAACAACGTCCCGACCGCGGACGCCCTGGCGGAAGCCCAGAGCAAAATCGACAAATAACGAGATAACGCTATAGCAGGGGCCTCCTCTCCCGGATTCGGCAGAGGAGGCCCTTCGGTCTTTCTTCGGCTCAATAAGGATTTTTCCGGACGTTCAGCACGTCCGCGAGGAAGGCGAGCGTCAGCCCTTGGCCCCAGCCTTGGATGCGCTTGTCGGGAACGCCCTTGTAGCCTTCGGCGTTCTGCATGACGGCCGTGCCCGCCGATACGCCGGTCACCGTGCCGTCCTCGGCGATCCGGGCCAGGATGCCGTCGATGGAGCGCTGCGTGTATTTGTTGTACAAGCGGCCTTTCGTCAGCAGCGCCGCGGCGATTCCCGCGGAGCCGGACGTCTCCAGCGGCGAGGACGGATCGTCCAGGATCGTATGCCAGAGGCCGGATTCGTCCTGCAAGCGGACGAGGGCGCTCAACTGGTCGCGCAGCGAGCCCTCGATGACCATGAAGTTCGGCAGATCGACCGGTACGAGCTCGAGCGCCCGCGCCATCGTGAGCGCCGCCCACGCGTTGCCCCGCGCCCAATGCACGCCCGACATGTGGTTGCCCGCGATATTGTCCCAACCGTGGTAATACAGATTCGTGCGCGAATCCTGCAGCACGTTCTCGTGCCCGTGATATTGCCGCAAGCCGTCGGCGAAGTAATCGTCGCGGCCCAGCAGCTTGCCGATCCGAAGCAGGAAGTAGCCGGCCATGAACATCGTGTCCACCCACGCCTGCTCGGGGAAGTTGTACGTCTCCGAATTGACCGTGTGCTGGAAGATGCCGTCTCCGAACCGGACGGCTTGATGCGTTAGATACTCCGCCATCTCCTTCGCCGTCTCGATGTACCGCTCGTCTTTCGTGACCTCGTACAGCGTCAGCAGCGAATGGCCGACCGACACGCCGTTGACCGACAGCTTGGGCAAGCCGTCCTCCATGTTGTCGTCCACCCACGCCTTCAGGCGGTCCAAATATTCGGCTTTGCCCGTCGCCGCGTACGCCTCGCACACGCCGTAGAAGGCGACGCCTCCCGGCCAATCCCAACTGAAGTCCATTCGGAACGTCCGCTCGACCACCCGGTCGATGACCTCGATGATTTCGCTATCATGAAAACGCAATGCCGGCATATCGTCTGCTCCTTCCATATTGTGACTACCCCTTTAAGCCGCTGGTGCTGATGCCTTCGACGATGTATCGCTGAAAGACGAAGAAGACGGCGACGACCGGCACGAGGGACAGGGTCGCCATGGCGAACATGCCGCCCCAGTTGTTCAGCGATTCTCCGTCCAGGAACATTTTCAGCGCCAGCGACACGGGATAGCTTTCGGGCTTGTTCAAATAAATGAGCGGGTTGAGAAAATCGTCCCATCTCCAGTAGAAGGAGAAGATCGCCGACGTAATGAGCGCCGGAACGATGAGCGGCACGATGACGCGGACGAAAATCCCGTATTTGCTGCACCCGTCGATCTTGGCCGCCTCGTCCAGCTCCCGGGGAATCGTCCGAATGAACTGCATGATCAGGAACACGAAAAACGGCGTCGCGAAATAGTGCGGCAAGATGATCGGCTTCAGGCTGGAAATCCAGCCGAATTCGGCGAACATGACGTATTGCGGAATGACGACGACGTCGTGCGGAAGCATCATCGTCGCCATCATGCACGCGAACCAGAATCCCCGGGCGAAGAAGCCGATCCGGGCGAAGCCGTAGGCGACCACCGCGGAGGAGGCCACGGCGCCGATCGTCGACAGGATGACGATGACGAACGAGTTCTTGAAGAACGTCGCGAACGTCGTGCCGGCGAATCCTCGCCATCCGGAGGAGTAGTTTTCGAAAGCCAGGGCGCTCGGAATCAGATTAAAGGCGGTCGTGAAAATTTCGTGGTTCGGCTTCAGGGAGCTCGAGACGAGCCACAGGATCGGATACATCATCAGCAGCGCCAAGACGCTGACCGCGACATGGTAGATCGTCCGCTTGTTCAATGCCCGCGACATGAGCTCATTCCCCTTTCGATTCGTAATGTACCCAGCGGGTCGAGGATCGGAAGATCAGGATCGTGAGCAGTCCGACGATAATCAGCATGATCCAGGCCATCGCGGACGCATAGCCCATCTCGAAATGGGAGAAAGCTTTGCGGTACAGATAGAGCGAGTACAGCAGCGTCTGATCCAGCGGCCCGCCTTCGCCCCTGGAGATGATGTACGCCGGCGTGAACGTCATGAACGCGGATATCGTCTGCATGATCAGATTAAACAGAATGATCGGCGTCAGCAGCGGAAGCGTAATCCGGACGAATCGGCGCGGCGCGTTCGCCCCGTCGACGCTGGCCGCCTCGTAATAGTCTTTGGGAATATTTTTGAGTCCGGCCAGGAAGATCAGCATCGAGGAGCCGAACTGCCAGACGGACAGAGCGACGAGCGTGCCCAGGGCCGTATCGGGGTTGCCGATCCAGTTCGTCGTCGAATCGATCCCGATATACTGCAGGAAGGAATTGATCAATCCCTTGTCCCCGAAAATCTGCTGCCACATGATCGAGACCGCAACGCTTCCGCCGATCAGGGACGGGAGGTAAAAGGCCGACCGGTAAATGCCGATCGCCCGCGTCGCCGTATTGAGCAGCATCGCGACCGATAGCGCGAAAGCGAGCCGGAGCGGAACGCTGGACAGGACGTAAGTGAAGGTCACCTCGAACGACTTGGCGATTTTGTCGTCCTCCATGAACATCCGTTCATAGTTGGCCAAGCCGATCCAACGAGGAGAGGTCAGCAGGCTGTAATCCGTAAACGAATAGTACAACGACGCGAAAATCGGATAGATCGTAAAGATCACAAAGCCCAGCACAAACGGCGCGATAAACACGTATCCGGCAATATGATCGTTTCCGCGAAGCTTCATGTCTCTCAACTCCCAGGCTGATATAGGACGTTCTTGTTGATGGTTAGGCTCCTCTCGGCTTGCTCTACACTCATTATAGAAGCGCCGCCCGGCACGGATAAGCCAAAAAACCGACCTGTTTGTTCAAAAAGCAGGTGTCGTCCGCGCCCTGGACGGCCGCAAGCGGAGCCAAGTATGGTAAGATGGAGGCAGCCCCCGAACGAGGGCTATTTGATCATGAGGAGGAAAAGGGCATGAACGGATCGTACGCGAAGACTATCCGGAAAGGCAATAAACCGGTAGGAGGTGATATCTACTATGAACCATAGCGAATATCCTTTTCAGGAATCGGTCCTGCCCGGCATCGGCCGCAAGTTCAGTCTCGTCACGAAAGGAGGAGACCGACTCGTTATCGTCGTCCACAACGACGGAAGGCGCGATCTATTTCACATGGATCCTTCATCCCCCGACGATACGCTATCCTTAGTCTCGTTGGACGACGAAGAAGCCCGCGCCGTATCGGCGATTCTCGCCGGCATTCATTACAAGCCCAAGCTGATCGAAACCCAGGAGATGGCGCTGGACGGGCTCGTCGTCGAATGGATCCGCGTTGAACCCCAGTGGGCGTGCATCGGACGAAGCATCGCGGAGCTGGACATCCGGCAAGCCGCCGGAGCGATCGTCATCGCCGCCGTCGAGAGGGATCACGCCAAGCGGATCAACCCCGGCCCGGATTACGTCATCGCGTCCGGCTCGACCTTGGTCGTGACCGGCGAGCGTCTGCAATTAAAGGATCTGCGCAAGCTATTGTCGACCGGGAGCCTTTAGCCATGGACACGCTCATCTTCGAGGTCGGTTTGGCGCTGGCTCTGATCACCCTCACCGGTTTTTTGTCCAACAAGCTGAAGTTTTCCGTCATTCCGTTCTACATTCTGATCGGCATGGCCGTCGGCCCGCACGCCCCCCACTTCTGGATCATCGACCTGAGGTTCATCGAGAGCTCCGGATTTATCGACTTTATGGGCCGGCTGGGCATTATCTTTCTCTTGTTCTATCTGGGACTCGAATTTTCCGTCGCGCGCCTGCTGAAATCCGGCAAGGGCATTCTCGTAGGCGGGACGTTTTACGTCGGATTGAATTTCCTGTCGGGGCTGCTGCTGGGCTGGCTCATGGATCTTCCGCTGAAAGAGACGCTCGTCGTCTGCGGGATCATGACCAGCTCCTCGACCGCCATCGTAGCCAAAGTGTTGGTCGATCTGAAGAGAACGGCGAACAAGGAAACCGAGATCATCATGGGCATGATCATGTTCGACGATCTGTTCATCGCCGTGCACATCTCCATACTGACCGGCTTGATCCTGAGCGGCGCCTCTTCCTTCGGAAGCATCCTGCTCGTTTCTTTGACCGCGTTTCTGTTTATTTTCCTGTTCCTCTATATCGGGAGAAAAATCGTCCGGTATCTCGACGTGCCCCTTGGCGTCTCTTCGACCGAGCTGTTCCTGCTCCTGGTCATGACGCTGCTGTTCCTCGTGGCGGGATTCTCGGAGACGCTCCACGTCGCCGAAGCGATCGGAGCGCTCATGATCGGCCTCGTCCTCGGGGAATCGAAGCACGTGAAGCGAATCGAGCAGCAGGTTATGCCCTTCCGCGATTTTTTCGGGGCGATCTTCTTTTTCGGCTTCGGCCTAACCATCGAGCCTTCCACGTTGGGAGGGGCGATCGGCATGACGATCGTGGCCGTTCTCTTGACGCTTGTCGGGAATATGGCGGCGGGCATGATCGCCGGGCGATTGTCCGGTTTATCTCCGAAAATGTCGCTCAACATCGGGTTTACTCTCGTCGCACGAGGCGAATTCTCCATCATCATGGCCAACATCGGCAAAGCGGGAGGCCTGATGCCCGCCATCCAGTCGTTCGCCGTGCTGTACGTATTAATCCTCGCGGTGCTCGGCCCGGTGCTCGCGAAGGAGAGCCAGAGGATCGGCCGTTTCTTCGGCAAACGGCTGCCTTCCCGCGCGAAAGAACGCCACCTAGATTCGGGCTAGAATGGCCCAAGGACCCTTCGCGGGTCCTTTTTCGTTCGCCTCCGGCCTCCGGCTTCTTCGCGTTTCGATGGAATAAAAGGAGAACGCCGGAACACGCGAACAATAAACGGATATCTCCGTTTATTTTCCTGACAACGCGGACGAACAACGTCGTTAACTGGATTTCTACAGGAATTTCGCGGCTCCGAGTCTCTCCATCGGCCACGGGAAGTCAATTAGCTGTATATTTCCAGTTATCCACCCGTTTAGGGCCGATCAAGGTGAGATTAACCGTACGTTTCCATTTATTTCTACCCACAAGAAAGAGAGACTTGGGGCCGCGCGAAAAGAAAGAAGCTCCGACGGGGATTTCCCTCGCCGGAGCTTCTTTTTTCCCTATTGCTGCGCTTGCGCCCGCGCGAGAATCGCGTTCGCTTCCTTGCGGAATTCGACCGCCGCGTCGGCCACGGAGATTTTCTTGTACAGAATCCGCTCGCTCATGTCGCGAAGCAGCTTCTCGATCTCGGTCGCGCCGATCGGGTTCGGCGGGTCTCCGACGCTGCTGTTCTGCTCCGCCCAGGCGACGTAGTCGAAAATCTTGACTTCGTTCGGCGACAGGATCGGCTTCAGCGCTTCCTTCACCTTCGACGATACCGGCACGCCGCGGTCGCCCTTGATCAGCTTGTTCGCTTCGATGTCGTTGACGAAGAAGCTGATGAACTTCGCGGCCTCTTCCTTCACCTTCGAATTTTCCGTGATCGAGAAGAACATGCTCGGCTTCTGGAACAGCCCTTTGTTGCCGTTGCGGCCCGGCAGCGGATAAAGCTCCAGCGGACGGTCGGTAACGAGGTTGGCGACGGCCAGGAACTGGTTGGACCAGCCGTTGCCGGAGATGGCGTTGCCGAGCAGTATTTCGTCTTCTTCCGCGACGCCTTTCTTTTGCGTTTCCTTGTCGAGAGACAGAATGTAGCCGTTGTCGTACCATTTTTGATATCTCGAGAAATAATCGATGAAGGCTTGATCGTCGGCGTAGCCGATCGTTTTGCCGTCCGCGCTGTACATCTTCTGGTCGATCGTCCTCAAGTAATAGGGGAAGAAGACGTCGTGGCGGAACGCGAAGCCGCCGACTTGCTTTCCTTTCGCCTTCGCTTGCTCGGCCATCTTCTCGAAGTCGTCCCACGTCCAATCCCGGGTAGGCACGTCGATGCCCAGGCTCTTCATCGTTTCCACGTCGAGAGTCGTGCTCAGCACGTTGCCCCCGAGGTTCAGCGCGACGAGCTTGTCGTTCACCTTGCCCCCGGACAGCGCGCTCTCGCTGATGTCCGCGACGTCCAGCGCGCCGCTGTCGATGAACGGCTGGAGATCGGCCAGCTGATTGCGTCCGCCGTATTGCGTCAAGTAGGAGATGTCCATCTGGATGATGTCCGGCAGAGAGCTGGCCGCCGCTTGCGGGGCGAGCTTCTTCCAATAGTCGTCGAACGTCGCGTAATCGGCTTCGATCGTGACGTGCGGGTTAAGCGATTCGTACAGCTCGATAACCTTTAACGTGTAATCGTGGCGCGATTGGCCGCCCCACCAGGCGATGCGGAGCTTGACCGGCTCCTTCTCGGCCGCCGCGGGCTCGGACGCGGGCGCCGATTCGGAGGCGGACGCGGACGGCGCCGAGGATGCGGGCTGCGGGCTTGCGCCCCCCTCGTTGCCGTTATTCCCGCCGCAGGCAGCCAGCAGACTTGCGAACATGACGAGCATCAGAATGGCGGATAACGTTTTTTTCATTCGCTTACTCCTCCCCTGTTCTAGACCAGCTTGAATGGAAATGCTTACATTCCCTATTATCCGTACAGGGCAGGAATAGGGTAAGGCAAAAAACCGATCTGTTTGTTCAAAAAGCAGAGGTGTCCGCATGCTTCGTCATATATTCCGAAGGAGTGCAGCCCAGCTGTTTCTTGAATACCTGGCTGAAATATTGCGGATTGTCGCCGTATCCGAGCTGCGCGGCCAATTCGAAAATTTTGATGTCCGGCCGCTCGGCGATGAGCTCGGTGGCTCTCTTGATTCTCGCCTTCACCACGTAATGGGTAAACCTCTCCCCGGTCTCCTTCTTGAACAGCTTGCCGAGATAATCGGCATTCATGTACAGCATCTCGCGGGCGACCAGATTGAGGGACAAGTCGCCGTCGTGAAGGCGCTGCCCGACGATCTCCTCGATTCGGCGGATGATCGTCGTATGCTTCAAGGCGTTCCGCTCGTAATTGCGCTTCGCCATGTCGCGCACCGTCTCCTCGAAGCAAAGCTGGATCGCTTGCAGCGTGCTCATCTCGACCAGCTGGGGAATCGTCCTGTAGCATTCCCCCATCGACTGGGGATCCGCTTGCCGGAACAGGGCAACGTACTGCTGAATCGCGTACGACTTGGTCATGTCGATATCGAACTGGGCCCGCTTCAGCCCCGCGAACCATTCCCGGAGCGCCCGCTCCGCCCCGGCCCCGTCGCCGGAGCGAACCGACATCGCCAGACGGCTCTCGTCGAAGTCGTAATCCTCGAATTCGCTCTCCGCCGATCCCCCGGTCTCTTTGCTCGTAATCAGCCCGCCCTCGTCCAGATAGAACCGGTATTTCAGGCCTTGAAGCGTCTCCTGGTACAGCTTGCGGGCTTTGGTGATCAAATCCGGATCGCTGAGGGAGATCGTGAGATCCAGCTTGTAATATTGCTGGAAGGCGTTCCGGATCGCATGGATGCGCTCGTGCAGCCAAGCCGCGTCCTCGATATCCTCGATCAGGATCAGGACGTGGCCGCCGATCGTCGTTCCGAGCAGCGTCTCCTCGAGCAAATCTTCCGCGATATTTTTGACGGCGAATAAGTGCTCGTACTCGAAAGAGCCTTCCGGCTGGAACAGCAGCAACCGGACCGGACGGTTGAATTCGAACCGGAACAGCCCCCGGTAATACTCCCAATCCAGGCTGCCGTACGTCTTGTTCGTCACGAACTCCTTCAGCACCTGCTCCTTCACGTGCGGCATGACCTTCTCCAGACGTTCCTTGACGGTCCGCACGAACGATTCCTGGTCGCGCCCGCTGTCGAGCTCGCGAACGATCGCGGAAAGCGCGTCCTCGATCTTGCGCTCGTTGGTCGGCTTCAGCAGGAAATGCTTGACCCCGTACTGCATCGCCCGGTTGGCGTACTCGAACTCCCCGAATCCGGATAAAATGACGAACTTGATATGCGGATGGGAAGCGTGCGTCTTCTCGACCAACTCGAGACCGTCCATGCCCGGCATGCGAATGTCGCAAACGACGATATCGGGGTTCTCCCCCGCGATCCTCTCGTAGCCCTGCAGCCCGTTCTGCGCCGTTCCCAACAATTCGAGCCCGAGAGTCGGCCAATCGATGATCCGCGTGATGCCGTCCAGAATGATTCTCTCGTCGTCCACCAGCAGTACTTTGTACACGTCTATTCCTCCATTTCTCTCGGAAGATCCACGATGACCCTCGCGCCCGTCCCGGGTTCGCTTCGAATCCGAAGGCCGTAGCCTTCGCCGAACGCGAGCCGGATTCTATCGTCGATATTCGCCAGGCCGATGCCGTTCCCCCTGGCTTTTAACGTTCCGTCCTTCAGTTGCTCGAGCGTTTCCTCCGGCATCCCGGGGCCGTTGTCGCCGACGACGACCCTCACTCCTTCGGCCGTCTCTTCCGCGGCCACGCCGATCGCGCATTCGCCGATCATCCCCTCGAGCGCGTATTGGATCGCGTTCTCCAGCAGCGGCTGCAGCGTCAGCTTCGGAATAGGCGTCCTCAGCAGGCGGTCCGGAACGTCCAACGAGAACGACAGGCGCTCTCCGAACCGGATTTGCTGAATCGTAATGTAGCTCCGCACGATCTCCAGCTCCTCCTCGAGGGAGAGCAGCGGTTTCTTCATGCTGACGGAGCTGCGGAACAGCACCCCGAGAGCTTCGACCATCTCGGAGATCTGCGGTTGGCGGTTCACTTTGGCCATCCAGTTGATCGATTCCAGCGTATTGTACAGGAAGTGCGGATTAATCTGCGCCTGAAGCGCCCGGAACTCCGTCTCCTTGATCATCAGCCGGTTCGAATAGTTTTCCGTGATCAGCATATTGATCCGCTCCACCATCAAGCGGAACGTGCGCTGCAGCAGCCCGATCTCGTCCATCGTCTTCGGCGTGCTGTCCGGCGTCAGCAGGTTCGCCTCCTCGAAGTTCCCCTTCTCGACCAGCTTCATGCGTCCGATCAAGTTCTCGATCGGCCTCGTCAAGCTTCGGCTGAACCGGACGCCGATCAGGATGACGAGGAGAAAGAGGACGACGAATACCCCGATCACGAGGCGCTTGATAAAGACGACGCTTTCGAAAATTTCGTTGTACGGCGTCGCGTTCAAATAAGTCCAGCCCGTCTCCGGCGAGCGGAAATGAGAGATGAAATAGGTCTCGGACTGAAACGATTGCGTAAAATAGCCGTTCTTGGACGGAAGGGAGCCGCGCAAATCCGCCGGGTCGAAAGCGGGCCGTTCCGGATAGACCGTCCGGTCTCCGGCCGCGATAATCATGTCCCCAATCCCCGAAGCGGCGGCTTCCTGCACGATCCGGCCGATGTTGATCCGTATGATCAACGTACCCAGGTGCTGAAGATCGAAGTTCGCGCTCCGGTAAGAACGGATCTCGCGGACCGAGATCAAGGCGGCGTCCTTCCCGTCCGGGAACACCCAACGCTCCTCTCCCTTGGCCTCCTTCGCCAGCTCGGCCATTTGCTTCATTTTATCCGGATCGATGACGGTGAGATTTCCGATCTTATGCTCCACTCCGCGCGAATCGTACACGTGCATGGACAGAATGGACGATTCCGAACCGGCGTAGCTCAGTATTCTTTCGATCACCCGCTGGTACAGAATGACCCGGTCGTATTCCGACTCGATCGTCTTGATGTCCAGCAGAAGGCTTTGAAGCTGGGTATCGGCGATGACCTGGTAGGAAATCTGCTCGATCCGTTCGAGCTCCGCCTCGATCGCGGACGACGACAGGTTGAGCACCTGCGACGACTTGTCGTACAGCTGGTGATCGTAGATCGAGAAAGCGTATTGCTGCACGAGAAACGTGAACGCGAACGTCACGGCGATGACCAGCCCGAAGAGCAGCGAAATTTTATTTTTGATCTTCATGTGCCGAATGGAACCGAATCCGGTCTGCATACTCTCCGCCTCCTCTTGTCTTTACGGCATCGTGTAGAAAGTATGCCATCCCCGGCACGTTTGTGTAAAGCGTTTTCATTTGAAAGCAAGGTATCCGCCGGAATGCGAAAGCCGCGCATCGTTATCCCTTCACTACAAGCCAAAACGCCTTCGGCGTCCTTGGACCCGGAAGAAGCTTTGCGGAGACGATACAGGTCATGATAAGCGTGAAACTTATAAATTCTGTATCGTTAAAAGAAAACCCGGATAACCGATGATCGATTTTCCGGGTTTTTTGTTTAAAAATCAGGGGGATCTCCGGGCTTGCCGAAGTTCGGCGTCCCGTCCTCGTTCCAGCCGAACGGTTGCGCCCGGGCGTGCCGGTTCGGATCGTACAGCGGATCGCCGACGATTTCCTTGTAACTGCGGGCGTGGTAGACCAGCACGTCCGTCAGCCCGTCCTCCGACACGGTAAAGCTGTTATGGCCGGGGCCGAATTGCCCCGCTTCCTCGTTCGTCTCGAACACCGGACGAGGGGCTTTGCGCCAGCTTGCCGGGTCCAGCAAGTCGCCGTTCTCGTCCGCCCATAGAAGCCCCATGCAATAGTGATGGTCCGTCGCGCTGGCGGAATAGGCGATGAATATTTTGCCGTTCCGCTTCAGAACGGCCGCTCCTTCGTTCACGAGGAAGCCGATCTTCTCCCAGTCGTATTCGGGCTTCGCGATCATCGTCTGCCTGCCTTCGATCGTCCACGGATTGCTCATAAGCGCGATGTAGAGATTGGAATTCCCCGGAATGTCCGGGTCCTTCTGCGCCCACACGAGGTAGCGAACGCCTCTATGTTCGAACGTCGTCGCGTCCAGCGCGAACGATTCCCAGTTCGCGACGAGTTGGCCTTTTTCCGTCCAACGGCCTTCGGTCGGGTCCGCCGAATCGTTCTCGAGCACGTAGATCCGGTGATCGAACAACCCCTCGTTCGTCTCCGTCGTATGCGCCGCGGCGAAATAAATATACCATTTGCCGTCGATGCGGTGGATTTCCGGCGCCCAGACGTTCGCGCTCATCGGTCCGCTGTCGTATTTCCTCCAGCAAACGACCGGGTTCGCCGAACCGATGCCTTGGATGGTCGCCGACTTGCGCAGCTCGATCCGGTCGTATTCCGGCACGGAAGCCGTGAAGTAATAGTAGCCGTCCGTATGCCGGTAAACCCAAGGGTCGGCCCTCTGCTCCGCCAGCGGATTCGAATACGACGTCGCCGCGGTTTTCGTCGATGCCCGCTTGCCCATTATGCAGCCCCCGCTCTTTTCAACCGAATCACGTTCCACGACTGCTTCGGCAGCAAGGCGCTGACGACGCCGTCTTCCAGCTTGGCGTTGCCGCCGCTATGAGGTTTGACCTTCTCCGAGCCGGCCGCGTTGGTCGCCTTCAGATCCGGATTTTCGAGCACGATATGCTCGGCTACGCGATAGCCGGAGAAGCTGCGCACGTCGCAAGCGAGCTCCAGCGCGCTTTCCAGGCTTCGATTCACGGCGAACACGACGACTTCGTCCTTCTCGTCGTTATACACGGCGGCGGATTCGAGGTACGGCACGTCCGTGAAATCCTTGCTGTCGTATTTGTCCGAGACGATGACCGGATTCAGCGCGATGCCCCTTCCGTACACGGAAGCGTGCATATACGGGTAGTAGATCGTTTGTTTCCACGCCGCTCCGCCGTTCTCCGTCCTAATCGGCGCGATCACGTTGACGAGCTGCGCGAGACAAGCGATCTTGACGCGATCCGAACGCTTGAGGAACGAGATCAGCAAGGTGCCGACGAGCAGCGCGTCTTCGAAATTATAGGCGTCTTCGAGCTGCGGAGGCGCGATCGTCCATGGCTCGATCCGCTTGTCCGCGTCGTTCGAATGGTACCAGACGTTCCATTCGTCGAAGCTGAGGTGGATCGTCTTCTTGCTTCTTTTCTTTGCTTTCATATAGTCGCATACGGAGATAATCGTATGGATGAACCGGTCCATCTCCAGCGACTGCGCCAAATAGTTCGCGGTGTCGCCGTCGCGATTGCCGAAGTATTGATGCAGGGAGATGTAATCGACCGCGTCGTACGTATGCTCGAGCGTCGTCGCTTCCCATTGCGGGAACGTCGGCATGCCCGAATTGGAGCTGCCGCAGGCGACGAGCTCGATATCCGGATCGACCCAGCGCATGACCTTGGCCGTCTCGAGCGCGAGGCGCCCGTACTCTTCCATCGTCTTGTGGCCGATCTGCCACGGCCCGTCCATCTCGTTGCCGAGGCACCACGTCTTGATCTTGTGCGGTTCCTTGTAACCGTGCGAGATGCGAAGGTCGCTGTAATAGGATCCGCTCGGATGGTTGCAATACTCGACCAGGTTGCGAGCGTCGTCTACTCCCCTCGTACCCAGGTTCACGGCCATCATCGTTTCCGAGCCGACTTTCCTGCACCAATCGGCGAACTCGTTCGTTCCGACAGAGTTGGGCTCGATCGTCCGCCAGGCCAGCTCCAGCCTGCGGGGTCGGCTCGCGACGGGACCGACTCCGTCCTCCCAGTTGTAGCCGGACACCATATTCCCGCCCGGATACCGGACGATCGGCACGTTCAGGCCTTTTACCAAGCCGATCACGTCCTTGCGGAAGCCTTGCTCGTCGGCCTCCGGATGACCGGGCTCGTAAATTCCCCCGTACACGGCTCTTCCGAGATGCTCGATGAACGAGCCGTAGATGCGGTCGTCGATGCGGGAAATCCGGTATTCCCTGTCGATGATCATTTTGGCTTTGAGGTTGGTCGTCATGGCGCTCTCCTCTTTCTGTGTCTGGTGATTGATCAGCCTTTAACGCCGCCGACCGTCAAACCGGAAATAAAATAGCGTTGGAAAAACACGAACAGCAGCAAGATCGGCACGATCGCCATGACCGAACCCGCGATCAGCACTTGGTAGTTGTTGCCGTACGGCGTGATCAACGTGCTCAGGCCGATCGGAATGGTCAGCATGTCGTTCGTGCGCAGCACGAGCATCGGCCATAGGAAGTTGTTCCAGTTGCCGAGAGCGATCAGGATCGTCATCGCCCCGAAAGCGGGCACCATGAGCGGAATGAAGATGCGGAAAAACATGCCGTACTCCGTGCAGCCGTCGATGCGTCCGGCGTCCATGAAGTCCTTCGGTAGACCGCTCGCGTATTGCCGGAAGAAAAAGGTCGGAAGCGGAGCGACCGCGAACGGGAGAATAACCCCCCATAGGGTATTGATCATTTTGAAATTAATCATCAGCTTGTAGAGCGGCAGCATGATGATTTCCATCGGCACCATCATGACGAGCAGGATCGCGACGAAGATCGCGTTCTTGAATCTGAAGTCGTACATGGCCAAGCCGTAGCCGACGAAAGCCGACAGGAACAAAGACACGGCCGTCGCGATGACCGTAATGACGATGCTGTTCTTAAACCAGGTGAAGTACGTATCGGCCGATTCGGTGAACAGCGAGCGGTAATTCTCCCACGTAAACAGTTCCCAATCGACGGTATAGCTGAGGCCCGAGCTGATCGCGAGCTTCGCGGGCTTGAAGGACGCGACCAGAATCGCGTAAAAAGGCGTCAGCATCGCGATCGTGACGACGGTGAACAAGAGCAGCATCAGCAACGCGGAAGGAGTCAGCTTTCTTCTGGCTTCCACCGGTCAGTCCTCCCTCTTGAAGAGCCCGAATACTTTCAGTTGAAACAGGTTCAGCACGAGCATCAAGCCCAGCAAGGACAGGCCGATCGCGGAACCGAGGCCCATGTTGTTCTGCTCGAAGCCCTGCTGATAGATGTAGCCGACCATCGTCAATCCCATATCCTTCGGCGACCGATTGCCGCTCCATAGCGTGAAGCTTTCGATAAACATGGACAACCCGCCGAAGATGCTGATCGTCAGGACGTAGATCGTGACCGGCCGCAGCATCGGAATCGTAATCCGGGTAAACTTCTGCCAGGCCGACGCTCCGTCTATCGAAGCCGATTCGTATACATCCTGGGGGATATTCTGCAAGCCGGACAAAAAGTAAACGATGTTCACGCCAAGCCATCGCCATGTCGCCAGCAGCACCAGCGACAACATCCCGAGGCGCTCGTCCGCCAGCCACTTCTGCGGCTCGATGCCGAACAGGCCCACGATCTGGTTCATGATCGCGGTATCGGATTGCCCCAGCATG
>Ga0065721_10050290_pt1 | contig 21437 bp, 13 predicted proteins | sample Mesricmetagenome_FD_59108 | JGI IMG/M metagenome (GOLD analysis project Ga0065721, IMG submission 59108) | Mesophilic microbial community from rice straw/compost enrichment Sample: eDNA_1 v2 (version 2) | ecosystem: Engineered > Solid waste > Grass > Composting > Bioreactor | place: USA: Davis... | reverse complement strand
CCGGATCGGCCATAAGCCCGTCCGGGCCACGGACACGCCGGGCTTCCTCGTCAACCATGCGAGCCGCGCCTTCGGCACGGAGGCCCTGCGGATCGTCTCGGAGGGTATCGCGGACGTAGCGGACGTGGACCGGGTGATGACCGAGACCGCAGGCTTCCGCATGGGGCCCTTCGCGTTCTTCGACCTGACCGGGCTCGACGTGTCCCACACGGTGATGGAGTCGATCTATCACCAGTATTACGAGGAGCCGCGCCACCGGCCCGTGGTCATGACGGCGCGCCGCGCCGCCGCCGGCCTCCTCGGGCGCAAGTCGGGGCAGGGGTTCTACACCTACCGGGACGGCGCGGCCGAGAAGCCGCCTGAGGCCCCGCCACCATCTCTCGACCGGACGAGGCCGCTCTGGATATCGAGCCGGTTCCCGAAGGCCGCGGAGGCGCTGCGGGCCTGTCTGGCAAAAGCCGGAGCCACCATCGAGACCGGCGCAAGCCCATCCCCTGAGGCCGTCATCGTCCTGACGCCCTTCGGGGAGGACACGACGACGGCTGCCCTTGCGGAAGGCCTCGACCCCGCCCGTGCCGTCGCGGTCGATTGCCTGTTCGGTCTCGACCGCCGCCGCACGCTGATGCACACGCCCGCGACAGCGCCCGAGATCCTGCACGCGGCCCATGCCTGGCTCGCGGCCGATGGGAGCGCCGTCACGGTGATCCACGACAGCCCGGGCTTCATCGCCCAGCGGATCGTGGCCTGCATCGTCAATGTGGGATGCGAGATCGCGCAGCAGCGCATTGCCGCGCCCGAGGACATCGATACCGCGACCGAGCTGGGGCTCAACTATCCGCGTGGGTCCCTCCGGTTCGGAGACGAGCTCGGCCCGAGGCGGATCCTGGCGATCCTGGAGGCCTGCCATGCCTTCTATGGGGATCCCCGCTACCGCCCCTCGCCCTGGCTGAAGCGCCGTGCGCTGCTCGGCCTGCCCCTGACGGCTCCGGAACGCCGTACCTGAGAGCGCTTGCGGTCTGCCTTTTTTCCTGGCACCGAGGAGTTTCAAGGCGGCGTTTCAGGCTCTCGCCCGGACATGACGGCGCTACAGACCCTGGACGACACTCCCATGCTCGAAGACCAGAATCTTCTGCTCAACCAATTCTTCACGCTCTGGGCCATGCTCGATCCGATCAGCCATCTGCCGCTCTTCCTGGGCGCGACGGCGGAGCTCGACCGGCAGGAGCGTCAGCGCTCGGCCCTGATGGGCGTGGGCTTCGCGTTTCTCATCCTGGTCTTCTTCGGCATCGCGGGCCAGTACCTGCTCCACGCCATGGGGATCTCCCTGATCTCCTTCCAGATCGCCGGCGGGATCATCCTGCTGCTCTTCTCGACCTCGATGGTCCTGTCCGAGCCACCTTCGCCGGCGGCTGCCCAGGCCGCAGCCTCGAACAATGCGCTCAACGTCGCGGTTTATCCTCTCGGCACGCCGATCATCGCCGGCCCCGGGGCCATGCTGTCGATCATCATCCTGACCGACAACAACCGCTTCACCCTGCCGCAGCAGATCTCCACCTTCGGGGTGCTCGCCGCCGTGCTGGGGCTTCTCCTGGTCATTTTCCTCCTCGGCGACCGGATCGGCCGCGTCATCGGGCGTGGGGGCACCAATGTGCTGCGCCGCGTCATGGGCGTGATCCTCGCGGCCCTGTCGGTGAATCTCATCGTTTCGGCCCTCGCTCAGTGGCTGAACCTCCCGCCGATCTGAGGCCGGAGCGGGCAGGGGATAGGCAAAAGTTCCGCCGGAATATACCACGGGCCGCGAATTATTAGCCGGCAACCTGATTGCCGTCAGGCTCCAACGGGACTAAGCAGGACATCCGGTTTCCGCCCAAGCCTTGAGGAATGAATGTCCGCGACCGCCGTCCTGATTCATCTGCTGGGAGAGATTGCCCTGCTCCTGTGGGGCATCAATATGGTCAACAGCGGGGTTCAGCGCGCCTTCGGCAGCGACCTGCGGTGGATCCTCGGGGTCGGCCTGAAAACCCGCCTCCGGGCCTTCCTGGCGGGCCTCGGCGTCACGACCGTTCTCCAGAGCAGCACGGCGACGGCCCTGATGGTGTCGTCCTTCTCGGCGGGCGGCTCGGTCGATCTGGTGCCGGCGCTTGCGGTCATGCTCGGCGCGAATGTGGGCACGACCCTCATCGTCCAGGTCCTGTCCTTCGACATCACGCTGATCTTCCCGGTCCTGATCTTCGGCGGCTACATGGGCTACCGGAGGGGGGCGTCGAGCCGCGCCAAGGACCTCGGCCGCGTCGTCATCGGGCTCGGCCTGATGCTTCTGTCGCTCCACCTCCTCACCGAGACGATCCGGCCCATCGAATCCTCCGTGGTGCTCAAGGATCTCCTGGCCTCCATCGCGCCCGATCCGCTGATCCTGGTCATGCTCGCGACGGCATTGGCCTGGGCGGCCCATTCCAGCGTCGCGGCCCTGCTCTTCATCATGTCGCTGGCCTCGGCCGGGGTCATCGATTCCCATTCGGCGCTGGCCATGGTGCTCGGGGCCAATCTCGGCAGCTCGCTCAATCCGCTCCTCGAAGGCACGGGGGGCGATCCGGTGAAGCTCAGGGTGCCGTTCGGCAATCTCGCGATCCGGGTGGTCGGCTGCGTCGTGGCTCTGCCGCTCATGGACCCGATCCTCTCGGCCATGACCCTGCTCGATTCCGACCCGGCGCGGATGGCGGCCAATTTCCATACCCTGTTCAACGCAGTCCTGGCCGCCGTCTTCATCCTGCCGCTACCCTGGATCGCGAGCCTTCTTCTCAAGATCTTTCCCGAGAGGGTCCGTTCCGCCGATCCCAGCGTTCCGCAATATCTCGATGCGGATGCCCTCGATACGCCCTCGGTCGCGCTCTCCAACGCGGCCCGCGAGGTGCTGCGCATGGCCGACATCGTCGAAACCATGCTGCGGGGCTCACAGAATCTCTTCCATGAGGGCGATATCGGCCGGGTGAACGAGATCAGCCGGACGGACGACGTGGTCGACCAACTCTACAGCGCCGTGCGGCGCTATCTCAGCTCCATCAACCACGAGGCCCTGAGCGACGAGGAGGCGAAGCGCCTCTCGGACATCCTCGCCTTCGCGATCAACCTGGAGCATGTGGGCGACATCGTCGACAAGAACCTGATGGAGCTCGCGGCCAAGCGCATCAAGAACCACCTGCGCCTGCCCAAGGACGGCCTCAAGGACATCGACGACATGCACGCGAAGCTCCTGGAGCATCTCCAGCTGGCGGCCTCGGTTCTCATGTTCCAGGATATCGGCTCGGCCCGGCGGCTCGTCGCCGAGAAGGAGCGTTTCCGTGACCTGGAGCGGGATATTACGCAGCGTCACTTCGAGCAGCTGCGCTCCGGCAAGTCGGTAGGCGACACCTCGGCGCTCCAGCTCGACATCGTCCGCGACCTGAAGCGCATCGAGGCTCATATCGCCGCGACGGCCTATTCGCTCCTCGAACAGAGCGGAGACCTGAGGCCGAGCCGGCTGAGTTCGTGATCAGGAAATCAACCCCCGATCCTTGAGGCTGCGCCAGTCCACGTAGCGCACCGGGTCCGGAATACCGATATCCCGTCTGTCGTGGTCCGACAGGTGACTGAGATTGTCGATGAGCGGGGTTCCCCGGGGCCTGGAGACGGGTCTCAACCACACCTTCAGGCGCAGCCAAGCGCTCTCGACGCCGCTCGTGCGGCGGACATCCTCGTATCTCATGGCGATCATCCGATTGCAGAAGGCCGGGACAACATCCCCGGTGATGGGTCTGACGATGCGCCTCACGCCGATTCTTGACAAAGCGAAAGGCAGATGCCTGGCATAAGGCAGCCTTATGGATCATCGCCCATGTCGAAACTTCCTCCCATGAGCGCCATCCGCGCCTTCGAAGCGGCGGCGCGCCACCAGAGCTTCACCCGGGCCGCCGAGGAGCTCGGCATGACCCAGGCGGCGGTCAGCTATCAGATCCGGATGCTGGAAGACCGGATCGGGGCGCCGCTCTTCACGCGCCATCCCCGCCATGTCAGCCTGACGGCCAAGGGGAAGCAGCTGGTTCCTGCCGTTACGGAAGCTTTCGGCCTGCTGCGGGCTGCCTTCGACGGTCTCGACGAGGCGGTTCAGGCCACGCTGACCATCACGACCCTGACGACCGTGGCGGCCAACTGGCTGGTGCCCCGGCTCGGCCGCTTCCAGCAGCTGCATCCAGGGATCGCCGTTCAGATCGACATCAACCAGCACATCGTCGACTTCTCCAAGCACGACTTCGACCTCGGCATCCGCAGCGGCACCGGCAATTGGCCGGGGCTGGAAGCGCATCTCCTGTTCCCTAACCAGTTCACGCCGGTCTGCAGCCCGGAACTCGCCCGGCGCGCCTGCCTGCGCGAGCCCGTCGATCTCCTCAAGCTGCCCCTGATCGCCCCCAGCGACCCCTGGTGGCAGGACTGGTTCACGGCCGCGGGCGTGTCGTGCATCGACCTGTCGAGCCGGCCGGACTTTTCGTTCGGAGCGCAGCAATTCGAGGGCATGGCCGCAATGGCCGGGCAGGGGGTCGCGCTGATCAACCCCTTCTTCTTCCGGGCGGATCTGGCGGCCGGACGGCTGGTCCAGCCGTTCGACCTCGTGGTCACGGCCGACCGGGCCTATTGGGTGGTCTACCCCAAGGCGCGACGTCGCGCCCCCAAGATCCAGGCCTTCCGCGACTGGCTGATGAGCGAAGTGGCGAGCGATGCGGAGCAGGCCGCTCCGACGGGCCCTGAGCAGGCCTTGGCCTGAACCGGAAGGCGGCTACTCGGCCGCCTTGGCCTCCACCACGCTTCGGCCTCCGAGTTCGACGAGCCGGGTGAGGAGTGCCGGATCCTTGAGGATGGCCACGCGCTCCTTGGGCTTGAGCCAGCCGATCGCCTCTTCGACCGTCTCGGCATCCGCCAACTTCGCTTCCGCCAGAGCGCGGTCGGTCTCGATCTCGCCCCGCTTCCGGCGGGAGGCGGGCGAGAGCATCTCGGCGTGGCGCTCACGCAGCTCCCGGTCGTAGCAGAGCGCGATAAGGCCGTCCTGATCGTCGAAGCCGAAGGACGCATTGCGCCGCTGCAGTTCATTGGCGCGGACCGCGATGGCTGGAGGCTCGTGCTCCTCCGGGGTCCGCAGGAGCCCCACACGCTTGAGGGCGAGCCCCGCCCCGAGCTGGCCGCTCAGCCACGAGAGCGGGATGGCAAGGAGAAGGCCGAGGATCGTGGGGGACATCCACAGGAACAGGGAGGTGGCGATCATGAAGGCCGATATGCCCGTCAGGGCGCCCAGGACCGTGTGCCAGCGATGGCGGCGGACGATGTCCCGGAACGGGATCGATCCGTCGTCACGGCGCTGCGGCTGCCAGCCGGTATCCCGCCCCAGCAGGATCTGGAACACGGAGCCCGACTGAATCAGCATCAGGATCGGCGCCAGGAGGGCCGAGAGGATGATTTCCAGAAGGGATGACAGGACCACCCGGATCCCGCCGCCGGAGGCACGGCGCTCCCGCCCCCGCAGGAGCACGAGGAGCGTGCCGAAGATCTTGGGGGCGAGCAGGATCCCCATGGTCAGCGCGAAGAGCGCGAGCGCGCGCTCGGGGTCGAACCGCGGCCAGATGGGATAGAGGCGGAAGTCGCGGGCGAAATATTCCGGCCGGATATAGGTCGTCTGCAGGACCAGCGCGATACCGACGATGAGCTGGAACAGCCAGAACGGCGAGGCCAGATAGGACATGATGCCGGTGGCGAAGTGCTGGCGCGTCGGCAGCTTGAGCCCCTTGGCGCCGATCACCCGCATGTGCTGGAGGTTGCCCTGGCACCAGCGCCGGTCCCGCGCCGACAGGTCGATGAGGGAGGGCGGGCTCTCCTCGTAGGAGCCCTCGAGATCGGGCAGCATGTACACGTCCCAGCCGGCCCGGCGCATGAGCGCCGCCTCGACGAAATCGTGGCTGAGGATATGTCCGCCGAGCGGCGGCTTGCCCTTCAGGTCCGGCAGGCCGGCCTGGTCCGCGAAGGCCTTCGTGCGGATGATCGCGTTGTGGCCCCAGTAATTCCCGTCCCGGCCCATCCAGACCGAAAGGCCCATGGCGATCACCGGGCCCGTCACGCGCGCGGCGAATTGCTGGAGGCGCGCGAAGAGGGTGTTGCGGTTGATGATGAGCGGCAGGGATTGAATGATGCCTGCATCGGGATCCGCCTCCATGGCGGCCGCGAGGCGTACGATGCAGTCGCCGGTCATCAGGCTGTCCGCATCGAGGACCAGCATGTGCTCGTAATGGCCGCCCCAGCGGGTCACGAAATCGGCGATGTTGCCGGCCTTGCGGTGGTGGTTCTTCTCCCGGTGCCGGTAATAGAACCGGGCCTGCGGGCCGAGGCGCTTGCGCAGGTCGAGGAAGGCTCGCTCCTCGGCGACCCAGGCGTCCGGGTCCGTGGTGTCGGACAGGATGAAATAGTCGAAATGGGCGCCGAGGCCGGTCGCCTCCACGGATTCGTAGATCGCCTCGAGGGCCGCGAAGGTCCGCGCCGTCTGCTCGTTGTAGACGGGCATCACGATGGCCGTGCGGGCTCCCAGGGCGGCCGGAAGGGCAGGCCGGGTCCGCGGTTGAGCCAGCAGCGCGAAGAAGCCCAGCACCGCGCTCGTGAAGGCGACGGCGATCCACGAGAAGTTGACCGTGAAGAGCGCGACCAGCAGCCACTGGAGCACCGTGGTCCGGCTGACCGACACCACCTGGTACATCTCGTAGGTGCCGTACCCGGTCAGGAGCAGGGCCCCGCCGAAGACGAACAGCCGCGCCAGGGCAGTGCGCGAGGACGAACGCTCCACGATGGGCTTGCGCTCCTGGGACGCGGACCAGCGCCGGAGCGATTGGGTCGGCATGTCCAGGCGGTTTTCGGGCGGCACGCCGGGTTCGGAGCGCCCGGTCGTGGCGTTCTTCGAATCAGGACCTACGGTGTCCAACGATAGAGCCATGTTTCGCTAATCTGCTTCCCGCCAGCCTCGAGAATGAGGCGCATCTCACACGCGTTTTCATTGCCCGGGTCAAGCTCGAATACGACGCGGACCGCCTTTCGTTCCGGATAGGGCCACACCTTAAGGTTCTGAAATGAACCCGGGCTGACCGTGAGGACGGATTTAAGGTCCGCCGGGCGATTGTCACCCAGGGCGTCTCCGGAAAATTCCACCGCGAAGCGCCGCTTGCGGCCGCTCGATCCCCGTCCCACCCGGGTCGAGACCACGGTCGCGAGGGGCGGACGCTCCGGAGGGGTCCAGCACCAGTACTGGCGGTAGGCGAAGGGCACCTCCGACCCGGCCGCCATGGTGGCCTTCGGGCGCCAATAGGTCAGGATATTGTCGTTGATCTCCGCATCCGTCGGGATCTCCAGGAGCTGGACGCTGCCCTGCGACCAGTCCGCCAGGGGCTCGATCCACAGGCTCGGCCGTCGCTCGAAGCGGGCCTCGTCGTCCTGGAAGGTCTCGAAGGACCGGTCGCGCTGAATCAGGCCGAAGCCGCGGGGGGATTCGTCCACGAAGGCCGAGATCTGGAGCGTCTCCGGGTTCTGGAGGGGGCGCCAGAGCCACTCGCCCTTGCCGTTCAGCATCTGGAGGCCGGTCGATTCGTAGACGGCCGGCCGGAAATCGTCCGCATTGCGGCGGTCGTTCGGACCGTAGAAATAGGTCGAGCCGATTCCCCCGAGGCCCACATGGTCCAGATTGACGCGCGGGAAGATGGTCGTCTCCACGTCCACGATCGTCATGTCGCCGGGCCGGAAGGTCATGCGCAGGGCTGCCGAGGCCGATTCGGAATCGATGATGCCGTGGGCCGTGAGGCTGTTGCTGCCGATGGCCGGCCGCTCGAGCCAGAACGCCCGGAAGGCCGGGAATTCCTCGCCCTTCGGGTCCGCGGGCTTCAGGGTGAGCGCCCGGGCGATGGCCCCGAAATTCTGGCCCTTCGCGATGGCTCGGAAGAAGGTCGCGCCCTGCACGATGGCGAAGTCGAAGGGCGGGTTGTCGCTGGAGGTGGCGATCAGCCGGAAGCCCGAAAAGCCGATATCGCCGATTCCGGCCGGAACATTGATGCGGCCGAAGTCGAACCGGGACGGCTCGTAGCCGATCCGCCGCACGGCGCCGTCCTCCACCAGGAAGATCTCGACCGTGTTGGTAAAGACGAAGCCGCGATGGAGCGGCTCGACGGCGATTCCCCGGCCCTCGTTGATCCAGATGGGCTGCTGCAGGGACTTGATGCCGATATATTGTTCGTAGTTCAGGTTGGAAAAAACATCCGGCAGGTCGTTCGGAGGCGCCACATAGGGCTTCTTCGCGAGCTGGCGCGCGATGTCGACCACGATCGCGGGATCGAAGGGCTGGCCGTTGCCCATGCGGGCCTGGACAATCGCCTGAAAGGTCTGGGCTCGAAGGGACGGCGCATATGCGAGGCCGGCGAGGGACACGCCGAGATAGGCCAGCATATCGCGCCGGCGAGGATGTGAGAGGCGCGAAGCCATCGGGACCGGCACAGCGATACTCATGAGTGAACGAGGCAGAGACGTCGGAAATTTGCGTGCCCGTACATATCAGCAAAGATGGGGCAGAAGGAAACGAATTGGTGCCTGGCTTCGCCATTTTGTCATCTGGTGATTGCCCGAATACCCCGGAATGGGCTAGCTGCCGTGAAGAATCGCCTCTGGATCGAAACCCTATGACATCTTCTCTCCCGTCGAACACGCCGTCCCGGAGCTGTCTCGCCGTCGTCCTCGCGGCCGGCGAGGGGACGCGGATGAAGTCCGCGAAGCCGAAGGTTCTCCACGAGATCGCCAACCGGTCGATGCTCGGGCACGTCCTCGCAAGCGTGAAGGCCGCGGGAGCGGATCGGGTGGCCGTCGTCATCGGTCCGGACCGGGACGACGTCGCCAGGGAGACGCACCGGCAGGTCCCCGATGCGGAGATCTTCGTGCAGCGGGAAAGGCTCGGAACCGGTCATGCGGTGCTCAGCGCCCGCGAGGCCCTGGCGCGTCGGCCCGACGACGTCATCGTGGTCTATGCCGACACGCCCCTCGTGAGCCTCGAGACTCTGGTCCGCCTCAGGGCGCCCCTGGCGGAGGGAGCGGCCGTCGTCTCCCTGGGCTTCGAGGCGCGCGATCCGACCGGGTACGGGCGCCTGATCATGTCCGGCGACGAGTTGCTCGACATCCGCGAGCACAAGGACGCGAGCGAGGAGGAGCGGGCGATCCGCCTGTGCAACGGCGGCCTCATGGCATTGAGAGGCGATGTGGCTCTCGCCGTCCTGGAGAAGATCGAAAACCGGAACGCCAAGCAGGAATATTACCTGACCGACGCGGTCGCGATCGCCCGGTCGCTCGGGCACAGAGCCGTCGCCGCAACGGTGCCGGAGGAGGAGGTGCACGGGGTCAACGACCGGGCGCAGCTCGCCCAGGCCGAGCGCATGATCCAGGAGCGCCTGCGGCAAGCCGCCATGGTGGCCGGCGTGACCCTCGTGGCACCTGAGACCGTGTTCTTCAGCCACGACACCCGGCTCGGGCGGGATGTGGTCGTGGAGCCGCATGTGGTCTTCGGCCCCGGAGTCGTCGTGGAGGACGGCGCGGTCATCCATAGCTTCAGCCATCTGGAGGGCACGCGCGTGGCCGCGCAGGCCGGCATCGGCCCCTTCGCGCGTCTGCGTCCTGGCGCAGAGATCGGCCCGAAGGCCAAGATCGGCAATTTCGTCGAGATCAAGAACACGCAGCTCGGGGCCGGCGCCAAGGTCAGCCATCTGACCTATCTCGGCGACGCGAATGTCGGGGCCGACGTGAATATCGGCGCAGGCGCCATCACGTGCAATTACGACGGCTTCGGCAAGTACCGCACGGAGATCGGCGAGGGGGCCTTCATCGGCTCGAACTCCTCCCTCGTGGCGCCGATCAGGATCGGCGCGGGAGCTTTCGTCGGCTCAGGATCCGTCGTCACCGAGGACGTGCCGGCCGATGCCCTCGCGCTCGGGCGGGGGAGGCAGGTTATTAAGGAGGAATGGGCGCGGAACTTCAGGGTGAAGTCGCAGGCCGCGAAGTCGAAGTGATGCTATATGTCACAATCGGTCACGCAAGTTTATTTGAGATGAGGCCCACGCCTCTGTAGCAGGACCGTAAGCTTAACGGGCCTCAGGCCCATGGGGACATTGCGGGACATGTGCGGAATCGTTGGAATCGTCGGGAAAGAACCTGTCGCCGGGCAGATCGTCGAAGCTCTCAGGCGGCTCGAATACCGCGGTTACGACTCTGCCGGCGTCGCGACGCTTGAGAACGGGCAGCTGGACCGCCGCCGGGCGGAGGGCAAGCTCCGCAATCTGGAGACCAAGCTCTCCCAGGCGCCTCTCTCGGGCGTCATCGGCATCGGCCATACCCGCTGGGCCACCCACGGCAAGCCCAACGAGACGAATGCCCACCCCCACGCGACCGACAAGCTCGCGGTGGTCCATAACGGGATCATCGAGAATTTCCGCGAGCTGAAGGCGGCGCTGGAGTCCAAGGGGATCCGCTTCGAGACCGAGACCGACACGGAAGTCGTGGCGCAGCTCGTCACCTATGAGATGCGCCAGGGTCGCCCGCCCATCGAGGCGGTCGCCGTGACCCTGCCGCGTCTGCGCGGCGCCTTCGCGCTCGGCTTCCTGTTCGCGGGCGAGGATGACCTGCTGATCGGCGCCCGGCACGGCGCGCCGCTCGCCATCGGTTATGGCGACGGCGAGACCTATCTCGGTTCCGACGCCCTGGCGCTGGCGCCCTTCACGGACGAGATCACCTATCTCGAGGACGGCGATTGGGCGATCCTGCGCCACAGGAACGTCGATATCCGGGACGAGAAGGGCCAGTCAGTCCATCGGCCCCGGCACAAGATCCTCACCGGCTCCTTCATCGCCGACAAGGGCAATTACCGCCACTTCATGGCGAAGGAGATTCACGAGCAGCCGGAGGTCGTCGGCCGCACCCTGGCGCATTACGTGAATTTCGCGGCCGGCCGGGTCGAGCTGCCCTTCGAGCTGCCGTTCGACTTCAAGGACCTGAAGCGCATCTCGATTTCCGCCTGCGGCACGGCCTATCTGGCCGGCCTGATCTCCAAATACTGGTTCGAGCGCCTCGCCCGGGTCCCGGTCGAGATCGATGTGGCGTCGGAGTTCCGCTACCGCGAAGCGCCGATGGAGCCCGGCGGGCTCGCGCTTTTCGTGTCCCAGTCAGGCGAGACGGCCGACACGCTCGCATCCCTGCGCTATGCGGGCGCCGAGGGCCAGCACACCCTCTCGGTCGTGAACGTGCCCACATCGACCATGGCGCGGGAGAGCGCCGTGATCGCCTCCACGCTCGCGGGCGTCGAAGTCGGCGTCGCCTCGACGAAGGCGTTTACCTGCCAGCTTACCGTTCTGCTGTGCCTTGCGATCGCGGCTGGCCGTGCCCGCGGCACCCTGAGCCCCGAGGACGAGAAGACTATCGTCGACGCACTGATCGGCGTGCCGGGCCAGATGAGCGAGGCCATGAAGCGGGAGCACCAGATCGAGATTCTGGCGCGCGAAATCTCCAAGGCCAAGGACGTGCTCTATCTCGGGCGCGGGACCTCCTATCCGCTTGCCCTCGAGGGGGCCCTGAAGCTGAAGGAAATCTCCTACATTCACGCAGAGGGCTATGCGGCCGGCGAGCTGAAGCACGGTCCCATCGCGCTCATCGACGAGGCCATGCCGGTCATCGTGATCGCACCCCACGATGCGGTATTCGAGAAGACCGTGTCCAACATGCAGGAGGTCGCGGCGCGCGGCGGACGCATCGTCCTCATCACGGACGAGAGGGGCGCGCTGGAGACGGGTCTCGATACGATGGCGACCATCGTGATGCCGTCGGTCCATCCCGTCGTGGCGCCCATCGTCCACTCAGTGCCGATCCAGCTCCTCGCCTATCACACGGCCGTCTTCATGGGGAAAGACGTGGACCAGCCGCGCAACCTCGCGAAATCCGTGACGGTGGAGTAGCAGGCCTAAAGATCAGACCCCGTCATTCCGGGACAGCTCGGAGAGCCGGGCCCGACCCGAAGGGCCACGCGAAGCGGGAAAACCCATAACCGCTGACGGTGCAGGATAGAATGCTGTGGCAGCCGCTGCTCTATCGTCTGAACCGTTGGTGTTTATGGGTTCGGGGCTCGCCTTTGGCGCCCCGGAATGACGATGGGCATCGCGCTATCCCGCCCGCAGGAGCCTGATCGCCGAATCCCGCTCGAAGAGGTAGAGCAGCACCCGCAGGGCCTGGCCCCGTTCGCTGGTGAGTTCCGGGTCGCGCTCCACGATCAGGCGCGCATCGTCGCGGGCTGCGGCCAAAAGGTCGCCGTCGCTCTCAAGACGCGCGAGCTTGAAGCCGGGGAGGCCGGATTGGCGCGTGCCCAGCACCTCGCCCTCTCCACGCAGGCGCAGGTCCTCCTCGGCGATCCGGAAGCCGTCCTCGGTCTGGCGCATCATTTCAAGACGGGCCTGCGCGGTCTGCCCGAGCGGGCCCTTGTAGACGAGCAGGCAGGTCGAGGAACGCGATCCGCGGCCGATGCGTCCGCGCAGCTGGTGGAGCTGCGCCAACCCGAAGCGTTCCGCATGCTCGATCACCATGATGGTGGCCTGCGGCACGTCGACCCCCACCTCGATGACGGTCGTGGAAACGAGGATCTTGGTCTCGCCCTTCGAGAAGCGCTCCATGGCGGCGTCCTTCTCGCGGCCCGCGAGCTTGCCGTGGACGAGGCCGACCTGATCCCCGAAGATGCTCTGCAGCTGCTCGAAGCGCTCCTCGGCGGCCGCGAGGTCCACGGTCTCGGATTCGCCCACCAGCGGACAGACCCAATAGACCTGGTCGCCATTGGCGACGGCCCGGCCGATGGCGCCGATGACCTCGTCCAGCCGCTCGATGGAGATGAGCTTCGTGGCGATGGGCTTGCGGCCCGCCGGCTTCTCGTCCAGCACCGAAACGTCCATGTCGCCGAAATAGGTGAGCGCGAGGGTGCGGGGGATCGGCGTCGCGGTCATGACCAGAATGTCGACCGCCTCGCCCTTGGCGCCCAGCGCAAGGCGCTGATGGACGCCGAACCGGTGCTGCTCGTCGACCACCGCGAGACCAAGATCGCGGAAGGCGACGCCCTCCTGGAAGAGCGCATGGGTGCCGACAGCGATCTGGACGCTGCCATCCGCGAGGCCCGCCAGCACGGCCCGGCGCTCCGCCCCCTTGTCCCGACCCGTCAGCAGCGCGATGGTCAGGCCCGCCTCCCGCGCCATGGGGGCGATCCGCTCGTAATGCTGCCGCGCCAGGATCTCGGTCGGCGCCATGAGGGCGGCCTGCCGGCCTGCCTCGATGGCGCTCGCCATGGCCAGGAGCCCGACCACGGTCTTGCCGGAGCCCACGTCGCCCTGGAGCAGGCGCAGCATCCGCTTGTCGGCGACGAGGTCCCGGCGAATGTCCTCCACGGCCTTCTCCTGGGAGGCCGTGAGGCCGAAGGGCAGGGCGCGCTTGAGCTTCTCCACCAGATGCCCGTCCCCGGCATTCACGCGGCCGGGCAGCCGGCGCATACGGCTGCGCACCAGGGCCAGGGCGAGCTGGGACGCGAGGAGTTCGTCATAGGCCAAGCGCCGGCGCGGGGCCGACTTGGCGAGGGCTTCGTCTGTCAGCGCCCGGGGGTCGTCGGGGCGGTGGAGAAGCGTCAGAGCCTGGGCCATGGGCGGCAGCGCGTTACGGGCGAGCCAGGCCGGATCCTGCCATTCGGGTAAGGTCGGCAGCCGTTCGAGGGCCGCGCCCATGTAGCGTCCGACCATGCGGGAAGTGAGGCCCTCCGTCAGGCCGTAGACCGCCTCGACGGCCGGCAGGTTCTCGATGCCGCGCTCGTCCAGGACGCGGTCCGGATGAACCATCTGGCGCATGCCGTCCCAGAGTTCGATCTTGCCGGAGACATAGCGGCGTTGGCCGAGCGGCAGGAGCTTCTCCAGCCGCGCCTTCTGGCCGTTGAAGAAGACGAGCACCACGTCGCCGGTCTCGTCCTCCACCAGCACCCGGTACGGCGCACGGCGACCCGGCTGGGGCGGCCGGTGGGCCGCAACCGTGACCGAAAGCGTCACGGGTTCCCCGATCGGCGCATCCGCGATGGAACCCTTCATCTCCCGGGCGACGCCGCCGCTCGGCAGATGAAACAGAAGGTCCATCACGCGGGTCGGGCGGCCGGGCTCGCCCAGCAGCCGGTCCAGCAGGGGCGCAATCTTGGGTCCGACGCCGGGCAGGGTAGCGGCCGGGGCGAAGAAGGGGTCGAGAATCGATGGACGCAATGACATGGGAACGGGTGTGCAAGACTGATCCGGAGGGTTATATAGCCGCCAAGCCGCCCCGACGCGACGCCATTCCTGAACAAATGGAGAATCTGCATGAGCGGAACGACACGCACGAGCGCCGATCTCGACGTCCGCCGGAAGAGAACGTTGTACAGGGCCTGGCATCGCGGCATGCGCGAGATGGACCTCATCATGGGCCGCTTCGCCGATACGGAGATCGGCACCATGTCGGACGCGGACCTGGACGAGTTCGAGCGGCTGATCGAGGTGCCCGACCGGGACCTGCTCGCCTGGATCACCGGAGAGGCCGCCACGCCCGAGAACTACGACAGCGCCGTGTTCCGCCGGCTGAAGGGTTTCCATTCCCATACCAGCCCGATCCACGCCTGATATCGCCTCGAACTCTTTAGGAATTCCGAACCGGGCCCTTCGGCTCGCGTTTCCTCATTCTTTGGCCGAACCTGCATGAAACCCGTTCTGACCCGTGCCGTCGCCGCCCTCGAAAAGGGCCTGAACCTGACGCTGGCGAGCGTTCCGGACGGTTTCGACGCGCTTGCTGTCGCCGACCTCGCCCGGAGCCTGTCGGGCAAAGCCGAGGGGCCGGCCGTGCTGGTCCATGTGGCGCGGGACGGGTTGCGGCAGCAGAATTTCGTCAACGGCCTCGGCTTCATCGCGCCCGAGATCGAAATCCTGCCGTTCCCGGCCTGGGACTGCCAGCCCTATGACCGGGTCTCGCCCAATTCCGGCGTGACGGCCCAGCGCATGACGACCCTGGCGCGGCTGACGCGCTCGAAGACCTCTGAGGAGCGCCCGCGCATCCTCTCGACGACGATCAACGCCCTGGTCCAGCGCGTCCCTCCGAGGGCGCGGATCGCGGCCGAGACCTTCTCGGCGGCGCCCGGAAACGTGGTCGACACGAAGCTTCTTGTCGACTGGCTCGAAACCAACGGCTTCCTGCGCACCGGCACGGTCCGCGACACCGGCGAATACGCGGTACGCGGCGGCATCATCGATCTCTATCCGGCCGGATTGCCGAATCCCGTCCGGCTCGACTTCTTCGGCGACGCGCTCGAGTCGATTCGCTCCTTTGATCCGGAGACGCAGCGGACCGTCGGGACCCTGCGCTCCCTCGACCTCGTGCCCATGAGCGAGGTCCAGCTCACGACCGAGAGCATCAAGCGCTTCCGGCAAACCTACGTGGCGGCCTTCGGGGCACCGACGCGGGACGACCGGCTCTACGAGGCGATCAGCGAGGGCCGGCGCTATCCGGGCCTCGAGCACTGGCTGCCCCTGTTTCACGATCATCTCGACACGCTCTTCGACTACGTGGCGGACGTGCCCTTCGTGTTCGACGCCCTGGCGGACGACGCGGCCGCGGAGCGCCTGTCCCAGGTCCAGGATTATTACGACGCGAGGCGGGAAGGGCTTAGCCAGAGCCAGCCCGGGGTCGCGCCCTACCGGCCGCTGCCGCCGGACGCCCTCTACATGAGGCCGGACGAATGGGCCGCACGGACCGCCGCCCTGCCGCTCGCCCGGCTGACGCCCTTCGCGATGCCGGAAACGACCGAGCGTCTCGTCCTCGATTGCGAGGCCCGGCGCGGGCGCAACTTCATCGCCGAGCGGGCAGACGAGAGCGCCAACGTGTTCGAGGCGGTCGTCCACCATATCCGCGACCTCCAGACGGCCGGCAAGCGCGTCATCCTCGGCGCCTGGTCCGAGGGCTCCCGCGAGCGGCTGACCCATGTCCTCCAGGACCACGACCTGCGCCAGACGAGCCACGTTTCGCGCCTGTCCGACGCGCTGGCCCTGCCGCGCATCGAGATACCGGTCGGGATCTGGAGCCTGGAAGCAGGTTTTGAGGCCGGCGACCTCGCGGTCATCAGCGAGCAGGACATCCTCGGCGACCGGCTGGTGCGCCAGAAGCGCAAGTCCCGGCGGCCGCAGGACTTCCTCACCGAGGTGGCGGCCCTGACGCCGGGCGACCTGGTGGTCCATGTGGACCACGGCATCGGCCGGTTCGAGGGCCTGAAGACCATCGAGGCGGCAGGCGCCCCTCACGACTGCCTGGAGCTTCATTACGCCGGAGGTGACCGGCTCTTCCTGCCGGTCGAGAACATCGAGCTTTTGACCCGCTACGGCTCGGAGGAAACGGAGGTCCAGCTCGACAAGCTCGGCGGCGGCGCTTGGCAGGCCCGCAAGGCCCGAATGAAGCAGCGCATCCGCGAGATGGCGGGCGCACTCATGAAGATCGCCGCCGCCCGCATCCTCAAGGAGGCGCCGCGCCTCCCGCCGCCGGACGGCCTCTATGACGAATTCGCGGCCCGCTTCCCCTACGAGGAGACCGAGGACCAGCTCAACGCCATCGACGCGGTGCTGGACGATCTCGGCTCCGGCCGCCCGATGGACCGGCTGGTCTGCGGCGACGTGGGCTTCGGCAAGACGGAGGTCGCGCTCCGCGCGGCCTTCGTATCGGCCATGAACGGCAAGCAGGTCGCCGTGGTCGTCCCGACGACGCTTCTGGCCCGCCAGCACTTCAAGACCTTCACGGAGCGGTTCCGCGGCCTGCCGCTCAACATCGCGCAGGCCTCCCGCTTCGTGCCCACGGCCGAGATGAAGAAGGTGAAGGAGGGGCTGACGAACGGGTCGGTGGACATCGTCGTCGGGACCCATGCGCTCCTCGGCAAGTCGATCCAGTTCAAGGACCTCGGCCTCATCATCGTCGACGAGGAGCAGCATTTCGGCGTCGCCCACAAGGAGCGCCTGAAGGAGCTGCGCGCCGAGGTCCACGTCCTGACCCTGTCGGCGACGCCGATCCCGCGTACCCTCCAGCTCGCGCTCACGGGCGTGCGGGAATTGTCCCTCATCACCACGCCGCCCGTCGACCGTCTGGCGGTGCGCACCTTCGTGACGCCCTTCGACCCGCTTCTCATCCGCGAGGCGCTCCTGCGCGAGCGTTACAGGGGCGGGCAGGCCTTCTACGTGGTGCCGCGCCTCGACGATCTCGGCGAGGTCAAGGCTTTCCTCGACAAGGAGGTGCCTGAGGCGAAGGTAGCGGTGGCCCACGGCCAGATGGCGGCGGGCCAGCTGGAAGACGTCATGACGGCCTTCTACGAGGGCAAGTACGACGTCCTGCTCTCCACGACCATCGTGGAATCGGGTCTCGACATTCCGACCGCCAACACGCTCATCGTCCACCGGGCCGACATGTTCGGCCTGTCGCAGCTCTACCAGCTGCGCGGGCGCGTGGGCCGCTCGAAGACCCGGGCCTATGCGCTGTTCTCCGTGCCGGCCAACAAGCCCCTGACCGTCCAAGCCGAGCGGCGGCTCAAGGTCCTGCAGAGCCTCGATACGCTCGGCGCGGGCTTCCAGCTCGCCTCGCACGATCTCGACATCCGCGGCGCCGGCAACCTGCTGGGCGAGGAGCAGTCCGGCCATATCAAGGAGGTCGGCTACGAGCTCTACCAGCAGATGCTGGAGGAGGCGGTGGCCCAGCTCAAGGCCGGCATCGAGGAGCCCGCCGAGGACCAATGGTCACCGTCCATCGCGGTCGGCGCGCCCGTGATGATCCCCGAGAGCTATGTGCAGGACCTGCAGCTGCGCCTGGGCCTTTATCGCCGGCTCTCCACCCTGGAGACGGACGACGAGATCGACGCCTTCGGGGCGGAGCTGATCGACCGGTTCGGACCCTTGCCGGACGAGGTCAGCCAGCTTCTCAAGATCATGTCGATCAAGGTCCTGTGTCGCCGCGCCAATGTCGAGAAAGTCGACGGCGGACCGAAGGGCATCATCGTCTCGTTCAGGGACAACGCCTTCGCGAACCCAGCCGGCCTCGTGTCCTACGTGGCGGAGCAGGGCTCCTTCGCGAAGGTGCGGCCGGACATGAAGATCGTGTTCATCCGGGACGTCGAGGGCGCCGACGATCGCATCAAGGCCACCACGTCCATCCTCCGGAGCCTCGTCCGGATCGCCGAGAAGAAGGCGGCCTGACTCGTGGGGGAGGGCGGGGAGACTGCCTCCCATACATGCTGGGCAATCGTGGATGGCGGCAGGATCGTCACCGCCCATGAGGCGGACCGGATCGTGCCGTGGTGGAGCTTCACCAAGACGGTCCTGGCGGCAGCCGCGCTCGCCCTTGTCCGGGACGGCACCCTGGCGCTGGATGCGGCCCTGCCGGGGCGGCCCTATACCTTGAGGCAATTGCTTCAGCACCGGTCCGGCCTGACGAATTACGGCGAGCTTGCGGCTTATCACGAGGCCGTCGCGCGAAAGGATATTCCGTGGTCCTTCGAGGAGTTATGCGGCAGGCTGGATGCGGACCGGCTGATCTACGAGCCGGGAGACGGTTGGCACTATTCCAATATCGGCTATGCGGTCGTGGCCCGCCTGATCGAGGAGTACCTGCAGGTCCCGCTCGATGCAGCGCTGCGCCGGCTCGTTCTGAGGCCCCTGGGCATCGAGGGAGCACGGCTCGCTGCAACGCCTGACGATCTGAACGGCGTTATGATGGGCGTGGCGGGATATCATCCGGGCTGGGTCTATCACGGCCTTCTCGTGGGGAGTGTCGCGGAGGCGGCCCTTCTGCTTCACCGCCTCCTGGAAGGGCCTCTGCTGCCGGAGGCGCTGCGGGACGAGATGACGACGCCTTTTCGCCTGCCGGGCCCCATTCCCGGCCGCCCCTGGATCCAGCCGGGCTACGGGCTCGGGATCATGTGCGGCGAGACGACGGCCGGGCCGGTGGCAGGCCACACAGGCGGAGGGCCGGGGAGCACGATTGCGGTCTATCGCGCCCTTTCCGATTCAGGGCGGACGGTCGCGGCCTTCAGGACCGACGAGGACCAAGGCGTGACCGAAATGGAGGCATTGGGCCATCTGGGCCTTTAAGTCTTAGAGGTCGGGGCCTGCGACCGCCTGGGTTCCGAGTTCGTTCTGGAGCATGGTCAGGGCACCGCTCACATGGCCCGTGATGAGGACCGGTATGCCGCTCGGGGACAGGGTGCTGCGCAGCCGATGGGCGAGTTCGAGGAAGCGGCGGCGCTCCGACCAGTCGGCATGCCGCGGCATCTGGAGCACCACGGCGGCCGGGCTCGGCATCGTGGCCAGCACGTCGTCGGCCGCCTCGTAAGGGGTCGTGACACTGGCATAGCCCATGCCGGCGAGTTCTGCCGACAGGGCGCCGTCTGGTTCGCGTTCACCGTTATCGACGACGAGAACCTTCTGCAATCCGGTCATATCGGTTTCCTGCAGCGAAGCATGGCAGCATGGGAGGGTATGCCACCAACGTGCAACGAGACCATTTTGTTTCACGCCGGAGATGAACCGCAACGGAACAGCCAAGTTAATCCCGACGGAGTTCCCCTATCGGGCCCTCCACCACCAGGTGTCGATATTGGTGCCCAGTAGGGGCAGCCGCTCGGGGCGCTTCAGGTCCGCCCGGTGGGCAAGCCACTGATCGTTCAGGTAAAACAGCGGCACCACGTAGAAGCCCGAAAGGAGCGCCCGGTCCAGGGCGCGGACGGCGGCGACGAAATCGTAGCGGGTCCTGGCCTCCAGAAGGGCATCGATCATCCGGTCGATGGCCGGCGAAGCTGCTCCCGAATAGTTGAGGGAACCGCCGCGCTGGGCCGCCGCCATGCTCCAGCGGTTCCGCTGCTCGTTGCCAGGCGAGGCCGAGGCGGGCCAGACCCACTGGACCATGTCGAAATCGAAGGTGGACAGGCGCCGCCAGTACTGCACATCGTCCACGAGCCGGACCCGGGCCGTGATGCCGATGCGGGCGAGGGACTGGGAGAAATTGAGGGCAAGCCTCTCCTGCTGGCGGGAATTGACCAGCATTTCGAACGTGAAGGCCTCGCGGCTGCCTTTTCGACGCAGGACGCCGTTCTCCAGCGCCCAGCCCGCCTTTCCGAGGATCTTCAGGGCCTGCCGGGCCTGGTCCCGGTCGCGGCCGGAGCCGTCCGAGGCGGGCGGCGCCCAGCGCCCCTCCAGAATGTCGTTTCTGACGGCACCCGGGAAGGGTGCCAGGAGCGAGAGTTCCTGCTCGCCGGCCGGTCGCCCGATAGAGGAAAGGTCCGATCCGGCGAAATAGCTGTCCGCCCTAGTCAGGAGACCATAATACAGGTTCCGGTTCACCCATTCGAAGTCGAACAGGTATCCGAGCGCCTCGCGCACCCGCACGTCCGAGAAGAGCCCCCGGCGGGTGTTGAAGACGAAGCCGTTCATTCCTTTCGGGGTGCGGATCGGCAGGGTTTCCAGGACCACCCGCCCGTCCCGGATGGCAGGAAAATCGTACCCAGTCGACCACCGGTCCGGATCCCCCTCCAGACGGTAATCATAAAGTCCCACCTTAAAGGCTTCGAACATCGTATTGGCATCACGATAGAAATCGTAACGGACCTCGTCGAAATTGAAGAGCCCGCGCATGATCGGCAGGTCCTTGCCCCAGTAGTCCGGCCGCCGCTTCAGCACGACCCGCTCCCCCGGCCGGACCTCGGTGATTTCGTAAGGCCCCGAGCCGACAGGCGGGGTTAGGGTGGTCTTGTCGAAGGTCTCCGGATCGGTCGCATGGGCCGCGAAGATCGGCATCATGGCGATGTTGAGGGGCAGTTCGCGGTCATTGGCTCCCGTCAGGTCGAACCGAATGCGATGGGGATTCTCGACCGCGACGGCCCGGACCTGCCCGAAGCTCGAGCGATAGAAGGGTTTTCCGTACTTGCGCAGCAGCTCGAAGGTGAAGCGCACATCCTCGGCCGTAAGCGGATGCCCGTCCGAGAAGCGGGCTCTCGGGTCGAGATTGAACGTCACCGAGCTCCGGTCCTCCGGCATCTCGGCCGAGCGGGCGACCAGCCCATAGACCGTGAACGGCTCGTCGAGAGAGCGCATCATCATGCTCTGGAGGACGTAGCGCGGCACCACGTCGGGCGCGACGCCCAGCACGATGAGGGGATTGAGGCTGTCGAAGCTGCCGTGGAGCGCGAGGGTGATTCGTCCGCCGCGAGGGGCGTCGGGGTCCACATAGGGAAGGTGCGGGAAGCCGTCCGGCAGGGCAGGCTCACCGTGCATGGCGATTCCATGCCGCGCCGGCTC
>Ga0065721_10050288_pt1 | contig 21445 bp, 13 predicted proteins | sample Mesricmetagenome_FD_59108 | JGI IMG/M metagenome (GOLD analysis project Ga0065721, IMG submission 59108) | Mesophilic microbial community from rice straw/compost enrichment Sample: eDNA_1 v2 (version 2) | ecosystem: Engineered > Solid waste > Grass > Composting > Bioreactor | place: USA: Davis... | reverse complement strand
TGCGGGTAGTACCGGTGGGCAACAACCGCGAAGGTGGTACAGAAAAACTCAACTCACCACGGATGCGCGATTTCTTCGCCGAAATCAAAGCGCGCTACGCCGACCGGTACATTATTGTAGATGCCCCCTCTGCTGCGGATTATGACGCCGAGATCCGAATTCTCGCCGAGCTATGCGATTTTGTTGTTTTGGTTGTTCCCTACGGTAAGGTAACCGAATCCCAGCTCAATGCTTCCATAGAGAAAATAGGCAGAGATCGGCTAGCGGGTATTGTGTACAACTGGTGCTGACGCATCGCGAAATGAAATGTTTTGAGGGCAGATAACGTGGACGCCATGCAATATGTTAGCGACATTTACACTTCGTTGAAGCGCGAGTTGATCCGCTATCGCGCGGCTGCAGCAGCTTTATTCACAGTGTTGTTTCTTGCAGTGCTATATGTGGCGCTCAACTGGCCGAAATATTACGTCTCAGAAGCGGCCATTATCAAAGATGTTACCAATGTTATTGAGCCACTGTTGCGCGGCACTGCCGAAGTTGCCGACGTCAACAAAAATGAAACAATTAAGGACTTGATTCTCTCGCGCCGCCTTATGGATCGCGTTATGGCGCGCATAAATCCTAATGTTGCGAATATGACCCCGGACGAACAAGAGATGGAATTTCTCCGTCTGCGCAGGAGTTTGCAGGTAGGTACGGAGGCGACCAATCGTAATATTACAACGCTAAGCTTTATGTCCTCGGACGCTGATGATGCATACGAAACGCTTAGAGCGGTTGTTAACGTCTTCGTGGAAGACCGGATGGCGGAAAAGCAAAAAGTTACCTATGAAGCCCACAATTTCATCAGTGAACAGGTGGTGAAATATAAGAAACGTTTGGAAAAAGCAGAGGAAAAGCTCAAAGATTTCCGTTCAAGAAACGTTGATGCAAGTGAGCAGGTAGTGAAAGACCGAATCGCAGGGTTGGCGGGTGAAATCCAGAATTTGAGAATTTCTATCCAGGAATCTGAAGAGAAAATTCGGACCACCAAAACTCAGCTTGAAGAAGAGAGCCAAAACGTCAACCAGCGTGCACGCCTGAAAACGCTCACAGAGCGCAAAACTGCATTAACTGAGCAACTCGACCAGTTGCGTCTGACCTATCAGGATTCTTACCCGGACATTGTCGCACTTAAAAACCAGATATTTGAAATTGAGCAGAAAATCGATGAGTATCGGTCGGCGTTTTCGATTACCGGCCAAGTATCGGAGTTGCCATTACTGGAAGAACTGCGCAAACAGCTCTCAGTTGCTGAAGTGGATTTGAGAACGCAAAGGCGCCGTATGGCTTCATTGGAGGAATTGCTTGAGCAGGAGTACAAAGTAGCGGAGCGGGTCGCAGCCAATCAGGCGGAGTTGATGGACCTAACTCGCGATTATGATGTAACGAAAAAGGTTTATGAGGAAATGTTGGCGCGCAAAGAAAATGCCAACATTACGTTGGCGTTGAACGACGAAGGCCAGGGTGAATCCTATAAAATTCTTGAGCCGCCTACTTATCCTTTGCAGCCAGCGGGAATCCCGGCAATTCTTATCTTTTTGGCCGCGCCTGTAGTGGCGCTAGCAGCACCCGTGGGGCTAGCAGCTGCGTTTGTGATCTTGGATCCTCGCTTACGTTCTGTAGCGCTTTTGACGCAAAAACTGCCGGACGGGGTGCCGTTATTGGGCGCTGTGCCGCACCGTGGCACACCGTTGGCTGCGCGGTTATTGCGTAAAGATATTATTTTGCTGACGCTTTTGGGGATTATTTTGATGGTGATATACGGTTATACGTTTTACACCTTCAAGACTGTCCTGCTGGAGCAGTTTTTGTGAGCATTTCGAATCTCGGGAGCAGAAAAAAGCGCCAATGGCGCTTTTTTTATTTCTCAGTTTACCTATCTTTGCCAATTCCTTTTTCCGTCCACAAGGCATTGTAAAAACCCGCCATCCAATAGCAGATAGCAAGGATCAGCACTGGCGTTAGTGCCAACGTGCGCAGTTTGTTTTTGCTATTTTGATAGATCAAATGGCGACCAATAATTCGTGCGATCTTTACCGCCCCAATAACGGGCAAGAGCAAATAAAAACTGGCTTTTTTTAATGGCGTTATTCCCGGCTTATAACGTATGTAATAAAGATTTTGGCCATTTATATAGATTTTCTTTAGCACTTTATTGAAGGGCGAATCCTGAATTTGCAGGCCGAGTATGTCCGGGCAAAAGTACAGTTTTTGTCCCTGATGACGCAGCCTTTCGGTCAATTCAGTATCCTGCATTCGAGGGATGTCTTTGAATCCCCCAGCAGCGAGAAAAGTTTCCCGGCGAAAACACATTAGCGCAGAGCTCAAATTACTTCGCTCGCATGGGGGACGCCCGGCCTGAGACTCATGATTGAAAAAATAATGTTCGAGGTAAGCCGCAGTGTCAGACGAGACAGCGGTATTCAACTCTAATGCGCCGCCAAATATGTCTTTGCCGCTTTGCAGCGCACGCCAGGCAGCATCAAAAGCGCCTGGTGCGAGATGAACATCCGCGTCAATAAATATGAGCAATTGGCCCTGCGCAAGTTGCGCACCTATATTACGACCCTCGCCAGGATTAAACCTTTGGGTGCGATGTTCAAAACGTACTTGGGGAAATCCGCTGGCAATATTGCGAACTAGGTCGTGTTCTGAACAATCCACTAATACGATTTCGACGTTCAGAGACGTTTGCTGCGCACTCAAATTGGCTAGAGTTGCGGCAATGGTATCCTGAGTATTGTAAGAGGGGATAACGACAGAGATATCCATGTTTATCTGTCCTGATGATGACGGCTGAAAATGTCTTTGCGCTGCTGGGCAACAATAGCAATGTTGAAATGTTCTTCAATCAATTGACGGGCCCTTGTCAGCATTTCGGCAGACGGATTATCGATGAATTGACACACCGCGTTGGCAATGCTTTCGGGATCGCGTTCAGAGGTAAGGAAACCAGTCTCTTCTGGAATGACAATCTCAGGAATGCCCGCGTGATCTGATGCAATCACTGCAGCACCTGTTGCCATTGCTTCCATAATAACAACTGGCAGTCCTTCCATATCGCCATTGTCCGTGGTGATCGATGGCACTATGACCATGTCGGCATCAGCCATAGCTGCGCGGACTTCAGCAGTGCTTTTGGGACCGAGGAAAAATACATAATCCTGCAATTGCCGTTGCTTGGCCTGCGCGCGCAGCTCGCTATCTAAAGGCCCATTACCGATAATGCGTAACTCGAAGCTTATCCCACGCTGTTTCAAGATCACAGCCGTTTCGATCAGATACCGAAATCCCTTTTTCGCCACGAAGCGTCCCACACCGAGGAGCTTCACCTTAGGTTTTACTTCATTAGAGTTCCGTAAAAGGTTGGTCGGGATCTGAAATGCAAAATCTTCCAGATTCATACCGCAGCGCACCACGTAGCTCTTTTCCCGACAAGGAGCTACAGCATCGTAATAATTGACGTTGTAGTGGGAAATCATAATGAGAAACTGCGCACATTGCAGTTTCTGATGCAGTCCGACAGTGTCTTGTGCTTTATACGAGCCGGCCGAATGCACCGTGACACTAAACGGGATTCCGGCATGCATGCTTGCGTACATAGCAATGGAAGTGGATACATTCAGGAATTGCGCGTGCACGTGAGTAATTCTCGCGGCCTCCATATGGCGCGCCACGGGGGCGGCCAGAAAATAGTGTGCGACCATTTTTGCTCGCCGCGACAGCGAAATCTCTGGACTGGTAAATGCCTTCCAAAGTCCGCGCAGGAACTTCAGTGGGTTGTGTAGAAAATAACGAATGTTGGCAGTCGCGACGGTGATTTTTTGTACAGGGTAAAGATAAGTTGTCTCGTCAACTAGGTCCCGTGCATCTTCCGCCTGAGTGGACCTGTCCTCGCGGATACCATACAGCGCCAATTCGACACCCATGGCTCGGAGCGAACGGATTTCCCGACGCATGAATGTGTGTGATTGTGTACCGAAACAGTTAGTTAAGTAGGCTATTTTCATGCTTTTGAATAGGCGGATGGAACGCGCGGAGTGTAGCACGCTTTGGGCCATCTAAGTGCGGATGCCACGCAGAACATCAATGTTGTAACATTGTTAAGTCGGGAACTTAGGAGCGGTCAAAGAATATGCAAAACTTAGTTATGCTGGGTTCGGCTTGCCGACAATGTAGTAGTACTTTTGAGGCTTTAATGAGTTTAGAGAATATTTCGAACAAAAATAAGTTAGTCGGAGTTGTGGCTCACAATTCAATTAGCTACATCAACTCAATATTTAAATCCCTTGATGAGGGATTAGTTGTGGTTCCTCTACGCAATAGATTTGACGAAGAGCGAATTGCGGCGACCGGCTTAAAAAAAATTATTGAGGTTGAATCAGACTGCGGATGGTTTGCTCCACGGCTTTCCAATAATCAAAGCGATGAAATTGCCCTTATATCCTTCACATCCGGTACAGAAGGAGTGCCCAAAGGCGTTTTGTTAAGTTATAAAGCTTTGAGCGATACGGTCCAGCGATTGCTCCAAGTGTGCGCTGTTGACAGTTCAATTAGTGAGTATATATGTGTACCTGTCTATCATTCATTCGGTTTTGGACGTTGTCGGTTGATCGCACATGTTGGTGGCAAAGCATTCATCCCAGAAGGAGGTTTTGATCCAAAGCAAATTGCGAAGATGTTGGCGAGTGGGGAAATCAATAGTATTTCCGCCGTTCCAAGTATGCTGAGGGTGTTATTGGAAAATCGGGAGCTCTTTGGTTCATGTGGAAATACGCTTCGTTGGCTTGAAATAGGCAGTCAGCCCATGAGCGCAGAGGAAAAGCTGGCGTTGAGAGAATTATTTCCACGCGCCGCAATTGTACAGCACTACGGATTGACAGAAGCTTCTAGAACAACGCTACTCCGAATAGATCAATCCTCATCGGCGGAACTGGCAAGTGTGGGAAGAGTATATGGATCTACGGAGGTAGCACTAAATAAGGATGGAAAGATTCGGATCAAAGGCTCTCATCTTGCTTCAGGACTTCTTATAAAAGGCACCTTACAGCCGCTTCCCGGTACGGATGGATGGTTTGAAACGAACGATCTTGGCCGAATGGAAAATGGATATCTGTTTTTCGAAGGTCGAGCAGACAATGTCATAAATTGTGCTGGGCAAAAGATAAGTGCAGAGTTGATCGAGGAGGTACTGAGAAAACGATTTGATATCGCTTCGGGTATAGCTGTGACCCGCGTTGACGATACTATTTATGGTGAAGCAATACTTGTGGCTAAAGATCACTCCTGCTCGGTAGATGCTGATATGTTGAGAGATGCAGCGCAGGAAATTGCAAAGGCTAACGGCGTTCAAGCCAGTGGTGTTGTAAAGATTTTCGAGTGCAAAAAATTGCCTTCCACAGACACTGGCAAAGTGCAACACCGTTTGCTGCGTGACTTATACAATGACTTGCTGGTGAGTGAAAGCCGCACAAATTTGCCACAGGAGGGAAGTTCAGATCTTCAGAAGCTTATCTTCCTTTATCAGCGTGTCGTAGGAAGTAGCGACATCGTTACAGAAGATGATCATTTTGACGGGCTTGGTCTTGATTCGATCTCTGCTGTCAGGCTGGGTATGGAAGTGGAAAAAGTTGTAGGCTTCCTGCCCCCAGATTGGCGTAAAAGGCCTATTCGTCATTTGGTAAGTGATGAGGCGGATTCTTCTCGTCAAAATAACATTGATGCACAGCGGGCTGTTACATCACCTGAAAAAGGCACCACTAATGACAACCCATCAGATATCGGAATCTGGGATCTAATAAAAGAAGATTTTCAAACTCATGAGAGTGATTGGTTCTCTCAGGGATTTTGGGCGGTAGCAAACCATCGTTTTGGCAACTGGCGTATGGGAATACAATCAAAAATTGCTCGTGCCCCGTTGACATTCCTATATCGATTTCATCGGAAACTTGTGCAGATCTTTTGCGGCATTAAGCTGGATTACACGGTCAAGTTGGGACGGCGAGTCAAGTTGGAGCACTTTGGCGGCATGATTTTGGGGGCTAAGTCTATTGGTGATGATGTGGTCATTCGCCAAAACACGACAATTGGCGTGAAGGATTTAAGTGATCTTATAAATAAGCCGGTAATCGAGCAAGGCGTGAATATCGGCACAGGGGCTGTCATCGTGGGAAATATCACCGTTGGGCGGTACAGTGTAATTGGCCCAAACTCGGTTGTTGATGGAGACATTCCACCATTTTCTTATGTATCTGCCGCTCCCAGCAAAATTGTGCCCGCAGATGGCGGAGAGAAACGCCAGCTGTCATGATTGTCATGATGCATATATTTTGGCTTAAGCGTCTTTGAAGAGCCCCGAAAAGCGAAATATCGTGCGAATAAGCTTTGGGGGCTCATTTGTGTGTCTGCCCGTGACAAAAGATTTGATTCGAAAAATCATTTGCCCTAGCAAGAAGGCAGCATCAACCGCCAAAAAATATGTTCTCCCAAATCTTTGTATGTAAAAGTATCGACGGGATTCAAACCAATAGTCAGGGCGAGGCTTAATCTCATGTTGTGAATTTTTTTTGTTGATCCCCGTGGATGCCCCGGATTCATGGAAAACGGTGCTGTAAGGACAAAATAAAGTTTGGCACCCCGCTCTTTGAGCGCGGAGAAACAAATCGACTTCTTCGAAATACAGAAAATAGAATGGGTCAAATCCGTTTAGACGGTTAAAAGTGTCGGTCTTTACCATAAATGATGCACCAGAAACCCAATCGGTAGGGAAGGCGAATTCTTTTAAAGGGGCGGTGCTAGTTTGGTTGGGAAATAGTCGGTCTAATACTCCCAGTCTAGCGTTGCTTAGAAACACGGTGAGTAGTTTGGGAAATCGAAAGGCCGCTGACCTCTTTTCCCCTTTTTCGTTTTTCAGCGCACTGCCGACAATATCAGCCTTTGGATTTTCTTCGAAGCATCTAATAAGACCTTCGGCGGCGGCAGGATCAATGGTCGTGTCTGGATTTAAAAACCAAAGGAAAGCAGGATTCCAGCGCTGGCTTTCTTTTGCGCCTAGATTGCACGCTTTCCCGAAGCCCAGATTAATTTCGCTCGAAATCAATACGACGCGGTTCTCGATGCCGGCACGCTGTATATGGCTCCGTAGATTCTCTAAGGTTTTGTCTGACGACGCGTTATCGACGATTGTTAGGCTAAATTGTGCGTGCTTCTGTAGCAGTTCACATATGCTTTGTGCGTATCGGTCAATAAATTTTTCTGCATTGTAAGTTACGGTGATTATTGAGATACAAGGTATAGCTTCGTTAATCATGGGTGTCACTGCGTTTTGTATGCCAATGGGTTCGTAATGGCCGAACTGATATTTTGTATTTCGGCGAGTTTTCCGAGGCTTGGATAAGCACCATTCCCCGTATGATCCGCAATATGCAAATAAAATGCTGCGGCTGCAACGGCTCCTATGATGGATAAAAACAGGATTTCCCATTTAAGCGAAACCCAGCCGAAATTGGCGACATAAAATAGTGTGACGCAATAGCCAGTCAAATATCCAAGTCCAGAGCCTATTAGCATTCCCAATACTCCTCCGTAGTTATACCCGAGGACTAGTCCCAAGATGTTGGAGGAGGCTAGGATTCCCACTGTTATAAAGTGCAGACGGGTATTGCCTTGGGCAAGCAAGGCGTTTTGGTAGATCTGCGGCATGGTGCGGATCGCACTGTTGATGGCTAGGATTGACAAAACCTGGCCTGCAAACGCGTAGCGCTCGTCATAGAGCAGATCGATGATAAAAACTGAAAGCAGCGATACCACGCCAAATAACGGCACCGCGGCAAGCATAACTTTCGTGCGCAGTCGGATCAGTATTGAGCCGAATCTGTGCGGCTCCTCGCGATGGATGCGCGATAGCATAGGAAACAAAACATTCGCCATAAAACGCTCAATAAGTTCACCAAATATCCAGGCGATGGTCCCCGCAATCGCGATCATAGCCAGGGTTTCTGTGGTGACAAACCGTCCCTCTATTAGACGCACACCCTGGCCGCTGAAGAAGGTGAATATGGTGCTCCAGAATATCCATTTACCGAAATTGAAGATTTGTCGGGCGAATTCAGGTTCCCAACAAAGCCTGTGTCTGTGGCCGCGTAAAATTAGATGACCTAGAAAGATTTCAACAGTGGCGCCACACACGGTGCCTATGGCTAGAGACCATACCGATTTAAAGCTAAGCGCAAGCGAGACCATCATGAAGATACCAATTAATTGGCCAGACAGCTTAACCAGCATGACCTGCTTCAATTTAAGCTCGCGTTCGGCGAGGGTTAGATTAATGGAGCGAAATCCTGCCGCAAAGGCTGTGAATCCGCAAAAACAAAGCAATGGAAGAAGAGTCGGGGCGTTATAAAACTCTGAAGCCGGATAAGAAAGAATGCATAGGGCTGCCCACAATATCAGTCCTCGGATAATTTGCAGGGTCCAGGCGGTATTGAGAAAATTGGGGTTGTGGGCATTCTGAGCCTGAATGATTGCTGGACGTATGCCCATGTCGCTGAACATGGTTACGCCTATAATGAAAACATTCACCAGGGCCATAAGACCAAAGGCTTCCGGGAATAACAGCCGGGTCAGGATCAGGTTACTACCGAGTTGCAGTATTTTTTGGCTACCGAAGCCGATCGTAATCCAAAAACTTCCTGTATATACCTTGCGCCGCAGTTCGGTTCCATGAAGCAGGCGTTTCACTTTGTTTAGCATTAGACTATATGTCTACTTTTTGTGGCTAATAATAGTTCCTGAGATGCGTTTGCGGCAGTCTCGGAGTGCTTCGTTGAGCTATGCTCTTTAGTTTTTCTAAACATCGGCAGTGTATTAACTTATTACTGTGGATGCGAGGGGTAGGCGACAGTTTGTGTGACTCAGCTATATCATGATGTGTAGAAGTTGGTCATTTCCCATCCAAAATTCGCCTGCATAATTTGATTATTTTTTGACCAGCTGTTTTAGATTGGAAGAATGAATGCACCCGTCACCAAATATTTTCTATTACTTAGCCTTGTTCGCCATTTGGCCCCTGATGGCGTACAAGATTTATAAACGCTATCCGCTCGACAAATCGATCATATTATTATTGTTGGTGCCGTATCTTTTTTTGCCTGTGGCTCATCCCAGTTTGGCGCCGCTTAAACTTCCATTATTGCCTCCTTTGGATAAAGAGGTAATTCCAATCCTTGTCGCTTTATGGCTTGTGTATATCAACAAAATAAAGATTGAGTATTTGCCACGTTTTCAAATCAGTCTCTTTTTCTGTTTGGCCTTACTGTTTTCTCCGATACTGACGGTGTTGACGAACCGAGATCCCTTGGCATTCCCTACAAGAGTTATTCCTGGGCTTAAGTTGACAGAAGCGCTTTCCACTTTTGTGGGAGTCTATCTAAAAGTGTATGTACCTTTTGTCATGGGTTATTCGCTCCTGAGGTCAGATAAAGCCCATGAGGAATTTATCAAGTGTATATTCATCCTTGGGCTGATTTATGCTGTGTTGATGGCATATGAGATTAGAATGAGCCCTCAATTGCATACAAAGATTTATGGATATTTTCCGCATGAATGGATTCAACAACGAAGGGCCGGCGGATTTCGTCCAGTGGTTTTTCTTGGGCACGGACTTCTGGTTGCGCTTTATGGTGTGTGGATGACTATTGCGGCTTACGTATTGTGGAGGGAGCGCCACTCGCTAGTGAAAGGCAAAGGAGCGTGGGTATTTCTATTTTTTTGCGTAATTCTTGTTCTGTGCAAGACCTATAGCGCAGTTATCTATTTTTTCATATTTGCCGCCCTTACTATTTTTTTCTCTGTGAAAATGCGTCTTAACGCTGCGGCGGTGATCGCTTTGTTGTTGATGTTGTTTCCTGCTGTACGCGCTTTTTTACCTCTTTCAGAAATCGTCGGCTTTTTCGAAGGGCTCAACCCGGAGCGAGCGGGGTCCCTGCAGTTCAGGATCAATAATGAAGATTTATTGTTGCAAAAAGCGAATGAACGCCCGTTGTTTGGATGGGGAACTTGGGGAAGAAATAGAATTTATAATCCGGAGACCGGTAAGGATATTAGTGTCACAGACGGAACATGGATCATTATATACGGTATGTTTGGCTGGCTTGGTTATATAGGTGTCTTCGGCATCCTTACCTATCCTATTCTTGCATATAGGAAAGTATTTTTAGCTCAGCAGAGCGACAAAACCAATTCCCCCTATACAATTGCTCTTATCATTATTCTGACCATCGTAACTATTGATCAGATTCCGAATGCATCATTGAACGGAGTTGTTTATTTGATGGCGGGTGCCATCCTGGGACGAGCGCGACAGCTTGCTGCCTCTGAGCCATCCGCTGCATCGGACAATCAGGCGCAACTTTAGTCTCTCAGAATTGAGCCCGCATGGTCGGCCGATATTGCCATCTATACCTAGACCGAGGCGGGACTATGTCCACTTGAATGCTGTGTTCAATTCAGGTGGATATTAGTGCCACAACAGTTAAGAGATAACTGTGCCTGATAAATTTCGTCCGATCCGCCGCTAGCTGCGTTTGGCTAACGGGGCTTTTTTCGAGGGCTTCCGGCGGTTTACTTAACGAAAGAATTATTGTGACTTTATTCATTATATAGGCGAAGCCAAAACACTTTTGCATTGACAAGCCTTACAGCCAGGGTCAAAATCCGACCACCTTTTTATGCGATCCGGCACTATCACTCAAATAAAGCAGCCGCGCATGATCTGCCCTATCTTGAGGCAGCCCGGGTACTCACGTAGCTGACGATAAGACCATTGGAGATACTTTGTAGGGGATTCGATCCAGGCTTATAACCAAAGCTGGTAATTCGGCATGTTTTGAGACCAAACTCTCATAGTCCAGCTGCCCGTTTTAGTCCACTCATCGTCAAGCTCTCTAAACGCGCTTTGAGTTGAAGATTTTTGCGCATATTTTTCGTGCCCACATCACAGCACAAATAATGTGGCGCAATAATCAACATGTAAATACTCAGGGTATCCACACTGAACTCGATGTAGCGGCTATCGCCGTTGCGATAAACACGAGCTGAATCTCACCGAAGACACGAGATATAGGAATATTCGGTACAGAAGGCATGGGGTTGCCTTAAGAAATCAGTCCTCGATTTATGAGACAAGCACTCTAGATGTACGGAGTTTTTCATGGCAAAACGTTTGCAATTTTGCACCGCGCTATTCTTATCTGCGTCGGTGTTCGTCACCGGATGTACGGTCGATGTCCAAGACCCCAATGCAGTGGAGAGCGATCCTTCCCAGTCCGGTGCTCCCCCAGCGTCAACAAATACGGCCCCTGTTATTCAATTGGTAGGAGAGCCGGTTATCACTATTCCCATCGACGCATTATTTACAGATCCCGGTGTTGTGGCGACTGACGCGGAGGATGGTGATCTTACCAGCCTTGTTTCTTCTAGTAGCTTGCAAGTGGACACCAGTCGTCCTGGGCAATATGAAATCACTTATCGGGTAAGTGATTCTAAAAATCTGTCGGCGCAACCGGTTAAGCGGACAGTGATTATTTCAGCTCCGGTAGACGAGGTGCCGGCTAATCAGCCCGTAGTGCAGGTTCCAGCTATTACAACAGTAAAGCTGGTGGGATTTACTGCTGCACGCGAAATGGTAGAGCTATCCACTATTGAAAATGGCTCAGTTATAGATTTGTCGGAAACTTCTATTGATCTACTTAACGTGGTTGCAGATTCGGCAGATGTCAGCAAAACAGGTAGTGTGCATTTTAAATTGACAGGCCCTATCAGCGTCGATCGCTGGGAAAACAACGCCATGTATACCTTGGTGGTAGATACCATAAATCTTAGTGTATCCAAATCGCAGCTCCCAGTGGGTGATTACACGTTGGTTATAACTCCGTATTCACAGCCTGATATGGCGGGGAACAAAGGCGCTACGAAAACTCTCTCGTTCAAGGTTGTCGATAAAAAAATCGTGTCAAATGTACCGAAAATAGCGGCGGTTGATCTTGTATCCGTTACAGAAGGCTCCGGGGATTATGTCGCAGTTACGAGAATCACCGAAGGTGCGGAAATCAATCTTGCGGAAATCAATACCAAGCTTATAAATGTGATCGCTATTAGTGAAGATGTTAGTAAAACCGGTAGCGTGCACTTCTCGCTCAGTGGACCTGTGGAAATAAATCGCGCCGAAAACAATGCCGCCTATGCCCTGGCAAATGAGACTCAGCATTTAGATGTTAGCAAGAACGCTTTGCCTGTCGGTGATTACACTTTGGTTGTGACGCCTTATGCTGGAGTGGACGCCAAAGGTGAAGCTGGCATTCCGCTGCTGGTGAATTTCTCTGTTGTAGGTGAGACCAAGGCGCCAGCAGTCACACCTGCACCCTTGGCCGTAGCGGATAGTTACACCTTTCAATTGGGGTCCGATGCTCAACCTGGACAGGTTAAACCAGTGAGCGTTAATGATCAGTTTGAAAGTGAGGCGGTCTATGAAATTACGAAAGCTCCGATTAACGGGAGTGCACGTATGTTCGATATGGGGTTCTTTACTTACTCGCCCAATTCAGGTTTCTCCGGTACGGATACATTTACCTACCAGATTACCCAGGCAGGGAAAACTTCATCTGCAACCGTTTCGTTGAAAGTCGTAGCGGCGGAGGCGCCGGCAGCGGTGACGTCAGGTGGATTTACTGCTATTAAACCTTCCGCTGACTCTAAACTCATTTATGTAAGCAATTCCTTGGGCAAAGATTCCAATACGTGTTTAAGCGAGGCGGCACCATGTAAGACGATTAGTGCTGGTGTGGAGAAAATGCGCAGTGGGTACCCGGACCATTTGTATTTGAAGCGAGGTGACATTTGGCGTGATCAATCGTTAAATAACTTGCCGTCGGGACGAAGCGCTAAAGAGCCAGCTGTTATTGCATTTTATGGCCAGTCCGGGAATCGTCCCAAAATCGAAGTCTCACAAATATCATACCTTCATAAGAAGAAAATCCAGTTCGTTCACTTTTTAGGTTTTGAATTGTCGGCTTACAAATTGGATCCCAATAATGCATCTTTTACCGGTGCAAATGGCTCCAATATTATGATGCTTGGTGATAAAGAAGATCTGCTTTTTGAAGATATTCTTTTCAATTACATTGAAGTAGTCGCCCAATCCTGGGAAGGCGGCGTACCGAAAAATTTAGTTTTCCGACGCAATATTTGGACAGGATACTATTACAGCAAGTCTTCATTTGATCGAAACTCCCGGCCGTCCAATATGTATATGGATGGGGTAGACGGGTTAACGATTGAGGAAAATGTGTTTGACCATGGTGGTTGGCACGAGAAAGTTCCGGGTGCGGGAGCCAATATGTTTAATCACAACATTTACTTGCAGCACAGCGTGAATGGTGAGCGTGTAATTTTGCGAAACAACATTATTACCCGAGCGTCCAGTCATGGCGCGCAGTTGAGGGCGGGGGGATTGGCTGAAGATAATTTCTTTGGACGTAATGCGTTGGGATTGCTGATCGGTTATAGCGTGGAGCCCCTTAAAACTGGGGTTAAAGCGCATGCGATTAACAATGTCGCCTCTGAAGGACAATCTATGATCAAGGGAATCGATGCATGTACTGGTGCTGGCTTGTGTACTCCAGCGGTTTGGGGAATCGAGTTTGACATTAATGGCGCTGCTGATTGGCAGGCGCATGGAAATATCGCCTCATCTTCCTCACCGGATGACAAGCAATGGCAGACTAAATACAAAAATTTGACGAAAAGATCACTGCCTGGATTGGATAACCCTGCCGCTAAGTCAAGTAACAATATTGCATGGCGCTGGCAATCCAACGATGAAGGTGGAAGCGAAAGCGCATATCCGGCACCAGGGAGAACATTAGCTGATTACAATCAGTCCTTGGGCGGAGCTCACAGCTTTGATGAATTTATGGAAAAAGTAAAAAGTCGGCAGTTACAACAATGGGATGAGCGTTATACCGCAAAATCCATTAATCAATACATCAGGGCCGGCTTCGGAAGGTAACTTATAGCACCCGATGGGTTTATAAGAGCTGACCCCATACAAACGGCCTCCTGTGAGGCCGTTTGTATTTTGCGGAAAGCTGAATTTCGTATCGATTTTAAAATGCTTCGCTTGGGCGTTCCATGGGGAAAAGGGGCTTGTATTCGCTGGCAGTAGCTACTTGCGTCTGAAGGGCGGCAGGTTCAGTCGCCAAGGATGCGATTGGTGAAGAGAGAGTTATCTGCATCGTAGCAATCTAAGGCGCTGAAAATGGTAGAAAGCTTCGGTGGTAGGGTAGATTGGGTCAGTACAGAGTAAATATTGGCGAATAAGTCATGGCCACCTACTATGTTATGCGCCGCCTCCACGCGCATCATGTTGAGCAAAGTTATCATGCGGAAGTGAAGTCTTGTCCATTTTACCAAAAGCCGGCGCTATTCCCTCTTGCAAGCTTAAATGTTGCCGCAACATATACAATTAGATCAAATAGGAAGCCGCTCGTGGAAAGAATAATTTTCTTGGGGAGCCCCATGTTTTTTCTGCCGAAAATTCCCTGTTGTCTCTTTGTGAGAAAGTGAAACGGAACATATCCATAGGGGGCAGTTGGCAATTGCTGCTTCAGGATCGAATTGAGCCACTCGGGATTTTCTGAAGCATATTTGAGAAGATTTTTCCTCGCTTCAAGGCTTTGTTCGCGCCTAATCTCTCGAAAAATGCAGGCGTTTATTGCACTGCCTACAATAATCCTTTGTTGATGGCGGATTAACTTTCTAATTGATCGTATTGATTCATATTCGTGCCACATGTCATCACAGCCATTTATTTTTGTTTTGTCATCTGCAGATGTTAAAAAATTGGAAATTATCATGGCTCTTATGAATCCATCTTCTACCGGTAATCCTATCGGCAGAAATATTTCCCTTATGGATTCCATTCGTACGGCGTAAAGCTGACCGCAAATCGTGGATTTGTAGTCTGAGAAAGATCCTCCTGATGCGGAAATAGCTTTTTGCAAGAAGTTGCTTTTTCTGTCTCGAACGTCAATGTCTTTCACCGGTTTGCTATTAATTGCATGGGCATTCCCGGAAAATAAGTTGCGGACCATTCTGGCTAATGAACTTTTCTCTCTGATTCTAATGTCCGCATCAACAAATATTACAGCATCACAAACATTGCTCTTGCATATTTCATGAATGAAATAATTCCATGTGCGCGATTTTCCAGAGAAGGGTAAATCGTATACAGCCAGTCTCGAGGTTTCTCCAAACCAGGTTTTTTTTGAGCACTCAACCGCAATCGAAACTGTTTCATCTGTGCAGCCATTGGCGAGGATAAAAATGCTTAACTCTTTTTCGGGGTCCTTAAGAATTGTCTGGCTTTCGATGTCGGCGATTATGTTTGCTATGTTGCGCTGCTCATTATGGGCAAATATTCCTACATTAATTTTCATGGTTGCTCCGCAAGTTTGTTAACGTTCTACTTCCTTTAGGTTTGTTACATCATGCGTGATTTAGGTGCTGAATGGGCTAGATTTGTGCCACCTCTCTTTGACCAAGGGTGTCGCCCCACATAGACTGATTGCAGAGCTGCGTGCTTATTGGTTTCATCTGAACCTCTGGCTTTGGGGTGTGTGAGAGGACTATCGCCAGGGATTCTTATAGATGCCTATTCTTTGCCTAGCTAATAAAAGAAAAATTGGCATGTCCTCCATCAGATATCGCTTTGCCAACCGTTTTGGTTCTTGTGACAAACGAAACAACCACTCCAGGCCAAAGCGTGTCATCCACCCCGGTGCTCTTCGCAAATTGCCACTTTCAAATTCTATTGTTGCGCCAATTGCGAGATAGCGAATGACTTCCGGCATTTTTTCTCGGTGAGCACACACCCATTTTTCCTGTTTGGGCGCTCCGACGCCTATTGCCAATGTGTTGGCTTGGGATTCTCGAATAAGCCGGATAATTTTCTCCGTTTCGTCATGCGACTTTTCAAATCCAAAAGGCGGTGAATAGGCACCGGTGACGATGTTGCTCTTGGTTCTTAGATTGATTTTGTCTCTGGCCTTCTGCACAGACTCGTCTGTACCTCCTAAGAGGAATATCTTTACGCCGGTTTGTGCTTGGCTGTGATAGTCGCAGAACGCGGGGAAAAAATCAGAGCCAGTGATTTGAGCTCTTAATGGGGCGCGTGGGGAAAGCAATCGGCTCAGCAGGTACAGTATACGACTGTCACAAACAGTAAAAGAGGCTTGTTGATAGCATAGGTAAAAATCGTGGTCTTTTTGGAGTTTCATCAGGTGGTCGATATTCGGCGTGACCAATATGCCATCCTTAAACTGATGTAACAGTTCTTCCGTGGTTAAATTGTCCAAATCTATGTTGAGCAGGCGTACTTTGGAGTAAGTCATCGATTTTGCACAGTGTGATTGATATTGGCTCATGTGCCGAAGCTCTTCTCGCCTTGATCGGAACATGCTTCCGGGAGGATTTTGGCCGTATATGTTACCTCTTTGTGGTGATTCAGAAGTACGGTAACGCCCACAGGGCGAGGATTTTAACGCATCTGGAGATGGAGAACATCGGCCTTCAGGCGGCTTCTTGCAAGGACCGATTGAGAATGTGTGGCAACCGGTTATGTCTGTTTATAGGCCGGCGTATAATCGCAGCAATTGATCGAAATTTGCGGGGGCGAAAGTGCAAAAAAATTACTTATGGGTCGTGTATACATTTGGTGGAGGGGCACTGTCACTGCCGGTTTTAGCGCAGAGCCAGGCTGATCCAGTTGGCCTCATTATTGATGGCGCGGTTGAGGTTCGCGCTGTTGAAAATGCAGGCCTGCAGCCTAAGTCTGCAGATAACATCAATGAGACTCAAACGACTACTAGTCTAGCTGCTGAGGGGCGACTACAGGGTAGTTGGTCTGAGTTTTTGACGAATTACCGGTTGGAAGACCGCCGCTATTCCGAATTTAAAGAGGATGATGAACGCATCATTCTTGGGGATTCGGTTCTTACGCTCGGGCCGCAGCGTCGCCACTACTATTTTCAACTTTCCCACTCTTCCCGTGAGGTTGCCCTTGATCCATTGGCGGCAGATCGCCCTACAAACCGGGATAATCGTGCCTTTATTTCCGGCGTATTGTACGGCTCCATCGCTCCTGGTCAGGGAAATACTCTGGGTGTATGGCTAAGTGCAACGGATATCCAATTCGATGAAAGCCTGGAAAATGAAGCGCGTCGGTACAACGTTGGGGTCGTGTTTGACCGCGAGGTTTCTCCTCTAAGTCGGGCGGGACTGAGTGCGACAGGTTATGATTTGGAATATCAAAATTTGGATGACAGCGATTTGCGATATACGCGAGTGGCGGCGACTTGGCGTACTGAGCTGCGGCGTTTATCGTATGGCGCTGAGGTTGGCAGCAACCGCATAGAAACAGATTCCTATTCTTACAGCTCGCCATCAGTAGCGGCGGATTTGGCTTACGTTTCTGGTCTGCAATCCATGCAAGTCTCTTATAACCAGTTTTTATCAGATACCTCCCAGGGTGCGCAGTCCTCTTCTCAAGTAACGTCCATTACAGATGTTGAAGTAGATGGCCGTTTGGCAGGTATTGTTGATCAATATAAACTGCAGCAATTTGCCTTTTCCTGGGAGCATGCCCAGATTTGTTCGACTTGCACGATGAACTTTGCTTTGGGTCTGGATCAGGAAAGGTATGTGTCTTTTCCAGAGTTGGATTCTCGTGAGCTGACCGCCCGTGCGGGATTTATTTATCGCGCCACACCTGCTGTTACCATATCGCTCCAAGCTGCGTATCGCGATTTTGAGGAGATTAATCTCGAACCTCGTAGTGGTTATGATCAGACTTCACTGGATTTCACTACAAGCTTTCCGCGCTTGATTCGGAACGGTCAATTGGCTCTATTGTTAGGTGGGATAAAAAGGAACTCTGATACCAGCGAAGGATATGAAACAACATATGTCGGTCTTCGCTTCAGCTATCGCTTTTACGACAACAGCTAAGATATAGGCGTACTAAGATGCTGCGTGTGCACCTTAGTACGCATTACCTCGTTTTGAAATAAGCCGTATAGGAGTGAGGATCAGAATCTTAAGGTCCAATAACGGCGACCAATTACTGATATATTCCAAGTCGTACTCGACTCTTTTCTGCATATCTTCAATCGTTTCCGTCTCTCCGCGATATCCTGAAATCTGTGCAAGGCCAGTGATGCCTGGTTTGATTCGATGGCGAGCCAGATAGGCCTTAACTTTGTCGGAATAGTAAACGTTATGGGAAACCGCATGAGGCCTTGGACCTACCAGTGACATGGAGCCTTCCAGTGCATTGAATAGTTGCGGTAATTCATCAAGGCTTGTGCGCCGAATAAACCGGCCAACTGGCGTCACTCGGTTATCGTTTTTCTTGGCCTGCTCGACAACATCTTTCTCTTCATGGATGTACATGCTGCGGAATTTATAAACATTGAATTTCTTGCCGTCCCAGCCGTCCCGCTGCTGTTTAAATATGACGGGCCCTGGTGACGACAGTTTCACTGCAAGCGCAAGAATGGTTAATAGAGGGCCGAGCATGATGATTAGAATCAGAGAAATAACCTTATCCATCATCAGTTTCACAAATGCCGGACCTCCGGCCATCAACGGAGTCTCGTTGAGGTTGAGAAGTGGAATTCCGGCAACTTCGCGCACACTGTGATTTAGCAACTGAAACTCAAAAATATCCGGCGCCCAGACGAGGTCGAGATTTTCCGCAAAAAGTTTGTCGTGAATTCCTTTGACTTGATACGTTAATGCTAAAGGGAGTGCGACATATACCCGGCGTATTCCATACTTTTTGATGATGTTGTTCAGGCTCTTATCATCACCCAGTAAAGGAATCTCTGGGTGCGTCCATTCACTTGTTTCTTCCTGGTGTTGAACGACACCGATTACGGTGTCGTTCAACCAGATATTTTTTTTGATGCTGTGCGCAAGATGGCGGGCGACACCACCAGTGCCGAGGATGATGGCTGGTATCCGCTGCTGATACTTGCGTCTGTAGAGTTTGAACCAATTATAAGTGACCGTTAGTAGCACGGCCTGGCCAAAAAAAGCCGTTAGCACCCAATAAACGACAACTTGTCGAGAGTACTCCTCGGAGGTGCGAGTCAAGAAGGCGGTCCACGCGAGGATGATGATGACCACACCCCAGGCGCGGGCCAAATGTTGGATCGCTCCCTCCAGTCGATCAAAGCGGCGGAATACTCCCATAATGTGGTAGGTGATGGTCATCAACAAGATGGCGAAGGCCAGCATGGTGCGGTACTGCTGACCAATTTCACCATCCCGCCAATAAGCGAACAGACACAGGGTGACGCTGACTACGCACAGGTTCAGGATATGTTGAATCCATTGCGCAAGGGTGTCGTGGTTTTGCAGTAGTCGTTTAGTGCGCGGTCTATTGTTGGCGAAAGGATTGGCTTCACTCATAGGTACGACAATCATCCGAAAAATTTATCCGTCGGCCTGCAAAATACTGTGCCCGGATTTGGTGGCGGAGTATAGCAGCTTCAATATTGATTTAATGAGCGCAAGGCAACATGGCAACCGAGCCATGTTGAAACGAAATATCAGTCATTATTATGAGTTTAAGAGTTGAGGAAAAAGGTATGAAACTTAGGTGATAGCGAATGAATGATGGGTAGGGGGTGGTGTATCGCTCTCAGGCGTTGCCTTTCGAGCGATACAGGCCCAGAAACAATAATGCAATACCGCAAATGGTGAGCAGAATCGGCTCATCAATAGGGTTGCCGATAAGTTGATATCCGGTATCAGAAGTTGTTGTTTGTGACAAAAACAAACTGATCACAATAGCTTTTATGAAAAATAACAAACCTCTTTTCATAAACCGTGTCCTATTCCTTCCTGTGGTCAAACCAAAACCAGCTTTCAGAGCTGAGGTAATTTTTATCGCGTTGTTACGCAAGAGTTACTTAGCAGGAAGTGTGCCACCCATTAAATTTGATGTTGTTCACATAATTTGACGCAAGCGTTAATGCGTGGAGACTGGAGACAGAATTTAAAACTTTAGTGAAATCAAGGGATTGTATTTTTTTCTAAAATTATCATTTTGGCGTGAAAGTCATTTTTACCAAAAAAGTGTTCGTTTTTGCAGCGCAGCGATACTGCGTGGAATGGAGTAATGTATAAAAGCCCGACAAGGGCTTTGTGGCGGGGCGAGCAAATTTGCGCTGAAGTGGTGAAAGCTTGATCTAATATTTCTGTTTTGGTGCTTTTTGCTTACGCTGGCTGCCTGTTCGGTTGGTCCTTGGTTTACATAACAGGGTGTGAAAATATTCGACATCAGACAAATGGCTGGCTAAGCCAGCCCCAATGATTACTCCTGATTTCCTCCTGGAACCTGAATATTGTACTTCTTAAGCAGGTCATACAGGGTCGGGCGGGTGACGCCAAGCAATTTTGCTGTTGCAGAGATGTTGCTTTCGGTCATTGTCAGCGCTCTTAGGATTGCAGCTCTCTCAGCATTTTGTCTGACGTGGCGAAGGTTGATGTTCAGACTTTCTCCTGTGGGTGCAATGCCAAGGTCTAGGGAAGAAACCATTTTGTCGTCTGCCATAACCACGGCGCGTTTAACGCGATTTTCCATCTCACGGATATTGCCCGGCCAATCGTAAGTCTCGATGGCTTCCACTGCTTCCGGGCTGAAACCTATAACGTGGGTGTTGTTTTGTTCGGTGTACATCCGCAAGAAATGGCGTGCCAGCAAAAGCTTGTCACCGTAGCGTTCGCGCAATGGTGGGATATGGATTTCCATTTCGCAGATTCGATAGAAGAGGTCCTCGCGGAATGTTCCTTCCTTTACCATCTCCTTCAGATTTTTATTGGTGGCGCAGACCACCCGCACATCAACCGGTATTTCTTCGCGGCCGCCCACGCGCTCAATTTTTCGCTCCTGCAGAAATCGCAACAATTTTGCTTGGAGCGCCAGCGGCATATCGCCGATTTCGTCCAGGAACAGAGTGCCTTCATGGGCTAATTCGACTTTGCCCAAAGTGCGTTTGTTGGCGCCGGTGAAAGCCCCTTTCTCGTAGCCAAACAGCTCGCTTTCCATAAGGTTTTCCGGCACAGCGGCGCAGTTGATGGCAACCATGCGATGGGCGGCCCGCGGGCTCAGTCGGTGAAGAGCTTTGGCGAGCACTTCTTTACCGGTACCGCTCTCTCCTGTGAGCGTGCAGGTCACGTTGCTGGGGGCGAGCTTTTCGATGGTGCGGCAAATTTTCAGCATGCCAGGGTCGCAGGCAATGATTCCGCTCAATGGCGCCTGTTGCTGTTCCTGCAGGCG
>Ga0065721_10050287_pt1 | contig 21445 bp, 23 predicted proteins | sample Mesricmetagenome_FD_59108 | JGI IMG/M metagenome (GOLD analysis project Ga0065721, IMG submission 59108) | Mesophilic microbial community from rice straw/compost enrichment Sample: eDNA_1 v2 (version 2) | ecosystem: Engineered > Solid waste > Grass > Composting > Bioreactor | place: USA: Davis... | reverse complement strand
GCCCAGCGCCGCGCGCGCGGCGACCGCCGCGGCCGAGCCGCCCGACGAGCCGCCGGGCACCAGCTGGCGCGTCCAGTTGCCGACCTCGCCCGGGCTCCACGGGCTGACGACGTTGCCGTGGTAGGAGGTGATGTTGGCCGAGCCCATGGCGAACTCGTCCAGGTTCACCTTGCCCAGCATCACCGCACCGTCGCGCCACAGGTTGGACGTGACGGTCGATTCATACTCCGGCTTGAAGCCGTCCAGGATGTGGCTCGCGGCCGTGGTCAGCACGCCCTTGGTGCAGAACAGGTCCTTCACCGCGATGGGCAGGCCTTCCATCGGGCCGGCCTCGCCCTTCGCGCGGCGGGCGTCCGACGCCTTGGCCATCTCCAGCGCCTTGTCCGGCGTCTCGGTGATGAAGGCGTTCAGCGGGCGGATGGTTTCCACCGCCTTGACGTGCGCCGCGGCCAGCTCGACCGCGGTGAATTCCTTCTTGGCGAGGCCGTCGAGGGCCGACGCCATGGTCAGATGCGTAAGCTCGGCCATCACTCGACCACCTTCGGAACGACGTAGAAGCCTTCGGCCGTCTCGGGGCCGTTGGAAAGGACGGCATCGCGGTAGCCGCCGTCCGTCACCTCGTCCTTGCGGCGGCGCAGCTTCTGCGCGGCCACGCTGGTCATCGGCGGCACGTTGCCCGTGTCCACCTCGCCCAGCTGTTCGACGAAGGTCAGGATTTGGCTCAGCTCACCCGCCAGGTGATCCAATTCCTCTTCCGGCACCTTGATGCGGGCCAGATGCGCGATCTTGGCCACGGTGGCCTTGTCGAGCGACATGCCTTCCACTCTCTTCCAAAACGTCTGGAAAAACGGCTTGGAAGCTAACACCCGAAATCTATCACCGCAATGATTCTGGGCACTTGTTCCGGCGGGAAAGGCGGGGACGGCCGTGTCAGGCCGCCGTCCGGCACCGCCGTTCCCAGACCTCGCGCCCGATGCGCAGGGTAAACAGCGCGATGCGCTCGCCCCAGGGCGTCGTGCGCTCCTCGATGGCGATGGGAACGAAGCCGAGCTTGCCGTACAGGACCAGCGCCGGCGTGTTGGTGTTGAAGCAGCGCAAAACCAGTTCCGGCAGGCCATGATGGGCGAAGGCACGGTCCATCATGGCGTGCATCAGATGCTTCGCCACGCCGGTGCCGCGGGCGGACGGCGCCACGCTGACGTTGCCGACGCTGGCGCTCGTTCCTTCGTCGAAGGTCGCGAAATTGGCGTAGCCGACCACCTCGCCGCCGCGCAGCACCACGGTGGGATCGCGGCGGATCGCCAGGGATTCCTTCACCTGTTCGGGCGTTAGCGGCCACGTTGCGCGAGGAAACAAATAATACAATTCCTGCTGGTTGCGCGGGAATGTACAGATATGCGGGATGTCCGCGTCGGCCAGGGGACGGTGGGTGAACATGGATGCGCTCCGGGAATTGCTTCGCAAGAATAAGTATCTTCGAGGACAACTCAAGCGTTCTTGCCGTCGCGCCCTGCGGCTTCTATGGTTCGTTGCATGATTCACACGCTCCCCGAACTGGCCGCCCGTCTGGGCAAGGGCCAACGCCTCCTCGGCCTGGATGTCGGCACCAAGACCATCGGCTTGGCCGTGGCCGATCCGGGGCTCGTCGTCGCCTCGCCCATCGGCACGCTGCGCCGGACCAAGTTCGGGCAGGACGCGCGGGAACTGGCCCGGACGATCCGTGACTACACCATCGGCGGGCTGGTCATCGGGCTGCCGCTGAACATGGACGGGTCGGAAGGGCCGCGCGCCGAATCCACCCGCGCCTTCGCCAAGAACCTGATGGAGCGGCCAGACCTTCTGGGCTGGGACGCCGAGATCGCCTTCTGGGACGAACGCCTGTCCACCTCCGCCGTGGAGCGTTTCATGATCGGCGAGGCCGACATGACCCGCAAACGCCGGGACGAGGTCGTGGACAAGATGGCCGCGGCCTACATCCTCCAGGGCGCGCTCGACGCACTGGCGCACCAGCGCCGCATGGCCGAACGGGAAGCCGACGCGGACAACGACGCGGACGGGGACTTCGACGACCTGCCGGACCGGGACGACTGACGGTCCCGCAATGCTCGTCATCTTCGGGGCCCTGGCGCCCATCTTCCTGCTGATCCTCTTCGGCCAGGGGCTGCGGCGATTTGCCCTGGTTCCGGACAACGCATGGCCGTCCATCGACCGGCTGACCTACGTCCTCTTCTTCCCCTGCCTGATCGTGGACGAGCTGACCAAGGCGAATCTGGGCCAGATCGCCATGGCGCCGATGGCCGGGGCGATGGTGGCGGGCGTGCTGGCGGCGTCTGCCCTGGCTTTGGTCGCCCGCAGGCCGATCGGGCTGGACGGGCCGGCCTTCACCTCCGTCTTCCAGGGTGCGGTTCGGCCGAACACCTACGTCGGCCTTGCCGCCGCCAGCGCGCTTTATGGCACGCCGGGGCTGACGCTGACCGCTGTGGGCATCGCCGTTGTGGTGCCGCTGGTCAACCTGCTCTGCGTCACGGTGATGGTGCGTTACGGGCGCGATTCGAAGGCGTCCGGCACCGGCATCGGCGCGGTGCTGGTCGGCATCGCCCGCAACCCGATCATCATCGCCGTCCTGATCGGCGCTGCCGTCAACCTCAGCGGGATCGGACGTCCGCCGGTGCTGAGCGACGTGGTGGGCATCCTGGCGCGGGCGGCGCTGCCGATGGGCCTGCTGTCGGTCGGCGCCGGCCTGGATCTCGCCGCGGCGCGCGGAGCCGGGATGGGCGTCGCCCTGTCGTCGCTGTTCAAGCTGCTGCTGGTGCCCGGCGTTACCGCGTTCGCGGGCGTCGCGCTTGGCGTGGACGGGCTGATGCTGACCATCGCCGTGCTGTTCAACGCCCTTCCCTGCTCCGCCAGTTCCTACGTGCTGGCCCGGCAGATGGGCGGCGACCATGGGCTGGTCGCCGGCATCATCACGGTCCAGACGCTGGCCTCGGCCCTGTCCCTGCCGGTGATCCTGGCCGTCGTCGGCTGAAAGCTTGGTGTCTTCCGACTGTGGAGCATTGAAGTCACCACAGAGACACGGAGGCACGGAGGGCAATACCTCCGTGCCTCCGTGTCTCTGTGGTGAAAATCAAAAAGGCCGGACGCCTTGGCTTCAGCGGGCCGCAGCCACGTGCCGGCCGTCCGCCAGACCGCGCGTCCAGCGCGTCAGCAGGGTGATGGCGACGATGACCGCGAGATAGACCACCAGTTGCATCTCCGTCGGGCGGTCGGTGTAGCCGACCAGGACGTGCAGGGTCCGCCCGATCATGCTGCTTTCGTCCAGCAGGCCCGAGCTGTCCCACAGAATCGTCCCGCCGAAGGTAATCAGGCCGGCCTGGGCCAGGAAGACCACCGCCTGCGACGCCATGCCGGCGGCCAGAAGGGTGATCAGCCACGTGGTCACGCCGAACAGGTGGCGCGTCGGGATTTGCAGCAGGCCGGCGTAGAGCAGGCCGGCCACCGCCGCGCCAAGCGCCAGGCCGCCCGCACCGCCCAGCGCGACGGTGGCGATCCCGCCCTCTTCCGAGGCCAGGATGCCGGTCAGGAACAGCACGACCTCCGACCCTTCGCGCAGGACGGCAAGGCCGATGACCAGCGCCAGCGCGGCCAGGGAACGATTGCCCGACGACACGTCGCGGCCGACCGCAGCCATCTCGCGCGCCAGCTCCCTGCCGTGCTGGGCCATCCACACGTTGTGCCAGCCGAGCATCAGCACGGCGAGCAGCAGGACGGAGGCGTTGAACAGCTCCTGTCCGCTGTCGGCGAACTGGGCGCTGATGACGTCGGCGAAGCCGGCGACCACGCAGGACCCGGCGATGCCGCCGACGATCCCCAGCAGGATCCAGCGCGCCCGCCCCACCACGCCCTGCGTGGCGGCGAGCACGATGCCGACGATCAGGCCGGCTTCGAGCACTTCGCGGAAGACAATGATCAGGCTGGCGAGCATCGGGCGTTCCTCGAACCTGGGGCGAACCTGGAGACTGGAGCCATCCGGCCGGAAGGCCGCCGGCCCCGCCGGGGCCGAGGGCCGGAGGGGATCCCTTACTGGGCGATCAGCACCCCTTGGGCGGTCGCCTCATGGAACTCGCCGAAGAAGGTGTAGCGGCCCGGCTGCAGCGGACCGACGGAAATGCGGGCCTGCTTGTTCGGGCCGATGATCTTCTCGACCTTCAGGCCCTTGCTCTCGAACTCTTCGGAGCTGCCATCCTGGTTGTCCACCACCAGGGTGATCTTCTTGTTCGCCGGAACCGTCACTTCGGCCGGCTGGAAGACATGATCCTTGATCACGATGGTGACGTCGCCGTCGGCGGCCATGGCCGGGCCGGAGGACAGAAGAACGGCCGGCAAGGCCATCAGCGCGCACGCGACAAACGGGGCGGCAAGGCGACGCATCGTGGGGAACCTCGAAGGCAAAAAGGTTGCGACTGCTTCTGCAAATCATTCGCACCATTTGCCGGAAAGGTCAATACCCCTACTGCGCCTTGGGAATAGGCCCGTCACTCAAAGGGTTTTGGCGTCGAAGGGGTATTGGGGCCGAAGGCGCTGTTTCAGGGCGGCTCCGGCGCCTCGGCGGGGAAGCGCTCCACGACGTCGTCGATGTCGTAATAGTCGCCCTTGTCCGCCACATGGATATGCCGCAGCGTGGCGAGGCCGGTGGGCTGGTCCAGGCTGCCGGCGGCGATGTCCACCAGCGGGTTGCCGTCGCCTTTCCAGAACAGCGACGAACCGCAACGCGAACAGAAGCCGCGCTCGGCCTTGGCGGAGGACCGGTACCACGCCAGCGTGGCGTCGGCGTCGAAGAAGACGGTGTCGCGCGGCACGGTGATGTAGGCGCCGACATGGCCGTGGAAGCGGCGGCACTGCCCGCAATGGCAGTTCACCACGCCCATCGGCCGTTCGGTCGCCAGGAAGCGCACGCCGCCGCACAGGCAGCCGCCGGGCAGCATCGCGGTCCCGCCCACGGTTCCGTTCCCGATCACGATTTCGTTCCCGATCACGATTCCGTCTTTGTCTCGTTGTCCGGCTCGGTGCTGGCCCGGCGCAGCAGGCCGTCGTCCGGAAGATCGTAATAGTCTTCCTTGAAGTCGATCCAGATGTGCCGGTCGGCGCGCAGGCCGGTGGGCTCATCCAGGCTGCCGGCGGTGACGTCCACGTTCGGCCCGCCGTCCGCCTCCCAGAACAGCCCGGCGCCGCAGCGGGAGCAGAAACCCCGCCGCGCGCGCTCGGACGACCGGTACCAGGTCAGCGTCTCGTCCTTCACCACCCGCAGGGCGTCGCGGGGGAAGGTCGTGTAGGCGCCGACGTGGCTGTGCTGCCGGCGGCACTGGCCACAGTGGCAAAAGGAAATCGGGCTGGGCTGCGTCGTGATCTCATAGCGCACGCCGCCGCACGCGCAGCCGCCCGTCCACACACGCTCCACCTTGGCCGTCATCTCGGTCATGCGCTCATCCCCGCCAGAAGGGCTTTTCGGCTTCCTGCGCCGCGTCGGTGCGCGACACGCCGATGTCATGCAGCAGATAGTCCGGCAGGGCCTGCAGCGCGCGCCGCTGACGCCGCCGCTCGTTCCACTCCGCGACCGTGTCGAACAGCGCAACCACGGCGCGGCCGAAACCGTTCCCATTACCGTTCGACGCACGGGCCGACACACCGGTCGAAGCGGTATTCATGCTCTGGGCCATAACGCGTCTCCTCATCCGATTCATTCAGCATCGAAGCGTTTTCTCCGATGCCCAAACTGTGTTCCGTGAAGGAAGAATGGGCCACCCGCTTCTTGCGCACAAACGACGCTTTCTCATAGTTTGGATAAGGAAAACTAATCCGAAGCTCCCGCCGCCGCCCCATCACCAAAGGACGCCCGCATGTCCCGCCGACTGCCCCCGCTGAACGCGCTGCGCGCCTTCGAATGCGCCGCCCGCCACCTGTCCTTCACCAGGGCGGCGGACGAGTTGCACGTCACCCAGGCGGCCATCAGCCACCAGATCAAGGGGCTGGAGGAATGGCTGGGCATGCCGCTGTTCCGCCGCATGAACCGCGCGCTGATCCTGACGGAGGCCGGGCAATCCTACCTGCCGCCGGTGCGCGACGCGCTGGACACGCTGTCCCAGGCGACGGAGCGGCTGTTCCGCAAGGACGGGTCCGGCGCGCTGACCATCTCCACCATGCCCAGCTTCGCGGCGAAGTGGCTGGTGATGCGGCTCGGCCGCTTCCAGAACCGCCACCCGGACGTGGAAGTGCGCCTGCACACCACCGCGCAGATCGTGGACTTCGCGCAGCAGGACGTGGACATCGCCATCCGCTTCGGTTCCGGCAACTGGCCGGGCCTGCGCTGCGAGCGCCTGCTGACCGAGGACATATTCCCGGTGTGCAGCCCTGCCCTGCTGAACGGCGACCGTCCCCTGCGCACCCCGGAGGATCTGCGCCACCACACGCTGCTGCACGACGATTACTTCATCACATGGCGCACCTGGGCGGAGGCCGCCGGAGTCACCGGCGTGGACGCCACCCGCGGCCCGCGCTTCGACGATTCCGCCCTGCTGCTCCAGGCCGCCACGGAAGGGACCGGCATCGCGCTGGCGCGCGGCGTGCTGGTGGCGAACGACATCGCCGCCGGGCGGCTGGTGCGGCTGTTCGACATCCACCTGCCCGGCAACTACGCCTACTACGTCGTGGCGCCGCCCCATTACTACAGCCGCCCCAAGGTGAAGGCCTTCCGCGACTGGCTGTTCGAGGAGGCATCGGAGACCGAGGCCGCCAACCATTCCGCCGCCCCCTCCTCCGTCTCGTCCGGCTCCATCTTGTCCGGCCAGCCCCATGCCCCAACCTTTTCCCAAGATGCCTGACCGGGGGAGGTTCGACCGTGCCCAACGCCCGCAAGCTTGCCACCGCCGCGCTGCTGTCCGTGGCGCCCGTCACCGCCTTCCCCGCCTTTGCGCACCACGGTTGGGGTGGTTACGACTCCGGCAAGGTGCTGACCCTGACCGGCACCATCCAGCAGTTCGCGTTCGAGAATCCGCACGCCATGCTGAACCTCCAGGCGGACGGCAAGGTTTGGCATGTGATTCTCGCCCCTCCCGGCCGCATGACCGCGCGCGGCCTGCCGGCAGGCACCATCAAGCCCGGCCAGACGGTCACCGTCATCGGCTATCCGGCGAAATCCGACCCGGCCGAAATGCGCGCCGAACGCATCATGTCCGGCAGCCAGACGGTCGAACTGCGCTGAGGCTGCACGGCCATGGACCATGACCAGGGGCCCACCGGAAGCGGCTGGCTTGCCGCACTGGAGTCGTCCGGCCTCGGCGAAACGCTCCGCCAGTCGGTCTGGCTCTATCCCCTGGTCGAGATCGCGCACATCCTCGGCTTCGCCCTGCTGGTCGGAGCGATCCTCGCCTTCGACCTGCGGCTGCTGGGCGTCCGCTCCGCGCGTCTGCCGGCGGAAGCCCTGTCGCGGCTGCTTCTTCCGGTGGCGGTGACCGGCTTCGCGCTGGCGGTCCCCACGGGGATCCTTCTGTTCGTCACCGAGGCGACGTCCCTCATCCGCAACCCGATGTTCCTGGCGAAAATGGCGCTCATCGCGCTGGCGCTGGCCAACATTGCGGTTTTCCACAGCCGCGTCGGCCAGCGCATGGCCGCCTGGAGCGATGCCGAGCACCCGCCCGGCGCCGCCCGCGTTGCCGGAGCCGCGTCGCTCACCCTGTGGATCGGCGTCCTCGCCTGCGGGCGCCTCATCGCATACGTGTAGCGGCTTACGTATAGGAAAGCCCGCGAGGGGCGCTTGCGGGCGTAACACGCCGCTCCTATAGTCCCGGCCCATGACCGGATCGCCCCACAACCTGACGATTTTCCCGCACCGCCACCTCCTTGGCATCGAGGGGCTGACGGCCGGCGAGATCACCACCATCCTCGACCTGGCCGACGGCTACGTCGAACAGAACCGCCAGCCCTCGAAGAAGTCGCTGCTTCTCGACGGCCGCACCATCGTGAACCTGTTCTTCGAGAACTCGACCCGCACCCGCACCAGCTTCGAGCTGGCCGGCAAGCGGCTCGGCGCCGACGTCATCAACATGTCGTCGGACGGCAGTTCGGTGAAGAAGGGCGAAACGCTGATCGACACGGCGATGACGCTGAACGCCATGCACCTCGATGCGCTGGTTGTTCGCCACGCCGATTCGGGGGCGGTAAAGCTGCTGGCCGACAAGGTCAACTGCTCGGTCATCAACGCGGGCGACGGCCACCACGAGCACCCGACACAGGGCCTGCTGGACGCGCTGGCGATCCGCCGCCGCCTGGGCCACCTGGAAGGGCTGATCGTGGCGATCTGCGGCGACATCCTGCACAGCCGCGTCGCGCGCTCCAACATCCACCTGCTGAACGCCATGGGCGCGCGCGTCCGCGTCGTCGCCCCGCCGACCCTGATCCCGTCGCAGATCGACCGGCTGGGCGTGGAGATCCACCACTCCATGGCGACCGGCCTTCGGGATGCCGACGTGGTGATGATGCTGCGCCTCCAGACGGAGCGGATGAGCGGCCAGTACATCCCCTCCACGCGCGAATACTTCTACTTCTACGGCCTGGACTACGAGAAGCTGTCGGTCGCCAAGCCGCACGCGGTGGTCATGCACCCCGGCCCGATGAACCGCGGCGTGGAAATCGATTCGGAGGTCGCCGACGACCTCAAGCGCTCCATGATCCTCGACCAGGTGGAACTGGGCGTGGCCGTGCGCATGGCCGTGCTCGACCTTCTCACCCGTGAACGCCGGTGCGCCAATGCCTAACGCCAACACCCGCGTCGCCTACCGCAACGCCCGCCTGCTCGACCCCGCCAGCGGCCTGGACCAGACCGGCACGCTGCTGACCGAGGGGGCGAAGATCGCCGATTTCGGCCCGTCCCTCTTCAACGACGGCGTTCCGGAGGGGATCGAGGTCGTGGATCTCGGCGGCCAGTGCCTCGCCCCCGGCCTCGTGGACATGCGCGTCCTGATCGGCGAGCCCGGCGAGGAGGAAAAGGACACCATCAAGAGCGCCTCGCGCGCCGCGGTGGCCGGCGGCATCACCGCCATGGCCCTGCTGCCCAACACAGACCCGGTGACGGACGAGGTGGCGAGCCTGGAGTTCATCGCGCGCCGCGCCCGCGAAGTGCGTCTGGTCAAGGTCTTCGCCTACGCCGCCGCGACCCGCGGAACGGAGGGCAACGAGATCACCGAGATGGGCCTGCTGTCCCGCGCCGGGGCCGTGGCCTTCACCGACGGCACCAAGACCATCGCCAGCGCCAAGGCCATGCGCCGCGCGCTCAGCTACGCCAAGACATTCGACAAGCTGATCGTCCAGCACCCGGAGGAGCCGAGCCTCGCCAGCGGCGGCATGATGAATTCGGGCGAGCGCGCCACGCGCCTCGGCCTCGTCGGCATCCCGCGGGAGGCCGAGATCATCATGATAGAGCGCGACCTGCGCCTGCTCGAACTGTCCGGCGGCCGGCTGCACTTCGCCCACATCTCCACGGGCGAGTCGGTGGACCTGATCCGCAACGCCAAGCGGCGCGGCCTGAAGGTCACCTGCGACACCGCCCCGCATTATTTCGCCCTGACCGAGACGGACGTCGGCGATTACCGCACCTTCGCCAAGGTCTCCCCGCCGCTGCGCGGCGAGATGGACCGCCGCGCGATCGTGGAGGGGCTGGCCGACGGCACCATCGACGCCATCGCGTCCGACCACAACCCGCAGGACCAGGACCAGAAGCGCCTGCCCTTCGCCCAGGCCGCCTTCGGCGTGATCGGGCTGGAGACGCTGTTCCCCCTGACGCTGGAGCTGGTGCACAAGGGCGCCATGCCGCTGCTGGAGGCGCTGGCCTGCGTCACGGTGAAGCCGGCGGAGATCCTGGGCCTGCCGCTGGGCCGCATCGCCGGGGGCGCGCCGGCCGACCTCGTCGCCTTCGACCTGGACGTGCCGTGGAAGGTGGACGTGGATACGTTCAAGTCCAAGTCCAAGAACAGCCCCTTCGAGGACCGCCCCGTGCAGGGCCGCCCGCTCCGCACCATCGTCGACGGCCGCACCGTCTGGCAGTTCGAGGGCTGATCCGGTGACTCTCCCGGTGACTCTCGTCATCTCCGCCCTGCTGGGCTACCTGCTGGGCTCGATCCCCTTCGGGCTGGTGCTGACGCGTCTGGCCGGTCTTGGCGACATCCGCAAGATCGGTTCCGGCAACATCGGCGCCACCAACGTGCTGCGCACCGGCAACAAGCCGCTGGCGGCGGCCACCCTGATCCTCGACAGCGGCAAGGGCGCCATCGCCGCCCTGCTCGCGCAGGCCATTTTCGGTCCGGAAGCCGCCCTCGTCGCCGGCGGTGCCTCCATGCTCGGCCACACCTTCCCGGTGTGGCTGGGCTTCAACGGCGGCAAGGGCGTGGCGACCGCGCTGGGTGTGCTGCTGGCCGTCTCCTGGCCGGTGGGCGTCATCGCCTGCGCCACGTGGCTGGCGATGGCCTTCCTGTTCAGGATCTCGTCCCTCTCCGCCCTGACCGCCCTTGGCATCAGCCCCATCGTCGGCTGGTTCTTCGGCGGCCCGCTGGTGGCCAGCCTGTGCCTGTTCATTGCGGCGCTGGTCTACCTGCGCCACGCCGCGAACATCCGCCGCCTGCTGAAGGGCGAGGAGCCGAAGATCAGCTTTTCCAAGAAGAAGGCAGCCTGACGATCCTGCGGGGGTGAAGCGCCCGGCGCCCGCCCCTGCCTACCCCCGATGACGCCTTGCCCGTGGCGGGGCGTCTCTGAAAGACTCGACGACCAACCGCTCTTGTGGGCACCCCTGCGGGGAGGCCGTCATGCGCTTGAGAACAATCGCGCTGTCGTGGCTGGCGTTGTCGTCGCTGGTGATCGCCGCCTGCTCCACCAACGAGCAGGCCTGCACCGACCGCGGCCTCACCCCCGGCTCGGAGGGCTATGCCAGTTGCATGGCCCAACGCCAGCGCGCCCAGCAGGACGCCCAGGACCGCATCCGCAACAGCCAGAGCGGCAACAGCACCTGGAGCAGCAGCATCCACCCACCCATCTGCGTCGGCCTGACCTGCTACTGACGCGCTTTGCCGGCCCCGCTTCCACCGACGCTAGGGCCGACCTTACGTGAACCACTGCGACGACGCGCTCAAAGCGCTCACCCCGTTCAGCGTCACCGAGTCCGTTGCCGACACGGAGACGACCGCGTTGCCGGCGGCATCGGAAGCAATGGTGGGCACAAGGCCGGGCGGCAGGCTGATGTGGTCGCCTTCCACGGGGCTGAAGTCGGTGATCACGTCGCGGCCGTCGCCAAACGCGAACACGAACCGGTCGCTTCCGATGTTGCCGGTCAGTAGGTCATCGTCCGGACCGCCCACCAGCGTGTCGTTGCTGCCGGCCCCGACCAGCACGTCATTGCCGAAGCGACCGTCCAGAAAATCGTTGAACCCACCGCCGATCAGCGTGTCGTTGCCGAAACCGCCCACTTGCGTCGATCCGGTGACCGCCGTGACGAAAGGGGTTGTGACGAAGGGGGCCGTGATGAAGGGCGAGGTATCGATGGGCGTCGACGGAACCGTGGGCGTGACGACGATGGGGGTCGAGGTGAACGGCGTCATCGGGGTCGCGATCAGGGGCGGCACGGGATTGGAGGTGAAGGGCGGCACGGGGCCGGTGCTCGTGAAGGTCCCAAATCCGGTTCCAAACCCAAACGTCGGCTGCGTCGAGATCGTTGTCGTCAGCGGTCCGGGCGTGAACGTCCCGAAGGTCCGTAGGCTGGTTGGCCGGCTGTCGATGGGCTGCACGAAGGTGAGCATGGCGGCCTCCCCATGGAGAAATGCCCCAAAGCGGCGTGGGCCTATTTTCCAAACACCCGGAGCCGGATATTGATCCAGCCCGACCGCAAAGCCGGCCCCGCCGCACCACGGCACACCCCTGAGCCGAGCCTGATCCAGACTGAGAATGCCGGGCCGATCGCCTCACAACCAAGGGACCGCTCCCGAACCATCATGTTCTTGCTTTGTTCGGAGAGCTCCGATACGCTTTTTCCCGCCAACAGCCGATTTGCGCCTGCACAACATCATGACCCGTGCAACACCATGAAAAGTATGTTGCACGATGTTGCATTGGTTAACGCCGACCCGCGCCACGTTCCGGCCCGGGATATCCGGGAGGGTTCTCACTCTCCAGAATCAGTTGCACACCATGCCTTTGCCACTTCCCCAACGGAAAGAATGGCGGGATCGGCATCATGGGACGCGCGCAGCCATAAGGAATCTTCTCTACATACGCTTGCGTGTTGAAAGGGAGCGATATCGGTTGTACAAATCATCACATGACACAACCGCGCCGCACCCTTTCCGACGCCGAACGGCTCGACTGGCTCCGCCTGATCCGGACGGAGAATGTCGGACCGATCACCTTCAACCGGCTGCTCGACCAATTCGGCAGCGCCAAGGCGGCGCTCCAGGCCCTGCCGGAACTGGCGCGGCGCGGCGGGCGGGCGAAGCCCCTGCGCATCGCCGCCAAGGCCGATGTGGAGCGGGAACTGATCGCCAACGAGCGCTTCGGCGCGCGCCTGCTCTGCTCCTGCGAGCCGGACTATCCGGAGCCCATGGCCGCGCTGGACGACGCGCCGCCGGTGGTGTCCGTCCTCGGCCACCCGCATTTGCTGAAACGGCGCGCGGTGGCCATGGTCGGGGCGCGCAACGCCTCGATGAACGGCAAGAGGTTCGCCGAGCGGCTGGCGAAGGAGTTGGGGGAGGCCGGGCTGCTGGTCGTCTCGGGACTCGCGCGCGGCATCGACACGGCGGCCCACGCCGGGGCGCTCGGCACCGGCACCGCGGCGGTGGTTGCGGGCGGCATCGACGTCATCTACCCGCCGGAGAACGAGCGGCTCTACCGCGACATAGTGCAGCAGGGGGTGGTGGTCGCCGAATGCGCCATCGGCACGACGCCGCAGGCACGCCACTTCCCGCGCCGCAACCGCCTGATCTCCGGCCTGTCGCTGGGCGTGCTGGTGGTGGAGGCGGCGCCGCGCTCCGGCTCCCTCATCACCGCCCGGATGGCCCTGGAACAGGGGCGGGAGGTCATGGCCGTGCCCGGATCGCCGCTCGATCCGCGCTGCCAGGGCACCAACAACCTGCTGCGCCAGGGGGCCGTGCTGGTGGAAGGCGTGGACGACGTCATCCGGGCGCTGGAAAGCCTCGCCCCACCCGCTGTGCGGGAACGGCAGGGCGACCTGTTCGCGGCCCCGCGTCCCGCGCCGCCGACCGAGCCGGAACTGGAGCGTGCGCGCACCGTGGTGCTGGAAAACCTCTCTCCCTCGCCGGTTGCCATTGACGAACTCGTCCGCGGGTGCCAATTGTCCGCACCGGTGGTGTTGACCGTCGTGCTGGAACTTGAGCTTGCGGGCCGGGTCCAGCGCCAGCCGGGGAATCAGGTGAACCTGATCTGATCCCGTTCCGCACCACCTGGGTATTGGTAAAGGCACATTCAGGGGCGCGGACTCTTGCCGGGCAGCAACGTCGTCATCGTCGAATCGCCGGCCAAGGCGAAAACCATCAACAAATACCTTGGCTCGGACTACACCGTGGTGGCCAGCTTCGGCCATGTGCGCGACCTTCCGGCGCGCGACGGATCGGTGCGTCCGGACGAGGATTTCGCCATGGACTGGGAGCTGGGCGACCGCTCCAAGCGCCACATCGACGAGATCGCCAAGGCCGTCAAGAACGCAGACCGCGTCTATCTCGCCACCGACCCGGATCGCGAAGGGGAAGCCATCGCCTGGCACCTGTCGGAGCTGCTGCGCGAAAAGCGCCTGATCGACGACACCAAGGTCCAGCGCATCACCTTCAACGAGATCACCAAAAGCGCCGTGAAGGCCGCGCTTGAGGCGCCGCGCGATGTGTCGCAGGAACTGGTGGACGCCTATCTGGCCCGCCGCGCGCTGGACTATCTCGTCGGCTTCACCCTGTCGCCGGTGCTGTGGCGCAAGCTGCCGGGCTCCCGCTCGGCCGGCCGCGTGCAGTCCGTGGCTCTGCGCCTGATCTGCGAGCGCGAGTCGGAAATCGAGATCTTCAAGCCGCAGGAATACTGGACCATCGACGTGGGCTTCGCCACGCCGGGCGGTGCTTCCTTCACGGCGCAGCTGACCCAGATGGACGGCAAGCGGCTGGACAAGTTCGCCCTGCCGACCCGCGAGGCGGCTGAGGCCGCCGTGGCGAGGATCCGTCCGCAGGCCTTCAAGGTCGCGACGGTGGAGCGCAAGCAGAGCCGCCGCAACCCCTCCCCGCCCTTCACCACTTCGACCCTGCAGCAGGAAGCCTCGCGCAAGCTGGGTTTCGGCGCCACCCGTACCATGCGGACCGCGCAGAAGCTGTACGAGGGCGTGGACATCGGCGGCGAGACGGTCGGCCTCATCACCTACATGCGAACGGACGGCGTCAGCCTGTCCCAGGAAGCCATCGAGGGCGCGCGCAGCCTGATCGGCTCCCACTGGGGCGAGCGCTATGTGCCGGACCAGCCGCGCGTCTACAAGACCGCCGCCAAGAACGCCCAGGAGGCGCACGAGGCCATCCGCCCGACGGACCTGTTCCGCCGGCCGGAGACGGTCGCCGCCTACCTGGAAAACGACGAACTGCGGCTGTACGAGCTGATCTGGAAGCGCACGCTGGCCAGCCAGATGGAAAGCGCCGTCCTGGATCAGGTCGCGGTGGACATCGCCAGCCCGTCCAAGGACGTGGTGCTGCGCGCCACCGGCTCGGTCGTCGTCTTCGACGGCTTCCTGAAGGTCTACCAGGAAGACCGCGACGACGCCGGGGAGGATGACCAGCAGGAACGCCGCCTGCCCGCCATGGAGCAGGGCGAAGACCTGTCCCGCGGCGATATCACGCCGGAGCAGCACTTCACCCAGCCGCCGCCCCGCTACACCGAGGCGAGCCTCGTGAAGAAGCTGGAGGAACTGGGCATCGGCCGGCCGTCCACCTACGCCTCGATCCTTCAGGTGCTGCAGGACCGCAACTACGTCCGGCTGGACAAGCGGCGCTTCATTCCGGAAGACCGCGGCCGGCTGGTCACCGCGTTCCTGAAGAACTTCTTCAACCGGTATGTGGAGTACAACTTCACCGCCGACCTGGAGAACCAGCTCGACGACATCTCCGGCGGGCGGATCGACTGGAAGACGGTTCTGCGCGACTTCTGGCGCGCCTTCCACACCGCGGTGGATGGCACCAAGGACCTGACCATCACCCAGGTGCTGACCACGCTGGACGAGGAGCTGGGCGCGCATTTCTTCCCGGCCAACACCAACGGTCCGGGCCACGACCCGCGCGTCTGCCCGGTGTGCAACCAGGGCCGGCTGGGGCTGAAGCTGGGCAAGATGGGCGCCTTCATCGGCTGCTCCCGCTATCCGGAATGCCGCTACACCCGGCCGCTCGCCGTCGCCAACGACGAGGGCGGGGAGGCGCAGGAAGGCCCGCGCGAGCTGGGCGTCGATCCGGAGACCAGCCTGCCGGTCACCGTGCGGCGCGGCCCCTATGGCGCTTACATCCAGCTTGGCCCGGCTACCGCGCCGGCCGCCCCGCCCGTGGCGGAGGAGGAGCCTGCCGACGGCAAGAAGAAGGGCAAGAAGAAGGCCAAGTCCGAGGAACCGAAGCCGAAGCGCGTGTCCCTGCCCAAGGGCATGGCGGCGGCCGACGTCGACCTGGACACCGCCCTGCGCCTGCTGGCCCTGCCCCGCACCGTCGGCAAGCACCCGGAGACGGGCGAGGAGATCAGCGCGGGCATCGGCCGCTTCGGTCCCTACCTGAAGCACGGCAGCGTCTACAAGTCGCTGACGCCGGACGACGACGTGCTGACCATCGGCATCAACCGCGCGGTGGACCTGCTGGCCGGTGCCGCCAAGAAGGCGTCGGTTCCGGCGAAGACGCTGGGCGACCACCCGAAGACCGGCAAGCCGATCACCACCGGTTCCGGCCGCTTCGGCCCCTATATCAAGCACGGCTCCGTCTACGCCTCCATTCCCAAGGGCACCGACCCGGAGGGCGTGACGCTGGAACAGGCGCTGGAACTGCTGGAAGCCAAGGCCGCGAAGGACGCCGCCAAGAAGGGCAAAGCCCCGAAGGACGCCGAACCCGCCGCGGCCGAAGGCGCGGAAGCCCCCGCCAAGGCCGAAAAGGCGACCAAGGCAAAGGCGTCTTCCACCAAGAAGGAACCTGCCAAAAAGGCCGCTCCGAAGAAGGCCGCCGCAAAGCCGAAGGCTGAAAAGGCCGACGCGGCGGAGCCCGAAAAGGCCACCCCCGCGCGCAAGCGGGCCTAACGGACCCAGCGCATGACGCCGCCCTCCAGCGGCGTCCACACGCCGACCGTCACGCCCGCGGCGCGCAGGCCCTTGGCCGTCCATTCGTTGCAGGTGTCTACCGGGCTGTAGCGCCCGACCGCCTCGTAGAACAGGTCGGTCGGGCCATAGCCGGTGCCGTGCAGGGGCCGCACCGCCCCTCCGCCATCCCGCCGGAAGCTGCCGCGCACATAGTCCACCAGGGCCCTGTATTGCCCCTCCCGCAGCAGCAGGGCGCCGCAGTCCGGGCTTCCGGCCGGCGTGTAGAGCGCGTAGACGTGCATGACCGCTGGTCCGCCGCCAACCAGGGCGGACAGGGCAGTGGAAGGCCTCACATCCTCCCAGCGGCGGGTTTCCAGGTAGAAGGCCCGGTCGCCCCAGCCGAAGGAGAAATGGGTGGTCCACGGATCGGCACCGGGAAAGTCGCCGCGCCGCAATTCCGTCGTCCAATCCATGCTCTTGCTCACCGCCGGCAGCACCAGATCGGTGTGGACCCCGTTCGTGCAGACGAAGATTTCGACCCCATCGTGCGGCGGCGGCTGCCCATCCACCGCCACGCGGGACATCAGGGCGGCGGCGAGCAGATAGGCACCCGCCACCGCGACGGTTGCCAGACCGATCAACGACGCCCCGATCCCGACCGCCCTCATAAATGCACTCCCGCCACGCTTGTGGTGGTTCTGGCGCAGCTTTGTGGCCGAAAGGCGGTGAATTGGTTGGATTTCCCGCCATCAGGGCTTACTTAAGCCATTCTACTCTGACGACCCGGGTTCCCTTGACCGACACGCCCCGCCGCCCCGGCACCTTCCCCGACAAGGACACCATCCTCGCCTTCATTCGCGACAGCACGACTCCGGTCGGCAAGCGCGAGATCGCGCGCGCCTTCAAGCTGTCCGGCAGCGCCGACCGCGAGCGCCTGAAGGAGCTTCTGAAGGAACTTGAAGCCGACGGCACCGTGGAGCGCGGGCGCGGCAAGCGCGTCGCCCCGCCGCAGTCCCTGCCGGAAGTCGCGGTGCTGGAGGTGACCGGCGTTGATCCGGACGGCGAAGTCATGGCCCGCCCCCTCACTTGGACCGGGGAGGGCAATCCGCCGCGCATCTTCATGATGCCGGAGAAAAAGGGCCATCCCGCACTCGGCGTGGGCGACCGCGTGCTGGCGAAGCTCAGCCGCGTCAACGACCGCCTCTACGAGGCGCGCACCATCCGCCGCATCGAGGGCACGGTGGGCCGCGTGCTGGGCGTCTACCGCCCCGCGCCGGAGGGCGGCCGCATCGTCCCGACCGACAAGCGCAACAAGACCGAACTGATCGTCCTGCCGGCCAACCGCAACGACGCCGAACCCGACGAGCTGGTCCTGGCGGACGTGCTGCCGGCCGCGCGCCTGGGCTTGCCGCAAGGCCGCGTGGTGGAGCGGCTGGGCCACACGGCGGAGCCGCGCGCCGTCAGCCTGATCGCCATCCACACCCACGGCCTGCCCACGGACTTCCCACCCGCCGCGATCCGGGAAGCGCAGCACGCCGCCGTTCCCTCCCTGACCGGCCGCAGCGACCTGCGCGGCATCCCGCTGGTGACCATCGACGGCGCCGACGCCCGCGACTTCGACGACGCGGTGTGGGCGGAACCCGACGGCGACCCGGCCAACGAGGGCGGGTGGCACCTGCTGGTCGCCATTGCAGACGTGGCCTACTACGTACGCCCCGGATCGGCCCTGGACCGCGGCGCGTACGAGCGTGGCAATTCCGTGTACTTCCCGGATCGGGTCGTGCCGATGCTGCCGGAGGCGCTGTCCAACGACCTCTGCTCCCTGCGGCCGAACGAGGACCGCGCCTGCTTCGCCGTGCATCTGTGGATCGACCGCCACGGTGTGCTCCGGCGGCATCAGTTCGTGCGCGGCCTGATGCGGTCCGCCGCGCGGTTGACCTACGAACAGGTGCAGGTGGCCCGCGACGGCACCCCGGACGAGGTGACCGAACCGCTGCTGGACCCGGTGTTGACGCCGCTCTACGGCGCCTACGACTGCCTGTGGGCGGCGCGGCGTCGGCGCGGCACGCTGGACCTCGACCTGCCGGAACGGCGCGTCCGTCTGGACGAGCACGGCCGTGTGGCCGAGATCACGCCCCGCGAACGGCTCGACAGCCATCGGCTGATCGAGGAATTCATGATCTGCGCCAACGTCGCCGCCGCGGAAAGCCTGGAGCAGGCCGGCATGCCCGGCCTCTACCGCGTGCACGACCAGCCCTCCATGGACAAGCAGGAATCCTTGCGGGAGTTCCTCGCCGGCATCGGCTACACCCTGCCCCGCGTGCCGAAGCTGGCGCCGGACCATTTCACCCGCATTTTGGCCAAGGCCGCCGGCACGCCGGAATCGCAACTGGTCAGCGAGGTCATCCTGCGCAGCCAGTCCCAGGCCGAATACAGCCCGGAAAACATTGGTCATTTCGGTCTCGCACTGACCCGCTACGCGCATTTCACGTCGCCGATCCGCCGCTACGCCGATCTGATCGTGCACCGCGCGCTGATCCGCGCGCACGGGCTCGGCCCCGGCGGGCTGGACGACGCAGCCATGGCCGGGCTGGAGGACATCGGCGAACACATTTCGATGACGGAACGACGGGCTGCCACGGCCGAGCGCGACGCGGTGGACCGGTTCACCGCCGCCTTCCTGGCGGACCGGGCAGGGGAAACCTTCTCCGGCCGCATTTCCGGGGTGACGCGCTTCGGCCTGTTCATCCGGCTGGATGAGAGCGGCGCCGACGGCCTGATTCCCGCCAGCACCCTGCCCGACGACCAGTACGAGCATGACGAGCACGCCCACGCCTTGGTCGGCCAGCGCGAAGGCCGCGTCTACCGGCTGGGTGCTCCGGTGAAGGTGACGCTGGTCGAGGCCGATCCGATGACCGGCAGCACCCTGTTCGCCCTGCGGAACGATGGGTCCGCGGACCTTTCGTGGCAAACGGGCCACCCTCCCCGCTCCGCCGCCGCAAAGACCCGCGGCGCGCCAGGGAAGCGCCACCGTGGCCGCTAGGCCACATTGGTGGACAATCCGCAACAAAGGGGTAAACCGCCGTCTTTTGTCGCGGCCGCACCTTCCTCGTAAGTGATATTTCTTGCCCATTCGAATCGGGGCGCCTCGCCCGGATTCGCCTCGGGACAAGGAGGCCGCGGTCGGCGCGCCATGGGCATTCGCAATCGAGGACTTTCGCCGCGACATCGTCTGGTGATCCCGCTCGCGGCAGCCATGCTCATCCTCGGCCATCGGGGGCTTCCCGCCCCTTCGGCCGCTGCCGCCGATCCTTCCTTCATCAGCGAACAGGTCTTCACCGTCGCCTACGGCAAAATCGCCGAGGTGTACCTGCAGCCCGCCGACTTCAATCGCCTCGGCTTCGATGGGCTGAAGGGCCTCAGCACCATCGATCCGACGACCCATGTGGAGCGGTCTGGTAACGCGGTACGCCTGTACGTGTCGGACTCGCAGATCGGGGAGTACACCACCCCTTCTAGCGCTGATGCGGCCGGTTGGGCGGCGCTGACCACCAAGGCGGCGGAACGCGCCCGCCTCTATTCGCCCGCCCTCTACCAGGCGACTCCGGAGCGAGTCTACCAGGTGGTGCTGGACTCGGTGATGGCCGACCTCGACGGCTATTCCCGCTACACCGGCACCCAGCGCGCCACCAGCGAGCGCGCCCAGCGCGAAGGCTACGGCGGCATCGGCCTGTCGTTGGAGACGTCCAACGGCCGCACCATCGTCCGCGATGTGCTGAACCGCGGCCCGGCCGACCGGTCCGGCATCAAGGACGGCGACCAGCTTCTGGCCATCGACGGCGAACTCACGGTCAAGATGACCGAGACGGAGATGCGCGACCGGCTGCGTGGTCCCACCGGCACAATGGTTCTGCTGACCATCGCACGGGACGGCAACGCGCCCCGCCGCGCGCCGATCCGACGCGAACGCGTGGTGCCCAACACCGTCGGCCTGACCGTCACCGACCAGATCGCCGTACTGAAGGTGGACCGCTTCAACGCCTCCACCGCCGCCAACCTGCGCGAGGCGGTGACGACCACGCGCCAGAGCGCCGGCAAAGGCTTGCGCGGCTATGTGCTCGACCTGCGGGGCAACCCTGGCGGTCTGCTCGATCAGGCGGTCGCCGTGGCCGACCTGTTCATCTCCCGCGGCAAGATCATCACCACCGAAGGCCGCCACCCCGACAGCCGCCAGCGGTTCGAAGCCGCCCCGGACGACATCGCCGACGGCCTGCCCATGGTCGTGCTGGTGGACGGTCGTTCAGCCTCGTCGGCGGAGGTCGTGGCCGCCGCGCTGCAGGACTCCGGTCGCGCGGTCGTGGTCGGCGCCTCGTCCTACGGCAAGGGCAGCGTGCAGACCGTCACGCGCCTGCCGAACGACGGGGAACTGTTCCTGACCTGGAGCCGCATCTACACCCCCGCGGGATACACCCTGCACCGCCAGGGCGTGCAGCCGACCGTCTGCACCAGCCGGGCCGGCCAGGACGATCCGACGGCCCTGCTGGCCGACCTGCGCGACGGCCGCACCCGGCCCATGTCGCAGTTCGCCGGATGGCGCGCCAAGGCGGCCGACGACGAGGAGGCGCTGAGCCGCCTGCGCGAGGCCTGCCCCTGGAAGGAACACGAACCGGAACTGGACCTGAAGGTCGCGCTGCGCCTTTTGTCGGAGCCGGCCATGTACCAGCGCGCCGTAGCGCTTGCCTCCAGCAACACGGTGGCGGAGCGCTGAAGGGAAGAAGCGGCGCGCACCCCACAAGGTCTTGTTCATTACAATCCCTTGTGGGTTACAAAGACTTGACATCGCGGCCGTAGCGCGTATCTTCCCCCGCTACGACGCCGCCCCGCCGGGCTGGCGGGTCACGGAATTTATGTCGGGATTGAGATCATGGCGAAGCAGAACACCGTCCTCATCAAGCTGGTGAGCACGGCTGACACCGGCTTCTTCTACGTGAAGAAGAAGAACCCGAAGAAGACCACCGAGAAGCTGTCGTTCCGCAAGTACGACCCGGTGGCGCGCAAGCACGTCGAGTTCAAGGAAGCCAAGATCAAGTAAGGTTTCCCGGAACCGCC
>Ga0065721_10004709_pt1 | contig 21447 bp, 24 predicted proteins | sample Mesricmetagenome_FD_59108 | JGI IMG/M metagenome (GOLD analysis project Ga0065721, IMG submission 59108) | Mesophilic microbial community from rice straw/compost enrichment Sample: eDNA_1 v2 (version 2) | ecosystem: Engineered > Solid waste > Grass > Composting > Bioreactor | place: USA: Davis... | reverse complement strand
ACATCTTGTGAACCGCGAACAAAGCGCGTACGCCTTTGTTGTCGGCGGCCAGCGGCGCTTGCAGCGTTCGGACTGTCGGGTTGGAATCATGAAACAAGGGGCGCCTTGCAATGAGTCAGTCGGCGTTGAAGCTCGTGGGACGAGAAGAAGGCGATAAGCAGCGCGCGCTGGAAGCAGCGATCGCGCAGATCGATCGGGCCTTTGGCAAGGGCTCGGTCATGAAGCTTGGCGAGAAGAGCCATATCGAGGTGGAGGCGGTGTCCACCGGCTCGCTGGGCCTCGACCTGGCGCTCGGCATCGGCGGCCTGCCCAAGGGGCGGATCATCGAGATCTACGGACCGGAAAGCTCCGGCAAGACGACCCTGGCCCTGCATGTCGTGGCCGAGGTCCAGAAGGCTGGCGGCGTCGCCGCCTTCGTCGACGCCGAGCACGCGCTGGACCCGCAGTACGCCAACAAGCTGGGCGTCAATCTGGACGATCTGCTGGTGTCTCAGCCCGACACCGGCGAGCAGGCGCTGGAGATCACCGACACCCTGGTCCGTTCGGGCGCGATCGACGTGATCGTCATCGACTCGGTGGCGGCCCTGACGCCGCGCGCCGAAATCGAGGGTGAGATGGGAGACCAGCTCCCCGGCTTGCAGGCGCGTCTGATGAGCCAGGCGCTGCGCAAGCTGACCGCCTCGATCTCCAAGGCCAAGACCCTGGTCATCTTCATCAACCAGATCCGCATGAAGATCGGGGTGATGTACGGCAGCCCGGAAACCACCACGGGCGGCAACGCCCTGAAGTTCTACGCCTCCGTCCGTCTCGACATCCGTCGGACCGGTTCGGTCAAGGTTCGCGACGAGATCGTCGGCAACAATGTCCGCGTGAAGGTGGTGAAGAACAAGGTCGCCCCGCCGTTCCGTGAGGTCGAGTTCGACATCATGTATGGGGAGGGGATCTCCAAGCTGGGCGAGATCATCGACCTGGGCGTCAAGGCCGGGGTGATCGAGAAGTCGGGCTCGTGGTTTTCCTGGAATTCGACCCGCATCGGCCAGGGCCGCGACAATGTCCGGGAGTTCCTGAAGAACAACCCGGACATCGCCGAGCAGATCGAGCGGCAGGTCCGTGGCGCCCGTGAGGCGATCGAGGAGGAACTGCTGGTCGGTCCCACCGGGGACGAAGCGGAAGACTAAGGAACCCGCATCGCCGGCCGCTTCCAAAGGCTCGCCGGACCCGGAGGCCTCCAACCCGACATCCGGACCCGCCCGGCGGGCCGCGCCCCCGCGTGGCGGCCTGGCGATGCGCAAGGACGCTTGGACGCAGATCGTCCAGGCGTCCTTTTCCTTTGCGGGCGCCGTCAAAATCCGTAAACGGGTCGCCGAAGGGGGGCGGCGTTCGACGACGTGCGCCCCCATATCTACTCTTCCGTTTCAAGCGTCTGACGAGCCATGCCGAGCCTCAACGAGATCAGGACCGCGTTTCTGGGCTATTTCGAAAAGAATGATCACCTGATCATTCCGTCGGCCCCGCTCGTTCCGCAGAACGATCCCACCTTGCTCTTCGTCAATGCGGGCATGGTGCCGTTCAAGAACTACTTCACCGGCGCCGAAACCCCGCCGGCCCCCCGTGCGGCCTCGTCGCAGAAGTCGGTGCGCGCCGGCGGCAAGCACAACGACCTGGACAATGTCGGCTATACCGCGCGTCACCACACCTTCTTCGAGATGCTGGGGAATTTCTCCTTCGGCGACTACTTCAAGGAAGGCGCGATCGAGCACGCCTGGACCCTGCTGACGAAGGAATTCAAGCTTCCGCCCGAAAAGCTCTGCGTCACGGTCTACCACATCGACGACGAGGCGGCCGCGCTCTGGAAGAAGATCGCCGGCTTGCCCGACGAGAAGATCATCCGCATCGCCACGAGCGACAACTTCTGGTCCATGGGCGACACAGGACCGTGTGGGCCGTGCTCGGAAATCTTCTACGATCACGGCGAGCACATTCCCGGCGGTCCGCCCGGAAGCCCGGACGAGGACGGGGATCGTTTCGTCGAGATCTGGAACCTCGTCTTCATGCAGTTCGAGCAGTTCGCCGACGGGCGCCGCATCGACCTGCCCAAGCCGCAGATCGACACCGGCATGGGCCTGGAGCGCATCGCCGCGGTTCTTCAGGGCGTGCACGACAACTATGACGTCGACCTCTTCCGCAATCTGATCGCGGCCTCCAAGCAACTCGTCGGGAGCGGATCCAACGGGCCTTCGCACCGGGTGATCGCCGACCACCTGCGTTCGACCAGCTTCCTGATCGCCGATGGCGTGACGCCCTCGAACGAAGGCCGCGGCTATGTGCTGCGCCGGATCATGCGCCGGGCGATGCGCCACGCTCACCTGCTTGGCGCGGAGGAGCCGTTGATGCACCGGCTCGTGCCGACTCTCGTGGCGGAGATGGGCGAGGCCTATCCCGAACTGCGCAGGGCCGAGCCGGTGATCGTCGAGACGTTGCGCCAGGAGGAGGAGCGCTTCCGCCGCACGCTGGGCCGCGGGATGGCCCTGCTCGACGAGGCGACCGCCAATATGAACCCGGGCGACATGCTCTCGGGCGAGACGGCGTTCAAACTGTACGACACCTACGGCTTCCCGCTGGATCTCACCCAGGACGCGGTCCGCAACAAAGGCCTGAGCGTCGATCTGGCCGGCTTCGAAGACGCCATGAAGCGGCAGCGCGAACAGGCGCGCGAGGCCTGGACCGGTTCGGGTCAGGCGGCCCAGGCGGCCGAATGGTTCGCGATCCGCGAACGTCTCGGCGCGACCGAGTTCCTTGGCTATGAGACCACCGAAGCGACCGGCAAGCTCCTCGCCCTCGTGGCGAACGGCGCGGAGGTCGAAAAGGCCGGCAGCGGCCAGACGGTGCTCGCGGTCTTCGATCGTACCCCCTTCTACGCCGAAAGCGGCGGGCAGGCCGGCGATGTCGGCGAGATCGAGTGGACCGGCGGCAAGGCGCGGGTGCTCGACACGCAAAAGCAGGCGGGCGACCTCTTCGTGCACGAGATCGAGGTGCTGCAGGGCGAGCTCGCCCTGGGCGCCGAAGCGCGGCTCGCGGTCGATCCCGATCTGCGCACCGCCACCCGGGCGAACCATTCGGCGACCCACCTGCTGCATGCGGCGCTGCGCAATGTGCTCGGCCCGCACGTGGCGCAGAAGGGCCAGATGGTGGACGGCGAGCGGATCCGCTTCGACTTCAGCCACGGCGGGCCTCTGACCGCCGAGGAGATCGAGAAGATCGAGACCGAAGTGAACGCCGTGATCCGCCAGAACCTGCCGGCGGTCACCGAGGTGATGGCGCCCGACAAGGCCATCGAGGCCGGCGCCATGGCGCTCTTCGGCGAAAAGTACGGCGAAAGCGTTCGCGTGCTCACGCTGGGCAGGGCGCTCAGCGGTGAGGGAAACTATTCGGTCGAACTCTGCGGCGGCACCCACGTCGCCCGGACCGGCGACATTGCGCTCTTCAAGATCATCTCGGAGGGCGGGGTGGCCGCGGGCGTGCGGCGGATCGAGGCCCTGACCGGCGAGGCGGCTCGCCGCTGGCTGGTGGAGCAGGCGAACATCGCCAAGTCGCTGGCCGACCAGTTCAAGGTTCCGGTGGCGGAGGTCGGCGCACGTGTCGAGGCCCTCGAGGCTCAGCGCCGCAAGCTCGAGAAGGAGCTGGCCGACGCCAAGCGTCAGCTCGCCATGGGCGGCGGCTCCGGCGGTGCGGCTGGTCCCGAGGAGATCGGCGGCCTGAAGGTGATCGCGCGCGTCATGGAGGGCGTGGGCGGCAAGGACCTGCGGCCGATCGCCGAGGAGTTCAAGAAGCAGCTCCCGGACGGCGTCATCGCGCTCGTCGGCTCGGCGGAAGGCAAGGCTGCGGTCACCGTCGCGGTCACCGGCGCGGCGGCGGGCAAGTTCAGCGCCGTCGATCTCGCCAAGGCCGCCGTCCAGGCGATGGGCGGGCAGGGCGCCGGCGGACGACCGGACTTTGCTCAAGGCGGCGCGCCGGATGGGTCCAAGGCCGCCGAAGGGTTAGCGGCCGTTAAGGCTGTTCTGACGGCCTGAGCCCTCTGCGCCTAGGTCAAGGACGCCGCGCCATGTGTTGGGCGCGGCGTTTTTGATTCCGCTTAACTGGTTGATTTTGTCGCCTTTCCGACAATTGCGTGGGTGCAATCGCACAACCTGTGGCCGAAAGTGAACGGTGATCGGCGAAACTTTACCTTTCCATACCCGCGTGAGGCGAGCGGCGTTGCTGTAGGTTACATTAAGCCTTAGTTCACCATCCAGAGGGGCGCCCTGCGGGCGCAGGATCAACGTTAAGGATGGGTTCTATGTTCAAGTTTCTGCCTGCCGCTGCTGCGGCGGTCGCTCTGAGCTTCGCTGCGGTTTCCGCTGCCGAAGCGGCTGTCACGTTCTCGGGAGCCGTTTCCAACGTGACTGCGAACAACAATGGTTCGGGTCTGGAAGTTCAAACCGGCCTCTACAATTCCTTCAACTTCGACCTGGACGTCGGTGAAAATTCGGGGCCGATCGGCCTCTTCACGATTTGGACGGATGAGAGCGACGTTGCCTTGTTCGAAGACACCTCGCCGCGAAACATCTCGGTGCAGTTCAATTTCCTGCAGCCCGATGGCCCGTGGTCGGGCGGTCCGGTGGAGGGTGAAACCTTCGGCTTCAACTTCTTCATCCAGAAGGGTGTTGTCACCTGGGACGCGCCGGAAATCTTCACCTTCGGCAATGGTGGTCAACTGAAGGTCACTCTGAACAATGCCACGTTCAACGAAGGCCTCTTTGGCACTACGCCGGGCAAGAAATACGGCTCGGTTGTTACCGGCAACTTTGAGTACGTGAAAGCTCCGCTGCAGTCGGCCGTGCCGGAACCGGCCACCTGGGCGATGATGATCACGGGCTTCGGCCTGGCCGGCGCGGCCATCCGTCGTCGCCGCGTGACCTTCTCGATGGCCGCCTGAGGCGAGCTCAGATTAGACTGCGGAAGGGCCGGGGATTTCCCCCGGCCCTTTTCTTTTGCCCTAGCGGGCGCAATCGACCTTGCGGATGGGCGCTGATTGCGAGCCGCGGGTCAGCTCGGTGTCGTATAGAAAGCCGCTGCCGTCCGGCAGCCAGGCGGCGGCCTCCTGCTGGGGCAGGGTGTCGAGTTCGACGACGCGATAGTCCAGCCCCTCCTTCCACTGCTCGAAGGGCCGGACGCCGTCCTTGAAATCGAAGCCGATCTCCAAGGCCGCCATGTAGGTGAGCAGGATGGCTCGGCCGCCATCGGCGCTGATGTCGAGGGCAGTGGCTATGGAGCCGGGAAAGGCCCGCGCGCCCATGATCTTCGGCAGATCGATCTCGCCAATCTTTTCGAAGGTCTGGACCTCAGTCGCATCGGCGAGCTGCGCGGCGGTCAGGCGATAGACCTGGGCGGGGGCCGGATTCATCATCACACGGTCCGCCGGCTTGGTGACCAGGTAGAGATCGCCGTTCGGATGGACGGCGAAGGCCTCGGCGTTGTGCGCGCCGTCGGGATATCTCGCGCGTACGACGCGCAGCGGACTGACCTTGGCGGGAAAATTCTCGACCTCGCGGACCAGCGTGAAGACCACCTCGTCACGCCTGGCGGGATTGTCGCCGATGTCGCCCAGATAGAGGCAATCGCCCGCCTCGCCGCAGGGACCTAGGGAGATCTCCTCCATGTCGATGGGCTTTGATCCTTCCACCTCGACGGCGCGGGCGCCCTGGCCATCCAGCCGGGAGACGTAGAAGCGCAAGCCGTCCCCGGAGTCGTTGTTGTGATAGAGCCGGTCTTCGAAGCGAGCCGAGACTTCCAGACCGCTCGCTTCATTCACCAGGCCGGTGTCGAGCCGCCCGATGGTTTCGGCCGCCTTCCAGTCCGGACAGACCTCGGCGAAGGCCGGCGTCGCGGCCGCGAGCAGCCAGGCCGCAAGGGCGATGCGCATGATCATTCTCTCCAGGGCGGGCAGGAAAGCCTGAGGATGGCCTTGCGCACCGTCCGGTCAAGCTCGAGGCTTGGTGAAGATCGCGATCTTGTTGCCGGTGGGATCGCGCATATAGGCGCCAAAGAAGCTCGTCGAGTCGGCGGGCCGAGGCCCGGGCGCGCCTTCATCGCTGCCACCGTGCGCGAGGGCCGCCGCGTGGGCGGCGGTCACGGCGTCTGTGGTGGGACCCTTGAAGGCGATCATGATCCCGTTGCCGCGTTGCGCCGGCTGGCCGTCAAAGGGCGGGCAGATGAAGGTGTTGGCGTCCTCGCCCTTGGGCCCATATCCGGCCCACCCGCCTTCGAAGAACTGGCGCTCGTAGCCGATCGCCCCGAGGACCGCATCGTAGAAGGGCATCGCTTCTTCCACGTTCAGCGCGCCGATCGTCACATAGCCGATCATGATCTTGCCTCCGTCAAACCTGGAGGAGGCTACCTCGCCGCGTCGAACAAAACAAGAACATCTATATGCCCCGCACCCGTACGGGCGCTCTGTCGGGCGCGCCAACGCCTCCGCGGCACGGAGCGGGTCGGAAGCTCAGATCATAGCAGATGCGCACGTCTTCCAGCCACCCGCCCTTGGCGACCTTCACATAGACCCCATTGGGGCGCAGGCCGGGATTCGCCGTGACGAACGCTCGACGGACATCGCCCGCGGTCACTCGCCGGCCAGTCGCAAAGGCGAGACTCGGCTTCTCCACGCTGGCCCACAGTTCGGCGGCCTTCGCGAAATAGGCCTCCGGCGTCCGCCAGCCGCAGGTCCCGTGCGCCGCCCATTCGTGCTGAAGCAGGTCCGGGGAGGGCGTCATGCAAAGATGACGGCGTACGGTCGCGACGCTCAGCGGCGGCGCGGGGGCGCAGTAGCGAGGGTGACGTTTGCCGCCCCCATTGGGCCAGAGCCCGTGCAGGACGAAGCCGAAGCGATTGTCGCGGCACTGAATGCGGGCGTTTCGCGCATCCGCCCGTCCCCAGCACCACTGGGGCGACCAGGTCAGGGCGAGCATATAGGCCGTGGTCGGCTCGTCGCGCACGATCTCGCTGCGTGGCGGCGGCTCGGCGACGGGCGGGCGGAGGTCGCGCGGGATCGCGCAGGTCTGCGCCATCGCTGCGCCCCCCTGCATGAGGAGCGCGGCCGTCACGGTGAGAGCGAGCTTCATTTGATCTCTGGCAAGCGGATCTGCACGAGCTTCCAGGCGAAGGGACCTCGGCGTTCGAAAGTGAAGATCACTCCTTGAGCGGGGTCCTGCGCGCCCTTTGGGCGGGCGAGGAAACGCGCGCGGTTGGGATCCCAATAGCGCAGGCTGGCGAGCTTGCGGCCTTCATCCCCAGGCGGCGCGGCCTCCGGCGTATAGCCGCGCGAGAGGGCGTAGAGGCCGGGCGCGCTCAGATAGGGCTCGATCGCGGGGGGCGTCGGCGCGATCGGTTCAATGGCGCGTTTCACCGCGCCGATGGGATCGGTCCAGATATCGGGCGGCGGAGGCGCTGCGACGGGCTTGGCGGCGAGCTGTGGCCGCAGACCCTGGCGAACCGCCGCATAGTCGACCAGCTGCGCCAGCGCGTGACCGTCCCCATCGCGGGCCCCGGCCTGCACCGCCCTGAAAGCGAAGAACGGCGCGGCCACGAAGGCCAGCGCCGTTCCCACAATGGCGACGATGATCAGCCGAAAGACCGCGCGGCCGAGATCCCAGTCCCCTGGCGCGCGGCCTTCCACGATGTTTTAGGCGGCCGATTTCGAAAGGGCCGCGTCGAGGTTGACCGCGACCTTGTCGATGAAGCCTTCGGTGGTCAGCCAGCCCTGCGTGTCGCCAACCAGCAAGGCGAGGTCCTTGGTCATCGAGCCGGCTTCGACCGTCGAGACGCAGACCTTCTCGAGGGTTTCGGCGTAGTGGGCGAGCTCGGCGTTGCCGTCGAGCTTGGCGCGGTGGCTGAGCCCCTGCGTCCAGGCGAAGATCGAGGCGATCGAGTTGGTCGAGGTCGACTCGCCGCGCTGATGCTGACGATAGTGGCGGGTGACCGTGCCGTGGGCGGCCTCGGCCTCCATGATCTTCCCGTCCGGAGTGATGAGGACCGAGGTCATCAGGCCCAGCGAGCCGAAGCCCTGGGCGACCTGGTCGGACTGCACGTCGCCGTCGTAGTTCTTGCAGGCCCAGAGGAAGCCGCCGGACCACTTGAGGGCCGAGGCCACCATGTCGTCGATCAGGCGGTGCTCGTAGGTCAGGCCGGCTTCCTTGAACTTGGCGGCGTATTCGGCCTCGTAGATCTCGGCGAAGATATCCTTGAAGCGGCCGTCATAGGCCTTGAGGATGGTGTTCTTGGTCGAGAGATAGACCGGGTACTTCCGGTTCAGGCCGTAGTTCAGGCAGGCGTGCGCGAACTCACGGATCGACTCGTCGAGGTTGTACATGCCCATGGCGACGCCGCCGCCGGGGAAATCGAAGACCTCGTGTTCCAGGGTCTCGCCGCTTTCGCCTTCCCACTTGATGGTCAGCTTGCCCTTGCCCGGCACGCGGAAGTCGGTGGCCTTGTACTGGTCGCCGAAGGCGTGACGGCCGACGATGATGGGTTGGGTCCAGCCGGGGATCAGGCGCGGGACGTTCTTGCAGATGATCGGTTCGCGGAAGACGACGCCGCCGAGGATGTTGCGGATGGTGCCGTTCGGCGACTTCCACATCTTCTTCAGGCCGAACTCTTCGACCCGGGCCTCGTCCGGCGTGATGGTCGCGCACTTCACGCCGACGCCGTGCCGCTTGATGGCTTCCGCGGCCTCGACGGTGACCTTGTCCTCAGTCGCGTCGCGATGCTCGATCCCCAGGTCGTAGTAGTCGAGGTCGATATCCAGATGCGGGAAGATCAGCTTGTCCTTGATCCACTTCCAGATGATGCGGGTCATCTCGTCCCCGTCGATGTCTACGACAGGGTTGGCGACTTTGATCTTAGCCATGAGGGCAAAGGGCTCCAGGGGACATTACGGATAGGGTGCTGGCCGTATACTCGCCCAGCGCCGCGACGCAAAGACCGGGAGGCCCAATAAGCCCGGTCCGCAGGCGGCTGCGGCAGGCGGTGCTTGCTTTCTTCGTGCTCGGCGGCCCAAAACGCGGCGATGGAATCCGCACCTCCGCCCTGCATCATCTTGGACAAGCCGCAACTGGCCGAGAACATCGGCGCCGTCGCCCGGGTCATGGCCAATTTCGGCCTTTCCGATCTGCGGCTCGTCAATCCTCGGGACGGTTGGCCGCAAGAGCGCGCCTGGGCCTCGGCCTCCGGCGCCGAGTGGCCGCTGAACGGCGCACGGGTCTATGATCGGGTGGAAGAGGCCATCGCCGATCTCCAGATGGTCTATGCGACGACCGCCCGGCCCCGAGAGCTGCAGCTTCCAGTGATCACGCCCCGGCAGGCCGCTGGCGATCTCGCCCGGGAGGTTGCAGTCGGCCGAGCGGTGGGCCTGCTCTTCGGCGGGGAGCGCGCGGGCCTGGAAACGTCTGACATCGCGCTTTGCCAGGCGGTGGTGACTCTGCCGATCGACCCGCGCTTTCGCTCGCTCAACCTGGCTCAGGCCGTCGCGATCAACGCATACGAGTGGCGAATGACAGTCGAAACCGGAGCGCCGCCGGCCTTCCGCGAAGGTCCTGCGCCCGCAGAGGCCTCCGCCCTGCTCGGACTTTATGAGCATCTGGAACGGGAGCTCGAGGAGTCCGGCTTCTTTCATCCGCCCGAGAAGAAGCCGTCCATGGTCCAAAATCTCCGCGCCGCGCTCGGCCGAGCTCGCTTCAGCGACCAGGAGGTTCGGACCTTTCGCGGCGTCGTGACGGCGCTTTCGAAAGGCCGCGGCCGGGCGCTGGAGAAGTTGGCGCGAAGAAGAACCGAAGAAGGATAGGCGATGAGTTTGCGGGCCCTGCTCGATGCGCTTCCGATCCCGATAATCCAGGCGCCGATGGTTGGCGCCTCCAGCCCTGAGATGGCGATCGCCGTCTCCGAAGTGGGCGGATTGGGGTCTCTCGCCGGGGGCGCCATGGCGCCGGATGCGGTCGTGGCGTCGGTCGAGAGCTTCAGGTCGCAGAGCTCGGCTCCATTCGGGGTCAATCTGCTCATGGCGCCAGCGGTCGCTCCCGACGCCGCAAGCGTGGACCGCGCGCTCCAAAGGCTCGCGCCCTGGTATGCGGAGCTGGGCGAGCCGGCGCCGGACCATCCCAACAGCTTTGCGCCTGATTTTGCGGCTCAACTGGAGGCGCTCGTCGCGGCCCCGCCGCCTATCGCCTCCTTCACCTTCGGGATTCTGTCGGTCGAGGATGTCGAACGCCTCCATGCGGCGGGAACCTATGTGATCGGCACGGCGACCAACGTCGCCGAGGCGCGGGCCTGGGCCGCCGTCGGCGCGGACGGCGTCTGCGCCCAGGGCTTCGAGGCCGGCGGTCACCGGGGGCATTTTCTGGCCGAGCTGGACGCCAGCCTCGTGGGGACCATGGCGCTCACCGCCCTGATCCTCGATGTGGTGGACCTGCCCGTCATAGCGGCCGGCGGGATCATGGACGGGCGAGGCGTGGCGGCCGCGCTCGCGCTGGGCGCCTCGGCGGCCCAGATGGGCACCGCGTTCCTGCTGTCGGACCAGACGGCGGCGAGCGGGCCTTGGAGGCGATCGGTGGCGGAGGCGGGAGATGAGGCGACGCGCCTGACCCGCGCGTTCACCGGCCGATATGCGCGCGGGATCGAGAACAGATTCATGCGCGAGATGCGCGGAGAGGAAGCCGAGGTTCCGGCCTATCCCGTGCAGAACCGCCTGACCCAACCTCTTCGCGCCGCAGCGGCGAAGGCCGGCCAGGCCGACATGATCTCGCTGTGGGCCGGCCAGGGCGTCGCGCTGACGCGTGAGGGGGACGCCGGAGATCTGGTGCGGACTTGGTGGGCGCAGGCGCAGGCCGCGGCGCAGCAGCTGTCGGCTCGCACATCTGGCCCTGACGTTGTAGGGTAAGCCAAGGCAGAGCTTGGTGATCATCTTGAAGACGTTCGTCCTGACCTTTGCGGCCCTGGCCGCCATGTCCGTCCCTGCGGCCGCGCAGGTGCGCTGCGCCACCGATGCGGGTCGAACGGTTTGCCGCGACGTCTACGGGAACGTGGTCACCGCCACGAAGGACGCGCTCGGGAACACCACCTGGGTCGACGAGTACGGCGAGACGGTCACGGTTCGCCGTGACGCTCTTGGGGCCACCACCAGCACCTATAGCGATGGCGAAACGGTCTCGGTTCGTCGCGACGCCCTCGGCAACACGGTGGTGCGCGATCGAGAGGGCGTCCGCCGCTGCCGCGTCGATCTGCTCGGCAACGCCCGCTGCCGGAAAGATTGACTCTTCGGATCTCGAGGGCCATACACCGCCCCTTCGCGCCGCCGGGCACGCCCGCGGCCGCGAACCTATGACGGATGACCTGAAAGCCGCCGTTGAAATCGCGTCCCCACTCGCGGGGGCGCCGGCTCAGGTCCGATTAGAAAGAGACGACTTATGTCGAAGCGCCAGAGCGCCAAGTACAAAATCGACCGCCGGATGGGCGAAAACATCTGGGGTCGTCCGAAGTCCCCGATCAATCAACGCGCCTACGGCCCCGGCCAGCATGGTCAGCGTCGCAAGTCCAAGGTTTCGGACTTCGGCCTGCAGCTCCGCGCCAAGCAGAAGCTGAAGGGCTACTACGGCAACCTCACCGAGAAGCAATTCTCCCGCACCTACGCCGAGGCGGCCCGTCGCAAGGGCAATACCTCGGAGAACCTGATCGGCCTGCTCGAATCGCGCCTGGACGCCATCGTCTACCGCGCCAAGTTCGTGCCGACCGTGTTCGCGGCCCGTCAGTTCGTGAACCACGGCCACGTCCTGGTGAACGGCAAGCGCGTGAACATCGCGTCCTATCGCGTGAAGGCCGGCGACGTGGTGTCGGTTCGCGAACGCTCGCGCAACATGGCCCTCGTGCTCGAGGCCCTGCAATCGGTCGAGCGTGACACGCCCGACTATATCGAAGTCGACACCAAGGGCATGACCGCCAAGTACATCCGCGTGCCGGAGTTCAGCGAAGTGCCCTATCCGGTGAAGATGGAGCCGAACCTGGTCATCGAATTCTACGCGTCCTGATCGACGCCGGAACGAGAACTGGAATGCGAAGGCCCCGGAGCGATCCGGGGCCTTTTGCTTTGCGCGCGGCTGTGGCGGACTGCGGCTCATGAATCGCCGACTGCTGCTGATCGCCGGCCTGGGACTGCTCGCAGGATGCGCCACATCCAATGGGGCGTTGCTCACCGCGGGCGTTCATCCGGAACTGGAGGCGGTCTACGCCGCCCACGCCGGGCGGGAGGCGGTCACGATCGCTGTCGCGTCGAACGGCTGCACGAAGAAGGAGGACTTCGTCTTCTATGTCGAGCGCAGGCCGCACGAAGCAACCGTTTCGTTCGCGCGCAAGCGGCTGGACCCGTGCCGATCCTTCGCCATGGTCAAGACGGAGCTGCGCTTCACCTGGGACGAGCTTGGGCTGACGCCTGAAAGGCCGGTGTTCCTGCTCAATCCTCTGGCGGCCTGGACAGGGCCGGGTTCTTAGTTAGACGAACCGCGCCACGATGTCGGGCGTCACCCGCTTGGGACGTCCGGAGGTCTGGTCGATCATGCACCAGACGGTCCTTGCCTGGGCGCACATGGCGCCATCGGGGCCGTCGATACGCACGAACCGGTCAAAGCGCGGGCCCTCAGGCGTGTCGGCCACCCAGGTGCGCGCCCTGGCGGTCTCGCCTGGCAACAGGGCCCGGCGATAGTCGATCTCGTGCCGGAGCACGATCCAGGCCCATTTCGCCTGTTCTTCGGTCGGTTGCCGTGCGCGCCAATGCGACGTCGCCAGATCCTGAATCCAGCGGACATAGACGACGTTGTTCACGTGTCCGTTCTCGTCGATGTCTGACGGGAGCGGCGTGAAGTCGAGGGTGAAAACCTGTCGGCCAGGCGGCGGCTCGAGCAGACGGCTCACGCCGCCAGGACGCCTTGCTCGGACAGGAAGGTCTTGAGTTCGCCCGACTGGAACATCTCGCGCACGATGTCGGCGCCGCCGACGAACTCGCCCTTCACATAGAGCTGCGGGATGGTCGGCCAGTCGGTGAAGCTCTTGATCCCTTCGCGAAGGGCCTCGTCCTGCAGAACGTCGACGCCGACGAAATCCGCGCCGAGGTGGTCGAGAATCTGCACCACGACGGAGGAGAAGCCGCAGCGGGGCTGGTCGGGCACGCCTTTCATGAACAGCACCACGGGATTGTCAGCCACGGTCTTGGCGATGAACTCGTGGACGGGATCGGCGGTCGCGGTGTCGGTCATGGCGTGAGCCTTTGCGGCGGAAATTCAGAGGAGAGCTAGGGAGCCGGGCGCTCCGGGTCAAGCGCCGCCGCGTCACAGGCTCTCGCGATCAGGTCGGCGTCGAGGTCTCCAGCGCCAGGGCGTGCAGCTCACCCCCCACCTTGCCCTTGAGCGCGGCGTAGACGAGCTGGTGCTGCTTCACGCGCGACAGTCCGGCGAAGGCCGTGGAGACGATGCGGGCGCGATAGTGATCCCCATCACCGGCAAGGTCGTCGATGGCGATCTGCGCGTCGGGAAAGGCCTCTCTGAGATTGGCTTCCAGGTCGGCGACGGACATGGGCATGGGCGGCTCCGCTTGGCGAGTCTTAGGGTGGCATGCTCTTGAGCGGCCACTGGCCGGAAGGCAAGCGCCTAGAGCGGCGGAGCGATCTCGTCATAGCCGCCGCCCAGGAACTGCAGAAGGCAGAAACCATCGCCGAACGGATCGGCGAGCATGGCGATCCGCCCCCATTCATGGGTGTTCGGGCCGTCGTCGAGGATGGCCCCGGCGTCCAGCGCGCGCTGCATCGCCTCCTCCAACTCGTCGACCACGATGTCGAAGTGAACCGGGGTCCAGTGCCGGTCATAGCGACGGCGATCGTGGCCGGCCCCGATCGAGCCCGGTCCCTTCACCAGCAGATAGAGCCGCACCGGCAGGCCAGAGAGCTCCACGCCGCCCTCGCCGAACCGGCGGGTGACCGTCAGGCCGAAAGCGCTGCAATAGAAGGCTTCGGCGGCGGGAAGGTCGGGGACGTCGATGTTGACGAGCAGATCCACTGACGTCCCTTCCTCAAGTCAGTCCACGATGGCGGAGTAGATGATGCTCTTGAGCTGGCCGCGGAAATTGAAGGTTCCAGACGGCATGAGCTGGGTCATGAAGACGACGCTGAGCTCCTCCTTCGGGTCGACCCAGAAGATGGTGGAGGCCGCGCCGCCCCAATAGTAGTCGCCGGCGCCGAGGGACTGGGTCTCCACCTGGCCCTTGGTGGAGGCGAAGCCGAGGCCGAAGCCCACCCCGTCGTTGGCCGTCTCCGAGAAGGTCCCGATGGCCAGGGTGGAAAGATCCTGTCCGCCGGGCAGGTGGTTCATGTGCATCATCTCGAGGGTGCGCGGACCGAGGATCCGGGCGCCGTCCAGCTCGCCGCCGCGGCGGAGCATCTCGCAGAAGCGCATGTAGTCGTCGATGGTGCCGGTCAGGCCGCCGCCGCCGGACTTGAAGCCGGGCTCACGGGTGAAGTCGCTGACGGCCGGATCATCGATCAGCTTCAGCTTCTTGTCGGGGCCGCGCTGATAGTTGGCGCAGAAGCGGTCGACCTTCTCCGGCGCGACGAAGAAGGAGGTGTCCTTCATGCCGAGCGGGTCGAAGATCTCGTCCTGCAGGTACTGGGCGAACGGCTTGCCCGAGATCACCTCGACCAGGGCGCCGCAGATGTCGGTGGCCAGGGAGTACATCCAGCGCTCGCCCGGATGGTAGAGCAGGGGCACCTGGCCGAGCTTGTCGAGGAAGGTGGTCATGGAGTCGGCGCCGCCGACGCTGCGGACCTTCAGCTCGCGGTAGATCTTGTCCACCGGGTGCTGGATGCCGACGCCGGGCAGGCCGCCGCCATAGGTGAAGCCACCGGTGTGGCTGAGGACGTCGCGGAACGTCACCGGCCTGCGCGGCTCCTCCGTCACCATGTCCGCGCCTTCGCCAGACACCCAGACGCGGTGGTTGCGCCAGGACGGCACGTAGCGGCTGACCGGGTCGTTGAGTTGGAAATAGCCGCGCTCATAGAGGGTCATCAGCGCCACCGAGGTGATGGGCTTGGTCATGGAATAGATGCGGAAGATGGCGTCGTCGGCCATCGGCTTGCCGCGCTCCAGGTCCATGGAGCCGAAGGACTTGCGATAGGCCAGCTGCCCGCGGCGGGCGACGGCCACCTGGCAGCCCATGATCTTCTGCGGCCCAATATAGGCCCGCTCCAGGTGCTCCCCGATCCGTTCCAGACGGCCGGCGTCGAGCCCGGTCCACTGTGATTGGGCGTCCATCAAATCCTCCCGAGAAAAATGGCGTCAGCTGTAATTGAGCGGCATCATGATCCGCGACGGCCGCGCGGCCAAGCAGATCGTGAGGGGGAGCCATGCGGGCTTTGATGGACAGGGCCGCCGAGATCGGCGCGCAGCTGAAGGCGGCGGGGCAGACGGTGGCGGTGGCCGAGAGCTCGTCGGGCGGCCTCATCAGCGCGGCGCTGCTGAGCGTTCCCGGCGCCTCGGCCTACTATCTGGGCGGCGGGGTGGTCTACACGCCCAAGGCGCGGGTCATGCTGATGGAGATCCCCAAGGAGGCGCTGGCGGGCATGCGCTCGGCCAGCGAGCCCTACGCCATGCTGCTGGCCAGGACCGTGCGCGAGCGCTTCGGCGCCACCTGGGGCGTCTCGGAAACCGGCGCGGCCGGTCCGACCGGCAACGGCTATGGCGATGCGCCAGGCCATACCTGCGTAGCCGTTTCGGGTCCGATCGAATTCGTGACCACCATCGAGACCGGCTCCGACGACCGCGCGGCGAACATGGAGGCCTTCGCGGCCGCGGCCCTGGAACTGCTGACCAAGGCGAGCGCCTAGGGCTCGGGCTTCTCCGGCGTCTCCTGCCTCTCCTGGGCGCCGCTCATCTCCGGCACATAGAGGCCGGTGGCGAACTTGGCGGCCCAGCCCTCCGGGCGGAAGCGCGGGCCATAGCGCGCGCAGGGGTCCGGCTTGGGGATGTCGCGGGACTTCCGGCCCTCCGGCGTCATGGCCGCTGCGGCCGCGTCGGCGAAGGGCTCGGCGAACTGCAGGGCGTCGCCGATGCGGCTGAGGGAGGGATCGTCCGTGCCGACGGCGGTCGCGGCCCGGTTCCAGGTGACGCCGGCGATCTGGCGCTCGCCGTCCAGCATCTCGACTTCGGCGGCGAGTGAGCCCAGCGTGCCCGGGGCGCGCAGCCCCAGCGGGCCGGGGATGAAGAAGCCGGCCGCCGCGGAGGCGACGGAGGCGGCCCGGCCGGTAGGCTGCACCCCGGTGATCGCCGCCCGGACCCGGTGCTGGGCGTCGGGGGCGATGTCGAAGCGCTCGGAGAGCTCGAAGCAGAGCTGGGCGTCGAGCTCCCGTAGCAGCAGCGCCCGCTCACCGGGCGTCAGCCAGTCGCCGGCGGAGACGACCACGGTGGGCTCCAGCGCCACGCGGCTCACCTGCGAGAGGGCGGCCTCGTCGCGGCGGACCTCGACCTTGGCGCGCACCGTGTCGGTGCGCTCGGCCATGCCGTCATAGGTGGAGAGGAAGCCCGATCGCGTCGGCGCGCTGGCGCAGGCGGTGATCAGCAGCAGGAGCGGAGCGAGCGCGAACCAGGTTTGCATAACCTAGTTACGCACAAGCTGGGCTCCGGATGCGTCAAGCTTCCATGAAACTCGGCATCCAGCCTTCGTGGGCGGCGCGGAGCTCCGCCAGCGGCAGGCTGAAGAGGCCCTCGGCGGCGACCGCTTGGCCGCCGGCCTCGCCGACCACGGCCGCCTCGATCCCGGCGGCCCGGGCCGCGTCGAGGATGGGGGCGGGGTCCTTCACGGCCAGCAGGTAGCGGGCCTGGTCCTCGCCGAACAGGAAGGCGTGGGGGGCGGCCGAATCAGCGACCCGAAGGGAGCAGCCGGTGTTCGACGCCAGGACCATCTCGGCCGCGGCGGCGATCAGGCCGCCGTCGGAAAGGTCGTGGCAAACAGTGACTTGTCCGGAAAGGATCAGGTTTCGGATGAAGTCACCGGTCTTGCGTTCGAGAGCCAGATCGACGCTCGGCGGTGCGCCAATCTCCTTACCCAGCACCTCGCGCAGGTACATCGAGGCGCCCAGCTCGCCGGCGGTGGCGCCGACCAGCACGAGGGCGTCGCCCTCCCTCATGCCGGCGAAGTCCGCGCGGCGGGCATAGTCGGGGATGAGGCCCACCGCGCCCACGGTCGGGGTCGGCGGAATGGCCGCGCCGTTGGTCTCGTTGTAGAGCGAGACGTTGCCGCTCACGACCGGGAAGTCGAGGTCGCGGCAGGCCTGCGCCATGCCCTCGATGGCGCGGACGATCTGGCCCATGATCTCGGGCCGCTCCGGATTGCCGAAGTTGAGGTTGTCGGTGATGGCGATGGGATCGGCGCCGACGGCGGTCAGGTTCCGCCAGGCCTCGGCCACCACCTGCTTGCCGCCCTCATAGGGATCGGCCTGGACATAGCGCGGGGTGCAGTCGGAGGTGACGGCCAGGGCCTTGCGCGAGCCGTGCACCCGAACGATGCCGGCGTCGGCGCCGGTGGCGCTGTCCTCCAGGGTGTCGGCCATGACGTGGCGGTCGTACTGCTCCCACAGCCAGCGCTTGGAGGCCATGTCGGGGCTCGACATCAGCTTGAGGACCGCGGCGGCGTAGTCGGCGGGCGCCTCCACCTCGGCGGGCGTCAGGCGCGGCTGCGGCGCGGGCGCGACCCAGGGGCGGTCATAGAGCGGGGCGTCGTCGGAGAGCGGCGCCAGCGGCAGGTCGCAGACCACCTCGCCCTTGTGCTTGAGGACGATGTGGCCGGTGTCGGTGGTCTGGCCGATGACGGCCGCGTCCAGGCCCCACTTCTCGAAGATGCGGTAGCCGTCGGCCTCGCGGCCGGGCTTGAGGATCGCCAGCATGCGCTCCTGGCTCTCCGAGAGCATCATCTCGTAGGCGCTCATGCCCTCTTCGCGCTGGGGCACCTTGTCGAGGTCGAGCTCGATCCCGACCCCGCCCTTGCCGGCCATCTCGACCGAGGAGGAGGTGAGGCCCGCCGCGCCCATGTCCTGGATGGCGGCGACGGCGCCGGTGGCCATAAGCTCCAGGGTCGCCTCGATCAGCAGCTTCTCGGCGAAGGGGTCGCCGACCTGGACGGTCGGGCGCTTCTCGTCGGAGGCGTCGTCGAACTCGGCCGAGGCCATGGTCGCGCCGTGGATGCCGTCGCGGCCGGTCTTGGAGCCGAAATAGACGACCGGCAGGCCCGGCGCCGGAGCGGCCGAGTAGAAGATCTTGTCGGCGTCGGCCAGGCCCACGCACATGGCGTTGACCAGGATGTTGCCGTCATAGCCGCGGTGGAAGTTGGTCTCGCCTGCCACGGTGGGCACGCCCACGCAGTTGCCGTAGCCGCCGATGCCGGCGACCACGCCGGAGACCAGGCGGCGGGTCTTCGGGTGCGAGGGATCGCCGAAGCGCAGGGCGTTCAGCAGCGCCACCGGCCGCGCGCCCATGGTGAAGACGTCGCGCATGATGCCGCCCACGCCCGTCGCCGCGCCCTGATAGGGCTCGATATAGGAGGGGTGGTTGTGGCTCTCCATCTTGAAGATGCAGGCCTGGCCGTCGCCGATGTCGACCACGCCGGCGTTCTCGCCCGGCCCGCAGATCACCCGCGGACCCTTGGTGGGGAACTTCGAGAGGTGCTTGCGCGAGGACTTGTAGGAGCAGTGCTCGCTCCACATGACCGAGAACACCCCCAGCTCCACGAGGTTCGGCTCGCGGTTCAGGCGCTTGAGGATCAGATCGTATTCCTCGGGCTTGAGCCCGAATTCGGCGGCGGTTTCGGCGAGGGTCTTCGCAGGCTGTGCGCTCATGGGCGCGCGTATAGCCGGACTCTGGGGCGAAGGGGAGGGGGCAGGGTGGCCGTCGGCCGCGTCAGTTTTCGCCGCATGCGCCTCGTCCCGGCGGAACCATTGGGAGATTCAGTATCGCTGGGTATGTGATGTCCTGGTCAGGTGAACTTCGCAGGTNATGCGGTGGGCCGGTGAGAAACNGTCCGCCGGGCGNCTCCCCGACCNGGCATNGCCGGGAGATCCCAGTCGGGGCATCGTTGGGTCAGGAGCTCGCGGCCAGCTTCATGCCGACGACGCCGATGACGGTGAGGGCCATGAAGGCGAGTTGGAGGGCCGAGACCTTTTCACCGAAGAAGACGGCGCCGCAGGCGATGACGCCGACGGCTCCGAGGCCGGTCCAGACGGCGTAGGCCGTACCAGCGGGCAGGCCGCGCATGGCGAGCGCCAGGAGGCCCATGTTCACGAACGAGAGGGCGATGGGCACGCCGCCGGCGGCCCAGGAGCCCTGGGCGCCGGCCCATTTGAGGCTGAGCGCCCAGATGATTTCGGTGACGACGGCGACGCCAAGGATGAGCCACGCCATGGGATTGCTCCTCAGAAGTGCGGGCTCGGGAATGATCGCACGGCCGGAAACCCGAAAGAGGCCGTGGAGGCGGGCGACTTACAGCGGCCGTGCCAAGCGTGGCAAGCGCGCCGACGTCGCGGCTTCAACGCCAGGCGAAGACCGGCTGTTCCAGGTCCGCGACGCGGGTGATACGGCCCGCGACCAGCTCGCGCAGCTGATAGATCAGGGCTGCCGTGGGGGCGTGGATATGGTGGCCCTCGAGATTGAGCCGGATCAGCGGGCGGTCGCTTTCGGGGATGGTCTCGAAGCCGACGGCCTCGTCGCCGGCGATCCGGTCCAGTCGGAAGCGGTGGACGGAGGCGACCTCGTCCGGGTTGGGCGTCACGGCGGAGGCGTCGTCCAGCCAGGCGATCACCGGGGCGATGGCGTAGCCCGACCGGGTGGCGTAGTCGTCGAGCACGCCCAGGATATGGTCCGGGGAGAGGCGAAGGCCCAGCTCCTCGTGCAGCTCGCGCAGGGCGGCCTCCTCCAGGGTCTCGCCGGCGTCGCAGCGGCCGCCGGGCAGGGCCCATTGGCCGGCATGGGCGCGAAGGGCCGCCGAGCGGCGGGTGAGGAGGAAGGCGGCCTCGCCCGAGCCGTCGCCGGCGTCCACCAGGGTGATGGCGACGGCGGCGGCCTTCAGCTCCGGCCCGGCATAGGCGATGCGCGGGAAGGCCGCGCACCTCGCCGCCAGTTCGGCGCGGAAGGAGGGCGAGAACGGAGAGCTCATGGCGGCGTCGATAGCAGCCGAGCGCCGCCACGTCAGTCCAGTCCTAAGCGAGGGCCGGCTCCGAAAGCTCGCCGAGGGTGAGGCTTCCCCGATAGCCACCGGCGCTCACCGCCGGATCGCCGCGCTCGACGGCGTGGGCGAAGCCCACCGCGGGGTCCGCCTCGAGCCGCTCGAAGAGCCGCTGGAGGTTGGGATGCGGGGCGCGGCCGGGCACGTCGTGATAGGCCGTCCAGCGGGCGATGCCGATGAAATAGGCGTCAGCGAGGGTGGGCTGGTCGCCGAGGAGGTAGGGCCGGTCGCCGAGCCGTTCGGCGAGGTCGGCATGGGCCTTGGCGACCTTGGCCTCGCCGTAGGCGCGCAAGGCCCCGCGGGCGGCGTCGTCCAGGTCGCCGTGCTCGAGCAGATGCCAGAGCGGGCTGAAAGCGCCGAAGAAGCTGGTGTTGAGATAGGCCAGCACTTGGTTCAGGCGGTCGAAGCCGGGCGCGCCTTGGGCGAAGGCGAGCTGCTTTTCCTGGGCGCGGGGATGGGCGCCGATGTGGTTGAGGATCGCCATGCTCTCGGCGAGGAGGCGGCCATCGGCGGTGCGCAGGGCGGGGGTCTCGCCGACCGGGTTGAGGCGGCGGAAGGCCTCGCCGGTCACCTCGGCCGGCATTTCGATGCGGCAGAGGCGGTAGGGCTCGCCCAGCCATTCCAGCGCCACGATCGAGCCGAAGGAGCAGCCCGAGGGCACGCCGTAGAAGAGAACCGGTTCCATGATGTCGTCTCCGTGTTGATGAGCGGAGAGGTATCTGCGTGGACTTTGGTCCGGTAGGCGGGCAGTTTGCGCCTTAAAGTCTCCATTTATGGACGATGGCGCGATGATGAACCTCAATGACCTGCGGCTCTTCGTGCAGGCGGCGGAGAGCGGCGGGTTCGCGGCGGCGGGGCGGCTGGCGGGCTTGCCCAAGTCCACCATCAGCAAGCGCGTGGCCGAGTTGGAGGCCGAGCTCGGCGCGCGGCTGATCCACCGCACCTCGCGGGCCTTCGTGCTCACCGAGGCCGGGCGGGACTTCCTGGACCACGCGCGGGCGGCGCTGGTCGAGGCCGAGGCCGCCGAGGCGGCGGTGCGGCGCCGGCTGGCCGAGCCGAGCGGCCTGGTGCGGATCACCTGTTCGCTGCCGACGGCGCAGGGCGTGCTGGCGG